>Ga0209382_10006439_pt1 | contig 15108 bp, 10 predicted proteins | sample SoiMetdeltSBSDD5_FD_187599 | JGI IMG/M metagenome (GOLD analysis project Ga0209382, IMG submission 187599) | Bulk soil microbial communities from a Populus tree surrounding site in Tennessee, USA - Soil MetaG P. deltoides SBSDD5 (SPAdes) (version 2) | ecosystem: Environmental > Terrestrial >... | reverse complement strand
CCGCTTGACGGTTCGGGCGCATGGGCTTAACGTCCCGTTGCTCCAGCGACCGACAGCCATGGGAGAGCCTGCCATCGATCCGCAGTCTCATCGGCCGGCTTTCGATCCCGACCGCGGGTGGACTCGCGTCCTGCTCGCGAGCGTGGTCCTGGTGCTCGTGAGCGGGCTGGCCGCGGCGCAGATCAAGGATCAGGTCATCGTTCACGCGCTGGACCCGCAGGCCAAGGAATACAAGGTGTACCGGTTCGATCGGAAGCTCCACCTGCTCGGCGCAACCGACCCGAGCTCCGAGGGCTCCGGTGGACTCGACAAGCGCTCGCCGGTGGCGGTCGATGCCTCGGGCACGTACTGGATCACGTTCGATCCGCTGTCCACGAAGAAACTGCTGCGCGTGGACGCGGATGGCACGCTGCTGCCGAGCGCCCTGCTCGGGTACAACCCGGTGGGAGTCCTGGCCGCGGAGTCGGGCACCGTCTACGCCCTGACCCGCATTCCGCTGCAGTCGCCCGGACCGCTCTACGCCGTCGCACCCGGCGGCGCGGCGCTCTGGTCCAGCTGGGACGCTCCGATCCTCTACACGGACAACTACCCCGAGCACATCATCGCCACGCCTTCGGGCGAGATCTGGCTGGCGGGGGCCACGCGCGGTCCCACGGGTCTGCTCGTGCCGTATCCGCTCGTCACCCGGATCGACCCGCTCGACGGCTCGGTGCTCGAGAGCGTCGCGCTGCCCTGGCTCACCGAGCCAGAGAACTCGACCTTGGTGGCCCATTTCGCCGGCGCCCCTGACGGCACGATGTGGGTGAGTGTCAAGAGCTGGAACGTGCCGGTCACCTTCTTCCACATGGATGGCGGCACGACGCTCGACGTCGTGCCCCAGCCCCTCACGGCCAACACCTGGGACAGCCAGCTTCGCATCGACGCGGCGGGCAACATCCTGGCCATCAGCTCCTACAACCTCTGGTCCGAGATCGTGGTCTTCAGTGCCGTGGACGGCTCGGTGCTCGCGTCGCACGACCTGGGGTCCGACCTGGACTCGCGGATCGTCAGTTTCGCGCTCGGGCCGACCGGCGAGGACCTCATCGCGACGACCCAGGAGGGCGCCTTCGTCTCCGGGCCGGACACCTATCGCATCGTCCGGCTGAACCTCGTCACCGGCATGCGCTCGACGAGGGTGCTGCCGAATCTCCAGCTGGCGTACGTGCCCAACGGCGACCCGACCGGATTCATCCACGCCAACGTCACGGACCAGTCCGGAGACGACGATGGCGACGGAGCCAGCAACCGCGAGGAGACGGTCGCCGGAAGCAACCCGTTCGACTCGACCAGTCGTCCCGACGGGGCCAAGGTGTACCTCTCGTTCGAGCCGGCCGACGCGCCCCCGAGCCACATCCGGCTGGTCTATCGGGATCCCGACGGCATCCTCGATCCGGTGGCGGGACTGGACCTGTCCACGCTCTCGCTGGTGATCGACGGCTACGGCGAAGTGTTCCCGCTCCTGCTCTCGTACCTCACGTCGGTCAGCCTGAGCCCCGACGGCACGGAGGCGACCGCCGACTTCGGCGCCCTCAACGTCCCGTGGAACCTCGAGCTGGAAATGGAAGCCCGAGTCGCGGACCTGACCGGGGCCGGAAGCTTCGACTGGTTGATCACGCCACCCGGCGACGAGTGAGCTGTCCTATTCCGCCACGGTGGACGCGTGGTGCACAGGCGCCTCGTCCCTCAGGAACAGGTAATACAGCTGCCCCTGCTGCTCCGTCGTCCCCGCCAGCCGCTCCGCCGTCGCGCCGCTCCCGAGATAGATGTCCGCCCTCCCCGCCGTGCGAATCGCGCCGCCCGTGTCCTGGTCGAACATGAACTGTCGGAAGCTGCGGCCGGCGCCGCGCTGGCCGCCCACCTTGGTGTCCACGAAGCAGACCGCGCCGCGCGGGAAGAGCGACTTGTCCGTGGCCAGGCTGCGCTCGGCGCTCACCTCCACGTTCAGGCTGCCGCGCGGGTTGCCTTCGATGGGCGTGAAGAAGACGTAGCTCGCGTTGCGCGAGAGGTAGCCGGGCAACTCGCGCGGGTGCGCGGCGGCCCACTCGCGGATGGTCTGCAGGTTGGCGCCGTCCTCGTCGATCTGCCCGTCGCGCACCAGCTCCTTGCGCAGCGACGTGTACGGCTGGCCGTTCTTGCCGGCATAGCCGAGCTTGTACATCGAGCCGTCCGGCAGCCGGATGAAGGCCGAGCCGTTCACGTGCGCGATGAAGGCATCCAGCGGGTCCCGCAGCCACGCGAGCTCGAGGCCCTGGCCCTCGAGCAGGTGCGAGCTCTCGATGGTCTGCCGATCGGGGTAGGGGGTGAGGCCGCCGCCGGCCGTCTGGCGCCCCAGGATGTTGCCCTCCTTGTCCTTCACCAGGTCGGGCGGCAGGGCGTACAGCGGGTAGCGGTACTCGGCCGTGCGCTCGCGTCTGCCGTCGAGGATGGGCGTGCAGTAGCCGGTGAAGAGCACGCCGCCGCCGGTGCCGTCCCAGCCGGCGCTCTTGTACACCTGGAACTCGCGGCCGACCGCGGCGTCGAACTCCTCGGCGCTGGTGCTGGCGGCGAGCAGGTCGCGGAAGCGCTGCAGGCTGGCCATCGCGCGCTCGTGCGACACGCCCTCGATGGGGAAGAAGCGCGGCGCGGAGGGCTTGGCCGTCCACTCGATCGAGCGCTCGAGCGCGCGCAGGATGCGGTCCTTGTTGCGCCAGTCGGAGGCGAAGTCCGGCAGCGGCTCGTCGGGCCCGAGCGGAATCAGCGCCGGCGCGCCCTCCGGCAGCTCGCGTCCCCAGTCGGGCGCGGTCTCGGTGGAGGTGCAGCCGGCGGCGAGCGCGGCCAGGAGGACGGGGGTGATGCGCAGCAGGTGAGTGTTCATGCCACCAAGCTGCGATCCGGAAGGGCCGCTCTCAAGCAGGATCCGGCGGGCAGAATGGTCGGGGCGACAGGATTTGAACCTGCGACCTCTTGACCCCCAGTCAAGCGCGCTAGCCAAGCTGCGCCACGCCCCGACGACGGACAGGTGGCGCGGGACCGGGCGCCCCGCGCGGGGGCCGGCGGTTGTACCGAAGGGGGCGCAGCGGCCACAAGGCAGGGGCGTAACACCACGCTCGGGTGCACGACAGTGGCGCATGAACACAGCACTCCTTGCGTACGTCCTGCTCGCGCTGGCCGGCGCCGCGCGGGCCGGAGATCCGCCGGCGCCCGAGGTCCTCGAAGGCGGTCTGTCGGGCTCCCGGGCGCTCGTCGTCGCGCTGCACGGCGGCAGCTTCGACGACCGGCCGGCAGCCGAACTGGCCCGCCGCCTGCTCTCGGACCTGTCCTCCGAAGCGCGCGCTGCGGGCCTGCGGCTGCTGGTGCCCGTCGCGCCCGCGGCGCCGCCCGGCGAGCGCTGGGTCGTGCCGTGGCTGCGGCCCGACGGCGAGGCGCTGGTCGTCGCGCTCGTGCAGCGCGAGACGGCCGCGCGGCGGGCCGATCCGCGCCGCGTCCATCTCGCCGGTCACGGCGCGGGCGCCACCGGCGCTTTCACGCTGGCCGCCCGCCACCCCGACCTCGTGGCCGGTGTCGCCGCCTGGTCCGGCACGCCCGAGCCCCTGTGGGACGAGGAGCGCCGCGTCATCGGCCTGGCCGAGCCCGTGATCGAAGGGCTGGCCGGCGTGCCGGTCTTCGTCTTCACCGCGCGCGACGACCCGGTGCTCGACCGCGCCACGCTGCGGCTGTTCCTCGACGGCCTGCAACGACAGGCCGACGCGCTCGGCGGCCCGCCGCCGCTGTGGGTGGAGGGCGAGGGCGGCCATGGCTTCGGCCGGGCCGGCCCGGCCCGCGGCCTGCGCTTCCTGCGCGACCAGAAGAAGCCGGCGGCGCGCCAGGAGGTCAGCGGGTCATGACCTCGGCCTGCTTCTCGCCCACCAGCATGGTGTGCTCGAACTGCGCCACGGTGGCGTCGCCGCGTTCGCACAGGGGCGGGTACTCGAAGATGGCGCCGGCGCGCAGCAGGTCGCGCAGGTTGCGCTCGGCGTGCTCGGTGCCGTGGGCGCGCGCGATCTCGCGGCGGCAGAAGGGCAGTCCCTTGCGCGCCACGATCTGGTCCACCACGGCCGAATCCACCTGGCGCGGGCTCTTGAGCTTGCGCCGCGCGCCGAAGACCTCGGCGCGGCCCTGCTCGACCACCGTGCCGCGGCCGGTGGTGGCAAAGGGCTCGATGCAGATCATCATGCCTTCCTTGAGCGTGGCGTCCGCCATCTCGGGCACGTTGGGGATGGAGGGCGAGCAGTGGATGGTGTAGGGCGCGATGCCGTGCCCGGTGAGGTTGCTGATGGGCTTGTGGCCCAGCGCCTTCATCGTGGACTCGATGACGGCGCCGAGGTCGCGCGTGCGGACGCCAGCGCGCACGCGCGCGATGGCCGCCTCGAGCGCCTGGCGGCTGGCCTCCATCAGCGTGTCGTGCCGCCCCAGGTCGGCCGTGGCGGCCGTGTCCGCGATGCAGCCGTCCACGTGCACGCCCAGGTCCACCTTGCACACGTCGCCGGCCTGGAAGGTGCGCGCGTCGTCGGGGCCGCAGCAGTCGTGCGCCGCCACGTGGTTCACGGAGACCTGCGCGGGGAAGGCCAGGTCGGCGCCCTGCGCGCGGATGAAGCGCTCGATCTCGTCCAGCACGTCCACGTAGCGCACGCCGGGCTGCACGGCGGCCACCGCGCGCTGCCGGGCCTGGGAGGCGATTCGGCCGGCCTCGCGGTACTTGTCGAGATCCACTCGCATGGGGGGTGCAGAGGATAGAACAGCCCGGGGGGCCTCCGCAGCCGCAATCGGCGCCGCGCCGTATACTCGGGTGCCGGCCAGGCCTCGTAACCCGAATCGCGAGCCTGGTCGCACGCTCGACTCCCACCTCGGCGACCCACCCTCCCATGCGCGCGACATTCGTCGTGCTGGCCCTGCCCGGGCTGGCCCTGCTGCTGTCGGCACCGGCGACAGCCCCCGCCCGCACCGACCACGGCTGCAAGCCACTGGCGCCGCTCGCCGTTGAGGTGACGCCGCGCGGCACCGGCGCCGGCCCGATCGTCACGCTCGACGTCGCCGTGCGGCCGGTGCTCGCGATGCAGGCCGTGGCCTGGCGCTGGGAGCTGTCGCCGGGCGTCGTGCTGCTGGACGGCCAGGTGGAGCAGGCCGCCGCCGCCGGGCGCGGCGAGGTCACAGAGGCCACGGTGGAGCTGGCGGTCCCGACGGACGGCCGCTTCGCGAGCGCCACGCTCGTCGTCGCCGGCGTCTTCCACGGACAGGACGAGCAGGGCGCCGCCACCGACGAGCGGGTGGAGGTGAGGCGCACGACGAGCTGGGGCGCGGCGCCGCTGGCCGCGCCGCTGGTGCCGGCCATCGACGGCGAGACGGGCGCGCAGGTCGAGGTGGTTGCCGTGCCGGCCGCGCAGCGGGCGGGGCGGTAGCCGATGCGTCGCGCCGCCGCCGCGCTGCTCGTGCTGGCCGCGTCCGTCGCTGCCCAGACGCTGGTGACCGGGCGCGTGGAGTACGTCGACAAGGCCTGGGACTACAACGGCTGGACCGGCAGCGATCCGGTGCTGCCCGTGCGCCGGGCGGACGTGCACGTGATCAACGGCATCACGGGCACCATCCTGGCCTCCGGCAGCACGGCGGACGACGGCAGCTTCGCGCTGACCGCGGACCTCTCGCTGGTGCTCTCGCTGCAGGTGCGCGTGGATGCCGACACCGACCTCAACGGCGCGTTCCAGCGCGTGCGCGTGACCACCGAGGCCAACGTCGAGTACTCGCTGTTCAGCCCGCTCCTCCCGGTCCTGCTGCCGCCGCCGGCGCTGGACGTGGGGACGCTCACGGCGCTGCCCATCCTGTCCGGCTCGGACGAGGGCAACGCCTTCAACCTGCTGGACATGGGCGTGCGGGTCGCCGAGTACGTGGCCAGCCCGCTCATCGGCGCCGCGCCCTCGACGCAGACCCTGCGGCTCTACTGGCCGGAAGGCGGCGGCTCGTACACCAGCGGCAACGGGGCCTACATCGGCGCGGACGACGGCTACGATGACGCCGTGATCCTGCACGAGCTCGGCCACGTCATCCACAACCTCTACAGCGAAAGCGACAACCCGGGCGGCAGCCACACCTTCGGCGACAGCGACCAGGAGCCCACGCTCTCGTTCGGCGAGGGCTACGCCACGTTCTTCGGCGGCGCCGTGCAGGAGTGGATGGGCCTGGAAGCGCTTTACATGGACGCTTCCGGCAGCGCGCAGACGGGCAGCGACCAGCTCCGCGCGCGGCTCGAGACCGTGACGCCCTACGCGGGCGACGCCTACGGCGCCGCCGACGAGCTGGCCGTGGCCTGCACGCTGTTCGACCTGCTCGACGGCGAGGCGTCGGTGGACGCGACGCCCGGCACGGACGACGACCTGATGCTCGCCAGCACCGTGGTCGACGGCCACTCTCCCCAGAAGGCCTGGTGGGACGTCTTCGTCGGGCCGGTGAACAGCGCCAGCAACCTCACCATGAACCACGCCTGGGATGGCTGGCTGGCGCTGTACGCGGCCGACCCGCACTTCGCCGAGCTGCAGGACGTGTTCGAGGACCGCCGCCTGTGGTTCTGGGCCGACGTGCAGGAGCCCGACAACGACCTGGCCTCGGCCGTGCTGCTGCCGGCGGTCACGGGCGCCACCTGGACCCTCGACCGCACGCTCTATTGGTCGGCCGACGATCCGCCCGCGCCCGGCACGGGCGACGAGGACTGGTACTCCGTGCCGCTGGTGAAGGGCGACGTGGTCGATTTCGCCACGCGCTACCCGGGCGCCGCGGCCGACGCCGACACGCAGTGCGACACCTGGATCGACGTCTACGATCCGCAGGGCGTGCTCGTGGTGGGGACCGACGAGGGCGGCACGGGCCGCAACGCCAAGGTCGAGGACTTTGCCATCACGAAGACGGGCGCCTGGGCCTGCCGCGTGCGCACCGTCAACAGCGTGCGCCGCTACGGCCGCTACGACGTGCGCGTGCACTACACCGAGCAGAACCATCCGCCCGTCATTGTCGCCGGCCCGACCGCCACGCCCGACGCCATCAACACGCAACAGACGGCGCAGCTCGATGTGATCGCCACGGATGAGGACGCCGGGCAGACGCTCTCCTACGCGTGGACGCCGCTGGACGGCGGCTCCATCCTGGGCAGCGGCGCGTCGGTCACGTTCCAGCCGCCGGGGGTCGCGGCGAGCAGCGTGCTGCACGTGCAGCTCGTCGTGTCGGACAGCCTCGGCGCGGAGGCGCCGCCGGCCGAGGTGCAGGTGACGGTGAGCCCGGCCGGGGGGCCGTGCGTCAACGCCGCGTCGGTCGTGGCAGGCGGCTCGGGCAAGGCCGGCCTGCTGGGCGTGCCCACGCTGGGCGCGCAGAACCTGCCGCTGCTGCCGAGCTCGGACTTCGCGCTGCACGCGAGCGGCTGCCTGCCGCTGCAGCCGTGCACGCTGGTGGTCGGCTTCACGCTCCTCTCGCTCAACTACGATCTCGGGCACCTGTACCCGTCACCCGACGTGCTGATCGGCCTGATCACCAGCGCCACGGGCGAGGTGCTGCTGCCCGTCACGTTGCCGGGCGATCCGCTGCTGTGTGGCCTGACCATCTACACCCAGCTCTTCGTGCCGGGTGACCCGGGCGCGCTCGGCGCCAAGAAGACGGCGCAGACCGGCTATCTCGCGCTGACGTTCGGCAGCTGACGGGGCCGCGCCGCCGCGCGGCGGCTCTCGCTGGCGTGCGCTCGGGGCCCTCAAGGCCGAGCCGTCGTCGCGCCGATCAGGGGCGACCGGCGCCGGCCGCGGGAGGTGGCTATCCGGCTTGCCGGCCACCCGCCCCCGACGCGACACCATGCAACGTCACCTGGCCCCGATCATCGTGCTGCTGGGCTGCAGCCTGTTGCTGCCCGCGCTGCTCTCGCTCTCCGGCGAACCGCGCACGGCCGCGGCGCGCGTGCACGAGCTCGGCCTGCCGCGCAGCGACGAACGCTCGTGCAAGCCACAGGCGCCGATCGAGGCGACGCTCGAGTCGACGGCCGCCGACGACGCGGGCGTGGTCGAGCTCGCCTTCGCGGTCACGCCGCACGCCGACGCGGGCGCCCTCGGCTGGTCCCTCGTGCTGCCGCCGGGCGCCGAGCTGCTCGACGGCACGGCCGCAGGCACCCTGCCCGCCGGCTCGCCCGGCAGCGGTCCCCTGGTTGCACGCGTGCGGCTGCCCGACGGCGACGCGGGCGCGCGCGTGACGCTCCAGGTGGACAGCGAGCTGCTGCCCGCGGCCGGCGCCGCGCCCGGCGAGCGCGTGCGCGTGCTCCGCGCGCTCACGTGGGGGCGGCTGCCGGTCGGCAGCGCCCAGGGTCGCCCGCATGGTCTCGCCGCCACCGCCACGGATCACCTGGCGCTCGCGCCCACGCGGCACCGCGAGGGCCGCCGATGATCGCGCGCGCCGTCCGCCTCGCCCTGCTCGTGCCGGCGCTGGCCGCCGCGGCCGCCGCGCACGAGGACTTCACGGTCAGCGGCGCCTTCCTCTACGCGGACAAGGCCTGGGACTGGAACGGCTGGACCGGCGACTGGCAGGAGCTGCCCATCCGCGGCGCGGACGTGCTCGTGCTCGACGCGCAGGACGGCCAGGTGCTGGGCCGCGGGCTCACCAGCGCCGAGGGCGACTTCGCCGTGGCCTGTCACGGCAAGGGCCTGCACGACCTCGTCGTGCGCGTCGAGGCCAGCAACCGCTTCCGCGAGCCGGGCGCCTCGCCGCGCCTCGTCGTGCTCGACGACGCCGGCGCGCGCTGGTCGGCGGAGAGCCCCGTCTTCCAGGCGCACGACGTCGCGGTCGATCTCGACGCCGGCACGACCACGGTGGAGCCCGTGCTGGCCGCCGGCAGCGAGGGCAATCCCTTCAACGTGTTCGACCTGGCCGTCTCGGGCTGGGAGCACCTCTCTGCGGCAACCGGCGCCGAGCCGCACGGTCCGCTGCGCCTGCAGTGGCCCAGCTGGACGGGCAGCTGGGCCTGGAGCCGCACGGCGCACATCGCCGACGACGACGGCTACGACGACGCGGTCATCCTGCACGAGTTCGGGCACCTGGTGCACAACACCTGGTCCGACTCCGACAGCCCGGGCGGCATGCACTGGTTCGGGGACAGCGACCAGGACCCGCGGCTGTCCCTCGCCGAGGGCTACGCCACGTTCTTCGGCGGCTCGGTGCTGTCGAGCCTCGCCCGGCCCGCGCTGTACGTCGACTGCGTCGGCTCCGCCGCGCAGGGTGGGGTGCAGCTGCGGCTGGACCTCGAGACCCTGGCGCCCTACGCGGCCAGCTCCGAGGGCAGCGCCGACGAGGTGGCCGTGGCCTGCGCGCTGCACGACGTGCTGGACGACGAGAGCGCGGCCGACGACGCGCCGGGCACCGACGACGACCCCTTCGACGCCGCGCTGCTGATTGGCGGCCAGTCGCACGACGAGGCCTGGTGGCAGGTGTTCACGGGCCCCGTGCGCCACGCGTATCGCGGCACGCTCAACAGCGTGTGGGACGGCTGGTCGGCCGCGCACGGCGCCGACGGCTGGGATGAGCTGCGGGAGATCTTCGACGCGCACGGCATGCGCTTCTGGAACGACGCCTGCGAGCCCGACGGCGCGCCCGAGCTGGCCACGCCGCTGGTCGTGGGGCCGGACTTCTCGCCCGAACACACGCTGTACTTCGCGGCGTCGCAGCCGGCCAAGAGCGGTACCGGCGACGAGGACTGGTTCGCCGTCGAGCTGTCGGCCGGCCAGGTCGTGCGCTTCGAGACGCGCTACCCTGGCGGCGCCAGCGACGCGCGCACGCAGGCCGACACGCACCTGGTGCTCCTCGATCCCTTGGGCCACAAGGCGGCCTTCGACGAGGACGGCGGCACCGGCCGCAACGCCCGCATTGACGCCTTCGTCGCGGACACGACCGGCACGTGGCGCTTCAAGGTGGAGAGCCTCGACCGCCTGCACCGCTACGGCCGCTACGAGGTGCGCGTGTCGCTGATCTCTTCGAACTGACGCCGCCGCCTGCCATGATCGCGGCATGGGCCCGCCCGCGCCGCGCGCGCCGACCGTCGTGCTCGTCCTGCTGGTGCTCGCCGCGGGACTGTTCCAGCTGCACAACTGGGACATCGAGCTGCACGCGCGCATGGGCCAGTGGATCCTCGAGCATGGGCGCGTCCCGACCGTCAACGTCTTGTCCGAGCTGCACGCCGACCACCCCACGGTGGACGACAAGTGGGCCTTCCAGCTGGTGGCCCACGTGCTCTACGACGGCCTCGGGCCGAACGCCTGCATCGCCGCGCGCGTGCTGCTGCTGCTGGCCCTGTTCCTGGTACTGGCCGACACCGCGCGGCGGCTGGGCGCGTCGGGCTGGTGCGCGCTCCTGTTCCTCGCGCTGGCGGCGGTGGCTGCGCGGGCGCGCTTTACGTTCCGGCCCGACCTCGTCAGCCTGCTGCTCACGGCGCGCTTCGCACGCGAGCTGCTGACACGACCGCCCGGCCGGCGGCAGGCCGCGCTGCTCCTCGGCCTGCAGGTGCTGTGGGTCAACGTGCACGGCTACTTCATCTCCGGCCCGCTCATGGTGGCCACGGCCGGCTGTGCGCGGCTGCTCGCCGGCCTGCTCGTCGATCGCGCCGAGCGGCGGCGCGGCGCCGGGCTGCTGCTCCTCTCAGGCGCGCTGGCCCTCGCCTGCCTGTTCAATCCCGCCGGCGTGCGCGGCGCGCTGCACCCCTTGGTCATCCTGCAGGACCTGCGCGAGCACTATGACTTCTGGAGCCATGCGATCATCGAGTTCCGGCCCACGTTCGCGGCCGATCCGCGGCAGCCGTGGGACCGGCTGGCCTTCTTCGTGCTGCTCGGCGCCGCGGCCGTGCTGCTGCTCGCGCGGCTGGCCGCCGCCGCCCGCCGCGCGCGCGCCGCGCCAGACGAGCTGCGCGACGCGCTGCTCGCCGTCGCCCTGGCCGGCCTGTTCGCCTCCATGGCGCCGTCGCTGCGGCGCAACATGGCGCCCTGCGCCCTGCTGCTGGCGCCGCTGGCTGCCGCCGCCGCCGGACGGCTGCTCGGCGCCCGCGTCCCCTGGCCCCTGCCGGCCTGCGCGCTCGCGGTGCTCGTGGCCTTCGGTGAGCTCTCGGACCGCACGTCCATCCACGACGGCCTCGAGCGGCGCGCGGGCCTCGGGCGCTCGGCCATCGCCTACCCCGACCTGGGCATCGCGTTCATCGCGCGCGAGCTGCCGCACGCGCGGGTCTTCACGGCCTTCTCGTGGGGCAGCACGTTCACCGGCCGCCGCTGGCCCGAGCAGGTGGCGGCCACCGACGGCAACACCCACGGCTACCCGACCGCCTACCTCATCGAGGTCATGTCCGCGCTCTCGGGCGAGGACGCGCTGGCCTTCACGCGCATCACGGCGCGCGACGGCGAGGACACGGCGCTGCTGCCCACGGCCGGCCCGCTGGCCATCAGCCTCCTGCGCGACCCGGACTGGGCGCTGGTGTGCGTCGGCGTGCGCGAGACGGTCTGGGCACGGCGCACGGCCGTGGCGCCGGACTGGCTCGCGCGCCACGACCTGCTCGCGCGCTGGCGCGCCGGCGAGCCGATCGAGCTGCCGGACACGCCGCCCTGCGGCGCCCTGCTCGGCCCGCTGGCCGCCTGCCTGCCGGTGGCCGAGGTCGACCAGGCGCTCCTCCTCATGACCGCCGGGCTGCTGCCGGGTGCCCTCGAACGGGCGGCCGCCGCCGTCGCGCGCGCGCCGCACGACGCCGAGGCCGTCACGCTGCGGGGCCTGCTGCTCGCGCGGCTCGAGCGGCGGGAGGAGGCCGTCGCCGCCCTGCGCGAAGGGTTGCAGCTCGGCGGCTTCAACCGGTTGGAGGACGAGGCGCACACCGCGCTGCAGCGACTCGGTGGTTGAGTCTGCTCCCGCTCAGCGCGCCGCGAAATCCAGCGCGTCTGCGAACCGCTGCGCCCGGGCCGCGTCGCCGTGGCGCTCGGCCCAGCGGCGCTGCGCCTCAAGCATGCGCTGCACCGTGGGCAGGCAGAAGACCGCGTCGTACTCGCGCTGCAGGCTGTCGATGGCCGCGGCCAGCGCCGCGGTGAAGGCGGCCTCGTCGGCCGGTTCCTTGCGCGACCAGGCGTCGAGCAGCCCGGTCTCCGTCTCGAAGTAGTCCTCGGCCTGCACGCGGCGCAGGCGCTCGAGGGCCTCCTGCGGGTCGCCGCGCTCGAGGGCCGCGCGGGCCAGCAGGTTCTCGAGGTACATCGGGTCCTCGGCCAGCAGATGGCGTGCGGCCTCCTCGGCGCGCTCCTTCTGGCCCAGCGCGCCCAGGATCTCCGCCTCGCGCAGCCGGAGCCGCGTGCGCATCGCGGGGTCCTCGGCGGCGAGGACCTCGCGGCGCGCGGCGAGCGCGTCGAGCAGGTCGCGCAGTGGCACGGCGGCGCCGGCCTCGCCGCCGGGGAGCAGCTCGAGCGCCTCGCCCGAGCCGCGCTGCGGGAGGCCGGCCGCGGCGGCCGGGTTGATCAGCGAGGCCTCGACCAGCTCGTCGCGCGCGTCGCGTGCGTCGCCGCACAGGGCGCGCACCTGGGCGTGGTCGCGGCGGCGGCGCCAGGCCTCGGGGCCCAGCGGATCGAGCGCCACGGACTCGGCCAGCAGCGCCTCGACGCGCGGGTCGGTCGGGTCGTCGGCGGAGAGCGCCAGGCCGAGCTGGTGCGCGAGCGTGGCGCTGCCGGGATACAGGTCGCGGGCCCGGCCGAGCGCGGCGATGGAGGCCCGCCGGTCGCGCAGCAGGCTGGCCAGCCGCGCCGACTGCAGCGCGGGATTGGGGGCGAAGGGCTGGAGCGTCGCGGCGCAGGCGAGCGCGGAGCGCGTGGGCTGGGCGGCCGCGGCGCGCTCGGCCTCGGGCAGCGCGGCGAGCGTGTCGAGGCGCTCGAGCGCCAGCCTCTCGCAGTCGGCGCCCGCATGGAGCAACAGGCCGACGAGCGAGACGATCACGGCTGCGGTGGCGGCGACGCGCCGCAGCGCCGCGCCCGGCGGCGCTCCGCGCCCGGGCTCGTCCGGCAGCAGGGTCGCCTGGCGCAGTCCCAGCAGCACGAAGGCCAGGGAGGGATAGAGCGTCGCGTCGGCGCCGCCCATGTCGATCGCGTCCGCCGCCCACATGGCCAGAGCGGCGGCCGTTGCCGCGTGCGCCAGGCTTCCTCCCGCCGCCGGCCGGCGCACGCCCGCCAGGAACAGCAGGGCCAGGCCGAGCAGGCCGGGCCAGCCCAGCGCCTCGCCCGCGGCCAGCACGACGTTGTGGGGGTGGTCGTCCTTGGGCAGGCCGTCGTAGCGCGACGAGCGCGCGTAGCGGCCCTGCGCGTAGGCGGTGCCGGGTCCGAAGCCGTGCCACGGCGCGGCCGCGAGCGTGTCGCGTCCGAGCTCCCACATGGCGGAGCGGAAGGACACGGCCTTGCTGACCGTGTTGCTCGAGCGCTGGGTGATGCGTGCATCCGACAGGCCAGTGAGCGGGAAGAGCAGCAACGCCGCCACCCCCGCCACCACCAGCCGGTGCGCCCACGGCGCGAGGCGGCCAGGCAGCCTGGGCAGCAGCAGCAACAGCAGGCCGAACCCGCTGGCGAGCAGTCCCGTGCGGGACTGCAGGGCGAGCAGCGCACCGGCCACGGGCAGCAGCGCCGCGACCAGCGCCGTGCGCCAGCGGCCGCGGGAGGTGATCGCCAGCGAGACGCCGAGGACCAGCGTCGTGGCCAGGTGCGGCACGGCGAGATTGGGGTGCAGGCCGAGGAAGCGCAGCCGCGTGTGGAACACGGCATCGAGCGGGAGGGCGAGGCCGGAGGCCAGCACCGGATAGGTGGCCAGCGCCGCGAGGCTGGCGAGGCTGGAGGCGAACACGAGGGCCATCGCCGCGCGGAAGGCGGCCCGGCCCGGCAGGACGGCGGGCAGCAGCAGCGCCAGCGCCGCGGGCGGCAGCACGTAGCCGAGCCAGAGCACCGCGCCCTGCGGGAACTCCGTGCCCAGCACCGACGGCAGCGCGAGGAGGAGCACGAGCAGCGTGGCCCCGGCGCCCGGCCGCGCGCGCAGCCAGGGCGCCGCGGCGCCGAGCGTGACGCCCAGCACGAGCAGCCGCAGCCCGGGCTCGGCCGGCACCATGCGCACTCCGAGCAGTGAGGCCACGAGCAGGGCCAGGACGAGCCGCCGCGCGATGGCCAGCCGGTCGTGCGCGCGCACCACGGCCGAGGCCCAGACGGCCGCGCACGCGACCCACGCGACCGCCAGCTCGGGCGGGTTGCCGAGGGTGGAGGCCCCGGCGCGCGGCGGCATCGCGAGGGCCGCGTCGACGAAGAGCCACGCCACGCTGCCCGCGGCGAGCCAGCGCAGCCAGACCAGCGAGCGCCCGGCGTCCGCGGACGGCCTGGCGGCCCGACGCTCGCTCAAAGCCGCGGGGTGCCGTATTTGGGCGGCGCCGGCTTCGGCTTGGGCTTGGCCTTCGGCTTGGGCTTGGCGGCGGGCGTCGTCCCGGGCGCGGTGGCCGGCTTGGGCAGCACGACCGGCACGGGCGGCGGCGGCTCCACGGTGACCAGTTCGGCGGCCGGCTCCTCGATGACGATGTCGCCCGGCTGCAGCGGCACGCCGAACTCGAAGTCCGGTCGCAGCGGCCGCACGTCGCGCGCGAAGTAGTCGAGGCGATCGGGCAGGATGCGCGCCATCTCCGGCAGGCCGATGTAGCCCACGGCGGTCTCGTCGCGTGGATCGGATTCGTCGCGGGCCGTCAGGCCGGCCAGCAGGCCCACGATCTCCCAGCGGTCGGCACGGAGCACATAGACGCCGCTGCCGGCGTAGTCCCGCGCAACCTGCGTGGCGTCACGCTCGGGCAGCAGCAGCCAGTCGCCGAACTCGCCGCCGCGCCAGGCCGGCGCGAGCTCCATGATCGGCTCGTCGCGCTCGTCGCGCAGGGCCACGTACAGGGGCTCGTCGGGCAGGGGCATCTCGCCGGCGAAGCGGCCCTCGCGCAGCCGCGCGGTGAGCGGGCGGATGACGGCCAGCGTGTCGTTCAGGCGATCGATGCGGCCCCGGTCCACCACCAGCGAGTTG
>Ga0209382_10006438_pt1 | contig 15112 bp, 21 predicted proteins | sample SoiMetdeltSBSDD5_FD_187599 | JGI IMG/M metagenome (GOLD analysis project Ga0209382, IMG submission 187599) | Bulk soil microbial communities from a Populus tree surrounding site in Tennessee, USA - Soil MetaG P. deltoides SBSDD5 (SPAdes) (version 2) | ecosystem: Environmental > Terrestrial >... | reverse complement strand
CAAGCCCACCCCCCGAGCCCAGTCAGACCAAGGCAGCGATGGTCGCGGTGGACCGGTCGCGCACGGGTCGGGAACGGTCACCGTGCGGGTCCGCGCCAAGCCAGGCTATGTCTGTCAGGACGAGCGGTTAATCGTTGGCTTCCCTGGCCCTGTCTTGACGTCCGGTGGCCTTGGGTCGGTCTCCCGGTTGCTGCTGCTCTTGGAGTGGGGAACCTTGTGAGCGCAGCCGCTGGTAGGTCGCGGTGGCGGTGATGACGATGGCGAGCCAACCTGCGCCCAGGGCGTAGCCGCCGAGCACGTCGGACAGCCAGTGGACGCCCAGGTACAGCCGGGAGAACCCGACCAGCAGGGCGATCAGGGCGGCGGCGGTCCAGGCGGCCACTCGCTGGCCCCATCGTGGTGCGGCGCGGCCGGCGAGGTAGGCCAGGGCGCCGTAGGTGGCGACCGCCTGGGCGCTGTGGGCGGAGGGGAACGAGGAGCTGTCGACCAGCACCAGCATCCCGCCGCCCTCGGGTCGGGCGCGGCCGATGAGCAGCTTGACGAGTACGACGAGCAGGCTGGCGCCGGCCACGGCGGTCACCAGCAGGGCGGCGGCGTCGGGCCGGCGGGCCCGCAGGATCAGCACCAGGGCGGTCAGGGCGACCAGGGGGGCGATGACGCGGAGGCTGCCGAGCTGGGTGATGGCCCGCATGGCGGCGGTGAGCCAGCCGACGCGGTGGTCGGCCAGCCAGGCCGCCACCGGGCTGTCGCGGGCGGCCAGCTCGTCGCCCTTAATGACGTCTTCGGTGATGCCGCCGAACAGCCAGCCAAAGCCGACCACGGCCGCCAGCCCCACGGTAAGCGACAGCCCCAGGGCGCCCTGGGGGCTGAACCGGCGGGCCAGGAAGCCGAGCTGGGTGCCATAGCGGCGGCGCAGCGCCGCCACTGCGGGTCGCTGCAGCTGGCGGGCGAGCAGGACGCGGACCTGGTCGGGATGGCGGGCGACCCAGCGGGCAGCGCCCAGCACCCCGCCGACCAGCACCAGCAGGGCCAGCAGGATCAGGCTGGCCTGGCCGGCCAGGTCGGCGACCCGCTGGTAGGAGCCACCGGCCAGGTAGCCCAGCAGCACGAACCCCGGTGCCCAGATGAGGCCGCCGGCCACGGTCCAGACCAGAAAGGTCCGGTAGGGCATACGGGCCATGCCGGCGGCCGCGGGCATCAGCGCCCGCAGCAGCCCCACGAAGCGGCCGACGAGGATCGCCTGCCCGCCCCGGGCGGCCAGCACCGCCTGGACGCGGTCCCAGCGGGCTGGGCCGATGCGGCGGCCCAGCGCACTGGTCCGCAGCGCCGGACCCAGGCGCCGGCCGGTCTCATAGCCAATCAGGTAGCCGGCCACCGACGCGACGGCGGCGACGGCGACCATGCCGGCCAGGCTGACCCGGCCCTGGTAGGCGAGGAATCCGCCCAGTAGCAGTGCCAGCTCCCCGGGCAGGACCAGCCCCACGAACACCGCCTCGGCGGTCGCCAGCAGCCCCACCACCACATAGGCCCAGGGGGAGCTGAGCCGGGTCAGGGTGTCGATGAGGCCGGCCACGATCCGGCTAGCCGCCGGCTGGGGCGGGCTGGCCGATCAGGCGGGCAAGCAGCCGCGGCTCGGCCGGCCAGGCCGCATACAGCACCTCGGGTGGGACCTGCCGGGCGGCGTACCGCAACGCCAAGGCCACCACCACCACGTCGTCCAGCGGCCCGATCACGGGCAGGAATTCGGGGATCAGGTCGATCGGGGACAGCACCCACAGCCCGGCCAGCTTGGCCCGCCGCGGCACCCGGGGGTCGGCGCGTAGCCGCCGCAGCAGCGTCGGGCAGGCGGGCAGGAAGCCGGCCAGGTCCTTCAAGACCCCCGGCGGCAGGCGCCTGGCCAGCACCACTAGCACGCCCCAGGACGCCAGCAGCACCGCCAGGGCGACGAGCAAGCTTCGGACCAGGTCGGCCACCGCGTCTCTCCTCAGTAACAATCGTTACAAGCCTACGGTAACATACGGCCATGCGGTGGGTGGTGTTGCTGGTGCGGGTCCCGGGCGAGCCATCTCGGCACCGGGTGGCCGTCTGGCGGGAACTCCGCCGGCTCGGCGCCGTCTCGATCGGCCAGTCGGCCTGGGCCCTGCCGGCCACGGCGGGGTCCACCGCCGGGGTGGAGCGGGTCAAGGAACTGGTCGACCGCGGGGACGGCGAACTCACCGTGCTGGAGGCCACCGCCCGCGACCCGGCCAGCGCGGGGCGGCTGGAGCGGGCCTGGACCGACGCCCGCGAGGCCGAGTGGGCCGAGTTCCGCGCCGAGTGCGCCAGGTACCTCGCTGAGCTGGACAAGGAGGTCTCCATCGGCAACCTGACCGCGGCCGAGCTCGAAGAGGAGGACCAGAGCATGGAACGGCTGCGCCGCTGGCACCGGGAGCTGCGGCTGCGCGACGCCCACGGCGCGCCCTCGGCCAGCCAGGCCGACCAGGATCTCAAGCAGTGCGAGGCCAAGCTGGCCGACTACACCGACGGCGTCTTTCGAGCCCTCAACGAGGGCTGACGCGGCAGGCGCGGTCGATCACCGCGTCATCGCCAGAGATCTACCAGTTCACCGAGGGCGGCCCCGGTCCCGACCACGAGGCCGCCCGCTCGTTGTTCTGGACGCCGTCGAGCTCCCTACCGCGGAGGCGATCGTGGAGTACTCCCGGGCGGCGACCGCGCCGCTGGTGGTGGCGTGTTCCGGCGTGAGGGCGGGTACTGGACGGTCGTGTTCGACGGTTCGGTGGTGCGCCGGCGCGATGCCAAGGGCCTGCGCCACCGGGCCCGGCCGAACGCCACCAGGGCGATCCGGGCAGCCGTGGCCAACCTGGCCCGCGACCCCCCCGGGTTGGGGCGGCATCTGGCCGCCACGATCCGGACCGGTCGGTACTGTGCCTACCTCCCCGACCCGCGTGCCCGATCGCCTGGAACGCTGACCCGGGCCATCGGCCCCCCGGCCTGAACCTGGATCCACCGAGTGCACATGCGGCAGGACGCGTTAGCGCTGGTCAGAGACCCCTTCTCGCCACTTGGCCCTGCATCCATTGGGTGGAGTTCTATCCCGCCTCAGATGGCACGCTGACCTGCGGCGATCCCATCGAGTTCACGACGCTTCGGTGGATCCAGGCTCAGCCGATCTGCTCGGCCAGCTCGACGATGATCCCCTCCGGGCCGCGGACGTAGCAGAGCCGATACCTGTCTTCGTAGCGGTCCACCTCGCCAACGAGCTCCGCGCCGCGGGCTCGCAAGCTCGCGACGACGGCGTCGATATCGTCGACTGCGAATGCGACATGGCGGATGCCCGGGGTGTTCGCCGGCGCGTGCCGGTCGCCGCCCCGGCCCGACGGGGTGTGAAACTTCGTCAGCTCGAGCCGTGCGTGGCCGTCCGGGGTCTCCACCATCGCGATCTCCGCCCGGACGCCCTCGAGCCCCACCACGCGGTCCACCCAACCGCCCTCGACCGGACCCTCGCCCTGCAGCCTGAGTCCGAGCTCGACGAAGAACGCCGTCGCGGCCGCAAGGTCGTCGACCACGATGCCCACGTGCTCCATGCGTTGGATCGTCATGCGTTTCTCCTATGGTTCAAGCCGCTGCCGGGACCGCATGGCCCTGACGGTTGGCGTGGTCGGTGGTGAGGTGGTGGACGGTAGCGACACGACGGCCCCAGCTCCGGCGTCCCTTGGTGCCGATCGGCTGGTGGGAACGCGCCGCCCATGGTCTGAGGAGACCAGCGATGAGTGCTCGGCTCAACGGGTCATAGCTGGGGTACGCGAGCCTATGGAGGACGCTCAGTGAGACGACTGTTCCTACATCGCTCGGCAGCCCGCGCGCGGGCGGCCTGACGGACCAGGTGGTCGCGCTCGGCCACATCCGTGGCCCGACGGGCGGCATCCGCGTACGCCGTGGCGGCGGCAGGGAGGTCGCCGCTGAGCTCGTGCAGGTGGCCGCGGACGGCGTGCCACCGGTGCCGCTCGCCGAGCACCTCGCGCAGCCGTTCGGTCTCGCGCAGCCCGGCGGCGGCGCCGAGGACATGGCCGACCGCGACCGCGCGCCCGAGCACCGCGGCGGGGTCCTGGCGCACCGGGTCGTCGGTGAGGGCGACGAGGTCGTCGTACCAGGCGAGGATCTGCGGCCAGTCGGTCTCCTCGGCGCTTGCCGCGTCGTCGTGCAGGGCGGCGATGGCGGCCTCGACCTGATAGCGGCCGGGGCGCTGAACGGCCAGCGCCGACTGCAGGACGCGCACGCCCTCGGCGATCTCGCGGGTGTCCCACAGGCCGCGGTCCTGTCGGTCGAGCGTGACGATGCGACCCTCTGAGTCGAGTCGCGCCGGGAGGCGGGCGTGGTTGAGGAGCATCAGCGCGAGCAGCCCGCGCGCCTCCGGTTCCTCGGTGGCGAGGGTGAGTTGGCGGGCGAGCCGGATCGCCTCGCCGGCCAGGTCCACCCGGCCCGCATGGCCGGCCGTGTAGACGAGGTAGAGCACGTGCAGGACGACGGCGAGGTCGCCGGGCTGGTCCAGGCGGCGTCCCTGCAGGGCGCGCTTGGCCCGGCTGATCCGCTGCGCCATCGTCGCCTCCGGCACGTAGAAGGCGTCGGCGATCTCCCGGGTGGTGAGGCCGCCGACGGCGCGCAGGGTCAGCGCCACCTGGGAGGCGGGCGCGAGGTCGGGTTGGCAGCAGCAGAAGAGCAGGAAGAGGGTGTCGTCGCCCTCCTCGATGGCGGCGGGCCGCGGCTCGGCGTACGTCGCCTCCTCGCGGCGGTGACGGGCGGCCTCGCTGCGGCGGGCGTCGACGAGCCGCCGGGTCGCGACCGTCGCCAGCCACGCGCGCGGGTCGCGCGGCGGGTGCTCGGGCCACACCCGCAGCGCCTCCAGCAGCGCCTCCTGCAGCGCGTCCTCGGCGGCATCGAAGTCCTCGTCCCGCCGGACCAGGCCCGCGAGCACCCGAGGGACGAGGGCGCGCAGGGCGCCCTCGTCCAGCCGTCGCGTCGGCTCGTCGATCACGCCGGGTCAGTCTCCGAGGGCGCCTCGGACATGACCTCCCGGACGCCGATCCACTCGTACAGCGGCTCCCCGCCCGGGCCGGGCCCGGAGGAGACGTAGGCCGCGAGCTCGACCGCGCGCTCGTGCGACTCGACGTCGATCATGTACCAGCCCGCCACGAGATCGCTGGTCTCGGGCAGCGGGCCGTCGGTGGTGACTGGCGCGGCGTCCGGGCCGCCGTAGCGCACCCAGGTGCGCGCCGGCGTGAGCGCCTGCGCGTCGACGTACTCGCCGTTCGCCTCGAGCAGCTCGCTGACGTGCTTGAGGAAGGCCATGTGCGCCTCCAGGTCCTCGGGGGCCCACTGGTCCATCGGGGGCACGGGACGCTGCGGCTCCGGGCCGCCGCGGTAGTGCTTGAGGAGCAGGTACTTCGGCATGGTGGTCTCCTGGTGTGGTGGGCCGCGTCTGTCGTGGCCCTTCACCTGGTGAGCGGAGCCGGTCAGAGCTTCTCGACATGAAATCACTCATCTAGCTCCGGGACCGTCGCGCAGGGGATCGGCCACCGGTTCAGCGTCCCGGTGCCAGGCGGGGTCGCGGCTGCTGAGGCCGCGAGTCGTTCGATGGTGGGGGTGGCGCTTCAGCTGCGCTGACGTTCGTCCCGCTGCCGGGCAGTTCCTCGACCGCGCTCGGGGAGGGTCGTCTCGAAGTCGATCAGCTTCGCCCACGTCGGGGTCACGACGATCCGGATCATGCCGTCGTAGCGCGAGCGGACCTCGGCCTCCCACTCGACCCGTTGCTTTGGCTGGTGTCGGGCGGCAGCCGATCTCGGCCGTCAAGCGGCCGCCGCTGCCCCGCGGGCGAGCGGCTGGCCGCCTTCCAGGCCGGGCTGCCTGGTACGTGCGGGCCCTGGTGGCGGTGACCGCCGCCCTGTCCAACGGGCCGACGCGGCTCGCACCCGGCTGCTGCGTTACCCTCCTCGCTGCCGGCCGGGGTTAAGCTTCCCATTAGGTGCCAATTGCCCAAGGAGGTCCCTCATGCGCCGACGTCCCACCCTGTTGCTGGTGTTCGCCCTGGCCGTGGTGGCCGGCCTGCTGGCCGTCCCCGCCTTGGCCGGTCCCGACACGGCCCGCCAGGCCGGGCAGGTCCGCCGCCAGCTGGCCCCCCAGAGCCACGTTGGCATCGACGCCCCCAGCAACGACATCGCCCGCACGCTGGTGCTCAACCACGGCACGGCAGCCGCCGGCCAGGCCGTCATCCAGGGCTGGAACCGCCAGACCTACGACGCCCAGGGCCTGCCCTCCGGCGTGACCGCCGTGGGCCAGGGCATCCGCCTGTTCAACGTCAGGCGCATCGCCATCCAGGTGGTGCTGCGCACCGCCGGAGGCACCAACGACGACACCGCCATCGGTCCCCTGGTCAACAGCGGTAACATCGGCAACCCTCGCACCTTCCAGGCCAACAGCCCTTCGATCTCGGCTGGGTTCGGCGGCCAGGCCATCCCCCAGTTCTGCGAGAGCTGGTGGGAAGTGCGCTACCAGGTGCGCTGGTCGGACAACGTGCTGACCACCGGTAGCCTGTTGGCCTTCGCCGACCTGTGGAACGACAACTGCTACTTCATCCAGGCTCCATGATCGCCGCCCAACGCCCTAACCAGGTCCACCCGGACCCCTTGGTCGCCTATCTGTCCGCCCGCCGCTCCGGGATGCTGGCCCCGGGAGTGTGCAGCCACCCGCCGAGGCGCTGAGGTTGCTGGACGCCGGGCCGGGCGTCTCCTTCCGAGTGTCCGACCCACCGGCCCGGCGCCTGCTTCACACTCCAGTCCGCTCGATGGCCTCACCTCCCTCCTGCTCCGGCAGTGCGGCAGGGGGCTTTGAGGCCGACTGGCGGACGCCGTCGGCGGCTTAATGTAGCCACCCGGACCCGCCATTGGATGGCGGTCGGGTCGACGCCGAGCGGCTCGGCGCACTTCTCCCAGCGGTGCGGCGATCGGCTGGGAGTAGGCCGGGTCGTCCGCTTCCCAAATCTCCACAACAGCTACCCTAGACGAACATATGTTCGAGCACCAGGGGAGCAAGTTGGGCAAGGGGGAGATCGGACTCGACCACTACCAGGTCCGCCGCGACCAGCCCTGGTACCGGCAGGTCACCTTGTCGATGGCATCAGGCCCGAGCTCGACGCAGTCACTGGCAGCGACGCCATGGACGCGATCCCTGCCTGGCGGCTACAACGCCAGCCAGGTCGTTGGCTGCCCCGTGGCCGCGCCGACCTGCGCGGCGATCTCGGTGACGATCCCCTCGGCGTCAGCCTCCGGCATGCCCTCGACCATGACCTGCCACCCGGGCGCCTCCCACGAGAAGCCGACCTGGCCATCGGCCACCGCCATGCGATAGTCGCCCCATCCCGACGCCCGCTGGCTGGGCCGACTCTGCGGTGCCAGCAGCTGGTCAAGTGACCGCGCGGCAGCACGAGATCCTCGCCGCTGGTCGCCGTGATCAGGTACTCCAGTACAGCCACCCAGGCTGCATCCCACAACAGCAAGATGCCGCCCATCCACGCCTCCTGGCTCAACCAGATCGAGATCTACTTCTGCCGGAGTCGGGCCGGCTCCGCCTTCCGGGACGCGCGGCTGCTGCGACCCATCAACCGCGGTAGCCGGTGCCGGGGATGCGCCGCTGGTACGCCGGGCACAGGTAGGTCTCCATCACCTCCTCGGTGACGGGCACGCTCCAGCAATCGCGCTTGGACTCCACCGCCAGATACGGCTGCCGGGCGTCGCGGTGGCAGCGCATCCCCATGAGCCCGTGACCGCCAGGCGAGTAGTCGGAGAACAGGCAGCGCCCTGCCCTGGATACAAGTCAAGGCGAAACGAAACCACGCCCGGAATGATCCGCCCTGCCTCGCTCATGCTGCACGGCAGCTCCCCGGTCAAGATGCAGTCCCCAAGGTCGCCGCCCTGCGACAGCGAGAACCCCGCGGTCTTGGCCGCGTCGCGGTCAGCTGGCTCGAGGCCGTCGAAGTCATAGCCCCAAAACCGCGTACCACGAATGACCGTGGGAACTCGTATCCCGGCACCCCCGGCGGTTCGACGGCTCCGCCTGCCAGACGATCGCTTCACGGCCCCGTCGATCCTCATAGCTGCCCTGGAAGGAGAACCCCTCCATGGACTTGCCCTCCCGATCCCATGCCCGTCTGGAACTCATCATCCCTTCGCGGTCACCGCGGGATCGGCCCATCGCCGGGCGGGCGGAGGCCGGCCGTTGCCGCTCCAACGAGTGCGGCTGGGCCGACGACGACGTAGACCGGCATGGCCGCCACTAGGCGCGACAGTCGTCCCTTGTCACGCAGGCGAGCCAGGAAGGGACCGCTGCGGAGCAGCGGCAGGATCGCTTGGGGGATGCCACCGGCAAGGTAGATGCCGCCCGTGGCCAGTACGGTGAGGGCCAGGTTGCCTGCCTTGGCCCCGAGAATGCCGCTGAACAGTCGCAGCGTCTCCGCGCACAGTGCCGACCCCGACCGTGGGTCCATGCCGGCCTCGACGATCGCGCGGGTCCGGTCCGGGGCCGCAGCGATCCGGTCGGCGGCGGGGTCGGACTCGGTCGCGAAGCTGGTGTCGGCCAGGAAGTCGTAGAGGTTCGCGATGCCGAGGCCGGAGCAGACCAGCTCCCAGCTGACGTGGCCGTGGCGGGCCTGCAGGTGCAGGAGCAGCTCCGCTTCGCGTTCGTTCCCAGGGGCGAAGTCGCCATGTCCGCCCTCGGAGGGGCTGGGAAGGTACCGACGGCCGTTCCAGACGCAGAAGGCTTCTCCGAGCCCGGTCCCGGGCGCAACGACCGCGATCGCCCCACCGGCGACCCGCCGGTGGCGCTGCAGCACGCGCAGATTCCTCGGGTGCAACTCGGTGATGCCCAGCGCGATCGCTTCCAGGTCGTTCAGCAGCCGGACCGAGTCCAGGCCCAGCGCCTCGGCGAGCGCCAGCTCTTCGATCGGCTCCCACGGCAGGTTGGTGAGCGTGGCGCGACCACCGCTGATCGGGCCGGCCAGGTCGAAGCAGGCCTGGTCGACCGGCAGGTGGACGGTGGCCAGGAACTCCCGGACGATCGCCTCCAGCGACGGGTACTTGGTGGACGGATAGGTTCTGACGGCCAGGGGTCGCTGCGGCCCAGCGTCCTGCGAGTAGATTCCAAGGATCGTCTTGGTGCCGCCGATGTCACCGGCCAGGAGCAGGCCGCCTGCCGCGAACGGGACTGCACCCGCCACCCCATGCGGTTCCTCGGAGTCACCCATCGGTCCCTCCGGTCACTCCAGCTGCCGGACGAGCGGCTCGGCCTGGGCGACGACGAGGACGGCCAGACCAGTGATCACCGACGACGATCCTCGCCTCATTGACTCCTCTTGTGAAGGTCGCGCTCCGCCTCACCAAGCTATGGCCAGAAACGAGGGCGCGGCGCCGTCCGCAGGCGGCGCCCCGCCCATTGATGGCCTAGGGGTGGGGATGAGAACGACCTCGTCGAGGATCTGGGGGAGGCCGTTGTTGGCGTGGTGAGGACCGGTCGGCCTGGTCTGCGCTGGCACCGGCGTTGATCGCTACGCGAACGGCGGGTTGGCTGGGACCGGGTTCGGTCCTGCACCGTCGGTCCGGACCGTCGGCTGGGGGGTTGCAAGGCACACCCATCGGCTCGCGCTGAGCATGACGAAGGGCGGCTCGAGGTAGGCCTCCGAGGACCGTGGAGCGATGGCGCTCGTTCGGCTGCGAAACAGGATCCGCGCTGCGGCACCGCTGCAGAACGGACGAGCTCCACGGTCACCTCCCAGCACGACGGGGTGCGCCGCCAGGGATAATCAACCAGATCGCCACCCTCGCTGAGTCGCTGCTCTGGGAGGAGATGTCATGGGCGAGGCCATGACCAGGGTGTACCGCAAAGGAGTGTTCGAGGCCGAGGGCTTCGCCGTCGTCGACGTCTCCGAGTAGCTGGATCAGCGGGACACGGTGGTCTGGGTCGACCTGTGCGCCCCCTCAAAGCACCGGCTCCACACCCTATCTTGGCGGTGCGGCCTGGCTTGAGACGCCGCTTAATCTCGACCGCGCCCGCGTTAAGTGCTGACTAAGCGGCGCCCTGTAAACCAGTGTCGGTCGCGCGACCGGAGCAACCATCACTTCCCCACCAGGAGGGGCAACCATGCCAGGACCGTGGGACGCCAGCATCAAGCTGCTGTACCCCGTCGACCAGGGACAGTTCACCACCATCGACGACATCGACAACAACACCCCGTACGACGCCATCGCCAACGTGGAGATCGGCGAGAACCTGAACGAGAACGTCGACGACTTCGTGCTGCGGGTCGCCGTCCTCAACCTCACCCAGTCGACCACCATCCAGGTCGAGGAGCTGAAGCGCGCCCTCAACCCGGCCGACGACACCACCTTCACCGCCGAGGAGCGGGTCAGCCTCAACGCGCCCAACCAGTCGCCGGGCGACGTCCTCAAGCTGGTGGCGTCCTACCGAGTGAACGCCGGCTCCAACAGCGACTTCTCCAACGCCGAGAGCGTCACCTTCACGGTGTCCTGACCGGCCGGCTCGGCGGCGGCGGCTCCGAGCCGCCGCCGCCGGCCGCCCGACCATGGCAGGAGGAGCCCGATGTCCGGCACCTGGGACGCCACCATCATGTCGGCCTACGCTGTCGACGCCGGGGAGCCGTTCGCCGTGGATGCGGTCCGCAACGGCGAGAAGTTCGACGTCGTGGCCAACGTCAGGATCGGCAGGAACCTGATGCAGTTCGTCGACCGCTGCGAACTGTTCGTGTCAGTCCGCAACCTGAGTCGCTCCACCACCGTGCTCACCCAGCACCAGCAGTACACCCTGGCACCCCAGAAGCTGGCCCTCAACGAGGCCTTCCGGGTGCAGTTCGCGTCAGGGTGGACGGCCAGCGAGGGCGACGTGCTTGAGGTGCTGGTCACCTTCAAGGTGACTTCGGGGATCAACTACGACTACTCGATGGTCAGCAGCGACCCGTTCATCGTCCAGAGGCCGAGCCCTGCGGCAGCCGGTCCAGCCAGCGGTTGAACAGACTGCGGTCACTGGCGGGCACAGATGGGACGAACGTTCTCAGGAACTTCTTAGGTTCCTGGAGGCGGGCTGCCTGGCCCGACTTGATCCTTGACACGCCCGAGACTTCTTGCGCCACCCTGAGGTTGGCGGATGGTGGCTTGCTGGCCGGAGTTTCCCGGCCGTGACAGAAGCTCAGCCAGGGAGGTCCTCAGGGCGCTTGGCGGCGAGCTTGCCGTGCAGCAGGCCGGTGGACTGGCCGACCTCGATGAGGTATCCATCCGGGTCCCGCATGTAGCAGCGGATCTCCGCTCCGCGGTCGATCGGTGGCGTGACAAACTCTGCCCCCTTCGCCTTCCACTCCTCGTAGCAGGCCTGGATGTCAGCGACCCGCAAGTTCAAGAAGATCGAGGTGGTGTCGCCGGGCTGGTAGTCGACCACCGAGATGTCTGGCTTGTCGGGGGTGGGCGGCCCGCCGGGGTTCATGATGATCCACGAATTGGACAGCTTGACCATGCACGGGTTCTCGTCCAGGACGACGGTGCCACCCAGGACGCGCGAGTAGAAGTCCCGGGACCGGGCGACCTTGCGGACGGTGATGAACAACGTCACCAGGATGCCCTCGGCGGGCGCGGGGAGGTTGGCGAAGTCGATGCGGGGCGCGGGGTCTGTCATGTTGCTCCACTCCGGCGGCATTGGCGGACAACGGCAGGGTTCCCGGGCAGGTGCCAGTTAATGCCGGGCTGCGGCGGGGGTCAACGTGCAGCGCCCGTAGCACGCCAGCTGGAAGAGACGCTGGACGTCGGTGATGCCCGCCCCGGGCTGGGGGAAGGGCGCGTCGGCCAGGCTCAGGCCGGTGGCCAGGCCCCGATGAAACTGACCCCCGTCAGCACGCCACCGAGGGCGCCGGGGTCGTCCAACCCTGCTGTGTTCGCCACGGTGACCGCCTCCTCTGGTAGGACCTTGGCGGTACCTGTCGCGGCTACCCGCTCGGGACCGCTGGGAACCCAGCCAGCCATGGGACTGCCGGAGCTCGGTTGCTTGAAACCTGTCAGGTTGCCAGGAGTCGTTCGAAGAACGAACGGTAGCGCTGGAAGGCGTCGCGCAGGTGGTCGGTGGGAACGTCGTCGCCGCGGTCCCACTGGCGCTCCAGCCGGTCCCGCTCATCGGCGAAGGTCCTGGCCAGGTGCTGCATGAGCTCGGCGACCAGCGCGTCGGCCTGCTCGACGGCCCGGCGGGGCGCGTCGACGAACCCGGTCTGGATATCGGTCCAGTGGGCCCGGAAGCCCTCGGCGTCCTCGGTGGCAAGCAGCGGGCCGGTCGTGGACGCGGTGTCGGCAGTGCCGTCACGGGCCACCTGAGCCGCAGGCGCGTCGACAGGCGTGGTCGCCGGTTCCTGGTCCGAGCGCCGGTCCTGGACCACAGTCGTGCCGCGCGCGTCCCCGTCAGAGGCAAGGTCCTCGCGGCGGAGCTCGTCGTCTGTTGAGTCGCGGCGCGGAACATCGGCCCCTGCGGCGCGGTCGGACGGTGTGGTGTCGGTTGGCCGTTGGGCGGCCAGGTCGGCGGTGCTCAGGTCGTCGTGGCGCTGGCTCATCGGTGTGCCTCCTCGCGGTCGTCGCCTTCGGCGTCCAATAACTCGGAAAACAGCGATCGGTAGTGGACAAACGCCTGCCGCAGGTCATCGGTGCTGGCCAGCCCCCGCTCATTGGCCTGGAAGATGGCGTGGGCGGCGCGGTAGTTCTCGGCGACCTGCGGGTGGTCGACCGAGACATCGGCGGCCCGCTGGTCGAAGTCATCGACCGGATAGCCCCGGTCACGCATCACCCGCGCTACCAGCGTGTCGGCCTCGCGGGTGGCCGTGGCCGGGTCGTCGACGAACCTGCCCTGGGTGGTCCGCCAAGCCTCGAGGTAGCGGTCCCGGACCGCCGGCTCGAGGGCGACGATGTCGAACTCCCGGCGCCGCTGCTCGCGGGCCGTCAGATCGGCTTCGGCGGTGCGCTGGTCGCCGGTTCTGGCAACCGTGCGCTGGTACTCGGGACCGAACTGGTGCTGCAGTCGCTGGGTACGGCGTCGTTGCCCCAAGAGCAACGCCACCAGCACCACGACGACCACGATGACAAGGATCGCGATCAGTAGGCCAGTGTTCATGGACCGCTCCTATGCAGACCCGGAGGCACCCACCATGAGGGCCGCCTTGCCGGCCCGCCTACCCGTGGGCGACCTCACCAAACGCCGAGCAGCTGCCGGCCACCCGCGTGATAGATCGAACCGCGCACCGTCTCGCTGCGCCTGGGTTCGTAGCCAGAGTGCTGGCCACGCTGCTCGCCTTGGCAGCGATCGCCGCTGTCCGCCGGTCCCGCTGGCCTGCGTGCCCGCAGCGCGATGCCCGTTTGGGCATCGACCATCCGGGCAATCCACCACGAGGACCGCTCGCCACCGAGAGGATCAGATCTATGGGAACCAACGACAAGGCACAGAACAAGGCCGAGGAACTCAAGGGGCAGGGCAAAGAAGCGCTCGGCCGGGCGACCGGCGACGAGGAACTGGAGGCCGAAGGCAGGACCGACCAGGCCAAGAGCGACCTCAAGCAAGCCGGCGAGAAGGTCAAGGACGCCTTCACGCGCTAGCGCTGGGGAGGATCGCATGCCACAGGGCGCTTGGAGCAAGCAACGGGAACGCCAGTACGACCACATCAAGACGGGACTGCTGGAGCGGGGCCAGGACGAGGACACCGCCGAGCAGATCGCGGCCCGAACCGTCAACAAGGAACGGGCCCGGGCTGGGGAGGCTCGCGAGTCCAGCCGAACCTCGACCCAGGACATCTCCTCGAGCCGGCGCGGGGGGCTGCGCTCGCACCGCGGCTCCGGTGGCCGTACCCGCGACCAGCTCTATCGCGAAGCACGGGAGAAGAACATCAAGGGTCGATCGAGGATGAACAAGGCCGAACTCGAACGAGCCGTCGGACGCTGAGGGTGACCATGGCAACCGAGAAGCAAGTCAAGGCCGCCAGGCGTAACGTCGAGAAGGCCCGCGCCGGAGCCCAGAAGAAGCGCTCGATCGCCAACATGCCGGCCAGGACACGCACCGCCCTGGGTAAGCAGGGCGCGGCGGTCGCCCAGCGCAAGCGCACCGGCGGATCGTCGCCCAAGACCCGCCAGGAGCTCTACGAGATCGCCAAGCGCCGGGGCCTGCCGGGTCGTTCCAAGATGGGCCGGGCCGAGCTGGCCCGCGCGCTCGGCTACAAGTAACCGGGAGGCATCCCCGCACCAGCAAGCAACGGCGGGGATCGTGAGGTCGGCGACGACGCCGCAATGGTCGCTGGCCCAGACGCCGTCGACCGGCTCCTCGAGGAGCCAGGCGTCGACGTCGAGGCGGGCGGCCATGGTCGCCGCAGCGTGCGTTCACCTCGTCGGACACGTCGCTGCTGCTCCGAGGGGCCTGGGGCATGTCTGGGGCATAGAGCAGGGGACAACACGGGCGGTGCCGCGGGCGATGTTGGCCCGGCCGGTGCGCTGGCGGGCGTGCAGCACCTCGCCGCGATCAGCACGGGTGGCAGGAGCGGATGGTGGCCGAGCATGCGGCTGTAGCCGTCGGCGACGCCCTGCTGTGGCAGCGGTGCACCTCGTCGATGGCCGCCGGGAACGGGTGGTCGGGGACCAGGCGGTACTCAGGGAACAGCACCCGCATCCCGCTGGCCCGTCCAGCCGGGCGGCCAGCTCGCCGTGGCTGCGAAGCGATCCGAGCTGGAAGCCGCCGCCGTGCACGAACACCAGCACCTGGCTGGGGTCGATGCCCGGGGCGTCGAGCCAGTAGGCCGGCACCTGTCGGCGGTCAGCACCAGCCAGGTTCAGCGGGGACCCGCTGGACCTGGACGCGCAGGATGGTGCCGCGCACGATCGGTCGCGGTCCGCGGCTGCCGTAGCCCGGGGTGGCGCTGCTCCGATCCGGACTGGCAAGCCGCCAGCCAGGCCCTGGACGACCCGATGGGCAAGCTGCTGGTGATTCGTCGGCTCCCGGAGGCCGACGAGCACCTGCCCAAGCGCCAGCCGCGGGCCGCCCC
>Ga0209382_10006436_pt1 | contig 15117 bp, 9 predicted proteins | sample SoiMetdeltSBSDD5_FD_187599 | JGI IMG/M metagenome (GOLD analysis project Ga0209382, IMG submission 187599) | Bulk soil microbial communities from a Populus tree surrounding site in Tennessee, USA - Soil MetaG P. deltoides SBSDD5 (SPAdes) (version 2) | ecosystem: Environmental > Terrestrial >... | reverse complement strand
GGGGGGGGGGCGCACCTCTGAGACAGATGTTGCCCGCTTCGTCGATGAGCACCACGTTGATGGTCTGAGCGTCTCCGACGCCCGCGTCCTCCTGGACGCCCTCGAATCGGTCACCGTCCTCGATCCCGCTTGCGGTAGCGGCGCCTACCTCCTCGGCATGCTCCACGAGCTGGTCGAGCTACAGCGCCTGCTCTACAGCGAGAAGCTTCTAGCCGACGCCACCAGCCTCCATCAGCTCAAGCTCCGCATCATCCAGAACAACCTCTACGGCGCAGACATCGACCCGTTCGCTGTCAACATCGCGATGCTCCGACTCTGGCTCTCGCTCGCCATCGAGTTCAACAGCACGTCGGCGCCGCCACCGCTCCCCAACCTCGACTTCAAGATCGTCCGTGGCGACAGCCTGACGGCCCCCAACCCCAGCCCGTCACTCCAGCCGGACCTGTTCCGCACGGCAGCCCACGCCATCGCCGACGAGATCGCCGCCCTGAAGGGCGAGCACATGCGCGCGACCGGCGACACCAAGCGGACGCTCGCCGATCAGATCGAACAGAAGCAGTCTGATCTCAGAGCGGTGCTCGGCTCGGACGCGGCGCCGGCAGGTTCAGTGGACTGGCGCATCCTCTTCGCCGAGGTCTTCGACCGTCGCGGCGGCTTCGACATCGTTCTCGCCAACCCGCCCTACGTCCGTCAGGAGCTGATTCGCGACCAGAAGCCCCGCCTCAAGGATGTGTATGGCCCTCTGTACGTTGGCACGGCTGATCTGTACGTTTTCTTCTACTATCGAGCACTTGAGGTACTGGCCCCCTCAGGCATGCTGGTCTTCATCAGCAGCAACAAGTGGCTCCGGACAGCGTACGGAGCCAAGCTACGCCAGTCTCTATCAACCCGCACTCGCATTGGCGTATTGATCGACTTCGGCGACCTTCCTGTGTTTGAGTCGGCGAACGCCTATCCTCTAATCACCGTCGCACAACGAGGAGCGCCGCAGGGGAACGTCACCTTCATGAAGGTATTGCAATTGGGACCACCTTATCCTGAGATCCCAGCGATGCTCCGCGCCGGAGGTGTGAGTCTCTCGTCTACGGCGCTGAGCGGGAGCTCATGGTCACTCTCCGAGTCGGCAGTCGGGCCCGGCCTAATCCTGCACGGAACGCAAAGCAGCCCACTCGGTGAATACGTCAAAGGGCGTATCTTCAACGGTGTAAAGAGTGGTCTATCAGAGGCATTCGTCGTGGATCGGGAGACGTATAGGAATTTCCTTGCCGACGAGCCGCAAGCCTCTTCAATCCTAAAACCAACCGTCGACGGATCGGACTTACGGCGTTACGATGTGAAATTCAACGAACAGTACATCATCTACATGAGATGGAATGAAGATCCGAAGAGATACCCTGTAATACACCGACACTTGGCAAAATATAGGGAGAAACTACTACGCCGAAACGGCGTGCGAGACGGTGGCACCTGTCCATGGTATGCGTTGATCCGACCACGTCCCGAGTCGGCCCACTACTATGCTCAGAGGAAGATCCTTTTCCCTGACATTGCAAAGCTGCCGCGCTTCTGTCTGGATGAGATCGGTCTCTTCCCCCAGAACACCATTTACTGTGTGGTCAGCGAAGAGCGATATCTGCTTGGCCTTCTCAACTCGTCGATTGTGACATCAATCGTAGCATCTCTGAGCCCGCCTGTCCGGGGTGGGTATCTGCGATTCTTTCGTCAGTATGTCGAACGCATCCCGATTCCGCTCGCGTCGCCGGCAGACAAGCAGCCCATCGAAGCGCTCGTGCAGAAGTGCCTTGACGCCAAAGGTCAAGGACCGCAGGTTCCCGAGTGGGAAGCCGAGATCGACAAGCGCGTCGCCTGGCTCTATGGCCTGAAATCTCCGCCAGGACGGCCAGAACCCGAGGACGACGGCGCGTGAACATCCTTCACGCCTCCACCGATCCGGCCTTCCTCGAACGCCTGCGCCAGATGCTCGGCAGCTCCGTCAGGGCCGATATCGCCGTCGGCTACCTCTTCGTCTCCGGCTTCGAGGCCGTCGCCGACAAGCTTGAACCTCTCCAGAAGGTCCGCATCCTCGTCGGCCACATCGATCGCCCAACCCTTGACGAGGTCGCTCGTGGGCTCCAGCAGGCCGAGGCGATCGGCGCACGCCTCGAAGCCGACGGCACCGTCAGACGCAGCGACCGCCCTGCTCTCGCTGCCCGCGCTGTCGAGTCCGTCGCGCTGGGCGTCGGGCGTCTCCCTCAAACGGAGACGTCGGCAGCTGGAATCCGCCGTCTTGCCGATCTCGTCGCGGACGGCACCATCGAGATCAAGGCGTATCCGCGCGGCGTCCTCCACGCCAAGGCGTACCTCTGCTGGTACGACCCCGCCCACGCCGAGCCCGGCGCTGCCATCGTCGGGTCATCCAACTTCTCGCTGGCCGGCTTCACCGGCAACACCGAGCTGAACGTCCGTGTGACCGGCGACGCCGAGATGGCCGAGCTTGGCCGCTGGTTCGACGCCCTCTGGGCCGATTCGGTCGACGTTTCAAACGACGTGCTGATCGAGTTGAAGCGCTCCTGGGCCGTCGCTGCCACCCCGCCGTACCACGTCTACCTCAAAGCGCTCTATGAGCTCTACAAGGAAGAGATCGACACCCCCGAGCTGGAGCCGGGTCGGCGTGGTGTCCCCGAGCTTGCCAACTTCCAGTTAGACGCCGTCCGTCGCGCCCTCAAGATGGTGGACCAGCACGGCGGCTGCTTCGTCGGCGATGTCGTCGGCCTCGGTAAGACCTACATCGGCGCCGAGATCGTCCGTCAGCTCCAGTTCGAGCAGCCCCCAGGCAGCCATCCCCTCATCATCTGCCCGGCCGGCCTGATCCCGATGTGGCGGTCCGTCTCCGAGCTGTTCGGCCTCGGTGCGGAGATCGTCTCGATGTCGATCATCGTCCCGCCGGCCGGGGCTGTCTTCGACGAAGAGTCCGGCGAGTACCTGGACGAGCAGCCACCTGAGCGCGGCGTCGATCTGCTGGCCCGCTACCCGGAGCGCGGCGTCGTGCTGGTGGATGAGGCCCACAACTTCCGCAACCCCGACACCCGCCGCTACATCGCCCTATCCAACTACCTGGACGCCTCAGACCGCAAGGTCGTCCTGCTCAGCGCCACGCCCCAGAACCTCGGTCCCGCCGACATCTACCATCAGCTTCGGCTCTTCCTGGACGAGTTTGACCACGGCTTACCCCTGGAGCCGCAGTCGCTCCTGGAGTATTTCAAAGCCATCCAGGCCTGGTACCAGTACGACCTCGATCTCGCGTACTGGCAGCAGGAGCGCCTCCGCTGGCAGGAAGCGCGCAGCCGCCCGAAATCCGGCCGCCCCGTCCCCCCACCCCCTGCCCCGGCCCAGCCAAACCTTCCTTTCGCCCAGGTTCAGGAGGTGCTCGGACCGGTCTTCCTGCGCCGTCGCCGCAAGGACATCCGCGAGCTGTACGGCGAGGATGTCGAGGTCGGCGGCAAGAAGGTCCGCTTCCCGGAGCCGGTTCTGGACAACCTCACCTACCGGCTTGACAAGGTCTATGCTCAGGCCGCCCCGCTGGACGATATCGTCGCGCGCCTGGACCAGCATCGCGGCGCCCGCTACCTCGCGTCGGAGTACCTCACCCCAGCCGCGCGCAAAGAGCCCAAGTACCGCGATCTCGTACGCGCCAGGAATCGGGTTGCCCGCCTGATGCGGTTCCTCCTATTCAAACGGCTGGAGTCCAGCGTCGCGGCCTTCCGCTCCACGCTCTACGTCCTGATCCAGAGCAATCGCAACTTCCGCGCGGCGCTAGACGCCGGATTCGTGCCAGTTGGCCAGACCGCCACGTCCATGCTGGCCGGCGCTGACGTCGACGTCGAGGCATTGCTGGAGCGCCTCGAAGTTGAGGAGCAGCGGCGCAATGAGTTGGGACTGCCCCGGGCGCAGCTCGTCCATCCAACCTCTGACTTCAACCTCACCCGCTGGCTGCGTGACCTGGACGCCGATCACGCTGTCCTCGTCACCCTCGCGGCAGACGTCGCGCGCGTTACGCCAGCATCCGATGACAAACTGCTCGCCCTCCGCGACTTCCTGGCCCGCCCGGATGTCGCAGCCGGCAAGGTGCTGATCTTCTCGGAAGCCGCCGCCACCGTGGACTACCTCTACGAGCAGCTCAACCCTGCCGGCGCCGATTCTGAGATCGAGCACCTCAGCGGGTCGAATCGCGAGCGCATCCAGTCAATCGTCGGGCGGTTCGCGCCCACGTCCGGCCTCCTGCCCGGCCGCACGACCCACGGCCCCGAGATCCGGGTCCTGATCGCCACCGACGTCATCAGCGAGGGCCAGAACCTCCAGGACTGCAACCGCGTCCTCAACTACGATCTGCACTGGAACCCGGTCCGACTGATCCAGCGCTTCGGCCGCGTGGACCGCATCGGCACCGAGCATGACACCATCTACCTGCACAACACCTGGCCTGACACTGGCGTGGATGCGCAGCTCTCTCTCACCGAACGCCTCGCGAAGCGCATCCAGTCGTTCCACGACTTCATTGGCCTGGACGCCGCCCTCCTGAGCCCCTCGGAGCGCCTCAACGACGGCGCCATGTACCGCATCTACGACCAGAAGCGGCTCCCCGAACAAGACGATTTGCTGGACGAGGTGGCCTCGTTCCAACGCGGCATCACCCTGCTCCAGCGCATCCAGCGCGACGATCCCGGGCTCTGGGACACCATCGTCAAGCTCCCAGACGGCATCCGTGCTGCCCTCGCAGTCCGCCCGCCAGCTGCCGATGACATGGTCCTGGTGAACTTCCAGGCCAGCTTTGACCGTGACGTCCAGCTTCCCCTGACCACGCCACGCGCAGAGGAAGGCATCCACTCTCCCCGCGAGGAGCCCCGCCCCGGCGAGACCGTCGTGCTCTTGAAGCACGCTGACCGTCCGCTGATGTACGCCGTTGACGATCGGCTCCGTCCACGCCAGATCACCCCGGGCCAGCTCATCCAGGCCGTCGAGTGTCCCCCGGACACGCCCCGCGCCCACCTCCCCGACGACACCAACGGTCGCGTCATGGCCGCCTACGAAGCCGCGCGCCGCGATGCCCGCTCGCGCCTGGGCCGCGCCCGCCGCCCGACCTCAGATACCCGTCTGCGTCGGTACCTCGTGCGCGCCCTTCGCCTCGCCCGCGATGCTGCCGCCGGCGATCAGGAAGAGCTACGCCGCATCAGCGTCCTCCAGCAGATCTTCCCAGATCACATCCCGCGCAACGTCACCCAGGATCTCGAAGAGATCCGCCGCATGCAGATCGAAGGTTCGTCGCTCATTCGCCGCCTGGAGGCCATGCGCTCGCGCTACCGCCTGAACCCGCCAGACGCCGACGAGTCCACCGCCGAGCCCGCAGACGCCGAGGTCGTCCGTATCGTCTGCTCAGACGCCCTCGTCGCAGACTGAAACACCCGCCCCTTCCACCGTCAACATCCAGGCGGGCTCCCCCTCTCCATCGCAATGGGGAGGGGGTCGGGGGGTGGGGGTGACTCGCACAATCCAGTCGTCACGTCATTGGGAGCCATGAGATCGCATGCCTGACGCTCAACCCGGCGGCTCCTACCTCAATGCTGCCGTAGCCGTCCTGACAGCTGCCGGCCGTCCGCTGACCGCCAACGAGATCGTGGCCGAGGCACTACAGCGCGGCTTTCTGGCGCCAACCGGAAAGACCCCGCTGGCCTCGATGACCGCTCGGCTCTACACGCACGTCCGTGACGCCGAACGCCCTCGCGTCGTCCGCGTCTTCGAGCCGGGAACAAAGCGCGCCATCCGCGGCTCGGTCCGTTGGACACTGCCGCCCGGTGCCCACGGCGACGGTGCCTGAAGACCGGTTCGATCTGCCCCGCACGTCTCCCGTCCCCTATTCCTGACCCATCGGCCGGCCCTCGGTAGCCCCCGGCCATCCTCTCCTGTAGGGGCGGGTTCGCTCTGACTATCCGGTCGACTCCCAACGCTAACCCGCCCGCCTCACTCACCACGCCGTCGACTCCCGCCCTAAACCTGCGCGCCCCGCTGACGGCCCCGCCGACTCCCGAACCTGACCTGCCCGCTCCCTCTCTCGATCCAGCCGGGCCCCAACCCTAGCCTGCCTGTTCCCCTCCCATTCCGTTCGGCCCGCTCCCCACCGTCGCCGTCGCCCCTCCCCCGCCCCTAAAATCCGTTCGCCTTTCGCTGTCCTGACCCGCCCCGTGCCCTCTCGCTCTTCCAGCCGACTTCCGACGCCGTCCCGCTCCCGTCTACCTCGGCTTCAATCGGCTCGATCTGCCCCGCACCCCCGCCCCCGTCTTGGCTGTGCATGTTGCTCACGCCGTCACCGCCGCATCCTGAGTCGCGTAGCGACGGCACAATGGTAGACGTGGGTTTCAACCCACGGCCTCGGTTGGCGTGCCCTCATTCCACGGTCCCGATGACACACCCTCATTCCACGGCCCCGGTCGTCACACCGACACGAGTTCGCTTCATCCCGTCGTGCGTATCGCCGGCATAACTCGCCTCCCCGGCTTATCCCTCTCGTCACCTTCTCGCGGGCCAAGGAGCGACTGATCGTCATCTGCTCGCGCCTCGAAGGGTGAACGCTGACCTCGTGCCGAAAGTGCCGAAACTCGCGGCCGCCGGGCGTAATGGAGAACGTACTGGAGATGTCCCGCCAACCCTGGCGATCCTCCTGGGAAAAGGTGGTTAAAGTGAACCGCCCAGGTGTGGGGCGCACCCGAGCGGCTCTGAGGAGGGGACTGGCACGGCGTTCTTGCCGCGCGCAATCTATCTTGCACGCTGCGTGCCACGCCGTGGGAGATTTGTCGGGCAATTTCGCCCGTGTAACGAATTTGTCAGGGGCGGGACGAGTTTCTCGTCCCGCCCTTCCGGCGGCCCGGCCCCGTCGCGGACCGCCGGGGCCGGGCCGCTCGGCGTTAGCCCTGGACCTGGACCTTGATCGCCTTCGGCTTGATCTGCTCCGGCTTCGGAACGCTCACCGTCAGCACGCCGTCCTTGTAGGTCGCCTCGCAGCGCTCGGCGTCGAAGCCGGCCGGCAGCTGGATCTGGCGCCGGAACGAGGTCGGGCCCCACTCTTGCCAGATGCTCTTGGCACCCTCTGGCGTCGCGTGGGTCGTCTGGCCGCTGACCGTCAGCATGCCGCCAACCACCGTGATGTCGACGCTCGAAAGGTCCAGGGACGGCGCCAGGATGTGCAGGTAGTAGGTGTTGCCGTCCTCCCACAGGTTCGAGGGCACAGTCTGCTGGCCCTCGCCGACGAAGCCTCGGCCAAACGGGGTGAAGCTCTGCTCCAGCAGTCGATCCATCGCGTCGCGCAGTGACAGGACCTGGGCATCGCCGTTGCGCATCATCCGGTTGATCACGTCGCTCTCCCTCTCGCGCCGTATCGCGCGTCTCGTGCTTCGGCTCGCCGTGGTCGGCCAGCCGCGTAACCCTGATCGAGTCGGGTGCGCCTCGCGGTGCACCGCCGACATCTTCGTTGTACGGCCATGATCGTTAGACGGTCGCTAGAGCTACGTCAGAGCAACGTCGAAATTCCATCAGCGGCGCGTTAACGAGGGGAGAGGGGAAAGGGAATAGGGGCGGGTCGGATCTTGTAAGCTTGACCAGAAATCCAGGGGTCGCGTCGGAGATCGCCGTCAGAATCCGGCCGGGCCGAAGAAAGCGCGGGACATGAGTATGCATATCGGGCTCTATAGCTGGGCAGGCTGTTTGATCGACGACGCGGGTATGGACGGACCAGATCCGTATGACCGCCGCCACACGCCCGCCGATGCCGCCGAGGGGTACCTGGCGCTGCTCGACTGGGCGAAGCTCGCCGATCGGCTCGGCTACGAGAGCTTCTGGCTGACCGAGCACCACTTCCAGCGCGAGGGGTATCAGATCATCCCGAACGTCGTGCTGGTCAGCAGCATCCTGGCCCAGCACACCGAGCGGATCAAGTTCGGCGCATTCTTCCACCAGACCCCGATCTGGCACCCGATCAGGCTGGCCGAGGATCTCGCCATCGCCGACATCATGAGCGGCGGCCGGATGCTGTTTGGGACCGGGCGGGGCTCCGTCCAACGCGAGATGCCGATCTTCGGGGCGACGTTCGGGCGGGGCGGCGACGCGGCCGACACCGCCAACCGCGACCTCTTCGAGGAGCAGATGACGCTGCTCAAGCTCGCCTGGTCGTCTGACGAGTTCAGCTACCAGAGCGATCGGTACACCGTGCCGGCGCCCGGCTTCCTCAACACCGGCAACCCTGCCACCGGCCGTCCCTGGGACAAGGTGACGCTGGTGCCGCGCCCGGTCCGCCAGATCCCGATCTACCAGGCCGTCGTCAGCGAGCCGACGTTCCATTACGCCGCGAAGGAAGGCCACATTGGCATCCTGCCACTGGTCAACCGGACCCTCTTCGGGCCGCGCTGGCAGCGGTTCGGCGAGCTGGTGGAGCAGTACCAGGGGCGGCCCGTGGCCGGGACGGACCGGATGGTGGTGGTGCAGGTCCACATCGGCGAGACGCGCGAGCAGGCGTTCGAGCGGTTCCGCCCGGCCCACGACGAGCGCAACCGGTTCCTCGGAGCGCAGCGCCCGCTCGGCGGCTACCTGGATGAGGACGGCAACCCGTTCGACTTCGGGCGGCTCCCTACCCTCGAGGAGTCGGTGGGGCAGCACGGCTGGTTCGTCGGGACGGCCGAGCAGGTCCGCGACGGTCTGGTCGAGGCGATCACGACGTACGGGATCGAGCAGCTCGCCGTCGAGATCGCGTTTGCCGGGATGCCGAAGAGTCTGACCGAGGAGCAGATCGCCGCGTTCGCGACAGAGGTCCGGCCGGCCCTGGAGCGGGCCGCGCACGGCGTCGTCTCGGTGAGTTAGGGCACTTCGAGATCATCGCTGAGCTTGCTCTTCTCCCGTGACATAGGCCATACTGCGTCCCACCCGACGAATCATTAGACTTTCATGATAAGCATTGACTAAGATTGCCCTTGAGCCTACTCTGTCCCGAAGCCGGGTCGGCGAAAGCGCGCGTATCGGCTCAGCCGGGTGAGGACCTGGGTAGGGAACGCTCGTTTGACGTCATCTCGGCGGACAAGACGCTCGGGTACTCCTGACCTTTCGACGTGAGGATGCGTATGAAGTCGTTACTTCGTGGCCTGGCTCCGGCGCTGGCGGCCGTGGTCGCGGCCGTGCTCGTCTGGCAGCCGATGCCGTCCGTCACGCAGGCGGGCCCCGCACTCCAGGGGGCGGTCAACGTCTACTCAGCGCGGCACTATGACACCGATGACGCCTTGTTCAACGGGTTCACGTCTCAGACTGGCGTGGCGGTGAACGTGATCCGCGGTACGGAGGACGAGCTGCTCCAGCGGATCCTGTCCGAGGGTGCGAACAGCCCGGCCGACGTCCTGATCACGGTGGATGCCGGGCGCCTCTGGAAGGCCCAGGAGGCTGGCATCTTCCAGCCGACGGTGTCCGACACGCTGAACACCCGGATCCCGGCCAACCTGCGCGAGCCCGAAGGCCACTGGTTCGGGATCGCAATGCGCGCCCGGATCATCGCCTACGCGAAGGACCGGGTCGATCCGGCCCAGCTCTCGACGTACGAGCAGCTGGCCGATCCGATGTGGAAGGGCAAGGTCCTGATCCGCAGCTCGTCTCACCCGTACAACCAGTCGCTGGTCGGCTCGCTGATCGAGGCGAACGGCCTCGACGCGACCCAGGAGTGGGCGAAGGGGATGGCCGCCAACCTGGCGCGCAACCCGCAGGGCGGCGACACGGATCAACTGCTCGCGGTGGTGTCGGGCGTCGGCGATCTGGCCGTCTCGAACACCTACTACGTCGCACGGCTTCGCACCTCCGCCAAGCCCGAGGAGCAAGCGGCCGGCCAGGCGATCGGCGTCTTCTTCCCGAACCAGGCGCCAGGCGAGCGGGGCACGCACGTCAACGTCAGCGGCGGCGGCGTCATCAAGTCGGCCCCGAACCGCGAGAACGCGGTGGCGTTCCTGGAGTACCTGACCAGCGACGAGGCGCAGCAGAAGCTCGCCAACGCCAGCTACGAGTTCCCGGCCGTCGAGGGTGTGCCGTCCCACCCGGTCCTGGAGGAGATGGGCCCGTTCCGGCGAGACACCCTCAACGCCAGGACGTTCGGCTCCAACAACCAGCTCGCGCTGTTGATCATGAACCGGGCCGGCTGGCGCTAGCCGCTCCGGCGATGCGCGTCGAGGATCTGCCAGTCTCGCCCCCTCGTTTGCTGAACGGGGGGACGAGGCTCATTCCGTCACGGAGCGCGCTGCTCCTCCCCTGGGCCGGGCTGCTGCTGGCGCTGGTCGTCTCGATCCCGGTCCTGACGGTCCTCCGCAGCCTGGCCGTGCCGGCTGACGGGCTCTGGCTGGAACTGCTGGCGCTGACGCTGCCGCGCTACCTGGCGAACACGGCCGTGCTGCTGGCAGGCGTCGGGCTGGGGACGCTGCTCGTCGGGGTCAGCGCGGCCTGGCTGGTGACGGTCTGCCGCTTCCCCGGGAGCCGGAGCTTCGAGTGGGCGCTGATCCTGCCGATGGCGATGCCGGCCTACCTGTTGGCCTACACCTACGGCGACCTCTTGCAGTACCCGGGGCCAGTCCAGGCGGCGCTTCGCAGCTGGCTCGGCCTCTCGCGCGGAAGCTCCTGGTTTCCGGAAATCCGCTCGCTCGGCGGCGCGATCGTGGTGATGACGGCGGTGCTGTACCCGTACGTCTACCTGCTGGCCCGGGCCGCCTTCCTGGAGCAGTCCGTCGTCTCGCTCGAGGCGAGCCGGACGCTGGGCCGGGGGCCGTGGCGCTCGTTCCTGGCGGTGGCGCTGCCGCTGGCTCGCCCGTCGATCGTGGCCGGGCTGGCGCTGGTAATGATGGAGGCGCTGGCCGACTTCGGCACGGTCAAGCACTTCGAGGTCGACACATTCACGACCGGGATCTACCTGAGCTGGTTCGGGATGGGCTCGCCGATCGGCGCCGCGAAACTGGCGGCCGGCCTGTTGCTGTTCGTGCTGGCGGTGATCGGTCTGGAGCGCCTCTCGCGCGGGAAGCGGCGCTACCACCAGACGACGGCCCGCTATCGGCCGCCGACGCCGTTCCGGCTGGGCGGCTGGCGCGCCAGCGCCGCGATCGTCGTGTGCACCGTGCCGATCCTGGTTGGGTTCGTGGTGCCAGCGGTCCGATTGCTCGATCTCGCCGTCGTTGCCGGCGATCAGCGGTTCGGAGCGGCGTTCGTCGGGCTGGCCCGCAACAGCATGCTACTCGCCGTTGGCGCCAGCGTGGTCGCGGCGGGCCTGGCGCTGGTGGTGGCGTACGGGCTGCGGCTGGTTCCCTCGCGGCTGATGCGGCTAACGGCCTGGCTCTCCACGCTCGGCTACACCGTGCCAGGCTCGGTGATCGCGGTCGGGGTGCTGCTGCCGTTCGGCGCGCTGGACAACGCGGTGGACGGCTGGATGCGGGCGACGTTCGGCATCTCGACGGGGTTGCTGCTCAGCGGCACGATCTTCGCGCTGCTGTTTGCCTACGTCGTGCGGTTCCTGGCGCTCTCATTCAACAGCGTTGAATCGGGCCTCGGGCGCATCACGCCAAACATGGACGGAGCGGCGCGAACGCTGGGGCAGGGGCCGCTCGGGGTGCTGCGGCGGGTCCACCTGCCGCTCGTTCGAGGCAGCCTGCTGACCGGGGCGTTGCTGGTGTTCGTGGACACGCTGAAGGAGCTGCCGGCGACGCTGATCGTCCGGCCGTTCAACTTCGACACGCTGGCGGTGCGGGTCTACCTGCTGGCCTCCGACGAGCGGCTCTCCGAGGCGGCGACGGCGGCGCTGACGATCGTCGCGGTCGGGATCGTGCCGGTAGTCGTGCTGAGCCTGGCGATCGCTCGCTCCCACCCTACCCAGGTGGCGACGTAGCGTCTGGTACGATCTGCTCCCCTCCCCCGCGCACGGGGGAGGGGCCATGGGGACGTCGGCGCAGCCGATGTTCGCGCCGCGCAGCGGAGGGGGCCCCATGGTAGGAGTGATTGGGGGTGGGGGATCTCCGGGCTACAACTGCGAGGCGTCTCGCATCGCTACGGATCGGTTCAGGCCGTCGACGACGTCTCGCTGGCCGTCGCGCCGGGCGAGGTCGTCGGGCTGCTCGGGCCGTCCGGCTGCGGCAAGACCACCGTCCTGCGGGTGGCGGCAGGCCTCGAGACGCTCCAACAGGGCGCGGTGTGGATTGACGGCCGGGTGGTGGCGCAACCGGGCGCCTCGACGCCGCCCGAGGAGCGCGGCGTCGGGCTGGTGTTCCAGGACTATGCGCTCTTCCCGCACCTGTCCGTGTTCGAGAACGTGGCGTTCGGCCTGGGTCGGCACTCGCGCCAGGAACGGCAGGCCCGGGTGCTGGACGTGTTGCGACGAGTCGGATTGGCGGACCTGGCGGCGGCGTACCCCCACATGCTCTCCGGCGGTCAGCAGCAGCGGGTGGCGCTGGCCCGGGCTGTCGCGCCCAATCCGGCCGTGATGCTGCTGGATGAGCCGTTCGCCGGGCTCGATCGGCGCCTGCGCGAGCAGGTGCGAGGCGACGTCCTACGTCTGCTGGCGGAGACCGGGGCGGCCGTCCTGCTGGTGACCCATGATCCAGAGGAGGCGATGGCGCTGAGCGACCGGATCGCCCTGATGCGGGCCGGCACGATCGAGCAGGACGGCACGCCAGCCGTGCTGTACGGTCGGCCGGCCACGGCGTTCGCTGCACGCTTCCTGGGCGAGACGACGGCGTTCGACGGGATCGTGTGGGGCGGATCGGTCGAGACGCCGCTCGGGCCAGTTCCGGCCCCCGGGCTGGCTGAGGGGACGGCGGTCGAGATCCACGTCCGGCCCGAGCACGTCCAGGTAGCGCCGGCCGCGGAGGGGCGGCCGGGCGCCGCGCGCGGCACGCTCCGCGAGATCCGGCTGCTCGGCGCGGTCACGGCGCTCTGGGCGGACATACCGGACCGGATCGGCGGGACGGCGATGGTCCAGGCGCTGCGGATGGGAAGCGTTGCGCTGCCGCCGGGCACTGACGTTACGGTCAGCCTCGACCCGTCGCTCGCGCTGGTCTTCCCGATCTCGCGCTGATCGACGCCAACAGTCCGGCCGCGCGTCCGTCATCCTTACTGACGGTTGAAAGGATCGAGCATGTCTGACGCGATGGTGCAGGTCCGTGACCTGAGCAAGCGGTACCGGAAGGCGAAGAGGTCGCGGTCGTGGTGGGGCAGATTGACCTCAATGGATCGCTCGCCGCCCGAGTACCACGTCGCCGTCAAGGGCGTCAGCTTCGACATCAAGGCCGGCGAGATCTTCGGCCTGCTCGGCCCGAACGGGGCCGGCAAGACGACCACTATCAAGATGCTCTGCACGCTGTTGGAGCCGAGCGGCGGCACGGCGACGCTTAACGGCTACGACGTGGTGCGGGAGGCTGGTCTGGTCCGCCAGAGCCTCGGCGCCGTCCTGACCGGCGAGCGCAGCATCTACTGGAAGCTGACCGGCCGAGAAAACCTCGAATACTTCGCGGCGCTCTACCATATCCCCCGGCCGGTGGCGAAGCGGCGGATCGCCGAGCTGCTGGAGCGGCTCGACCTGGCCGACCGGGCCGACGAGCTGGTGGAGCGGTACTCGTCTGGGATGAAGCAGCGGGTCGCCATCGCGAAGGCGCTGCTGCCGAACCCGCCGATCCTGTTGCTGGACGAGCCGACGATCGGCCTGGACCCGCAGTCGGCGCGCAACCTGCGCGAGCTGATCCTGGAGACGCGTGCCGAGGGTCGGACCGTCTTACTGACGACCCACTACATGGAAGAGGCGGACCAGCTCTCCGACCGCGTGGGGATCATCGACGGCGGCGAGGTGATCGCGCTGGACAGCCCGGCCGAGCTGAAGCGGGCGATCCAGCAGCAGGACATCCTCCAGCTCGAAGTCGAGCGGTTCGATCCTGCCATGCAGCCGGCGCTCCACGCCCTCCCGACGGTGGCCCAGGTGCGCAGCCACCACCTGGACGGCGACGGCGCCTGGTCGGTGGCGCTGCACGCAGCGGATAGCCGGGCGGTGCTGCCGGGGCTGATCGAGCTGGTCGGGTCGCGCTCTGGGCGGATCCGGCACCTGGAGGTCGTCCAGCCGACGCTCGAGGACGTGTTCATCTCGCTGACCGGGCGGCTGCTCCGTGACTGACCCAAGACCTATGACCCTCGTCAGGCGGTCGCTCGGCTCGGAGTGGGCGGCGCTGCTGGCGGTCTCGCGCAAGGACTGGCTGATCTACCGGCGGTATCCCGGGCGTCTCGCCAACATCGTCATCTGGCCGATCCTCTTCCCGCTGGGCTTCATCTTCTCGGCGCGGGCCCTGGGCGGCCCGAACGGCGAGCATCTGGCGACGTTCAGCGCGGTGGCCGGCACCTCTGACTACGTCGGCTTCCTGGTGATCGGCAGCACCTTCTACATGTGGCTGAACATCACGCTCTGGAGCGTCGGGTTCTCGTTGCGCGAGGAGCAGATGCGCGGCACCCTGGAGTCGAACTGGCTCTGCCCGGTCTGGCGGATCTCGATCGTGCTGGGCGGCGCGATGACCAGGGTCGTGATGGCGATGGTCTTCTTGCTGATCACCGCGATCGAGTTCTGGCTCTTCTTCGGCATCAACCTGGTGCAAGGGCAGCCGGCGCTGATGCTGCTGGTGCTTCTGTTGACGATCCCCTCGATCTACGGCTTCGCGATCGCCTTCTGCAGCCTAGTGCTCCGCTTCAAGGAGGCGAACGCGCTGGTCTTCATCGTCCGGGGCATCTTCCTGGTCTTCTGCGGCACGACCGCTCCGCTGGTGGTGCTGCCAGGATGGATGCAGACGATCGCGGCCTGGCTGCCGCTGACGTACACGATTCACGCCTTCCGCGTGCTGGGTGCGCCGGACGCGACGTTCGCCGACGTCGCGACGGACGTCCAGCGGCTGGCACTCTTCGCCGTGGCGCTCCCGGTCTTCGGCGTGCTCGCCTTCCAGGCGACAGAGCGCCGGTCGCGGAGCAGCGGCTCCCTGGGACATTACTGATGACGCTGAACGTGAACGACCTCATCCCCCAACCCCCTCTCCG
>Ga0209382_10006433_pt1 | contig 15119 bp, 12 predicted proteins | sample SoiMetdeltSBSDD5_FD_187599 | JGI IMG/M metagenome (GOLD analysis project Ga0209382, IMG submission 187599) | Bulk soil microbial communities from a Populus tree surrounding site in Tennessee, USA - Soil MetaG P. deltoides SBSDD5 (SPAdes) (version 2) | ecosystem: Environmental > Terrestrial >... | reverse complement strand
CGTCTTGTTCTTCGTGTGCAGCACCTTCGTGATCGCCGCCGTCAACGTCGTCTTGCCGTGGTCGATGTGCCCGATCGTCCCGATGTTCACGTGCGGCTTCGTCCGCTCGTACTTGGCCTTCGCCATCGTCTGGCTTCCTCCGACTACGCTCTGGGTCTCAGCGGGTTCCGGCGCGGGCGGCGGGCTTGCCCGCCACCTTGGCCATGATTTCTTCGGAGATTGCGACCGGGACCTCCTCGTAGCGGGCGAACTGCATCGTGTAGGTGGCCCGCCCCTGGGTCATCGACCGCATCTCGGTGGCATAGCCGAACATGGTGGCGAGCGGAACGTTGGCGCGGATGACCTGGGAGGTGCCGCGCGCCTCCATCGACACGATGCGGCCGCGGCGGCTGTTGAGGTCGCCGACGATGGCGCCCATGTACTCCTCGGGGGTCACCACCTCGACGTCCATCACCGGCTCCAGGAGCGCGGGCTTGGCCTTGCGGCAGGCGTCCTTGAAGCCCATGGACCCGGCGATCTTGAAGGCCATCTCCGAGGAGTCGACCTCGTGGTAGGAGCCGTCCGTCAGGTAGACCTTGATGTCCACCATCGGGTACCCGGCCATGATGCCGGTCTCCATCGCCTCCTTGATGCCCTTCTCCACCGCCGGGACGTACTCGCGCGGGACGGCCCCGCCGACGATCTTGTTCTCGAACACGAAGCCGCCGCCGGCCTCGTTCGGCTCGACCTCGATGTAGACGTCGCCGTACTGGCCGCGTCCGCCCGTCTGCCGCACGAACTTCCCCTGGGCCTCGCCCTTGCGCCGGATGGTCTCCCGGTAGGCGACCTGGGGCTTGCCGACGTTGGCCTCGACCCGGAACTCGCGCAGCAGGCGGTCCACGATGATCTCGAGGTGGAGCTCGCCCATGCCGTGGATGAGTGTCTGCGACGTCTCCTCCTCGGTCGTCACCCGGAAGGTCGGGTCTTCCAGGGCCAGCCGCGAGAGCGCCACGCCGAGCTTCTCCTCGTCGGCGCGGGTCTTGGGCTCGATGGCCACCGCGATGACCGGCTCCGGGAACGTCATCGCCTCCAGGACGACCGGCTTGCCGGGATCGCAGAGCGTGTCACCGGTCGTGGTCAGCTTCAGGCCGATGGCGGCCGCGATATCGCCGGCGGCGACGGCCTCGACCTCTTCCTTCTTGTTGGCGTGCATCCGCAGCAGGCGTCCGACCCGCTCCTTCTTGTCCTTGGTGGAGTTGTAGACGCCGGAGCCGGCCTCCAGCGTGCCCGAGTACACGCGCAGGAAGACGAGCTGCCCCACGTGCTGGTCGTTCATGATCTTGAAGGCCAGCGCCGAGAACGGCGCGTCGTCGGCAGCCTTGCGCTCCTCGCTGGCGCCGGTCTCGGGGTTCACCCCGGTCACCGGAGGGATGTCCAGGGGCGAGGGCAGGTAGTCGATCACCGAGTCCAGGAGCGGCTGCACGCCCTTGTTCTTGAAGGACGCGCCGCAGAGGACCGGGAAGAGGGTCATGGCGATCGTGCCCTTGCGGACCGCGCGCTTCAGCTCTCCGGCGCTGATCGACTCGCCGTGGACGTACTTCTCCATGAGGTGCTCGTCCACCTCGGCGAGCCCCTCGACCATCTTCTCCCGGTACTCCTTGACCTGCTCGCGCAGGTCGGCCGGGATCTCGACCTTCTTGTACTCCTTGCCGAGGGTCTCGTCGTCCTCGTTCCAGACGAGCGCGACCTCGTCGATGAGGTCGACGAGCCCCAGGTACTGGTCCTCGCGGCCGATGGGCAGCTGGATGGCGACCGGGTGGGCGCCGAGGCGACTGCGCAGCATGTCCAGGCACCGGTAGAAGTCGGCGCCGACGCGGTCCATCTTGTTGACGTACACGATCCGGGGCACGCGGTACTTGTCGGCCTGGCGCCAGACGGTCTCGGTCTGCGGCTCGACGCCCGACACCGCGTCCAGGATGGCGACCGCGCCGTCCAGCACCCGCAACGAGCGCTCGACCTCGACCGTGAAGTCGACGTGACCCGGCGTGTCGATGATGTTGATGCGGCAGTCCCGCCAGAAGCACGTGGTCGCCGCGGAGGTGATGGTGATGCCTCGCTCCTGCTCTTGCACCATCCAGTCCATGGTGGCGGTGCCCTCATGGACCTCGCCGATCTTGTAGGACCGACCGGTGTAGTACAGGACGCGCTCGGTCGTCGTCGTCTTGCCCGCGTCGATGTGGGCCATGATGCCGATGTTGCGCGTCTTCTCCAGCGAGTACTGCCGCTCCACGTCCGACCTCTTTTCTTTCGAGATACGAAGAGGGGGGTCAGCCTCGCCCCCCTCTTGTGCCGATCGTTCCTACCAGCGGTAATGCGCGAACGCCTTGTTGGCCTCCGCCATCTTGTGGGTGTCCTCTCGCTTCTTCACCGCCATGCCCCGGTTGTTCGCCGCGTCCAGCAGCTCGGCCGCCAGCTTCTCGGCCATGCTGCGCTCGGCCCGCCGCCGGGCCGCCCCGATCACCCAGCGCATGGCCAGCGACGTGCGCCGGTCGGGCCGCACCTCGACCGGGACCTGGTACGTGGAGCCGCCGACCCGGCGCGACTTCACCTCGACCGCCGGCTTGACGTTGTCGATCGCGGTCTTGAACATCTTCAGCGCTTCCTGCTTGCTGCGGTCCTCGACCGAGGTCATCGCGTGGTACATGATCCGCTCGGCCGTCGACTTCTTGCCGCGGATCATCATGATGTTCACGAACTTGGCCACCAGCCGGCTGCCGTACTTCGGATCCGGCAGCACCTCGCGCTTGGCCGCGCCCGCCCGCCGCACGGCCTAGGCCCCCTTCGGCGCCTTGGCGCCGTACTTCGACCGGCTCTGCTTGCGGTTGGCCACGCCCGCCGTGTCGAGCGAGCCCCGGATGATGTGGTACCGGATGCCCGGAAGGTCCTTCACGCGACCTCCGCGGATCATCACGATCGAGTGCTCCTGGAGATTGTGGCCGACTCCCGGGATGTACGACGTGACCTCCTGCCCGTTCGTGAGCCGGACCCTGGCCACTTTGCGCAGGGCCGAGTTCGGCTTCTTGGGGGTCGTGGTGTACACGCGGATGCACACGCCGCGCTTCTGCGGGCATCCCTGCATGGCGGGCGTCTTGGACTTCTTGCGCACCGCCTCGCGCCCTTGTCGTACGAGCTGGTTAATGGTCGGCATACGTCTCCATCGCCGTGAACGGCGACAAAACCCTCACGTTATAACCGAGTACCGGTCCCGTGTCAATGCAGGGGGGCGGCGGCCCGCCCCCCGCTACACCTGGAGCGCCCCGGGGTGGGGGGCGCTCCGCCCTGGTCACCTCATCACCCGGCGGCCGCGACCGAGCCTTCCCCGTCGGGGGGCTCGGGGGGCTGCGGCGGATCGAAGCTCATGATGCTGTCCAGCGGCTTGACGGTCTCGCCGCCCGGGGTCAGGACCTCGACCCTGGTGTAGTTGTTCAGCCCGGTGCCGGCGGGGATCAGCCGGCCGACGATGACGTTCTCCTTGAGCCCCCGGAGCTCGTCGGTCTTGCCGGAGATGGCCGCCTCCGTCAGCACCCGCGTGGTCTCCTGGAACGACGCCGCCGAGATGAAGCTGTCGGTCGACAGCGACGCCTTGGTGATGCCGAGGAGCACGGGCTTGGCGGTGGCCGGCCGCTTGCCCTGGCTCAGCACCCGCTCGTTCTCCTCCTGGAACACGAACTTGTCGACCAGCTCGCCGACGACGAAATCGGTGTCGCCGACCTCCTCGATGCGGACTCTGCGGAGCATCTGACGAACGATGATTTCGATGTGTTTGTCATTGATCGTGACGCCCTGAAGCCGGTACACCTCCTGCACCTCGTTGACCAGGTATCGCTGCAGCTCCCGGTCGCCGAGCACGGCCAGGTAGTCGTGCGGGTTGGGCGAGCCGTCCATCAGCGCTTCCCCGGCCTTGACCCGATCGCCCTCGTGGACACTGATGTGCTTGCCGCGCGGGATCAGGTACTCCTTGGCCTCGCTGTTGTCGGCGCGGATGACGATCTTGCGCATGCCCTTGACGAAGCCGCCCATCTCCACGCGCCCGTCGATCTCGGTGATGACCGCCTGCTCCTTGGGCTTGCGCGCCTCGAACAGCTCGGCCACCCGCGGCAGACCGCCGGTGATGTCCTTGGTCTTGGTGGTCTCGCGCGGGATCTTGGCGATGATGTCGGCCGCGAACACGTCGGCGCCGTCCGGCACCGCGATGTTGGCGCCCACCGGCAGCGGGTAGCGATGCCGCTCGCCGGTCGGCGTGGCGCTGCCCTCCTGCGACCGGATGATCACGCCCGGCTGCAGGCGGCCCTCGGCGTCCTCGATCACGACCCGCCGCGACAGGCCGGTGACCTCGTCGAACTCCTCGCGCACGGTCACGTTCTCGACGATGTCCTGGTACTCCACCTTCCCGGTGAACTCGGTGAGGATCGGGTTGGTGAAGGGGTCCCACTCGACGAGGACCGTGCGGGCCTTGATCTTCTGCTCGGCCTTCACCTTGATCTTGGCGCCGTAGACCACCGGGTAGCGCTCGCGCTCCCGGCCCCGCTCGTCGGCCACCGCGATCTCGCCGTTGCGGTTGGTGGCCACCAGGTCGCCGTCGCGGTTCACGACGGTCCGGAGGTTGTGGAACTTCACCAGCCCGGCGCTCTTGGCCTCGTGCTTGGAGGCCTCGACGACCCGGCTGGCGGTGCCGCCGATGTGGAAGGTCCGCATGGTGAGCTGGGTGCCCGGCTCCCCGATGGACTGGGCGGCGATGATGCCGACCGCCTCGCCCAGCTCGGCCAGACGGCCGGAGCCGAGGTTGCGGCCGTAGCACAGCACGCAGATACCCCGCTTGGTGTCGCAGGCCAGGGTCGAGCGGATGCGCACCCGCTCGAGGCCGGAGTCCTCGATGCGCTGGGCCAGCTCCTCGGTGATCTCGGTGTTGGCCTGCACGATGATCTCGCCCGACAGCGGATCCCGGACGTCCTCGGCCGCCACCCGGCCGATGATCCGGTCGCGGAGCGACTGGATGATGTCGCCGCCCTCGACCAGGGGGGTGGCCTCGATGTACTTCACGGTCCCGCAGTCGTACTCGCTGACGATGACGTCCTGGGCCACGTCGACCAGCCGTCGCGTCAGGTAGCCGGAGTCGGCCGTCTTCAGCGCGGTGTCGGCCAGACCCTTGCGGGCGCCGTGGGTCGAGGTGAAGTACTCGAGGACGGTGAGGCCCTCGCGGAAGTTCGAGGTGATCGGTGTCTCGATGATCTCGCCCGACGGCTTGGCCATGAGACCGCGCATGCCGGCCAGCTGGCGGATCTGCTGCTTGGAGCCGCGGGCGCCCGAGTCGGCCATCATGAAGATGGGGTTGAACTCGCCGCCCTGCTCGCCGTCCTCCAGCTCCTTGAACATCTGGTCGGCGATCTGCTCCGTCACGTGGGCCCAGATGTCGACGACCTTGTTGTACCGCTCGCCGTTGGTGATGACGCCGTCCTGGTACTGCGTCTCGACCTCGTTCACCTGCCCGCGGGCCTGGGAGATCAGCTGCTCCTTCAGCGACGGGATGTGCATGTCGTCGATGCCGATCGACAGACCGGACAGCGTCGCGTAGCGGAAGCCCAGGTCCTTCAGCTCGTCCAGGAAGTGCACCGTGGCCTCGTTCCCGAGCATGTTCATGCAGCGGCCGACCAGGGCGGTGACCTCCTTCTTCTTCAGCTCCTGGTTCACGAAGCGCAGCGGTTCCGGCACCGTCTCGTTGAAGAGCGTGCGGCCCACGGTCGTCTCCAGGATCTCTCCCTTCCAGCGCAGCCGGATGCGGGCCTGGAGGTCGACGTCCTCGTTGTCGTACGCGATCCGGACCTCCTCGGGGTCGGCGAACAGACGGCCCTCGCCCCGGACCGGGTGCTCGGGCGTGCTGAGCCGCTCCTTGGTGAGGTAGTAGATGCCCAGCACCATGTCCTGCGTCGGCACCGCGATGGGGGCGCCGTTCGACGGGGACAGGATGTTGTTGGCCGACAGCATCAACACCTGGGCTTCGAGCTGGGCCTCCATGGACAGCGGCACGTGGACGGCCATCTGGTCGCCGTCGAAGTCCGCGTTGAACGCGGTGCAGACCAGCGGGTGGATCTCGATCGCCTTGCCCTCGACCAGGATCGGCTCGAAGGCCTGGATGCCGAGCCGGTGGAGCGTCGGCGCCCGGTTCAGCAGCACCGGGTGCTCCTTGATGACGTCGTCCAGGATGTCCCAGACCTCGGGCCGCTCCTTCTCGACGAACTTCTTGGCGGCCTTGATCGACGAGGCGATGCCGCGCTCCTCCAGCTTGCGGAGGATGAACGGCTTGAACAGCTCCAGGGCCATCTTCTTGGGCAGCCCGCACTGATGAAGCTTCAGATAGGGGCCGACCACGATGACGGAACGACCGGAATAGTCGACCCGCTTGCCGAGGAGATTCTGACGGAAGCGCCCCTGCTTGCCCTTGAGCGTATCGGAGAGCGACTTCAGGGGGCGATTGTTCGGGCCGGTGATCACGCGCCCACGCCGGCCGTTGTCGAACAGCGCGTCGACGGCTTCTTGAAGCATGCGCTTCTCGTTACGGATGATGATCTCGGGCGCCTTGAGGTCCATCAGCCGCTTCAGCCGGTTGTTGCGGTTGATCACGCGGCGATAGAGATCGTTGAGGTCCGACGTGGCGAAGCGGCCGCCGTCGAGCGGCACCAGCGGACGCAGCTCGGGCGGGATGACCGGGACGACCTCGAGGATCATCCACTCGGGCTGGTTGCCCGACTTCAGGAACGCCTCGATGACCTTCAGGCGCTTGACGATCTTCTTGCGCTTCTGGACGGAGGTCTCCCCCAGCATCTGGGCGCGGAGGTCGCGGGCCAGCGAGTCCAGGTCCATGTCGCGCAGTAGCTCGCGGATCGCCTCGGCGCCCATGCCCACCTTGAGGGCCTCGGGGCCGTGCTCCTCGTGCAGCTTGCGGACCTTGTCGACACCGACCAGATCCTTCTTCTTGATGCCGTTGATCCGTGACTCGAGGCAGACGTACTCCTCGAAGTAGAGGATCTTCTCCAGCTCGCGCAGCGACATGTCCAGGAGCTGGCCGATCCGGCTCGGCAGCCCCTTGAAGAACCACACGTGGGAGACCGGCGAGGCCAGCTCGATGTGGCCCATGCGCTCGCGCCGGACGCGGGCCCGGGTCACCTCCACGCCGCACTTGTCGCAGATGACCCCGGCGAACTTCATGCGCTTGTACTTGCCGCACGCGCACTCGTAGTCCTTGGTGGGCCCGAAGATGCGGGCGCAGAACAGGCCGTCCCGCTCGGGCTTGAAGGTCCGGTAGTTGATCGTCTCCGGCTTCTTGACCTCGCCGTGCGACCAGTCGCGGATCTTCTGCGGCGCCGCCAGCTTGATCCGGATCGCGTCAAACGTGATGGGCTTCGCATGCCGATCGAGGATGCCCCACAGGTCCTTGGTAGGCTTGTCCTCTCTGATCAGGCTGCCGAAAGGCCGATCCGTCAGCATTCACACTCTCCTTTGTCGCGAGGGCTCACGACGCCTTCTTGCCGTCCTTGGTGACCAGCTCGACGTCGAGGGCGAGACTCTGTAGCTCCTTCACGAGCACGTTGAACGACTCCGGGGTCCCCGGCTCGAGGAAATTCTCGCCCTTCACGATCGCCTCGTAGATCCGGTTGCGACCCTCCACGTCGTCGGACTTCACGGTCAGCATCTCCTGCAGGGTGTGGGCGGCGCCGTAGGCCTCGAGCGCCCACACCTCCATCTCGCCGAACCGCTGCCCGCCGAACTGCGCCTTGCCGCCGAGCGGCTGCTGGGTGACCAGCGAGTAGGGCCCGATCGAGCGGGCGTGCATCTTGTCGTCCACGAGGTGGGCCAGCTTCAGGATGTAGATCTGGCCGACGGTGACCTCCTGGTGGAACGCCTTGCCGGTGCGGCCGTCGAAGAGTCGCGTCTTGCCGGAGCTGGGCATGCCGGCCTGCCGGAGGTGCTCCTTGATCTCCTGCTCGGTGGCGCCGTCGAACACTGGGCTGGCCACCCACAGGCCGAGCGCCCGGGCCGCCCAGCCCAGGTGCGTCTCGAGGATCTGGCCGACGTTCATCCGGGAGGGCACCCCCAGCGGGTTCAGCACGATCTCCACCGGCGTGCCGTCGGGCAGGAACGGCATGTCCTCTTCCGGGAGGATCTTGGAGACCACGCCCTTGTTGCCGTGGCGTCCGGCCATCTTGTCGCCGACCGACAGCTTCCGCTTCACGGCGACGTAGACCTTCACCATCTTGATGACACCGGGCGGCAGGTCGTCCCCGCGCCGCAGGCGGCCGATGCGCTCCTCCAGCATCGAGTCGTAGATCGAGATCTGCTCCTCGGCGAGCTCCTCGATCTTCTTCACCATTTGGGCGAGGCCCTCGTCCTCCTTCACCTTGACCTTCTTCAGCTCGTTCCAGGAGAAGTTCTCGAGATCCGGCCGGTCGATGCGGTCGGCCTTCTTGGTGACCCGCGTCGTCTTGTTGGTCGGGTCGAACAGCTCGTTGAGGGAGGTCTTGCCGACGAGCAGGTTCTTGAGCTTCTGGTCGCGCTCCATCTCGACCATGGCGATCTCGTCCTGATAGTCCTTCTCCAGGCGGCCGATCTCCTCCTCCTCGATCGACTTGGCCCGCTCGTCCTTGTCGACGCCGCGGCGCGAGAACACCTTCACATCGACGACGGTGCCCTCGATGCCCGGCGGCACGGTGAGCGAGGTGTCGCGGACATCGCCGGCCTTCTCGCCGAAGATCGCGCGCAGCAGCTTCTCCTCCGGCGTGAGCTGCGTCTCACCCTTCGGAGTGATCTTGCCGACCAAAATATCGCCGGCCTTGACCTTGGCGCCGATGCGCACGATGCCCGAATCGTCCAGATCCTTGAGGGCTTCCTCCGAAACATTCGGAATGTCCCTCGTGACCTCTTCCTTGCCCAGCTTGGTGTCGCGGGCCTGGACCTCGAACTCCTCGATGTGGATGGAGGTGAAGCGGTCGTCCTTGACCAGCCGCTCGGACACGAGGATCGCGTCCTCGAAGTTGTACCCGCCCCACGGCATGAAGGCCACGAGCACGTTGCGCCCCAGCGCCAGCTCGCCCTGGTCGGTGGCCGGCCCGTCGGCGATGACGTCGCCCTGGGCCACCCGCTGGCCCTTGCGCACGATCGGCTTCTGGTTGATGCAGGTGTTCTGGTTCGACCGCCGGTACTTGGTGAGGTTGTAGATGTCCAGCGGGAGATCCTGGACCGGATCGGCCTTCTTGGACCGGCTCTCGGCCCGCACGACCACCCGGTCGGCCGAGACGTACTCCACCACGCCGGGGCGCTTGGCCACCACCACCGAGCCGGAGTCCCGGGCGACCACGTGCTCCATGCCCGTGCCGACCAGCGGGGCTTCCGGCTGCAGCAGCGGCACCGCCTGCCGCTGCATGTTGGAGCCCATCAGGGCGCGGTTGGCGTCGTCGTTCTCGAGGAACGGGATGAGGGCGGCCGCCACCGACACCAACTGCTTGGGCGACACGTCCATGTAGTGCAGCTCTTCCGGCGCCACCATCCGGTATTCACCCGCCCGCCGGGCCGACACCCGTTCCTGCATGAACTTGCCGGTCCGGTCGATCTCGGCGTTGGCCTGGGCGATGACGAACAGCTCCTCCTCCAGCGCCGTCAGGAACACGATCTCGTCGGTCACCCGGCCGCCGGTCACCTTGCGGTACGGCGTCTCGATGAAGCCGAACTCGTTGGTGCGCGCGTAGGTCGACAGCGACGAGATGAGGCCGATATTCGGACCTTCCGGCGTCTCGATGGGGCAGATGCGCCCGTAGTGGGTCGGGTGCACGTCGCGCACCTCGAACCCGGCCCGCTCGCGCGACAGGCCGCGCGGTCCGAGGGCCGAGAGCCGCCGCTTGTGGGTCAGCTCGGCCAGCGGGTTGGTCTGGTCCATGAACTGGGAGAGCTGGGAGGAGCCGAAGAACTCCTTGACCACGGCGGACACCGGCTTCGCATTGATCAGGTCGTGGGGCATGAGGTTCGTGATGTCGGAGATCGACATCCGCTCCTTGACCGCCCGCTCCATGCGGGTGAGGCCGACCCGGAACTGGTTCTCCAGCAGCTCACCGACCGAGCGGACCCGTCGGTTGCCGAGGTGGTCGATGTCGTCGGTCGGCTTGCTGCCGAGCTTGACCATCAGCAGGTGACGGATGACGGCGACGATGTCCTCGCTGCGCAGCGTCCTGTTGCCGAGCGGGGCGTCGATCTGCAGCTTCTTGTTGATCATGAAGCGCCCGACCCGGGCCAGGTCGTAGCGGCGGGGATCCATGAACATCCCGCGGAACAGCGCCCGGGCCGACTCCACGGTGGGCGGGTCGCCCGGCCGCAGCTTGCGGTAGATCTCCACCAGCGCCTCGTCGGGGTTCTTGACGTGGTCGCGGGTCAGCGTCTCGTACATGGAGGCGTCGATCCGGTCCTTGTCGATCACGAGCAGCTTGAACGGCGCCACCCGGCGGCCCATGACCTGGGTGAGCACCGTGGAGGTCAGCTCGGTGTTGGTGCCGACCAGCACCTCGCCGCTCTCGGTGTCGACGATCCGGCTGGCGGTCCGCCGGCCGACCAGCGCTTCGGCCCGGATGGCGATCTTCTCGACGTTGGCTTCGATGAGCTTCTCGACCAGCCGGGCGGTGAGCGCCTTGCCGGCGGCCACGATGGGCTCCCGGTGTCGCGGCGGCTTCACGTCCTCGGCCACCTTGATCTCGCGGTCGGTCTTGGTGGTGCCGCCGTGGGCGATCGGGTGCGGCTTGACCCAGGCGTTGCCGTCCTCGAAGCCCAGCACGTCCTCGGTGTCGTAGAACTGGGCCAGGATCTCGTCGTCGGAGAGGATCTGGGGGCTGTTGGCCGCGCTCTTCTCCAGGAAGGAGAAGGCCCGCAGGAAGGCGGTGGCGTACATCTTCCGGCGCCGATCGACGCGTACGTGCAGCAGGTCGTTGGCGTCGAAGTCGAACTCGACCCAGGACCCCCGGTACGGGATCACCCGCGCCGAGTAGAGCGGCTTGCCGGAGGCGAGGGTCTTGCCCTTGTCGTCGTCGAAGAAGACGCCGGCCGAGCGCTGCAGCTGGCTGACGACGACCCGCTCGGTCCCGTTGATGATGAAGGTGCCCTTGTCCGTCATGAGAGGCAGCTCGCCCAGGTACACCTCCTGGCCGCGCTGCTCGCGGATGGTCTTGGTCTTGGCTTCCTTGTCGTGGTCGTACACGACCAGCCGCAGCGTGACCTTGAGCGGGATCGCGAAGGTCATGCCGCGGTCGTGGCACTCCTCGACGGTGTACTTGGGATCGCCGAAGTGGTACGAGTCGAACTCGAGCAAGGCGTTGTCGTTGTAGTCGGCGATCGGAAACACCGACTTGAAGACCGCCTGCAGCCCGATCTCTTCCCGGCGCTCGGCGGGGACGTCCTTCTGCAGAAACGTCTCGTAGGAACGCTTCTGCACCTCGATGAGGTTCGGGATCTCGACGATCGAGGGGATCTTCCCGAAGTCCCGCCGGCTCCGACGCCCACACTGAATCGTGCCTGCCATAGCTTCTCCTCTATCGGAGGGGGTCCAGGACCCTCTCCGAGGCCTCCGCCAGGGATGGCGACGACGCGCTCGTCGCGTTCACGCGCACGACGACCCCGCGAAGGCTCTTCACTTGACCTGGACCGTCGCTCCCTGCTCCTCGAGCTTCTTCTTCATGTCCTCGGCCTCGGCCTTGGCGATCTTCTCCTTGACCGGCTTGGGCGCGCCATCGACCAGGTCCTTGGCCTCCTTCAGGCCCAGACCGGTGAGCTCGCGGACCACCTTGATGACCTGGATCTTCTTGTCACCGGCCGCCATGAGGACGACGTCGAACTCGGTCTTCTCCTCCACCGCCGCCGCGCCGCCGCCGGCCGCCGCCCCGGCCGCTCCCGGCATCGCGGCCACCGCCATCGGCGCCGCCGCCGAGACACCCCACTTCTCCTGGAGGAGCTTGGAGAGCTGGGATGCCTCCAGCAGGGTCAGCTTGTCGAGCTCCTCGGCGATCTGTTCGACATTGGCCATGGTTCGATCTCTCCTTTTATCTGTGCCGTCCCGGGGGCCTGGCTCCGTTCGGGCCCTCGGCGGCCGGGCGTCCCGGACGCCCGACGGATTCGGTGTCCGACTACGCCGTGGGCGCCTCGGCCCCCTGTCCCCGCTGGGACAGGATGTAGGCCAGCTCACGCTGCGGGGCCTGCAGCAGGCCGACGAGCTGGGCCAGCGGCCCGCTCAGCGCGCCGACGAGCTGCGCGCGCAGCGCCTCGCGCGAGGGCAGGTCGGCCAGGGCCTTGAGGCCGGCCGGCTCCAGCATCTGGCCCTCGACGACGCCGACCTTCACGACGAGCGCCTGATTGGTCCGCGCAAACGTCTGCAGCGTCTTGGCGACGCTGACCGCGTCGCCCTTGACCAGCACCAGCCCCGTCGGCCCGGTGAGGGCGGGGCCGAGCCCGGCTGCCCCCGACGAGGCGATGGCCAGGCGGGCGAGCCGGTTCTTCACGATCCGGTACTCGGCGGCCACCGCCTTCAGCTGCTTGCGCAGGTCGGACAGCTGGGCCACCGTCAGGCCGCGGTACTCCGCGAGCATCACGGACTTCACGCCGTCCAGACTGGCCTTGAGCCCCTGAACCGTCTCGATCTTCTCCTGGGTTGGCACGCTCGACTCCTCAGCTCGTGGCCTTCTTGAACAGGTTGGCGACCGCCTGGGCGTCGACCGGAACCCCCGGGCCCATCGTGCTGGAGACCGTCATCGAGCGCAGGTAGGTGCCCTTGGCGGCGGCCGGCTTGGCCCGCACGATGGCCTCGATCAGGGCCATGGCGTTGTCCCGCAGGTGCTCCTCGCTGAAGGACCGCTTGCCGACCGGCGTGTGGACGTTGCCGGCCTTGTCCACGCGGAACTCGACCTTGCCGGCCTTGGCCTCGCGCACCGCCCGGCCGACGTCGAAGGTGACCGTCCCCAGCTTGGGATTCGGCATCAGTCCGCGCGGTCCCAGCACCTTGCCGAGGCGGCCGACCTGGCCCATCAGGTCGGGCGTCGCGACGGCGGTGTCGAAGTCCATCCAGCCGCCCTGCACGCGCTCTACCAGGTCCTCGGCGCCGACCGTATCGGCGCCCGCCTCGCGCGCCTCGCGCTCCTTCTCGCCCTTGGCGAAGACCGCGACCCGCACCGTCTTGCCGATGCCGTGCGGAAGCACCACCGCGCCGCGCACCATCTGGTCGGCGTGCTTGGGATCGACGCCGAGCCGGAACGACAGATCGACCGACTCGTCGAACTTCGCGGCCGGCATCGACTTGAGGACGCCGATCGCCTCGTCGAGCGTGTACTGCTGGCCGGGAGCGAGCTTGGCCGCGCCGGCGTCGTACCGCTTGCTCACCATCGTCGCCATGTCGGTCTCCTAAACGACCTCGATGCCCATGCTGCGCGCGGTGCCCTCGATGATCCGCATCGCCGAATCGACGCTGTCGGTGTTGAGGTCGACCAGCTTGGTCTGGGCGATCTCCTTGACCTGCTGCCGGGTGACCTTGCCGATCTTGTCCTTGTGGGGCACCGCCGAGGCCTTGGCGATCCCGGCCGCCCGCTTGAGCAGGACGGCCGCCGGCGGCGTCTTGACCACGAAGGTGAAGGACCGGTCCTGAAAGATGGTGACGACCACCGGCAGGATCAGCCCCTCCTGGGAGTTCGTCTGCGCGTTGAAGCCCTTGCAGAACTCCATGATGTTGACCCCGTGCTGGCCGAGCGCGGGCCCGACCGGCGGCGACGGATTCGCCTTGCCGGCCGGAATCTGCAGCTTCACGATGGCCTGGACTTTCTTCGCCACTCAGATCCGCTCCACCTGGTAGTACTCGAGCTCGACCGGGGTGGGCCGGCCGAAGACCGGCACCACCACCTTCATCCGCCCGCGCTCGGGGTTGATGTCCTCGACGACGCCCTGGAAGTTCACGAACGGGCCGTCGATGACGCGCACCTTGTCGCCCCGCTGGAACACCGACTTCGGCTTGGGCTTCTCGGCGCCCGCCTCCATGTTCCGCACGATCTCGTCGACCTGATCGGCCGGCAGCGCCACCGGCTTGTTGCCGGAGCCGACGAAGCCGGTCACCTTGGGCGTCGAGCGCACCAGGTGCCAGGTGTCGTCGGTCAGCTCCATCTCCACCAGGACGTAGCCGGGGAAGAACTTCTGCTCGGTCTCGCGCTTCTGCTTGTTGCGGACCTCGACCACCTTCTCGGTGGGCACGAGCACGCGGGTGATCTTCTCGCCCATCCCGAAGATCTTGGCGCGCGACTGGATGGCCTCCGCGACTTTGTTCTCGAATCCCGAGTACGTGTGGACGACGAACCACTGCTTGCTCGTCGTCGTCGCGTCACTGCTCATCTCAGATTCCTTTCCGCCCGCTGCCCAGGATCCACTCGACCGCCCGCGCCAGCCCGATGTCCACCAACCCCAGAAAGAACGCCAGTACCACGGTGACCACGATGACGACCACCGTGGAGTTCACGAGCTCCTGGCGGCTCGGCCACGTCACCTTGCGGAATTCCGCCAGGACCTCCAGCGTGAACTCCCTGACGCGCCCGATCACTCCCATGGCGTTTCCCTCACCCGCCCGGTCGTCAATGGCAGGGGTGGAGGGATTCGAACCCCCATCCCCCGGATTTGGAGTCCGGTGCTCTAGCCGTTAGAGCTACACCCCTGTGTCCATCCTCGGAGGGGGGCCTCGCCCCCCTTCCGAAACCTCCCCCCAGGATCGCGCCGGCACAGCCGGCGCTCGAAGGGAACATCGCTACTTCGTCTCCTTGTGGGGAGTGTGCTTGCGGCACCACTTGCAGTACTTCTTCAGCTCCATCCGGTCGGGATGGGTGCGGCGATTCTTCGTCGTCGAGTAGTTGCGACGCTGACAGGCACCGCAGGCCAGGGCGACGATGTCCCGCATCGCCTACTCCGAGATCTCCGTGACGACGCCGGCTCCCACCGTGCGCCCCCCCTCCCGGATCGCGAACCGCAGCTCCTTCTCCATCGCGATCGGCGTGATCAGCTCGATCGCCATCGTCACGTTGTCCCCC
>Ga0209382_10006432_pt1 | contig 15120 bp, 13 predicted proteins | sample SoiMetdeltSBSDD5_FD_187599 | JGI IMG/M metagenome (GOLD analysis project Ga0209382, IMG submission 187599) | Bulk soil microbial communities from a Populus tree surrounding site in Tennessee, USA - Soil MetaG P. deltoides SBSDD5 (SPAdes) (version 2) | ecosystem: Environmental > Terrestrial >... | reverse complement strand
AAGGCCGGCACCACACTGGGTGAATCAGCACGTCGCCCCGCGCCCCGGCGCGAGGCAGCGGCCGCGTCTCGTACTCGCGCGTCGGGCCGAACAGAGCGGCCACCGGCACGCCAACCGCGCTCGCCAGGTGCATGGCGCCCGAATCATTGGACACGAACACTCTGGCGATCGCCATCACACCGGCCAGCAACGACAAGGTGGTCACGCCGGTCAGATCGAGCACGTGACGCCGCTTCTCGTCCGGGACACGCGTCTTGATCCACTCGGTCGTCTCGGCATCTGCGGCGCTGCCGACCAGAACGCACTGCGCGCCCATCTTCACCAGGCTGGTCACCAGCGCGGCGAAGTGTTCGGGCAGCCATCGCTTCGCCGTGCCGTAGGCGGCGCCAGGAGCCACGGCTACCAGTGGCCGCGACTCGTCCCACGCTCGAGAATGCAGCAGCATGCGTGCGCCGACAATCGCGTCGGGCGGTGTTGCAATCGCCGGCTCGAGCGGTCCTGCCGGCATGCCAAGCTCGCCGGCGAGATGCTGGTAATACGCGGCTTGGTGCACGCTCCTCCGCGGCCGGGCCACCGCCCGCGACAGCAGCGGCCGACGGAAATCCGCGGCGTACCCCCACCGCTGCGGTACCTCAGCCCGTTTCACGAGCCAGGCAGACGCAAACGAATTCGGCAACAGGATCGCGACGTCAGCCTCCTCGCCCCGCAGGACCGCGACGTCGCGATGCAGCGCATCACGTGCGAGCAACTTTCCGGTCCATTCGAGGACAACGACACTATCAACGTCAGGCGACATGCGGAACAGATCCGCAATCGATCGGCGCGCGGCGACGATGAGCCGCGCGCCTCGAAAGTGCCGACGCACGTCGGCAATCGCCGGGAGTGCCATCACGGCGTCGCCAAGCCAGTTGGGCGAGACCACCAGGACGCAGCTCACCTGCCGTGAATCACCGGCCATCAGTCCGTCGCTGCCGTCACTCGATCCTCGCTGCCCGCAGGTTCATCTGCCAGCTGTGGATCGCGATCGCGCCACCGCCGATGCATCCAGAGCCACAGCGCGGGATCACGGCGCACATACATCTCGAGCACGTCGGTGCAGCGTTGGGTGAACTCACGGACGGCATCGGGCGAGTCCTCGCGCGGCGGCGGCACCGGACGCTCGTAGACGAAGCGGTAACGCCCACCGGGAAGCGGCAGCGCGAATACCGGAATGACCGGCGCACCAGTGCGGAGCGCGAGCGCCGCGAGCGCCGACGTGGTGGCAGCGGGCCGATCGAAGAAGTCCACGTAGACGGCGTCCGACGAATGCAGATGTTGATCGATCAACAGCGCCACGGTGCGATTGGCGGCAAGCTCGCGCATCACCTTGCGAATCGCGCCCTGCCGGTAAATCACGGAGTTGCCCGTGCAGGTCCGGATCCGCTCGAGCAAGTCGTGCAGAGACGGGTTGTCGAGCGGGCGGGCCAGCACGGCCAGAGGGCGATCGCCCAGCCGAAGCGGATGCGCGATCGCCTGCATCTCCCAGTAGCCGAAGTGCCCAGTGAAAAACAGCACCCCGCGTCCCTGCTGGAATGCCTGACGGACGCGGTCGTCGCCATCGATCTCGCTGCACGCACGCATCTGCGCTTTCGACAGCGTGCTGAACTTCAACAACTCCAGCAGCAAGCCGCCGAAGTGCGCGAACATCGCTCGCGCAATGACGCGGCGCTCGGCCGCCGAGCGGGTTGGAAATGCATGGGCAAGGTTGGCCAACGCGATGCGCCGATGAAAGACGTCCACGAAGTACACAACGTGTCCGAACCCACGGCCGCAGGCGCGGACGACTGACATAGGCAGCAGACGCACGATCGCGCCCACCATGCGCGCCAGCCACCACTCGATGTGAAATCTCACGTCAAACGTCCGCGCAGCCAGGCTCTGAACTCGCCTGCCGGCTCGATCGCCGCCTTCATTGGCAACGCCGCCCACCAGGCTTGTTCCCCGATTCTCGCTGCGTCCTTCTCTGTCGTCACCACAATCCGGGCGTGCGCCGCTTGCGCGGCGTTATTGATCTCGGCGAGGTCGCGCGTCGTGTACCAGTGGTGATCCGCATACGGCAGCTCCGCGACCACGTTCCATCCCTGCGATCGAACCGCGCGGAAGAAGCGCTCCGGCCGGGCAATGCCCGCAACGGCAATCACCCGCGCGCCTGCTGGCGCCGGCGCTTCCCCTTCGCCGAGCGGCCTCAGCGCCTCGAACGTCGTTTCCACGGTGAACGCCGTCGTAACGCCAAGCGCGCTTGACACCCGAGCCGCATCGTCACTGGTGCCCGACACAATCAACGCATCGGCGACGCGAGCCGCATCGAGCCCTTCACGCAAACGACCAGACGGCAGCACACGATCGTCGAGATCCGCAGGCGACACCAACAGTACGTCAATCGTCCGCGCCAGCTGCAGATGCTGAAAGCCATCATCCAGGATATGCACGGTGCAGCCGAAGCGCTGCTCGGCGAGCCGGCCGGCGAGATAGCGATCCGGCGACACCAGCACCGGCGTACCCGGCAGGGCGCGGGCCAGCATCAGCGGCTCATCACCGCATCGCTCGACAGGCTCGATCACGCGCTCCGGATCGCTGACCACAACGACGCCGTCTTCGGAGCGTCGGCGCGCGTAGCCGCGACTGAGGATCGATGGCCGCTCACCCATGTCGCACAGCATTCGTGCGATCGTCTCGACGACCGGCGTCTTGCCGCTGCCGCCGACGACGAGATTGCCGACGCTGATGACGGGACGATCGAGGCGTCGCCGCGCGTGAGGACGCTGCTCGTACCAGGAGCGCCGCATGCGTGCGACCCGGCCGTAGACGGCGCTGAGAACGCTCAATGGACCAGACGGAAGGGACGGACGACGGCGCGTGGACCGCCTGGCGGAAGCAGTTCGGCCAGCACGTTCAACGTTTTGTCCTTCGAGCCGCGATTCTGATCGACGAGCAAGCGGGCGGCGGCGCCGAGGCGCGTACGCCGCACCGGATCGCCCATGAGACTCACCACTGCATCCTCGAGCTCGCCATCGGTGCGGACCTGAATGGCTGCGCCGTTCGTGAGGAACGCGTCGGCGATCTCGGCGAAGTTGTCCATGTGCGGACCGAAGATGATCGGCCGTCCGTGCACGGCCGGCTCGAGAATGTTGTGGCCCCCCGCCGGCACGAGACTGCCGCCGACGAACACCGCAGTCGCGATCTGATAGAGCTGGGCGAGCTCGCCGATCGTGTCGAGGATCACCGCGTCCACTCGCGGCTCCGAGTCGATCGGCAGATCGCTGCGTCGCCTGGTGGAGAGGCCTTCGCGCTGACACAGGCGCTCGACGTCGCCGAATCGCTCGGGATGCCGCGCCGCAAGAATCAACAACGCGTTCGTGCCGGCCTGCGTCGTTCGCAGGCGGTTGAACGCGCGGATGACGGCTTCTTCCTCGCCCTTCGAGGTGCTCCCGGCGACAAACACGAGCCGGCCAGACGAGATGCGGAAGAATCGCAGCACGCGCTCGCGTCCGCGGCCCGGGGCGGTGGAAGGATCGAGTGAGTCGAACTTGAGGCTGCCGGTCACGGTCACCCGACTCGCATCCGCCCCAAGCTTGCCCAGGCGCCGCGCCGTCTCCTCACTCTGCACACAGAGGCGATCGATATCACCCAGCACCCGCCGCATGAACGGACGGATGATGCGGTAGCGCGGGAACGAACGCGGCGAAATCCGGCCATTGACGAGCGCCGTGCGCACGTTGCGGCGGCGGCACTCGCGCAGCAGGTTCGGCCAGATCTCCGTCTCCACCATGACGAAGAGACGCGGCTTCACCAGATTCAACGTCTTCCTGACGATGAACGTGAAGTCGAAGGGGAAGTAGAAGACCGCGTCCGCGTCCGAGACGCTGCGCGCCAGCTTCTGTCCTGACATCGTGGTCGTCGAGAGAAAGACACGCAGCGCCGGATATCGCGACTTGAGCCCGGCGACGATCGGCCGCGCCGCGAGCACTTCGCCGACCGACACGGCGTGGACCCAGATCGATTCCTCGGCGTCGAGGTTGAACGAAACAGGCAGGTACCCGAGGCGCTGCCCGAGACTTCCGACGTACTTGTTGTGGCGCAGCGCCTGGTACAGAAAGTACGGCGCAAGCGCGACGAGCGCGATCAGGGTCGCGACGCTGTAAAGGAGGTACACGCTAAGTCGTGGGAAATGTTGGTCTTACAATGCACGAAGTATAGCTCCGCGATTGACCCTGTTCAAGGCGCGTCACTACAATCGGGGCTTTGGGTGAGAGCTTTAAGGTTTGGCCATTGGGCATCAGGCTCTCGCCTTCAGCTCTCGGCGTGGAGCGCGGGCGTTCGGTCCGCGCGTCGGAGGATGGCGATGGCGGTTCGGGTGGGGATCAACGGGTTTGGGCGCATCGGGCGCAACATCATGCGCGCGGCGCTGGGCGCGAAGGATATCGACTTCGTCGCGGTCAACGACCTCACGAGTGCGAAGACGCTGGCGCATCTCTTCAAGTACGACTCGATCCTCGGCAACCTCGAGGCGACGGTCAAGCCGACGGCGGACGGAATCTCGGTGGACCAGGAGGAGTTCAAGGTCCTCTCGGTGAAAGATCCCGCGCAGCTGCCGTGGAAGGACCTTGGCGTCGATGTGGTCTTCGAATCCACCGGCATCTTCACCGCGAGGGATGGCGCCGCCAAGCATATCGAGGCCGGCGCCAAGAAAGTGATCATCACCGCGCCGGCGAAGGGGCCCGACGTGACCGTCGTGATGGGCGTGAACGACGAGAAATACGATCCGTCGAAGCACCAGATCATCTCGAACGCGTCGTGCACGACGAACTGTCTGGCGCCGCTGGCCAAGGTGATCCACCAGAAATTCGGGATCAAGAAGGGGTGGATGACAACGATCCACTCGTACACGAACGATCAGAACCTCCTGGACCTGCCGCACAAGGACCTGCGGCGCGCGCGTGCGGCGGCGATGTCGATGATTCCGACCACTACCGGCGCGGCATCGGCAATCGGCGAGGTGATCCCCGAGCTGAAGGGCAAGCTCGATGGCTTCGCTATGCGGGTGCCGACGCCGAACGTGTCGATCGTCGACCTCAACGCCATCCTTGACAAGAAAGCGACCGGCGAAGAGGTCAACGCGGCACTGCGCGAGGCAGCGGCGGGCCCGCTGAAGGGGATCCTTGCCGTCTCGGATGACGAACTGGTCTCGATTGACTTTCGAGGCAACGGCAACTCGTCGATCGTCGACGCGCCGTACACGAAAGTCATGGACGGCGATTTCCTCAAAGTGTTGTCGTGGTACGACAACGAATGGGGCTACGCGACCCGGTGCGTGGATCTGCTTCGCAAGGTCATCGCGAAAGGACTGTGACGCGATCGTGGCCGCACGCACCATCCGCGATCTCGATCTCAAGGACAAACGCGTTTTCATTCGCGTGGACTTCAACGTCCCGCTCAAGAAGGGCGTCATCGGCGACGACACTCGCATCCGCGAGTCGCTACCGACGATCGAATACGCGCTGAAAGCCGGCGCGCGCTGCGTCATCCTGGCATCGCACCTCGGGCGGCCGAAGGGACAACCTCATCCCGACATGAGCCTCAGGCCGGTTGCGATTCGAGTGAAGGAACTGCTCGGTCGCGACGTCGCGTTTGCCGACGACTGCATCGGTCCGCCAGCCGAGCGGGCGATTGCCAGTCAACCGGCGGGCGGCGTCGTGTTGCTCGAGAACCTGCGCTTCCACGCCGAAGAAGAGAAGAACGACGCGGGTTTCGCGAAGGCCCTGGCGGCGCTGTGCGATGCGTACATCAACGATGCGTTCGGTGCTGCTCATCGCGCGCATGCCTCGGTCGAGGCCATCGTCCGCCTCGTGCCGCAGGCGGGTGCGGGGCTCTTGATGGAAAAAGAGCTGCGTTATCTCGGCGAGGCGCTCGGGAATCCGCAACGGCCGTTCGTGGCGGTGCTCGGCGGCGCCAAGGTGTCGGACAAGATCGAAGTCATCGACAACCTGATCCCGCTTGTCGATCGCCTGCTCATCGGCGGCGCCATGGCCTATACGTTCTTCAAGGCGATGGGCAAACCCGTCGGCAAGTCGCTCGTCGAAGATGACAAGCTCGATTCGGCCCGCGAGATCATGAACAAGGCGGCGGGCCGCGGTTTGCAATTCCTGCTGCCCGTCGATCACCTCGTCGCGCCCAGGCTCGAGGCGGGCGCGCCGTCGGACACGCTGCGCGTGGATGATGCAGCGATTGGCGATCGGATGGGCCTCGACATCGGTCCCGAGACGGCGAAGGCGTACGCGGCGGCGCTGAAAGACGCGAAAACGGTAGTGTGGAACGGGCCAATGGGCGTCTTCGAGATCGACGACTTCGCACGGGGCACGATTGCCGTCGCGAAGGCCGTCGCCGATGTGAAGGGGACGACAATCGTCGGCGGCGGGGATTCGATCGCGGCGGTGAAGAAGGCGGGAGTCACGGATCGCATCACGCATATCTCGACGGGTGGTGGTGCGTCACTGGAATTCCTCGGCGGTCAGACCTTGCCAGGAGTGGCGGTCTTGCCAACGACATAATCACGAAGCACACCAAGGTCGTGGTCTTCGTGGTTGAACGGTTTGTTCATGCGAACACCTTTCATAGCCGGGAACTGGAAGATGTACAAGACAGTCGCCGAGACCGTGAAGTACGTCAAAGAGTTCCGCAGTCTGGTGAAGGACGTGGCCGACGTCGAGATCGTCCTGGCGCCGCCGTTCACGGCGCTCCACGCCGCGGCTGAGGCCGCCCGTAACAGCAACGTCGTGATTGCCGCGCAGGACCTGCACTGGGAGCGCGAGGGCGCGTTCACCGGCGAGGTCAGCGCAGCGATGATCCGCGAGGCCGGCGCCGAGTATGTGATCGTCGGTCATTCGGAGCGGCGCACGCTCTTCGGCGAGACCGACGCGACCGTCAATCGAAAAGCGACTGCATCGTTTGCCGCGGGGCTGACGCCGATCGTCTGCATCGGCGAGACACTCGATCAGCGCGAACGCAACGAGACGTTCGACGTGCTCGATCGGCAGATCAAGAGCGGGCTCGACGGACTCACCAGCGAGCAGATGGCGCTGCTGGTGATTGCCTACGAGCCGGTGTGGGCGATCGGCACCGGCCGGAATGCCACGCCGGCGCAAGCCGCCGAGGCGCACGGGCACATCCGGCAGCGTCTGCGGCAATGGTTCGGGAACGACGCCGCCGAGCACTGCCACGTAATCTACGGCGGCAGCGTCAAGGTGGACAACATCAAGGATCTCGCCGTGCAGCCCGATGTCGACGGGGCGCTCGTCGGTGGCGCCAGCCTGGATATTCGGGGCTTTTTCGAGATCGTGACGCGCGCCCGGCCGATGCCCGCGTAGTGTCCCGGTCGTAGTGTCCGGCTTCAGCCGGACCCGTTCGTGCGGTGTGGCTTCAGCCGGACCCGGTCCTCGCTATATAATTGGGGTTTGCCGTAGGCACAGTCCTTTCGGACGGCCAACACACACATGCTGTACTACCTCGTAGCAACCCTATACGTCCTGACGTGCATGGTGCTCATGCTCGTCATCCTGCTCCAGCAGGGCAAGGGCGGCGACATTGCCAACGCGTTCGGCGGCGGTTCGAGCCAGGCGGCGTTCGGTGCGCGGAGCGGCGCCACGGTGCTGTCGCGCGCGACCACCATCTGCGCGGTGCTCTTCGTCGTCGGCGCGATGGTGCTCGGCATCGTCGGCCAGCGCGGGCCTGGATCTGTGATCGGTGGCCGCGCACCGGCGCGTGCGCCGGCGGCACCACCGCCGGCAACGCTGCCGCCGAACCCACAGCCGGCGCCGGCGACACCAGCACCACCGGCGGAGACCCCGGCGAAGTAGGGCCGGTTCCTTGTGGACCGGCCGAACGGGATCACCCTCCTCGCGGAAGTGGCGGAATTGGCAGACGCACCAGCTTGAGGGGCTGGCGGTAGCAATACCGTGGGGGTTCGAGTCCCCCCTTCCGCACCAGTTTTAGATTCAACGACTTGTCGCCGTCTCGGTGGTCGGCGCTTGTCCGTCATAAGAGACGCCAAACGCTTCAGTGTGCGAATGCTGTGCGAATAACTGCGGGTGCCCTTCGGCAGGCTAGAGGTCTCCTTCGGAGAGCATCATCGAGGCCTCGTATAGTCGGCGGTTGTCGGAATTGAATTCGTATTTCACATCACACGGCAGATCATGGAGGTCGATGAGTTTATAGGAGGTGGGAATATACAAAGAGTCTCTGGATCCAGGAATCGGACTGGCCTGCATCCCAAATGCGATGAGAAGGTGACGCGCATCGAGAGACACCTTGAAGGACTCCGAGGGCGAAAGATAGAAGGACCGCATGGTCGTGTCGTGTGTGCCGTGCGCGAATATCTTGCATTCCAGGTAGGTGTGGCGCTTCTTGGAATCCGAAACAAGGATATCGGGGTATCCCGCAGATTTTCCCTTTCCAGCCTCCGACGTGGGTCTCGTGCCGCTGAGCCCGACTCTTGACAGCGCTCGCATGACATACACTTCAACGTCATTTCCAACTTTATTGGGCCGTGGTCTGCGAATCGGGTTGGCCTTGAGCTCGACTGCGCAAAGGGCGATCGCATTGTTCAGCCGCGTCAAAAGTTCTAGATCGGCCGAATCTTTCCGATTTATTGGGATTACCTGGCGTTGCGCGAGGGATCTAACGATCACCAAAAACGGGATGCCCCTAACGGGCTGCCGCATGTGAGCCAGCGTTTGCTCAAGGTTTTTGAGCTTGGCGTCGTCCTGCACTGAGCATCCTTTCGTTCGCCCGCCCGCGCGGGCTACCCGGCGGCCGAGCTTACGTACTCAGTGTCGGCGCAAGATGACGATCCGGTTAGTGTTGGTTCCTTTCGCGTTATTGCTAACTCCCCAACAGTTTGCAGTCTTTGTGAACTCCTGCTGGTTGACCATCACGAAAAGGCGGTCGAATGGTAGGCCCTCCGCGACTTCCCAGACTAGGCGCTCAAGAAGAACCTTGCCGCTGCGAACTTCCCCGACTTCGAACGCCACGTGACCGCCCGACGTGACGATCCGCGCCAGTTCGCGCAACACCTCACGAATCATGTACTGCCACGCCGCCTCACTTCGGTGATGCGCGATGGCTACGCTCTCCCCGTCGATACCAGCAAACCAAGTTCTGAGCCAGTTGTCCCCGGCGTATTGCACGACGTCGAGAAAAGGTGGAGAGGTGACCACTAGTTGAATCGAGCCATTGGGAATACCCGGTGTGGATTCCGCTGGGCCTGTGAATAGCTGCGCTGGTGGGTGAGACGGCACGGTTCCGTCACTCAGTAGCGATGCGGTCTTTCTCAGAATCAGTTTCTTGACGTCTCGGTCCGGCGGTGTCTGTCCCCGACGTTCGTTGATCTTCCGTTGTGATTCGGCGGACACCGCCTGATTCGGCGGAAGCGTGTACGCAGAGAAGAACCCCGGTGAATGACCGGACAGTCGGTTGATCGCCACCATCCTGATCCAGTCATCCACCCGGTCGGGAGTCAGCTGCAATGGGGCTCGCTGGAGCAGCCACGCCCGAAGCGCGGAGATGTGGCGCAATGTGCGGGGGCTATAGAAAGCCAGAAGATCGGAGTTGTCGATCTGCCCTTCATCCCACTTGATTTCGTCCAGCCGCCGGCTGACATCCCGGCGGGCAGGCGGCAGCAATCGCGGTCGAGTGAACAAGGTGCTCAAAGGATTGATGTCGTTACCGACCGGCTTCCGGCCCATGAGCGCCGCCTGCACCGGGGTTGTGCCCCGACCCATAAAAGGATCGTAGACGGCGTCTCCGGGCTTCGTGAGGCGTTCAATAAAAAACTCAGGAAGTTGGGGCTTAAAGCACGCTCGATAACTGACCTCGTGAATCGAGTGCGCTTGACGCTGTCCCGAAGTCCAAAACTCGTTGATCATGTAACGAATAGGACCTTCCCACACTTCGACTGACGGTTCTCCAAACTCGTCGAAGGTCTTGACCAACTCGGCGAAGGGAAGCACTTCGGCGGTGGAATCCAGGACAGGCTCAAACAGGGGAAGTGTGTTTCGGGCCGAGTACGGCATGACACCAACCTTTCAGTTCACAGCGGTTGCGTTATTCTGGCCCTTCCGAATTGGCGCGGCGATGGCGGCCCGGGCGCTTGACGGAGGATGTGATCGGCTGCGGAACTCTCTAACTTCGCGAGCGCTTGCTGCAACCGGACCGGCGTGCTCTGCAGATACCGGCTTGTCGTGCTGATGTTAGCGTGCCCGAGAAAGGCCTGGATATCGTGAAGAGCTGCACCCGACTCAAGGAGTGCACATGCGAACTCCCGCCGTAGGTCGTGAACGTGTAGATCGATGGATTGAAAGAGTGCACGAGACTCGGACGACAGTTTTCCGCGCTTACGCATAGGGGTGTGGCCGTGGGTGAGTAGCACCGCGTCCTCCCATTGTCGACGAATGCTTGTTGTGCGCTCGCCGACTTCGTTCCCAAACACAAAAGCGCTTGGCAAGTGCTCCTTTCCGTCAGGACTGTGCCGCCGCATCTCAAGCTCCGCCCGCAGGCGCGATCCGACTGGGATCACGCGGGCTTCTGCCGTTTTGGTTTTGGTCGCCGGAAGAATGATATAGCGGACCTCGCCTTTCTCATCGCGTCGAATCTGGGTCCACTGAAGCGACAGCAACTCGCCGATGCGGCAGCCCGTCGTTAGCGCGGCAACGAGCACCGCTCGCAACAGCGGGTCCGCATGCTCTAACAGCGCGGTCTGCATGCCCGGGTCGAGACGACGTGTACGGGCTCCCTCGACGCTCGCTTCGAGCTTCAGAACCGTGAGAGGGCCACGTTTGTACGGAGTATCTGTGATGTACCCTTCAGCGATCGCCCACGAGAACACATGCCGCAATCGCGAGAGCAGCCGATTGGTTCCGACTTCGCCGCCCTTCGCGCCCACCCGACGGAAGATGGCTCGCGTACGTGTCGGGAGAATCCGGGCAGCGCGAGGTGTACGTCCGGCCATTTCCAGGTCCGGGGAAAAGGACTCCTGTGTCAGTGGACGGTGGCTCCAGTCCACGCTGGCGCGGAGACGAGCGCGAGCTTTTCTACTTGGGGAAACCTGGAAGGACGGAGGATGAATCCGCATTGATGGTTGCCGACATCAAAGCTACTACGGAGCTTTCGGTCTCACCGCCACGTTCCCTGTTCAAGAGGAGGTACGCGTTGGGGGGATGGGACGTGTTACCCGACGGCCAGCACTTTGTGTTCATCCAGGACTTGGCGCAGCCACGAACCTCGATCACGATGGTGCAGAACTGGTTTGAAGAGCTGACTGAGAACTTCAGTAGTGGATTCTCTTCAGGAACTGGCTCGCGTGAAGGGCCCGTCGTCGGTGGCGAACCAGAAGTCGAGACGGGTGTCAGGACCTGTGTGAACGAATCGCTTAAGAGACCGGCGGCGACGGTGTATTCACGATCCGCGTCCGCGTACCCGGTCAGCTGGAATTTGAATTTGTAGGTCTTAGGCTTGAACGGTTTGTCGGCGATGTTGGTGCTACCGATCGGGTTCCCCTCGACACTTACGCTAGCGCCGTCGGGCGTGCTCAGAATTGAGAGCGGTACCAGCGTGTCAAAGATTTCCAACATCGCCACCTGATAACTCTGCGGGGAGTACGGGCGCGTACCGATGGCCGAATCGATCGCCCTCAAGGTCTGTTCATTCCTTTGGCGGATCGCATCAACAGCGAGGCCGGACTTAGACAGCGCCTCGGACTGCTTTGTCAGGTCTTCCGTCATTTTGAGCCGCACCTCGTCCGGCACGACCTTGCCACTGGCCTTCTCGTGGTCCCTGATGTCGGCCGGCAGCGTCGCAACGACCTGTTTCGTCTTGCTATCGAGAACGCGGGTTTCTACGTCGCGGACGTCGAGCCTCTTGTCTGGCGGCGCATCGGCGAGCGGCGAGAGCAACCTGGACAGCTTGTCGTCCGAGAGCGCACCCGTGACCGGTGCGGTGTCGGGCGCTGGCGAGGTCGCTTCCTGGTGGGACGGCTTCCTTCGCGAGCGCCTGCCTCGCCGCATCTGTCAGCTTGATGCCGCGTGCAGCGGCGGCCTTGTCGATTTCCTGCTCGGCTGTCCGAACGGCTTCTGGGGCAACAACCTTGGCTCGCGCGGCGGCACGTTGTGCGGTGAGCGCGCCGGAAGCGAGAGAAACAGCGACGGCCGCAATACACCATGACAACGTGGTACGTGTACGCATGGCCGCCCTCCCTAACACAGAAGAACCGCGCCCTCGTCCTACAGACCGATGTCCTCAAAGGACATGAGCCTGCGCCAGAGATCATAGCCGCCCGGCGCGTAACTTCAGCGGCGGCCAACCGAGAACTGCGGTGCTTGCGAAGTCGCAGATCTCGCAGTGACGGGCAGCAGACTCCTCAATTCGATCCTTCAGCGTTGATCGTGTGGGACAACGATGGTCGTCGCCCTGGGGGCCGAGAGATTGCCGGCCGCGTCCGCGCACGTCACGTCAATCGTGTACGTGCGACCACTCCCACCGCCAGTCCGGCTAGCCACCACGCTGAGGCTGAGCGGCCCGGTGATGGTCCATTGGTTCGGGCCAGGCTCGTTGCTAGAGACGGTCGCGATCTGGCACGTCGGGGTCTGCGTCACGAGATCCGAGACATCCACGTCGAGCGTAATCGGCACCATCCGCTGATTAGGCGGCCACAATCGGTTCCGACTTGGCGTGACGCCGTTGATCGTGGGCGGCGTAGTATCGAGTTCCTCGGGAACGGTGAGCCACATCGTGGCTCGATTGTCGCTGTAGCCCACCACCTGGCCCTTGTCGTTCACGGCGTAAGCGAAACTGTTCCGCCCGAGGTCGACCATCCCCTCGGCAGGTGTCCACAAGAACGCGTGGACGGGGTCAGACGGACCTGTGCCCTGGCTGAAGCCCACGACCTGTCCATTCTCGTTGACGGCCATCGCGAAGTTGCGAGCGCCCCCCAAGGTCCCAAGGTCGACTATGCCGCCAGCTGCCGTCCACAAGAACGAGCGGTCTCCGCTCCAGCCGACTACCTGCCCCTTATCGTTCACGCTGAAGGTGTGGACGTCGAAAAAGAGGCCGGCGGCCCGGCTGAACGTACCGTCCAGCGTCCCCAGATCCACCATGCCCCCAGCCGCCGTCCACGAGAACGCGTGCGTTTGGCCATTCGTCGTTGTGCTATCCCCGACTACCTGACCCTTGTTGTTCAACGCAAGGCCCTGACTCCCCAAATCGGAATTGAGCGGGTCGGTGCCGCTCAACGTCCCGAGATCCACCATTCCCCACGCTGCCGTCCACGAGAACGCGTGCTGCACATTGTTCGCGTTAGTACTAACCCCAACCACCGTGCCGTTGTCATTGATTGCCATCGCAGCGCTGTAGTTGCCGCCCAGGGTGCCAAGATCGATCATTCCGCCCGCCTCTGTCCACGAGAACGCGTGCGCTTCGCCATTCGCCGTAGCGCTAAAGCCGGCTATCTGCCCGTTTCCATTGACCGACCTTGCGTCACTCCAGATGCCCCCCAGGGTGCCGAGGTCGATCATGCCCCCGCTCGCGGTCCACGAGAACGCGTGACGATCCTCGACCCCGACGATATAGTGGCTGACCCCGACCACCTGACCATTCTCGTTCACGGCATAGGCATCGCTCTGGGTTCCTCCGAGCGTCCCGAGGTCGACCATCCCCCCAGCTACCGTCCATGAGAACGCGTGACCCCCGCTTGTCCCGACAGCTTGGCCGCTGTTGCTCACTGCGACGGCTCGACCGAACCCCCCTAGGGTACCGAGGTCAACCGTCACAATCTGCGCGAGAGCAGCGTCCGCCGTACCGAGCATGCCGACCAGAAGAACCCAATCCCCGAGGCGTCGCATCGCATGCATGACGTTCTCCTCTCCTCCGGCCTGTTGGCGGAAGATGCTCTCCGGCCTGGGTACGCTCGCAGTCAAGAGGCCGACAGCATTCTTCATGACCTCGACACCGACCACTGCAGAGAGCGAGGACTGTGAACGCCTTGGCTGCGCCGTGAAAAGAATCGGTGGCTGTCCGACACTCCGGAGGCGCCGTCTTGTGGGTCACAACGTGCATGCCGGTGATGCCGAGCCACTTCGGCCCACAAGGTAGACAATTCCATCGACGACGGGAGGCGTCGAATACGGATTAGTAAAGGTGACGTCGCCGTGTCGACTGCAGGTCCGTGTCCACAGGCCACCACACCTCGATAGCATGTGGGCAACACTGTTCCAACTCGTGCGGATGTTTCATTCCACGGATCCCCAATGCCGTTATAGCACTCCTTGTTAACGATCACGTTCCGGGGCGAACGACGCGCATACGGTCGCGAGTCGGCTACTGCAATCGCGTTCGCCCGCGAGACTTAATCGTCTGGCGGTCTCACCTTTTCTCTGCTCGTCATGCGGACTGGTCGCCTGGATCGCGCCTGTCGATCGATTCGGGATGCTTGCGAATGGCGCTGAGGGGAGTGAGCCCTCTTCGCGGGGGGCGAAATGGGGGCTCAACGCGGCTTTCGTGCGGATTTCTCGATTCCAGCGGATAACAACCGGGCGGAATCGCTAGATTTCGGCCTGATCCTAAAATCGTGTCAAGTGCGAGTCCCCCCTTCCGCATCAAGACACATCGCGATCACACAGAAACAGGCTTCACCCGCCTTCGAGCGCAGGCACGATGTCGATCTCATCGCCAGGCCCCACGGAAGTTCCGATCTCCGCGGCGCCGAGCTGGTGGTCGTTCAGGAAAACCACCATGACGGGATTGAGCGCGCCGTCCTTCGCCCAGACGAGCGGCGTCAGGTTGGGATGTCGATCGGTGAGCGCACGCAGCGCCGACTCGACCGTCGCGGCCGGCACGTCAACGGAGTCGACGCCGCCGATGCGCTCGGCGAAGAGGTTCGTGAAGCGGATTCGGGGCATACAACAGTGGGCAGTCCCTGGCGAGACCGGTGACGCGGTTAGGTCTTCGCGATCTCGTCGATTTCCCTGTCGAACACCGCCCAGACCCGATCGCTGAGCTGCGAGAAGAACTCGCGGGTCACGAACGGAGGCACGC
>Ga0209382_10006431_pt1 | contig 15121 bp, 11 predicted proteins | sample SoiMetdeltSBSDD5_FD_187599 | JGI IMG/M metagenome (GOLD analysis project Ga0209382, IMG submission 187599) | Bulk soil microbial communities from a Populus tree surrounding site in Tennessee, USA - Soil MetaG P. deltoides SBSDD5 (SPAdes) (version 2) | ecosystem: Environmental > Terrestrial >... | reverse complement strand
CATGTTCAACGGCGCTCTCCTGTTGGCGCTGATGAGTGTCCCCATCATGGTGAGCATTGGCGAGGACGCGCTGAAGGCGGTGCCCGACTCGTATCGCGAAGCCGCGCTGGCGCTGGGCGCGACGAAATGGCAACTCGTCTATCGCGTGCTCCTGCCCGCGGCGAAGAACGGCCTGCTTGCCGCCGTGCTGCTCGGCGTCGGCCGCGCCATCGGCGAGACGATGGCCGTGCTCATGGCCACCGGTCACAGCGTGCGCATCCCGCACAGTATCTTCGACCCGGTCCGCACCCTCACCGCCACCATCGCCGCCGAGTTGGGCGAGACCAGCAAAGGCTCGGACCATTATCAGGTTCTGTTTCTCATTGGCGTTCTGCTCTTCGGCATCACTTTTGTGGTGAACCTCACTGCCGACATGATCGTGAAAGGGATTAAGAGGAAGTAATCGACCATGGCCGTCGCACCGTCCAACGCCACAGCCAATCGCGCGATCTTCACCGAGACACGGTTCGTGCGAAAAAAGCGGCGTACGGAACTCGCCGCCCGGTGTTTCTTCGGCGCGATGGCAGCCGCCATGGTCATTCCGCTCATCCTGATTGTCGGCTACGTCATCGTGCAGGGCGCGCCTTCCTTGAGCTGGGAGTTCCTTACCGCCAATCCCCGACTGGGCGGCATCCGGGGCGGCATTTGGTCCGCGCTGGTCGGGACGATTTACATCGTCACCATCTCGCTCTGCGTCAGCGCACCCATCGGAGTGCTCGCGGCGGTGTATCTGACCGAATACGCCAGGGACAACTGGTTCACCCGCATCGTCAACCTCGCGGTCGTCAACCTCGCCGGCGTGCCGAGCATCGTGCACGGCCTCTTCGGGCTGGGCGCCTTCGTTTACGCCGCCGGCATGGGCAAGAGCATCCTCTCCGCCTCGCTGACGCTTTCGATCATGACGCTGCCCGTCATCATCGCCTCCACCAAAGAGGCGCTCTCCGCCGTGCCGAGGAGCTTCCGCGAAGCCTGCTGGAACGTCGGCGCGACCCGCTGGCAGACCATCCGCCGGATCGTCCTGCCCAATTCGATCAGCGGCATCCTTACCGGCGTCATCCTGCAGGTGAGCCGGACCGCCGGCGAAACCGCGCCCGTCATGCTCACTGGCGTGGCCACGTTCAAGGCGGTCGAAAGCACCGGCTTGTTCCTCTATAATCCGATCAAAGACCAGTGCATGGCGCTTTCCATGCACCTCTACTACATCGCGACACAAGCGAGCAATGCGGCGCCATCGCTTCCTTTTGCCATCGCCACCGTGCTGCTCTGCGTCGTGCTCTTCGTGAATGCGACGGCCATCGGCGTTCGCGCCTACCTCCGCTCCCGAAAGAAATGGTAAGCAAAAGAACAAACGGAGGGATGGAGTATCGGAGTGTTGGAGGTTTGTCCGTGCGGTTCACCCCATCGCTCCATTACTCCTTTACTCCATCACTCCTCCTTCCTGTCGCCCGATGACCCCGCCAAAGAAAATCGAAGTCGGCAATCTTCGCCTGTCGTATGGGCCCAAGGAGGTCATCCACGGCATTTCCTTCGACATCTGCGAGAACGAAATCCTCGGCATCATCGGTCCCGCGCAATCCGGCAAGACCTCCTTGCTCCGTTGCATCAACCGGACGATCGATTTCACTGCCAACGCCAGAATCAGCGGCACCATCCGGATAGACGGCCAGGACGTTCAGGACGTGAAAAACGTTTACGAATTGCGCCGCAAGATCGGCATGGTGGCTCCGCTGCCGGTCGGCCTGCCGCTGAGCATCTACGACAACGTTGCCTTTGCGCCCCGCACAGCCGGCATGCGCAACAGGAGCGACCTGGATGGTCTCGTCGAAAAGTGCCTTCGTCAGGCCGCCTTGTGGGACGAAGTCAAAGACCGGCTCGATTCTCTGGGCACCAAGCTTTCCGGCGGACAGCAGCAACGCCTGACCATCGCGCGCGCTCTGTCGCATCAGCCGGAGATTCTCTGCCTCGATGAGTTCTCCATTGCCATCGATCCGGTGACGACGATGCGCATCGAGGACGTGCTGAAGGAACTGAAGCGCGAGATGACCATCATTCTGGTGACCAACCTCGTGCAGCAGGCCCGACGCCTTGCCGCGCGCACGATGTTCCTCTGGAACGGCGAGATCATCGAACTGGACCGAAACGAAGTCATCTTCAGCGACAACACGAAGGACAAGCGAACCTACGAATACGTCAATGGAATCTTTGGATGAATGAAATGAAAAACTCCAAGCTCCAAGCTCCAAGCTCCAAAAAAATCCCAGGTTCCAAATCCCAAGATCCAAAAACAGCAACGCCGTCCGGAGCCTTGGAGCTTGGGATTTGGAGCTTGTTTGGAGCTTGGAACCTGGAGGTTGGAGCTTTCTGAACATGGGCGACTCCGTCCAATTCGGCATCACGACCAGGGACCTTAGCCTCTGGTACGCGAAATTTCAGGCGCTGATCAACGTCACGGTCAATATCAGGAAAGGCATCATCACCTCGCTCATCGGCCCTTCCGGCTGCGGCAAGACCACGCTCCTTCGCTGCTTCAACCGCATCAACGAACGCTACGACTATGTCACCACGAAGGGTGAAATCATTCTGCTCGGCAAGAACATCTACGATTCCGACGTTTCGCTTATTGAGTTGCGCAAGTCCGTCGGCATGGTCTTTCAACGTCCGAACCCGCTGCCCATTTCCGTTTACGAAAACGTGGCCTTCGGCATGCGCGTCCACAACGACGGCAGCTGGACCGGGTCGGACCTCGACGAGGCCGTGGAAAAGGCGCTGACCGAAGTTGGCCTCTGGGGCGATCTCAAAGACCGGTTGCAAACCAAAGCGACTGGCCTTCAACTCGAACAACAGCAAAAGCTCTGCATCGCCCGCCTGCTCCCGCTCAAGCCCGAGATCATCCTGATGGACGAGCCGTGCTCCGCGCTCGACGTAGGCGGCACCCGCGCGATCGAGGAATTGATGTTCGCGCTCAAAGGCCGTTACACCATCCTTATCGTCACGCACAACATGGCCCAGGCCCGCCGCGCCAGCGACGAATGCATTTTCATGCTCCTCGGCGAAATCATCGAGCACAACCGGACCGAAGACTTGTTCCTGACCCCGAAGAATCCCAGGACGGCAGAGTACATCGAAGGGCGCTACGGTTGACACTGGGAGCCAGATGACGCGCTGGAGCGTTTTCACAAAAACCGTAGCCGGATTTGGGAAGCCCGATTGGAACAATCCGCGAGGTTTTGGACTGCGGCAGCCCTCTGCCGCTTTTCCCTCGCAAGGCTGGCAGCACACAGCGGCAGAGGGCTGCCGCAGTCCATGACGCAGGCGCGCGGCTCGTACGCGCCAGGCACTTGCAGTGGTCACAGAATTTCTGAAATCGCGCTAGCAACCCATTTAGTCAGACGTTTGGTTCGCCCTCACCCTGACCCTCTCCCCCAGGCGAGAATGCCCCGAAACGAACGTTCGCGCGTTGGGCCCCTGAACCGTAGCCGCCGACGTCAGTCGGCGCTGGACTGCTTTGAGCCTCAGAATGCGCGGACTCACGTCCGCGGCTACCAGATTCATGGGGAGTCAGAAAGCGCCTGTTCGAATGACCAGCTTTCCCAGCACCCGGCGGTCACGCAACGCAGCAAAGGCGCGCGGCGTTTCCTCCAGCGGGAAAATGCGATTGATGACGGGAAGCAGCCGGCCGCCGGCAGCCCATTCGAGCGTGTTTTCCAGGTCAACCCGGTCCCGTCCATAACTGCCGGCGAGCCTTTGTTCTTTCGCAAAGAACGGCCAGAGATTCAACGTCACCTCGCGCCCGGCCGTTGCGCCGCACGTCACCACCGTCCCGCCGCGCGCCAGGCAGTTGAAGACCTGCGCGAGGACGGTGCCCCCGACATGTTCGACGGCAACATCGACACCGCGTTTGCCGGTGATCTGGCGGACCTCGGCGGGCCACGATTCGCTGGTGGAATCGACGGCGTGTTCCGCCCCCAGTTTCAGCGCGAGATTTTGTTTCTCCTTTGACGATGCGGTGGCGATCACGTGCGCCCCAAGCTGTTTTGCGATCTGGATCGCCGCGGAGCCGACTCCGCTGGATGCGCCGATGACCAGCACCCAGTCGCCCTCGCTGACCTTGGTGCGAGCCGTCAGCATGTGCATGGCCGTGCTGCCGGCCAGAGTGAGCGCCGCCGACGTTTCGAAATCCACTTTGTCCGGCAGCCGGACGAGAGCGTTGGCCGGGGCAACGACCAGTTCCGCAAATCCGCCATCGCGCTGGACGCCGATCAGCTCGCCGTTCAAACAAAGTGATTCCTGGCCGCGCTGGCAGAAATCGCACTTGCCGCAAAAGAGATTGGATTGAATCGCGACGCGTTCCCCTTCGCGCCAGTTCTGGACGCCTTCACCCAACGTCGCAACGCGGCCGGCGATTTCGCAGCCGGGGATGCGAGGCAGTTTGACGGGGATCGGCAACTCGCCCGCTTCAAGCCAGAGATCGAGATGGTTGAGGCCGCACGCGTAAACACGTACAAGGACTTCTCCCGCGCCCGGCGCCAGATCAGCCACATCGGAAACCTTAAACTCGCCAGGAGTGCCGTGGCCCGTGAGCTGGACCGCTTTCATTGTCCGTATTCAATCGACACGCGAAAGCCGAAACAAGTGCGATTTGTTACGGGCGCATCCGAATTGGTTGCGGTCTGCAGTTGGGTGCGTTGCGTTTCCCCCTCACCCTGTCCCTCTCCCCACGGGAGAGGGAACAGCCGAAGCGGCGTTCGAAACCCAAGACGCTCGCAAGCAGAATGCCGGGCATCGTCACTCCCTCTCCTCGGGGGAGAGGGCCGGGGTGAGGGCGGGCGTCTCAATACGCAGCTAACAATTGTTGGTTGCCAACACGCAAAGCTTGATTCGGGCGGGGTGATGACTAACATCACCGCCGATGAAGCTTGCTTATGCGTATTTGACCTGGCTGGTGATGGGCGCCGTCCTGGCCACTGGAATTGTTCTCGCCGTAAAGGGCAACCCTTGGCTCCTCATTATCGGAGCAGCTGCCTTCCTCGTCGCCTTCGCGAAGATCGGCTGCCTGCATCACTGACTCGCCGCCAGTCGTTGGTTTGTTGAGCAGGCCGAGGTGACACCCTCCGATCGATCCGGGAATTATTCAGTCAGATAGGGCGGTCCGGTCCTCTCACTGCATCGCTACGGCTTGGCCCCGGAATCCGGTCGCCGCACCGCGAAGGTTTACAAGTTTCCCGAGGAGATTTCCGCGCCGCCAGCCAGCCCTCTTTTGTTCTTGTAGATTCTGCCCGCCGCGCTACTCATTTGACCCGTTACACCCGCACGAAATGAGAGGTCTTAACGCGAGACCGATATGCTTACTTCATTTTGCGCATGAGCAAACACTCGAAAGGAACAGGCAACATTATGACACCCCATCCATGTCGTATCTTCCGTTCAGCGTCCGCGGCCTCGCGCACGATTCGGACCACCGCCATCGCTCTAACGCTGGGTTGGTTCGTGCTCTCCGCCGGCGCAGCCACCTTGATTTATCAGGAGGGTTTTAACACGGACGGCGAAACCAATACGCCGCCGCGCTATACCACCACCGGACGCGATATCTATGAAGTGCCACGGATTCAGGCCGAACTCGCCAACTTCGACCAGAAGGGCCCCATTTACTGGGCACACAACTTCAACGTCTCCTATGTCGGCAATCCGAACATTCCGGCCCGTCGCATGATATTCACGTGGCGCTCTGACCCTGCGGGAGGGGCGGCGAGCTCGGACCTGCTTCAGCTGTTTGATTCGAGTGTCAACTGGCTTCTCAATGGCAAAGCCAATGCCACCATCGTCGTTAACCCAAATGCTGCCTCCATGAATGAGCTGGCGGCCCGGCTGACGGCCGCCGGCCACACGGTCGTGGATGATGACCTGGCGGGAGTCCCGGATGAACAGGACGTTCAGGGTGATTTGTTCATCCATGGGCCGGGTGCAGGCAACCCGAGCCGCTTTGCAATGGTCCCCAAACCGGTGATGGTGATGAACGAGCCCGACTATGACGACATGCTGGTGGGCAGTATTGGGGCGTTGGCCACGTTCGATCCGGGGCAGGTCACGATTGCCGCGCCGGCACACCCCGCGGCCGGCGGAAAGACCGGATCATTCACCGGCTTCAATGTCCCGGCCCAGCCTTTCGGCCTGGTGGGTTCTTTCCTTCCTCCGGGCGCCACGACGGTGGCGACCGTTACCCGCGTGATTCCTCCCGCAGTCAACAACCTCGGGGACGTGGATGCCATGATCGCCGGAACCAAACAACACGACAAGACGACCAACAACACAATAACGGACATCGACTTCTCCGACGCCAGCTCCGGCAATTGGTTTATCGACAATACAATCCCGGGCGGGTACGCCGGCAATTGGGGGCTGCGAATTCAGGGCAAGATCACGGTCAGCACCCCCGGGACTTATCGTTTCGCAGTTGGCTCGGACGACGGTGCGCGCTTGCAAATTGACCGCGACAGGAACGGCTTCACTTCTACAGACACGATTCTTGAAGATCCGGGCCCACATGGCCACCAGATTGTTTACGCCGACGCAAGCTTTGGCGCTGCGGGAGATTATGATTTCGAGGTGCGTTCCTACAATTCCGGCGGCGGCGGCAGCCTGGAAGTCTCGGTCGCCAACGTTCCGGTCCCGGTGCCTGACGATGCGCTGGATTCGGGTTATTGGGAAGTTTTGAGCCAGACAGGAGCGTCGGCGGTCCGATTGCAGAGCGCAGCAACCGTTACGGGTTACCTTGCGACCGGGGCAAACGTTCAGGTTCAGGTACCGCTGATCGTGGCTCTCAACGGCCCGACGGATACTCCCCCCGGGTCGTTCTATGACGGCGGACAGTTCAGCGGGTTTGAAGGAACCGGATTCCTCGGCGCCGCCGGACTCAACAAGTGGGCTTATCCGGCCAATCAGAATTATCGCTCGGTTACTCTCAGGTCCGTCAATGTGGCTGGCAGGACGAACGTCAAGTTGACCGTGGCGCTTGCCGGAACTGTGGTGGACTTTGAAGACAGCGACTTCATTGACATCCTGGTTTACACAAACGGTCCCGCAAGCACTCCGACCACGCTCGCGCACTTCCGCGGCGTGCAGAACGCCATTCAGCCGTGGCTGGCGGATCAGAGAGATAACTTTGTCCGGCGCCTGACGCGTCAGTTTGCAGATTTTACATACGACATTCCGGCCGGTGCCACCGACCTGATTGTAGAATTCCGCGTCGCCACCACCTGGTGGACTGAGATCGCCGCAATCGACAACGTCCGTATCACCGAAGGCGCCATCACGGCTGTCCCGCAAATCGCCAACATCGGGAAGACGGGCAACAGCGTCACCATCACCTGGATCAACGGCGGGACGCTGGAATGGACAGCAGCTCTGGCCGGTGCAACGACCCAGTGGACCAGCACCGGAGATACAGACGGCTCCTACACCGAGACCGTGGCCGGAACGAAATATTTCCGGGTGCGTCAGTAATCAAAGCCGACTCCACAACAGAGAGGCCGGGCACCCAGCCCGGCCTTTCTTATTCAGCGAGGGATGGAAGATTCATCCTCCATCGATCCCGATTCGCACTTTGTATATTTTGTGTTTTCATAGGGAAAATCCTTGCGCGCCACGCCAAATCTTCGGAGCGCGACCGGTCCCTCGGTCGCAGCGGCCGCGGAGAAAACGGAGAGGTTCGGAGAGTCCGTTGCATGTTCTCGAAGTCGGAGCCGCTGCGCGCCGGGACCTCGCGCTCTCCGTTTTGGTTGCGGCTCAGCCGCGATACGCCTCTTTGCGGCTACTCCCGATTCGCCTTTAAGTTCGTGGTTCCGACTTGCAGTTCCCAATGACGAACCCCTCCGTTTGACCCATTAAAACATACGACCTGAACGGTCCGGATCTTGCATCGGGTGATCCACATAAGGCGGCGGAGATTCCTTCCACTGCACAACCTTTCCGCCAACGAACACCACGCTCCTTGCCGCGTAGGTTGTGGGGATGCGTTGTGTCACAGTTTTGTATCTGATGCGGCCAGGGTAGACGGATGATTGCACTCTCTCGGTTTTCACAAACGTCCAGTTCCGCTCATAGGTCCAGACCTCTTGCTTGCCCGCGGGGACATCGAAGTGAAGCGCCGCCGTGGGCCGGCCCCAGGCGATGAACACGGCGTTCGTGTCCATGCCGTCTTGAATCCTGCCTTTGTCCACCAGCCTGCGCGACTCGGCGCTCAACGATAGGTACGCGGCCTTCCTCTCGGCTTTGCGCTGCCCAACCCCGGACGATTGGCAGCCCGCGACGACAAGTGCCATGGTCCCGACCCACAGTGCGATCGTTCTCGTTTTGCTCATAAGCGATTCTCTCGAACAACAGGCCGCCACTTACCGGGCGGGCGGCGAAAAATTCTGCCAGCGAACAACCCGGCCGCCCTTGAACACAACCATCCTCGCCAGGTAGCTGTGAGAGGTCATGACCGGCTGATAGTCGAACGTGCTGTAGTACCCGTTCCGATCGTAACGGGGAACCCAACGCGGATGCTCCCTTGTGAAACGCTTGTAGTAATCCCACACCATCTCCGCATCGCCGGGGCCGCCAACAGTTCTGACCTCGGCCGGTTTTCCCCAGGCGATGAACACCGCGCTCTTGTCCATGCCAGCCTGGATTTCGCCACGGTCCACTCTGGCGCGGGCTTCCGCATCCAATGAATGGTAGGCCTCGATTCGTTCGGCTTTGCGGCGCGCAAGCCCGGATGACTGGCAACCTATCAGCGAGCTGGCCACCACGGCCATAAGCACAGCCAAACTATTCGACGCAATCAGCGATCTCATGCCGATGCCCTGCACGATAGTCTTCTCGTTGCATATCTTTCTGACGACTGGCGCGCGGCCTTGCAGGCCGCAGAAGCGTATGACCGCAACGATTGCCACGAGGCTTCCCAGAAACGGCCAGTGCACCGTTGCTGCTGCTTCAAACCGCGTGCCTCTGATCCCGTCTTCGCGACCCGAAGCCTACTGGACCGCGGCAGATTGAGGAATTATTTTCTCAAAAGCCAAAGGGCAATGCGGCAATTCCCGGATCTTTTGGACGGCACAAGATATGAAGCCTGGCGTCGGTACAGCCCACTGTCGCCAGGCTTGGCATTTCGGACAATTTCGTTGATACTGCGTCATCTTTCGGCCACGCCCTCAGTTGGAGGGCGGTGACGCGATCCAGTTTGGCGGCCAATATAGTTCATGTCCGATTCTGACATCATCTTGTTGAGTGTGCTGGTGCCTCTCGTCGGCTACTTATATTGGAAATATCGCCAGAGAGTGAGGAGTTACCCGCAAGAGAGGCAGTGGCCCGGCCACGGCCTTGATGCCACTCGCATCGCCGACCGGGTTCATCGAGTGCGGAGCGACTATGTCGCGGAGTTGCACTCACGGCCGGCAACTTGCCGACGCGCAGGACTGCTGGCATCGGCGAGGAGCGCCGTCGGCCGATTGCCGTATTTTCGGAGGCGCGCCTCGCAGAGTGCAGGTGCCACAGAGCATGAGCGAGAGAATCATGCCTGACTTACCCGTATGTATGCATTGGATTAACCACGGATTGCACGGATGACACGGATGAAGACGGCAAAAAGGAAATCCGTGCAATCCGTGGTCGAATCCTCCGCAGTTCATTTCTCGCCGGGTAATCGCCCCCAGAAAATAGTTCTCCCTCTCCTCCTCGAACGAGGAGAGGGCCGGGGTGAGGAGTCGCAAATTCTTCCAACCGCAGATGAACGCAGATCGACGCAGATTGCACAAGAACGCAACCAAGCTGGACGCGAATTGCGCGAATTGTCGCGAATGAAAAAGCAGCTTTCCGTCAGTTTGCGTAGATTGGCGCAATTCGCGTCAGCCTTTGTTGCTTATCTGCGTTCATCTGCGTCTATCTGCGGTTTCTGCTCCGACCGACAGCCTCGTCCCATTAGACCGTCATATTTGCCCGGAGAGCCGGAGACGCTTAGACTTCGAGCGTGAAGGTCAAACAATTGCTTTTGCTGGTCTGTCCCCTTCTCCTCGCATTCTTTCCTTTTCGGGTCGGCGCTAACCCCTGGAACGGCAAGGTCGTCCTTCAGGGTTTTTGGTGGGACTACTGGAACAACAATTATCCCAACAACTGGTCCACCTATCTCGCCGATCTCGCTCCGCGATTGCGCGAGATGGGCATCGACGCCGTCTGGCTCCCGCCCACGGTCAAAAACAAAAATGCCACCGGCTCCGTCGGTTACTCGCCGTTCGATCACTACGATCTGGGCGACAAATTTCAAGGCGGGAGCACGGGTACACGCTTCGGCACGAAGGATCAATACCTTCGCGCGGTCGCCGTGCTGCACGCGAATGGCATCGACGTGATTCAGGATCTTGTTTGGAACCATATGGACGGCGCCGGTTCGGACACGGGCGCGGGTGGACAGGACCCGACCGCGCCATCGAACAAATTCAAAAACTTTCGTTACGCCTGCTTTGCTACGCCTGCTACTTCCAACAGCGCGGCGAACTATGGCGCTCGGAAAGGCCGCTTTCAGAAGAACTGGCAGAATTTCCATCCCAACCCGGACCACAACACGGAAGGCGACGACATCACGGCCGGCTTTTTCGGGCCGGACATTTGTTATTATCAGAATGCCTACGGTCTGAGCAGCAACTGCAGCTACAACCCGCCTCAGTCAATCGATTACATGCGGAACGGCATTCGGGCCTGGTCGATCTGGCTGAAGAAACAAACGGGTGTGGATGGCTTCCGGCTCGATGCGGTCAAACATTTCGAGACATGGGCGGCGAAGGATTTTGTCTGGAACCTTGCGTACAACGCTGGCTTCGCTTCCGGCGGTCCGCAGATGTACGCCGTCGGCGAATACATCGGCAGCGCGGGGGAGATCGACGGATGGGTGGACAACGTCAACGCCAGCGATGGATTCACCGACGTGGTTGGCAGTTTCGATGTGAACCTGCGCGGCGCGATCAAAAACATGATCAGTTTACTCGGCTCCTACAATCTCGCCTCCATTCCAGGCGCGCAACAAAGCCGGCGCAATCGCACCGCTCCCTACGTCAACAGTCACGACACCTTCCGCCCCATTCTGAGTGCCGGCGGAAATTACACCGGCTGGGATGCCGGCAACGAGCTGGGCGGTCACATCGATCCCTTTGATCCGCGCATCCAGGCCGCCTACGCGGTATCGATGGCGGTGGACGGTTCGCCAACCGTATTTTTCGAAGACCTGTTCGACATCGGTGGCACCGGACAGCGCTGGACGCACGCTCCGCAAAACTCAATTCAATTGCCCGCGCGCGATTGGCTGGTCAACCTCATCTGGTGCCACCAGAAACTGAACTTCAAAGACGGCGCGTACCGCGTGCGCTGGCAGGCGGCAGACCTGCTGATCGTTGAGCGCAGCGCCAGGGCGATCGTCGGCGTGAACGACAATTGGGACACGTGGCAGTCTGCGATAGTACAAACGGATTTCGGCCCCAACGTTCAACTCCACGACTACTCCGGCGCGAACGGCAGCGACATTTCGACGGATGGGAGCGGCCGGACCACGATCTTCGTGCCGCCGTGCAACGGATCGAATGTTCGGCGTGGTTATTGTGTTTGGGGACCGATCGGTGTCACCGGCGGATTCAATCCCTCGACCCGTTCCGCCACGCAGGAGTGGGAAATGGCGGACGATTTAGGCGATTCGCATCCCAACTCGCTGCAACAAGGCGGCGCGTTGCCGGCAAATTCAATCGCGCCGCGGACTGTTGGCAGAATTTATCCGATGTTTGGCACCACTCTTACCGTGAACCTTTACCCGGAAAAGCCAACCAACTCAGTCGTAATGCGTCTGCTCAATCAAGCGAATGCCGAAACGACCAACGTCACGGGTACCGGCACATTGACGCTGACCTATACCGCAGCCGCCGCCGAATATCACACCCTACAGGTGCAAAACGCGAGCGCCGCCAACGCCGACCAGCGGGTTTACGTCAAAGCCACCTATACCGCGCCGCGAAATTTGCGCGCCGCGCCCGTCATCACTCAGACTATGCTTACGCCGAACGCCGAATTTCAGTTCAGCGTCACAGAAGGGCAGGGGTTTAGCTACGTCGTCGAAGGTTCTACCAACCTGACAAGCTGGCTATCACTGAAAACGAATGTCGCGCCGTTCATCTTTGTGGATGGCGCGCCAACGAATCTCCCGGCGCGCTTTTATCGCGCCCGCACTGGACCGTAGCCGCGCCGGAAACGAAGCGAAAAGCGGCGGAGGGCCACCGCACTCCCGGACGCTGGCGCGGGTTCCTCTGGCGCTCGGTGCGCGCGAAGCGTCCCGGAGTGCGCCAGCCCTCTGGCGCTCTTGACGCTGCGCTCTCCAAAGCGGGGAATGAATGCGCGAGGACCCGGCAGAGAGGTTCGACTCCGAGGCGTCAGTCATTGGACATCGACCGCTGTCTTTGCTAGCCTGGCACGATGCCGCCGGTCTATTGCCCCCACTGCGGCGCGGAAGTCCCGTGCGACGCCAGGGCCTGTCCCGAATGCGGCTCCGACGAGCAAACCGGCTGGTCCGATCGTGCCCACACCGACCGCCTCGGCATTCGCGACGAAGAATTCGATTACGAAGAGTTCGTGAAGGAAGAATTCGGCCAAATGAAGGATGGACGTGTGAAGCCGCATGGCATCTGTTGGTTCTGGTGGGTTATCGCCGTAATTCTTCTTCTGGCATTCCTGGGGCTCTTATCACGCTGATGGGACCGCGCCTCTGAGGCTGCCCGCGAAACGCGCGAAAAATCGCGAAACCCAAGCGAGTATATTCGCTTGCGAGAGCGCGGACAGAACGATCCGTTGCCTCCAGTCTCAATCATCTTCTTTAGCGCCCTTTTGCGTGTTTCGCGGGCGCGCGCGCGTTTCTTTTCCGGCCTTCTCGCCGCAACGGACTTGCACGCAGGTTCCGACTCCCTTTAGTCTGCCGGTTCTGAGTATGGCCGCCCCCAGTCAAAACGCCGCAAACACTGAACCAGCCAAGCCGTCCGACTTCATTCGGGACATCGTGGAACAGCACGTCACCGAGAAGCGCTATCCGCAAATTCACACGCGATTTCCGCCGGAGCCGAACGGATACCTGCACATCGGCCACGCCAAGAGCATCTGCCTCAATTTCGGCATCGCGCGGGAATTCGGCGGTGTGTGCAACCTGCGCTACGACGACACCAACCCGACGAAGGAGGAAGTCGAATACGTCGACTCGATCTTTGAGGATGTCCGCTGGCTCGTCAACGGCTGGGCAGACCATTGCCTGGGCTTGAAACCGAAAGCCAACACACCCGCGGCGCAGACGGTGAACGGAAAACAGGATTTCTATCTGCCCGCCGAATGTGCTGACGACGTCTCGTCGGCGGGCCTTTCTTCTCCTGCCGGCAAGATGCCGGCAGCACGCTTGGAAGCGTTTTACGCTTCCGACTACTTCGATCCGCTTTACGAATACGCCGTCACGCTGATCAAAAAAGGCAAAGCCTACGTCTGCGACCTCTCTCCCGAGGACACCGACGCCTATCGCGGCGCGCCGGATCGTCCCGGCAAGGACAGCCCGTTTCGAAATCGCACCGTCGAGGAAAGTCTCGACCTCTTCACGCGAATGAAAGCGGGCGAGTTTCCCGATGGCGCCCGAACGCTGCGCGCGAAGATCGACATGGCATCGCCCAACATCTGGCTGCGCGACCCCGTGCTTTATCGCATCCGCCACGCCGAGCATCATCACACCGGCGGCCAATGGTGCATCTATCCGATGTATGACTTCGCCCACTGCCTCAGCGATTACATCGAAGGTATCACGCACTCGATCTGCACGCTCGAGTTCGAGGTCCACCGCCCGCTCTACGATTGGATTTTGGGATCGATCGATCTGCCGCGCCCGTTGCCCCACCAATACGAGTTCGCGCGCCTCAGCCTCGGCTACACTGTGATGAGCAAGCGCAAGCTCATGCAGCTCGTCAATGAAGGTCTCGTCTCCGGCTGGGACGATCCGCGGATGCCCACCATCTCCGGCCTTCGCCGCCGCGGCGTCACCGCCAGTGCCTTGCGCGCGTTTGCCTACCACATTGGCATCACGAAATACAACGGCCTCACCGACGCGGCCGTGCTCGAACACGCCATCCGTGAAGATCTGAACAAGCACGCGCTCCGCCGTCTGGCTGTGCTGCGCCCCATCAAAGTCGTGCTGACCAACGTTCCCGCCGGCGAGACCATCGAATGCGGCGCGACGAACAACCCCGAAGATCCGGCGTCGGGCACGCGCAACGTTCCTCTAAGCCGGGAGGTTTACATCGAGCAGGACGATTTCATGGAAACTCCGCCGCCCAAATATTTCCGTCTGCGTCCCGGAGGCGAAGTGCGCCTGAAATACGCCTATATCATCAAGTGCGACGAAGTGGTGAAGGACGCCAGCGGCCGGATCGTTGAACTGCGCTGCACCGCCGACCTCGAAAGCAAAACCGGCGGCCCGACTGCCAATCGCAAAGTCAAAGGCACGATTCATTGGGTCAGCGCTGCGCACGCCATCGATGCGGAAGTGCGTCTGTACGACAGACTGTTCACCGTGCCCGAACCCGATGCTGCCGGCGACTTCAAAGCGTTCCTGAACCCGCACTCTCTGGAAGTCGTGACGGCGAAATGCGAGCCGAGTTTGAAGGACGCGAAAGCGGAAGTGAGGTATCAGTTCGAGCGGTTGGGGTACTTCTGTCTCGACACGAACGCTCAACCATCAACCATCAACCATCAACCGGTCTTCAATCGAACGATTACACTCAGGGACACCTGGGCTAAGGAAACGCAGAAAAGCTGAACTGCGTGCCGGACGGCAGAAGCGATGAACGTCGAAAGAATACACCGCCAGTAGCGCCAGAGGACTGGCGCACTCCAGGACGCTTCGCGCCTGCCGGGAGCCGCGGGGAATTCGCGCCAGCGTCCTGGACTGCGGCTGCCCTCCGCCGCTTTTGAATTGAGTTGATTCAAAATCTGCCTTCCCCTCATTACATCATGCCCGAACCGAAGACTCCCTGGCCGCACGCAC
>Ga0209382_10006430_pt1 | contig 15122 bp, 9 predicted proteins | sample SoiMetdeltSBSDD5_FD_187599 | JGI IMG/M metagenome (GOLD analysis project Ga0209382, IMG submission 187599) | Bulk soil microbial communities from a Populus tree surrounding site in Tennessee, USA - Soil MetaG P. deltoides SBSDD5 (SPAdes) (version 2) | ecosystem: Environmental > Terrestrial >... | reverse complement strand
CAGCGGCTCGTCGTGGCTGCGACCGGACTTGGTCCAGTCGCCGAGCGTCTCGTGCCACACGTCGCCCCGGTTGAGGAGCATCCAGTCGGGCGCGCCGGAGCGCACGAGGGACGCCCCGCGGGCGATAGAGCGAACCGGGCGCTCGGGGGAGAGGCCGTCGAGCGCGTCGTCGCCCAGCGAGCTGCTGACGTGAACGACGCGCGTGTTAGACGAGGGCGTGATGGCGGTGAAGCCGTTCGCGTCGAGGCCGACGGCCATGAGCCTCCGCGACTCCAGGCACTCCACGTGGTCGGGCACAGTCGAAGATGCCGGGCGGCTGCGCTCCGACAGTCGGCGCGCACCCGCCGAACACAGATTCGGCACGGTAGGAACCTCCGGACGACAGGTTGGTCGCGATCGAGCTCCAGCCCCGGCTTGGCAAACGACCGCCGCCCCACACCCCGGGCGGCACGTGGACGTCCTATCGTAGCCGCCGGCGGCAGTGCGAACGATGAATACATCGGAAATCCCGGCTTCCCCGCCGGAAAGTCGGCCAGCTGCCGCCGTGTAACCGTAAGCCGCCTTACCGAGACGTGCGCGGAAACAGTATTCTGCGTGGTATGCTCAGAGGGATGGCCCGCGCCGGCATGACAGCACTCGTCATAGCGCTCGTCGTCGGCACCTTTGCCGCTCCCCTCCGCGGCCGCTTCGGGCACTCGGACATGCCGCTTCTCGAGCCGGCCGAGCCGGTTGTCATCCGCCGTTATGATGCGGACCCCGGCCACCCCTGGAACCGCCTCCACCGGGCCCTGTTCATCCGCACGAGCCCCGGCGGGCGGGAGCACACGCACGGGCTCGACCCGCTCCTGTGGAACCGCTCCAAGTTCCTGCTCGAGCCACCGGCCCACGAACGCGCCGTTGCCACACTCGACGAGTTCCTCGCGACGGACGTGCAATCAGCGGCACCGGTCGAGCGACTGACGCTCCAGCGCGACCTGTGGGCCGCCTTCGATCAGTTGGCGTGGATGCCCGGTCACCTCCACGACGCCCGCCACGAACCGGCGGCGAAGGCGTTGCGGGTCCGGCTGGCGGAAGGAATCGCGAAGCTCGCGCTGTCGCCCGAACAGGTGGCGGCGCTGCCCGACACCTACCGCGACGCCATTGCCGCAAAGGAATTCCCCACGGCACACGACCCGGACCACTCCGACCGCCCGTTCCTCCCGCCCGACCTGCTCGACGTGACCGGCCCGTGGGTGAGCCTGGGCCGCGGTGTGTGGCCGCCGGTTGGACGGGTCCACGCGGCGGAGGTGTCCAACCGTGCCGCGTTCCTGGTGTTCATCCGGCTACCTGAAGGCCGCGAAGCGACGCTCACGTTCCTCAAGGGCTTGGGCAAGCAGCCGGCGCTTGTTCCCCAAGGCACGCACGTGGCGCTGATGCGGCGCGCGCTGGCGGTGGCCGCCCACGGCAAAGCCGTCGTGACACCGGTCTTGGAATCAATTCAGTTGCGGCTGTACGGCGAGGGCGGGAAGCAGGACGTGTGCGAGCTGCTCCTCGACCACGACCGGCTCTTCGCCGGCCGGTCCGCGTTGCGTGCGGTGACTCCGGACGAGCCGTTCGAGTTCACCATGTTCCGGGACAACATCGACCCGCTGGAGCCGCGCGGCAAAGACCCGGCGCCTGTCACGGAGGTGCAGCCCCACCAGCGGGTGACGGTCCTGCGTTCCTGCATCACCTGCCACCACGGCGCCGACACCCGGTCGGTGATGAGCATCGGGATGCGACAGCCCGAGTTGCGCGACCGCGACGAGTTCTTCCCCATGGAGATGCGGCTGACGACGGAACTGAACAACACGCCCGACTTGAAACACCGGCAGTACGACTGGGGGCTGCTACAGGGGTACCTGGAGGCGCGGGCGGCGCGGGAAAAGCAACGCGATACGAGCGGCAATTAGGCCGGCCGCGAGGTGATCGCCCGGCGCTGCTTCTCAGCGCGCCCGCCGGGACGGGCGGCGGCGGCTTCCACCGCGGAGTCGTGCTCGGCCGCCGTCATCAGCCCCGCCTCGAGCAGGAAACGGCTCGGGCGGCTGGGCTTGTAGCGGACGGTCGTCCCGCGGGAGTAAGCGTCCTGACGCTTCCGACACCAAGTCACCCGCAGCAGCTTCCGCGCCCGCGTGAACCCGACGTAGCACAGCCGCCGCTCCTCCTCGAGGCCGCGCGGGCCGCGGTCCTTCAGCGCCTTCTCGTGCGGCAACACGCCGTGCTCCACGCCGATCATGTACACCGCGTCGAACTCCAGCCCCTTCGACGCGTGCAGCGACATGAGGCGCACGGCGTTGTCGTCGTCGCCCGCGGCGTCGGCGTCGGTGTAGAGTGAGATGCTCTGAAGGTAGTCGGCGATGCCGGCCCTGCGGTTGTCGCGGCAGAAGGCCGCGATGCTGTTCACCAGCTCGTTCACGTTCCGCCGGCGGTCCTCGTACTCGCCCTTGTCCTCGTAGCGGTCCCTGAGCCACTCGTCGTACCGCGTGCGGTCGAGCAACTCGTTGGCCACCTCGGCCACCGTCCGGTTCGCAAGATCGACATGGAAGATTCCAACCGCCTCCTGGCACGCCTTCAGCGCCGCCTCGCCGAGCGGCTTGCCGTGTTCGTCGCGAATCTCGTCGGCACGCCACAGGGCGCTGAGGACGTCTGTGCCCTGTGCTTCGGCGAAGCCCTCGAGCCTGCCAACGAGTGCGTCGCCCATCCCGCGCGCCGGCTTGTTGGCGATGCGATGGAAGGCGATGCCGTCACTGGGGTTGCACACGAACCGCAACATCGACAGCACGTCCTTCACTTCCATCCGGTCGTAGTAGCTGCCGCCGCCGATGACGCGGTAGGCAATCTGCCGCTTCGCCAGCGCCTGCTCCACGGGCCGGCTCATCTCGTTTGCCCGGTAGAACACGGCGATTTGCCCCGCCCGCGTGCCGTCGCGGATCACGTTCTGCACGCTGGCCGCCACCGCCTCGGCCTCCTCCTCCGGCGTCTCCAGCGCCGCCAGCTTCACCGGCTCACCGTCGCGGTTGGTCGTGCTGAAGTCGACCGCAATCCGGTCCTCGCAGTGGCGGATCAAGCGGTCGGCGACCGAGACGATCTGCGGCGTCGAGCGGTAGTTCACCCCCAGCTTCACCACCTTGCACGAGCCGGTTTTCGCCTCGCCGTTCCTGATGAACCTGGGGATACCGTCCGGGCTCGCCCCGCGCCACTCGTAAATCGACTGGTCCCCGTCGCCAACCGCCAGCACGTTGTCTTCGGGCCCGGCCAGCAGCTCGACGATCTCGTTCTGGGCGCGGTTGGTGTCCTGGTACTCGTCCACCTGGATGAACCGGAAGCGCTTCCGCATGCGTTCCCGCACGTCCGCGTGGTCGTGCAGCAGGCGCACCGTTTCCGACAGCAGGCCGCTGAAGTCGCACTGGCACCGGCCCCGGAGCGTTTGAATGTAGCGCCGGACGACGTCGAGCTCGGAGTCGCTGATCCGCCCCGCAGCCACCGCTTCCAGCTCTCCCTCGGTCGACAAGTTCTCCCGCCAGTCATTCGCCACGCCTGCCAGGGTCCGCGCCTGTGGTTTCGTCGGCTCCAGCCCGCGCTTGCGCGCCACCTGCATGATCAGGTCCACCTGGTCGTCGGCGTCGCAGACGGTCATGCGGTCGCTATAGCCCAGCAGCGACCCGAAGCGGCGCAGGAGGATGCCGCAGAGCCCGTGGAAGTTGCTGATGAACACCTTCGCCGCCCCGTCCCCGCAAGCGGCGGCGATGCGCTCGCGCATCTCGTCGCGCGCCTTGTTGGTGAACGTGAGGCAGAGGATGGACGCGGGAGCGAACCCCTTGCGGATCAGCCGGCCGGTGCGCTCCGTGAGCGTGCGCGTCTTGCCGGACCCCGGCCCGGCGAGCGCCAGGATCCGGCCGCACACGTGCTCGGCGACTTGTTCCTGCTGCGGGTTCAACGTCGGCATGCGGGCACTTCATTGGCGTGGACGGCCACACTCCCTCCGGGGCCCGAAGGCGGGAGAAGATACGGCAACCGCCCGGACTCGCCAAATGCGCCGGCCCGTTGCAATCGGCCACGTTTGTTGCCGCGTTTTCCGCTGGCCGTTAGGATCGCGGGGACACGACGCAGCGTCTCGCAGTCACATCGGCCGACAGGCACAGGAGTTGACATGGCCCACACCTCTTCCGACGAACACCGGCGTTTCGACCTGCTCAACGGCGAGACGTCCGCCAACCCTTCCATCAGCGCCTGCCTCCGCGTCGGGGACCACGACGGCCCGCCGCCGCTCCCGGAGTTACTGATCTCCGACGCCGGCCGGCGTGAGGCGCACGGCCGGCTCGTGTGGGACCCCGACCACCGCCGCCACGGGCGCGGCAGCCGGTTCTTCAGCGTCGCGGCCGTGCGGCTGGACCTGAAGCCGGACGGCGAGTGCCTGTTCTCCGTCGGCACGGGGGACTACATCCGCTTCGCCACGAGCCCGTTCAGGTGGGTGGAAAAGGTACAGGTCGCCGCCGCCGCCGGCACCGACGCGCCCGGCCGCGCGCTTCAGTGGGACTGGCTGGAGTTGACGTTCCGCTCCGCAGACGGAACCACCGAGACGCGGCCGTCGTCGTGCCTGCCCAAAGTGGTCACCGACGCCCGGGTGCGCCGCGCGGCGCACGCCACCAATGTTGGCGCCCCGCCGCGGCAGCAGTTCGCCGAGATCTCGACCGGCACCCGTGACGTCGTGGAGGTGAGCCTCCGCGGCCAGGTGACGCTACGCGCCAACGACGCGGCGGCGGGCGCGTCGCCCCTGGGCCCCGAGGACCTGCTCGGCCGCATCCTGGTGTTCACCGACGCCCCCGCGCGCCGCGGACGATGAAGCTTTTGCTCCGCAACCGCCAGGCCCCCGGCGACGTGCTGATGCTCACCGCCGCCGTGCGCGACCTCCACCGTGCCCACCCGGGCGAGTACCGCACCGCCGTTGACACGACCTGCCGGGAACTGTGGGAGAACAACCCCTTCGTCACGGTCCCATTCACTGGCTGGGAACCGGACCGCGTCATCGACTGCCAGTACCCGCTCGTCCACGACGCCAACCGCCGGCCGTTCCACTTCATTCACGGCTTCGTGCAGGACCTGGAGCGGAAACTCGGCGTCACGATCCCGATTGGCCCGTTCCGGGGCGACGTGTACCTCTCCGATGCGGAAAGGCACGCCCCCTCCCCCGTCGCTGAAGCGGGCCACGACGGTGCTTACTGGGTCATGGTGGCCGGCGGCAAACACGACTTCACGGCCAAGTGGTGGGACCCGGAATCGTACCAGGCGGTAGTGGACCACTTCGCCGGCAAGATCCGGTTCGTGCAGTGTGGCGGCCGGGACGACTGGCACCCGCCACTGCGCGGCGTCGTGAACTTGGTGGGCAAAACGGATGTGCGCGAGTTGATCCGCGTCATCTACCACGCCGACGGCGTCGTCTGCCCCGTGACGTTCGCGATGCACCTGGCGGCCGCCGTGCCCCCGCGGCCGGGCGCGCCGCCCTTGCGCCCCTGCGTGGTGATCGCGGGCGGGAGGGAGCCGGCCCACTGGGAGATGTACCCAGGCCACCAGTTTCTCCACACCGTCGGCGCCCTCGACTGCTGCGCCGCCGGCGGCTGCTGGAAGAGCCGCTGCCAGCCCGTCGGCGACGGCGAGTCGCGGGACGCCGACCTGTGCGTCAAGCCGGTCACCGTCCGCGGCGGCGTGCAGGTCGGAAAATGCATGACGATGATCACGCCGGCAAAAGTGATCGACGCCATCGAACTGTACTACCAGGGTGGCGCGCTGGCTCTCCCTGCCCCCGAACGACCCGTGCCCGCCGTACACGTGCGGCACGACGCCCCGTCCCACGACGGAGTCGCCGTCACGATCGGCGTCGGCCGCTACGCCGAGATGGCCGGCCTCGCCGCGCGGGAACTCGGTGAGCGGACGGGCTTGCGCACCGCCGTCATCGGCGACCGCGAGTTTGCAGGTTCGGGATTGGAAGCACCACCATTCCTGAAATTCCGCCTGTTCGACCTGGTGGACTCCGACAACGTCCTGTTCTTCGACGCCGACATGGTGTGCCTGGCGGAGTGGGACCCGCGCCCGTACTTCGGCTCGGGCGCGATCGCCTGCGTGCGGGAGCGGATGGTCCCGGTGGTGCTGCGCGAGAGCCCGCAGTGGGGCGTGCCGCCCGAGGAGCACTTCAACACCGGCCTGTTCGTCGCCAGCCGCCGGCACCACGCCGCCTGGCTGCGCCGCGCCGAGGCGTTGCGCCACGAGCGGCCCACCGCACTCTACGACCAGTTGCCGCTGAACGGCGCCCGCTGCGAGCTCGGCATTCCGCTGAAGCTGCTGGACCGGCGGCACAACTGGATCGGCTTCGGCAGCAGCTCGCTGTCGCACGACGTGCCCGTGTTCATGGCGCACCGGCTCGCCCCGGACCGGCAGCACCTCAACGTCGAGTACTTCAAGGGCCGTTACCAGCTCTTCGAGCCGAAGCTCGCGCCGGACGAGGATTCGACCGCGCGGCTGCGCGGCAGGTACTTCGCCATCCACGACGGCCGCGGCGGGAGGCGCGTCCTGTTTTTTCGCGACGACGGCACCCTGCTGCCGCCGGCCCCGCCCGAGCAGGAGGGCTACTGGTTCGTCCACACCGTGAGGGGCCGGCCGACCCTGGCACTGGCGTCGGAAAGGCAAGTCCTCCACCAGTTCGTGAGGGTGCTGAGCGGCGCCTGGGTGGCGACCGCCGCCGGCACCGCCGACCCCGCACGAGACGGGCCGCGGCTCATCGAGCAGAGGGAATTGACCCGCCCCCCGCCGGACAACGGCCACGGCCCCGCCATCACGGAGGAGACCGCCCGCGCCGCCGCCGACGACTTCATTCGCCACATTCCCCCGTACCCGACCGGCCGGTTCAGCGGTCGCGGCATCGTCGTCTGCGGCGGCGGGGAGAAGTATTTCCCGTGCGCCTGGGTCTGCATCCGCATGCTCAGGCACGTCGGCTGTGACCTGCCGGTCGAACTGTGGCACCTCGGAGACGCCGAACTGCCACGGCGGTGGCGCGAGATGGTCGAGCCGTACGGCGTGACGTGCGTCGACGCCGAAACGGTACGGCGCCGCCACCCCGTCCGCCGCCTGTCCGGGTGGGAGATGAAGCCTTATGCGCTTCTGCACTGCGCATTCGAGGAGGTGCTGTTCATCGACGCCGACAACGTCGCCGTCCGCGACCCGGCGTACCTGTTCGACTCCCGCCCCTTCCACCGGCACGGCGCCGTCTTCTGGCCCGACTTTGAGCGCCTCGCGCCGGAGCGGGCGATCTGGCGGGTCTGCGGCGTGCCCTACCGTGACGAGCCGGAGGTCGAGAGCGGCCAGATCCTGCTTGACAAGCGCCGCTGCTGGGGGCCGCTGCAGCTCACCATGCACCTGAACGAGCACAGCGACTTCTACTACCACTACGTGCACGGGGACAAGGAGACGTTCCACATGGCCTGGCGGATGCTCGGAAGGGACTACGCGATGGTCCCCCACCCGATCCGTCAGCTCGAGGGGACGATGTGCCAGCACGACTTCCGCGGGAGGCGGCTGTTCCAGCACCGCAACCTGGCGAAGTGGACCGTTCGGGGCGAGAACGCGAAAGTGCGCGGCTTCCGGTACGAAGACGCCTGCCTGCGGTTCCTGGGGGAGCTAATCAGTGCGGACCATTTACCGGCGTCACAACTGCCCCTTCCTCACGGGGTCGCCGGTGCCGTTGCCGGTGTAGATGACGGTTCCGTCGTCCAACCATGCAACGCCCATTGAGCCGCCTTCCCCGACGTCAAATCGCTTCACCTCCCCGCCCGCCGCCGCGTCCCACACCCTGACCGTCCCGTCCTGGCTCGCGGACGCCACGTGCTTTTTGTCGGGCGAGAACGCCACGCGCCAGACCCAGTCGTCGTGCCGGATCGGCTGTTGGAGCAGTCTCTTGCCGCTGGCCGCGTCCCAGAGGAGCACCGTCATGTCGAAGCTGCCGGAGGCGACCACGCCGCCGTCGGGGCTGGCGGACACGGAATTCACGGCGTGGCTGTTGCCGTGGGAGAACTCCTGGACCTTGCGGGGGAGGGCAGGGTCGCTCACGTTCCAAAGGACCACCTTGCCGTGCCCGTGGGTCGAAAGGAGCTGGTGCCCCGCCCGGTCCACAAACGCCAACCCCCCGACCGGTTCGTCGGATTCGCGGAACTCGCCCAGCTTCTGGGGCGGGCTCGTGTCGTGCCGCCACAGGAGGATCTGCCCGCCGTTCGTTGCGGAGACCGCGCGATTCCCCTGTTCGGCCGCCGCCACCACCCACACTTCCGTCTCCGGGCCGCACTCGTCGCGGTGCCTGGTGAAGATTCCTCTCGGGCTCTGGCGGTTGGTGCTCGACAAGTCCGTGACGAACACCCGGCCGTCGTAGCTGGCGGAGAACACCTTGCCCTGTGCGATGGCGACGAACGAAGCCTTCCTGTCGTGGTCCTTAAACGTGTCCACCCGGCCGGGCTGCCCCGACACGTCCCACAGGATCACCCGTTTGTCGTCGTCGCTCGTTACGGCCAGGTTCCGCACTCGGTCTACCGCGATGCTGGTGGGGCGGGCCGGCCCGTAGAGGTGGTGGTCACCCCCGGGGTGATCGTGGCGCGGCTCGGACGCGCACCCGCCCGCCAGCGCGGCGCCGGCCGCCGAGACGCTTGCGGTCTGAATGAAGCCGCGGCGGGTCAGGCCGCGAAACGGTAGCAAATTGGTTTCCTTCAAGTCTGCATTACCGGACATTGGACGCCTCCATCCCTCGGGCACACGTTCCTACGGCCAAACCTATCACCGTCGTCCGTGAACCCGCCTCGCGAGCGTCCGTGCTAGTTGCCGTTCGCCAGTCCAGCCCTCGCACTCACCTCGGCCTGCAACTCATCCCGGCCCCAGAACGCGTACCAGTCACGGAACGTCGCCAGCGCATCCGGGTCTGCCGCATTCTTTTTCAGCTTCTCGTGCGCCTCAGCCATTTGCAGCTCAAGGTCACGGCAGGCCCGCGGGCGCAGCAGGTCCCAAACTCGCACGCCGCCCTGATCGTCCGCCGACACCACGTACCGACCGCTCGGCGAGACTGCTGCAGCGACGACCTTGCCCCGGTGGCCCCGGAACGTCCGCAGCGGCAGCAACGAATTGGGCGCTTCGCTGCGGCGCGATTTCGGGACGCCCCACAGTTCTAGCGTCGCGCCGGGCCCGGCGACCAGTTTCACCTTGCCGTCCGACAGCGTGACCAACTCATCCTGCGGCGGGAAGTGCGACGCGGCGCCGGCGACGGGCGTGTCGCGGCCGCCGGCTGACCAGGCGGGCTGACTGCCGTTGGCGGGCACGCCCGCGGCACCGGGGGCGTTCGATGCGCCGTTGTGCACCCGGCCGTCCCTGCCGACGTGCAGTTTCACGGTCTCCTGGTCCGTCATGACCTCCGCGCTGCCGTCGTCCCACACGCGGACGGAGCGGGGTTTGCCCTTCACCAGGGTACCGGGCGCCAAGCCGCCGTCGGCTTCCATGTCCCACACTCTCAGGGCGGACGCGAGGCACTCACCGGTGGCGTCGAGGGTGTTATCTGCCGTCGAGACGACGGTCCGGTCGTCAAGGAACGCCACCCCACTCGACCCGCCGGTCTGGCCGTTGAACCGCCGCAGCACGTGAGCCGTCTTCACGTCCCAGACGGTGGCGGTCCCATCGTCCCCCGCCGAGGCCACGCGTGTGCCATCGGGCGAAAACGCGGCCCGCCACAGCCGCCTGCGGTGCTGCATCGGCCGGCGGTGCGTCTCCTTCAACAGCATGTTGGCGCCAGTGCCTTGCACGTCCCAGACCACCATACTCCCACCGAAATCCACCGACACCAGTCTCTGGCCGTCGTCGGAGAACGCGACGCAGTTCACCTGGAAGCGGTCGGGGCTGGGGGGCTTCTCCCACACCTCCTTCTTCGACTCCAAGTCCCACAGCCGCAGGTAACCGTGCCCGTCGCCCGAGATGGCGTAGCGACTGTCCCCCGGGAGGAAGGCCAGCGCGGCCACAGACTCGGTAAGCTCGCCCACCTTCTGCCGCGCGGCCTGACCCCACCCTTTGGAGTCGCGCTGCCAAAGGAAGATCTTGCTATCGTTGGTACCGGTGAGGATGCGCTGACCATCTGGGGAAATCGCGACCATCCAGATTTCCGGCCGTTTACCTTCTTCCTCCGCGTGGTCTAGCGCGACCCCCAGGTCCTCGAACGGATCGAGGCGCCACAGCCGAACCGCGCCGTCCTTGCCGGCCGTGGCGGCCAGGTTCGCCTGCTCCGAGACGGCAACGTACCCCAGCCCTTCGCGCCCCGGCACCATGGACTCTGGGCTGTAGGCGCGCAGCATGCGCCCGGTCACAAGGTCCCAAAGGATGAGCTCTCCGTCGCTGCCACTGGTGAGGGCCTGGCACCGCCCGCGCAGGACAGCCACGCTGGTGGGGGAGCGCTTGTGGCCCCGGAAGCCGCCGACGCCGCCGCTCCTGCCGTAACTGCCCAGCAGCGGGATCTGCCCGCCATCGCTAGCGGAAATCTCCAGCAGCCCCATGAGGATCGAGGAGCCCGCCAGGCCGAGGTCTTGCGCGTGGTCCAGCCGCTTCATGTAGAGGAGCCGCGCGGTGATGAAGTCGCCCAGCGCGGCCGACTCGTCGCCCGCCGACGCCAGTTGGTCGGCGATCAGCGCAGCGTCCGATATCGTCTGCTCGTGCGCGTCGTTCAGCTTGTCGTGTGCAACGTTCAGGTCGCCGTACAGTCCCCGCAGCTCCGCCAACTGCACCGTCCGCATGACGACCGCCACCACCAGCACGAGCAGCGTGGCGGACGCGCCGCCGACGAGCGCCTTGTTCCGCCGGGCGAACATCCGGAGCTGGTACCAGGCGCTGGGCCGGCGGGCGACGATCGGCTCGCTGGCGAGGTAGCGGCGGATGTCGCGCGCCAGCTCGCCGGCGCTGTCGTAGCGCCGGTCGCGCTCCTTGGCCAGCGCCTTGAGCACGACCGTCTGCACGTCCGCGTCCAGCGGGCAGCGGGACGGCCGGCCGTGCAACAGGCCGCGGGACGGCGCCGCGGAGACCCCGGACTCGCTTGTCCAGGTCCGCGACGGGGGCGCCGGCGGCGTCTCCGTGATGTGCCGCATCACCGCCGCCAGTTCGCCTTCCACCGGGTACGGGTGCTTGCCCGTCAGCAGCTCGTAAAGGATGACTCCCAGCGCGTACACGTCGGTGCGCGTGTCGATCTCGTCGGGGTTGCCCCTCGTCTGCTCCGGCGACATGTACGGGAGCGTCCCTACGACGTTGCCCGTCACCGACACAAGCGATTCCACCGGCCCCGACAGCGTCTTCGCCAGCCCGAAGTCCAGGACCCGCACGTTCCCGTCCGCGTCGACCATCACGTTGGCCGGCTTGATGTCGCGGTGGATGACGCCACGCTGGTGGGCGTGGTTGACGGCGTCGCAGACGGTCGCGAACAGCGAGAGCACCTGCGACAAGCCGAGCTTCTTGTTGCGGACGTACTCCGTGATCGGAAGCCCGCGCACGTAGTCCATCACGTAATATTCGTGCCCGTCGGCGGTCGTGCCGCTGTCGAACACGGCGATGACGTTCGGGTGCTTGAGGCTCGCCGCCAGTTCGATCTCGCGCTCGAACCGCTTGCGCGCCGCCTTGGAGGCGTACCGGCCCTCCAGCAGCAGCTTGACGGCGACCTTGCGCTTGGTGGAGCGCTGGATGGCGAGGTAGACGATCCCCTGCCCGCCGTGCTTCACTTCCCGGACGACGTCGTAGCCGTCGATGCGCGGTAGCGGGGACGAAGGCCGGTCGGACTGAGGCGTTGCGAGGCGGCGGGCGTTCAGTTCTTTCTGCAGCTCGCTTACGACACGGTCGGAGTCGTGCAACCCCGGCTCGCCCGTGACCGCCTCGACCGGGCCGGGAAGCGCCACGGGCGGCACCTCCGGAGCGCCCGCCAGGGCCCCGACGTCTACAGCGTCAATGGCGTCCACACCGGTCGCCGAGTCGTGCACGACCCCCGCCAATTCCTCCGACGGCTCCTCGCACCGCACGCCGGCGACGAGGCACTTGGGGCACAGGCCGTCCAGCGCGCGGCCGGAGCCGACCAATGGTGCGCCACAATTCGGACAACTACGGGCCTTCATCACAAGACCTCCGATGGCCCTGCTTCCCTTGTTGATCTGACTCACGTGCCGAGGCCCCGCGCCGCGTCAGGCGCCGATGGCCTCGAAGAGGTGCTGAATTTCCTCGTCCACCTGCTCGGGGGACTCTACCGTCCGCAGGATCTGCTCGCGCAGCAGGTCGCGATAGCGCTTGCGCATCCGGTGCACCACCACGCGGACGGCGCCCTCCCCCAGCCCCAGCGACGCCCCCGCCGCCCGGTAGTCCGCGCCGGTCCCGCCCGACAGGAACGGCTTGAGCAGCCGGAAGATTTCTTCCTTCCCGTCCTTCGCGTACTGCCGGCCCAGGTCCTCCAGCGCCAGCTCCAGGACGGTCAGCGCCCACTGCCGGTCGAACAACCGGTCCGCCGTCACGTCGTGCGACGGCTCGACGCTGTATCGCGCCTCGGCGTCCTGCACGTCCAGCGGCACCAGCTTCTTCCCACCCCCCCGCTTCTGCGCGTTGGCGCGCGCCCACTCGTGGGACAGGAAGTGCTTGAACGCGCCCAGCAGGTACGAGCGGAATTTGCCGAGCTTCGGGTCGGCGCCGCGGACGATTCTCTGCTCCAGCAGCCGCGCGAAGAACCCCTGCGTCAGGTCGGCCGCCTGGGTCGCGTCATGGCCGCGCCGGCGGCTGTAGGCGTAGAGGGGGTACCAGTACAGCCCGCACAGTTCGCCCATCGCCTTCTGCGACTCGGGCGAACTCGTCCGCCCCGCCGCGATGACGATGCTCCAGTGCGTCGTGGCGAAGTGCGAGCGCCCGGGGGGATGTGATAGGTCTTTTATGGAATTGCCCATGCCTCACCCGACGCTGGCATCATAGTTTATTGCTTCGAAATTACCACAACTCATTCGCGCCGCGTCCGACTCGCGCGCCGGGCGACGTCCGATCGGCCACGACAACATCACCGCCGTGAGGGGGCTCACGATCATGCTCGCCAGCAGGACGCTGAGGACCACACTCGCACCCTCCGGCAGCACGAACACGTTCTGGCTCACCAGCCCCAACAGCAGCAGACCCACCAGCGTAGCCGGCAGGAACACCACGCCGGCCCGCAACGCGTGACCCAGGTTAGGCTCGACGGTTGCGGACCAGTGTCTGGGGCCGCACGACCCCGTGATGAACCGAACGCAACGCAGGAGTATCACGGGCGCACCCATGGCGATGGTCGCACCCGACGCCGCAAGGAAGTCGGAGAAGCTTCGGGTTCCGGTGAGTTTCGGCAGGAGCAGGCCGATCAGCACGAGGTCAACCAGTGCCCCGGTTGCCGCCGAAAATGGCGCCGCAAGCATCGGCTGGCCCTGAAAAATCAGCACCCCAACCGAAGCCAGCAGCAGCATGGTCAGGATCGCCGGAAGCACCCGCCAAATCGTCGGCGCTTCGTCTTCGCACGGCGCTGTGGTGTCCTTCGGGCCGACGCTGGTAACGACGGCGTCGGTGAGCACGCGTGCCCGTTCGCCCGCTGTGGCCGCCGCCAGGTCGCGCACGCGCAACATGCAGTTGCGGCGCCTGCACGGCGCCCGCCTGCCGTACAGGTACGATCGGACCGGAAAGTAATAATCCGATTCGATGCCCGCGTCGACCGCCCGCAGCGCCCCCCACAGCGTTTCGCCTTCGCCGACCTCCGTTGATGTCTCAACCGCCGCCAAGCCGGGGTCGTTCCGCATGGCCACGAGCAATCGCTCCAGCACGTCGCACGTCTCCGGCCGCCGCGGGTCTTCTGCCGGCAGCCAGCCGTCGGCCCCCAGGACAAACACGTACTCGTACTTCCCGCCGAACCGGCGAACCCACTCCAGCAAAGGTCCCTGCGCGTCTTCGCACACCGTGGATTCGCCGCCACGGGCCTCAAAGACGAGGCGGTGTTCGTGATAATCCAGCCCCTCCGCCCGCAGGCGCCGCCTGACCCGGCGGAGAACTCCCGCCCCCTCGTCCGACTCTTGTGCATTCCCGATGACGAAGAAGGTCGAGTACGCGGGCGTTCGCAGGAGCATGTCGTGGACGCGTCCCGCCAGCGCCTCGACCTGCTCTTCCGAAAGCCCTCCCGCCGGCGCCTCCAACACGACGGCCACCGCGGGGCGTTGGCGGATCAGTGCGACGCGCTCTCCCGCAGAAAGCACGAGCGGCACTCCCCCGGCGGCCGGAGATTCGGAAGTGACCCGCGCTCGAATGCGGACGAACCACCACACCACCCAAATGACCAGTTCCAGACAGGTGAAGGCAAGGCAAGCGGCGCCGGCGATCCGCCACGTGTACCACGCCCACCCCGCGCCTGCGGGCGCCGGCCCGACGGCCGCCGAGTGCAGCGCCAGGCACACGCCGTAGAGCAGGCCGAACAGGAGGACGGCGGCGTGCAGGGGCTTCATTACCGATCCACTCCGACTACTTCGCCCGTTCAGCACGCCGATACGGACACGCTTCCCAGTCCACCCGCCGTCGTGACGGCGGCCGTTCCCTTTGCAAGAGTTCCGCCTCACGCCCGCACGAACCTGCTGAGCCTCAGCCGCCACGTGACGATCGTCAGTGGCCTATCCCAGAGGGCGCGGGCCATTTCCCCCGCCACGTCCATGTCCTCCGCGTCGACCGACCCGAGGTACTCCAGGGCATCCTTGTCGTAGACGTAAAAGGTGCTCACGGTCGCTCCCTTCGCCGGGGACTTTCCGGCGGCCATCGGCCCGCCCGAACTGACCGCCGGACGCGAATACATGCCCGAAAGTTCAGATTTGGTTACAGCGCCAGCCGGAGTCCGGCGACGTACGGCCAAGACGTGTAAGGCGCAGAACAGAACGCCCCAAGCCGTTGCGGCTCGGGGCGTTACGCCTCATGGGCCCGAGAGGATTCGAACCTCCGACCTCGTCCTTATCAGGCCAAATTTAAGACAGGCCGAAAAGCCTGAAATTCCCGGTGATTTTCAACATTTTAGAGAGTTG
>Ga0209382_10006428_pt1 | contig 15124 bp, 11 predicted proteins | sample SoiMetdeltSBSDD5_FD_187599 | JGI IMG/M metagenome (GOLD analysis project Ga0209382, IMG submission 187599) | Bulk soil microbial communities from a Populus tree surrounding site in Tennessee, USA - Soil MetaG P. deltoides SBSDD5 (SPAdes) (version 2) | ecosystem: Environmental > Terrestrial >... | reverse complement strand
ACGATCACGCGCTCGAACGTCTGCACCGCGAGCGCGATCTCGTCATCGTCCGCCGGCGGAATTGCCTGCGGGTCGAAGAAGCTGCCAGCGTTGTACAGCTTCACCCACTGCGAAGGTGGCAGCGTGCGCAGCGCCTCGCGGATCTGATGTGGAATCGCACCGACGGCGATCGGCTCGTCGAGCGTGTTCTTCCACAGGTCGCACATGACGCAGTGGAACGGGCACTCGCGATTCGTGAGGAAGATGACGGCTGTGGGAGTCAGCGCGCCGGTGGCGTCGGGTTCTTCTTCGCACAACGCGGCGTAGGCGCGACGCGGGTCGAGGGAGTTCTTCGGAGGGCGATGCTGGAGGACGAATCGATCGTGTAATGCAAGATGCAAAATTCAAAATGCAAAACGGTTCAACCCAGGTTCTGCAATCTCCAAATCACCACCCATTTTGCATTTTGAATTTTGCCTTTTGAATTACACGGCAGAGACGCTCTCGTTCCCCGATCGCCTCTCCAGCGTCTCCGCTTCCTTCTGGCGTTCCTGCCAGATGCGGTTGAAGGTGCGGCGGCACCAGGCCTTCGTAATGCGCTGATGGAACGTGCCGGCCGCGCCGTCCTGGAAGCGGCGCTTCTGGTTGACCGGCATCTCGACGCCGGTCACCGCCTTGACGCCCGCGCGGACGACATCCTGCTTGAGGGTGGCGAGACGATCCTCCCGGCCGTCGATCACCGTCTCGAACGGGATCGCGAGCGCGGCGGCGATCGTCGACCGCACGGTGAAGGGCGAGAACGCATCGAAGCCGAACGCCGCGGCGGGCGCATAGGTACGCACGTAGCTGCGCGAGAGTCCGCCGGAGTACGCGAGGCTGTGCTTGATGGCGTCGACGCCCCATCCCTCGTGATACAGCAGCGGATTGCGCAGCACGCTCGACAGCGTCAAGTCGGAATCTTCGAGCGGATACGACTTCAAGTTCTCGTCGCCGCCGTCTCCGTCGAGCAGATAGGTCAGCTCAGGATAGCGCTCGCGGATCGCTCGCAGCAGGCACACCGCCGAGGCGGCGCACTCGACATCGAGCGGGTGATAGTCCTCGATCAGCCGAATCGCGCCCTCGAGGTCGTACTCGTCGGGCGATACGCACACCCGCTCCCACGAGCGCTCGACGCCAAGCTCCCTGACCGCACGCTCGGCTTGCACCGGATCGGCGCCGCCGCCGAGGTCGAGCGTGAATGCCCGCACCTGCTGCGGATCGCGCCCGAGCGCTTCAGCCGCCCGCCTCGCGAGCAGGAAGGTCGCCATGCTGTCGACACCGCCCGAGAACGCAACGGCGATCATCGCTCCCGCCGGGACGCGCGTCATCCACTGCTCGATCGCTCGATACGCGGCGCCGATGTACGCGGCACCCGCCTCGTCGAGATCCGACGCCCCCTGGGCAATCAACGGGTCGAAGAAGCGGTGATAGCGAGGGGCCGGATCCGGGCACCCGACTTGATCGAGCTCCACCAGGTAGTGCGCCGGAATCATGCGCGTGTAGGCGGGATCGAACTGCCAGGCGATCCGTTGCTCGCGGCACCAGAGGAAGATCTCGTCCATCCGCGTCGCAACGACGAGGAATGGGCCGTGATACATCTTCGCGACGAAATACCGCAGCGGCACGCCCACCGTGCGGGCCAGTCTGACGGTGATGCCGTCGCGCGCTGCGGCGGCGAAGTGGCCGTCGATCGCGGCCAGCGCCGCGATGTCCCCGCGCTGCACCGCCTCCTCCGTCGCGCCGGTCAGCCCCGAGGTCCGCACACCTGCGAGGTCGACCACGCGATCCACGCCTTCAAGCATCGCAACTCCGATCGGGCTCGCGAACTACGTTGATTCGCCGAGCGTCATGTATTTGCCGCCAAAGAAGACCAGCGGCAACCCGTTCTCGTCAAGGCGATACGTCGCCAGGACCTGCCCGACGACGATCCAGTGGTCACCGCCTTCGTGGATGGCATGCACGCGGCAGCCCAGTGCCGCGATGCAGCCGTCGAGCCGCGGTCCGCCTTCCCACGCCGTGAACCTAAACGCGGGCGGGTCCGGCTGTTTCCATGTTCCGGCGAAGTAGGCCGACAAATCCTGTTGCTCGTAACTCAGAATGCTGACCGCGAACCCCGACACCGACCGAATGTGCTGTCCGGCCTTCGTCTCCTTGCCGAGACAGAAGAGCACGAGCGGCGGCTCCAGAGAGAGCGACGTGAACGAGTTCGCCGTGATCGCCCGGACCTCTCCCTCGGTCTCGATCGCGATGACCGTCACGCCGGTCACGAATCGACCAACGGTCTGCCGAAGCGTCCGCGAGTCGATCGATGTGGAATCCACAAGCTAGGTCGTGGTCATCTTCTTCATGATGACGCTGACATCGTCCGAGCGGATGAGATCGGGTACGGTCCAGCCATCGAGATCGTACTCCGCCATGCACTGCTCGGCGAACCCCTTGTAGCGTTTGGTCGCGCCGGTGACATCGGCCACGAGCAGCGTCTCGAACCGGATGCTCTCGTGGTTGCCGAAGTAGTTGCGCTCGTACAGCTCGTGACGGCCGCCGAACTCGCTGCCGATCGCGTCCCACAGCAACTTCATCAGCTTGACGCGATCTTCCGCGCCGTAGCCGTTCGACCCGCGAACGAATTGATCGAGATAGGGCCGCAGTTCGGGCACCTTGAAATCAAGCGCGCTCGACGGCAGATAGATCAGCGCGCTCGCCAGCGAGTTCTCGATGATCTCCTTGATCTTCGGATAGGCGAGGCTCGCCATCACGCGATAGGCCAGGCCGTAATCGAGATTCGGCAACACGTACCCCGGCGTCCAGGGGATCGTGGTCCGCGCCATCGCATCGGTGAGCCCCCAGAAGAGATTGCGCCAGGCGAGCACTTCGCCGACCTGCGCCTGCACGCCGCGGAAGTCCTTGGCGCCGGTCGCCTCGACGGCCTTGAGCAGCAGGCCCGCGAGAAAGTCCATCTTCACCGCGAGACGGGTGCAGCCCTGGAACATGAAGCGCGGCAGGAAGCCCGATCGCGGGAAGAAGTTGTTGACCTTCTCGATGTCACCGTAGGCGAACACGTTCTCCCACGGCACGAGCACCTTGTCGAAGATCAGGATCGAGTCGTTCTCGTCCATCCGGCTCGAGAGCGGATAGTCGAACGGCGTACCCATTGCCGCAGCCGTCATCTCGTAGGACGGCCGACACAGCAGCTTCACACCCGGCGCGCCGGTGGGGACGATGCAGACGAACGCGAACGGCTTGGTCTTGATCGGCAGGGCCCCGTTGTTGGCGATGAAGTTCAGATGCGTGAGGCTCGACGTGGTCGCGACGACCTTCGCGCCGCTGACGACGAGACCCTTGTCGGTCTCCTCCTCAACGTGCATGTAGACGTCCTTGACGTCATCCAGCGGTTTGTCGCGATCGACCGGTGGATTGACGATCGCGTGATTGACGAAGGAGACCTCTTCGACGACCTGCTTGTACCAGCGCTTGGCGTTTTCCTCGTACGGAGTGTAGAACGCGGAATTCGCGCCGAGCGTCGCGAGAAACGCCGCCTTGTAATCCGGGCTGCGTCCGATCCACCCGTAGGTGAGCCGCGCCCACTCGGCGATCGCGTCGCGGGCGCCGACCAGCTCCTCCGCGGATCGGCTCGGCTTGTAGAACTTGTGAGTGAAACCGTCGTTGCCGGTGTCAGTGGTCGTCGTGAGCACGTCCTTCTTGGCGGGATCGTGGAGCGCGTCGTAGAGGCGCGCGATCATGCGCACGGTGTTGCGGAACGCCGGGTGGGTCGTGACGTCCTTGACGCGCTCGCCGTAGATCCAGATCTCGCGCCCGTCGCGCAGGCTCTCGAGATACTCGGCGCCCGTGTAGGGACGCGTGCGGGTGGTGCTCATGAATCCCCCTCTAGCTCTTTAGACTTTTTCTGCCATTCGGCTGAGAAGCGAAAGACGTTTTCCTTCGGCGGCTGAGGCGAGAACGTCTCAAGCCATCGCACGGGCTCCTGGCTCGTGTTCACGAACGTGTGGATGCAGCCGACGCTCGTCCACAGGACGTCGCCGGCCTGGGCGCGATACCACTTGCCGTCGAGCGTGCCTTCGACCTCGCCGCTGAGAATGAAGTACGCCTCCTCGAACGTGTGGTCGTGTGGCGCGATGCTGACGCCGGGCTGATACTCGATGAACAGCATCCGGTGGTGGCAGGCACCGAAGTTCTCGTCGATCATCCACTTGAGAAAGACGCCCTCGAGCCCCTGCAAGCCGCCCTTGCGCTCGCTCGGCGGCGGAATCTGCCCGACGTCGAAGTGACCGAGCAGGTTGCCACCAAGGTTGGCCAGATCGAGCCGGGCCGCGCGAGTGGGCACGGTACGATCGCGGAGAAAGAATGTGTCGGGCTCGGCGCCGGCCGGCCGTGGTTGCGGCGCGGCCATCTGCAGCCACCGCACTGCCGTGCTGCCGGACGCGGACCACGCGTGGGGCGCGCCCACCTTGACCGCTGCGAAGTCGCCGGGCCCGAGCAGGTAGCTCGAGCCGTTCACCGTGAACGCGGCTTCACCGCTCAGGACATAGAAGCCTTCCTCGAACGAGTGCACGTGCGGGTGAATCGACCCGCCCGGCGCCAACTGGTTCATGCTCAGTCCGGTGTGCACCGAGCCGGTCGCATGATCGACGAGCGGCGCGTGCGTGTATCCGTCGCCATGCCCCTCGAAGATCGGGTGCCGGCCCATCGCGCCCTCGTCGAATCGCCCGAAGTAATGCATGGTCTCGTGAGGAACAGGCTATGGCGCTTCGATCGGCTTGCCGTCGGGTGTGAGCGGGATCGGCACACGATTGGCGATCGGAGGAATCGACTTGAGATAGGCGAACATCGCCTTCAGTTCGGGCTCCGGCAGTTGGCCGTACCAATTCCACGGCATCGGCGGAAGAATCGGCCGGCTCTTCCCCATGTGTTTGCCCTGTTTGAGCGCGTTCACGAACATGTCCTCGGTCCAGATGCCGAGCCCCGTGTTCATGTCAGGGGTGAGGTTCGCGGCAAACGACACGCCCCAGTCGCCGCTCCACGCCGTCAGGTGCCCGTTGATGTGAATCACATAGGGGCTGCCCTTGATCGACTTGAATGGCGGCGGCACGCCCTCGCTCTCGGGGTGACCGGACAGCATGCGGCTCATGTCGGCTTCCGGACCGTTCGGGCCAATCTTCTTCGGCGTGTGGCAGTCGTGGCAGCCTCCGCCGATGACCAATTGCTTGCCTCGATCGACTTGCGACAGAGCTGGCGCGGCGGCGGGCGCATTGGCCGGCGCTTTATCGGCGCCTGGTGCCTCCACGGGCGGTGCGCTGTTGCAGGCTGAAAGCGCAACCGCTGCCGCAGCGCAGACGGACAGCCGGGCAACGCGAGACGGAAACAAACGCATGGGCCTCAACTCCTCGGGAAAAGGTGAAGAGTCATTCTCTCTCGCCTGCGCGGAAAACGACTCCTGCCTCGAAGAACTGCATCGATCAGTTTTGGCGGCGGGAACTATACACCATCGCGCATAATCACTAATCGCTAATCACAAATGGCTTCCTCCCGCCGTCGCCTCCTGAAGACCGGCCTGGCCGCAGCTGGCGCCGTCGCGCTCGCCCGGCGCGATTCGGCGCTCGCTCAGCAGCGCACGTCGGCAGCCGCCATCACTGCTAAACGATTCCGCGGTTGGGTGTCGCGCGGCACCGGACCCGGCCGCACGACGCTGCAGGAACTGACACTGAAGCCGATCTCTGGTCGCCAGATTGTCGTGCGCACCGAGGCGACGAATCTCTGCTACTCGAACACGGGCGTCGTCCTCGGCCTGCAGGGCGGCGGTGTCGGACGATTGAACAGCATGGCGCTCGTGCAGGGTCATGGTGGAGTCGGCATCGTCGAAGCCGTGGGCACGGATGTGCGTCGCGTGCAGGTGGGCGACCGTGTCTGCGTGTCAGGCACGCCGCAGTGCGGCTCGTGCTACCAGTGCCTGCGCGGCCGCGCCGACATGTGCCAGTTTCTCGGCCGCCAGGGGCCCGACGATCTCGCGGCAGTGGCGGAGATGCGCGACGGCACACCGGTCTACATGAACTCGCACATCGGTGGGCTCGCCGAGCTGATGATCACGTTCGAGGAGTGGGTCGTGCCGATCGTGACGAAGGCGGCAGCTGTCGACGTCGGCATGGTCTGCAGTTGCGTCAGCGTTGCCGGTCTCGGTGCGACCACGTCGCAAGCGCTCGCGCTCGTCGAACCCGGCTCGATCGTTGCGGTCGTTGGATGCGGCCCGCTCGGGTTGAGCGCCATCCAGGGTGCCCGCATTTCAGGCGCCTCGACGATCATCGCGATCGATCCGATTCGCGCGCGCCGTGACGTCGCGATGAACGTGGGCGCGACCCACACGCTCGATCCCAACGTCGAAGGCGACCGGCTGGTGGACAAAGTGCGAGAGATGTCGCGGACGCCCAACAATCGCCTGTGGGCCGGAGGCCGCGATTCAGGTGGCCTGCTCGGCGGCGCGGGCGCGGACTTCGTGATTGAAGCCGCCGGCGCCGATCAAGCGCCGCCCAAGGTGGAGGCAGGGCCGGATCCAACCGGCATTCTTCCGCTCCGTCAGGCGTACGAGATGTGCGCGCCAGGCGGGCACATCGTGACGACGAGCCTTCCACGCGGCAATATCACGTTGCCCGCGGTGCTCTTTACCATCGGCGGCCGCACGCATCACGCCGGTCAGGCCGGCGGCGCCAACCCGATGCGCGACATCCCGCGATTCGTCGAGATGCTCGAGAAGGGTCAGTACGACGCGAAAGCGTTGGCGACGACGGTCGTACCGATCGAACGGATGCGGGAGGCGTACGAGGAAGTCGTGTATCGGACGACGGTGACTGCAATCATGACTGCGTAATTCAGCATCAGTCCGGGTTATCCACCGACACCTGGCGCACCCACACGCCGCGCGCGATCTCCTCGCTGGCCGGCAACTCTGCCGCGAAGCCTGGCGTCGTATGGAGCTGGAGGCTGGAGTCCGGGTTCGACAGCGCCAGCCCTCCGACACTGCGCAGCACACCGAGGTTGTCTCTCGAGAGCCGTACGACCGGTTTGTTGAGCGTCGGGCGGGGGAGCGTGGCGAACATCTTTTCGAATGCGGGAGACGGTCCGCGGCTGGCGATAAGGAGGAAATGTTCTTTCCCGCCGCCGGTGGACGTCACGACCCAAGACGCCTTGGCGCCCTCGAGGGTGCCCGGAAGCCGATGGCGTCCCACGGGTAGGGGGTTGGTCGGCGTCAGACCCGGCAACGGAAACAACAAATACGACTCGCCGTGCTCGTCTTCGTTGACCACGTATAGGTAGACCGGCTCGGAGACATTGACGTCGAGCGAGAGCATGTCGGACAACGCGAGCCGCGTTCCTGCTCCGATGGTCACGCTTTCGCCGCCGACACTCTTCTCGCGGTTCAGCGCGGCGCTGATCCTGTAGCTTCCGGCGTCATCGGCCGCCGCTGCGGGAGCGCTGACGGCGGACGGGGCGAACGATTCGGTGCGAGCGCCGGCCCCCGGAGAATACGGCCAATACCGCGCCGCGACTACGCCGAGCACGAGCAGCACCGCAGCCGCCGCGAGCGGCTTCCATGGGATCGGCGGCTTGCGATTGGACAGTGGCGCCCGGACCGGCAATGTGTTCGCGAGCGCGGCCTCGAACTCGCCCGCACTCTGATAGCGCCCTTCAGGGCTGCGCGCGAGCGCGCGCTCGACGACACGAATGAACGAGTCGGGCAGATCCGGCCGGACGTCCCTCAGCGGTCGAAATTCTCCGGACTCGCCGTGCCGCCGCTGGACTTCGGTGCGCGACTCGCCCGACACCGGATACCGACCGGACACGAGGTAGTAGAGGAGGACACCGAGGCTGTAAAGATCGGTCGACTTCGATCGCGGCTGCCCGTCGAACACCTCCGGTGCCATGTACAACGGGGTGCCGACGAAGTCCTGGCCGGTGTGCGTGCGCGCGAGGGTCAAATCCTTAGCCGCGCCGAAGTCCATCAGCACGGTGCGGCCGCCCTCGCCGCGCATCACGTTGTGCGCCTTGATGTCGCCGTGCAACGCACCGGTCGCGTGCACGGCTGCAAGCGCTCGACACAAGTCGAGTCCGATCAGGGCCGCCTCATTCGGTCCGAACAGCGATTCGGTCAGCACGAGATCGTCGAGCGTCCGTCCTTTCACCAGCTCCATCACGAGTCCGACTTCGTAGCCGATGCGTTCGACTCTGAATACCCTGACGACGTTCGGGTGAGTGATCTTCGCGAGCAGGCGGGCTTCGTTGAACGCCTTGGCGGGATCGATGGCCGCCTCGGGATTGCGTGGTCGAATCACCTTGAGCGCGACCGTCAATCCCAACGCGGGATCGGTGGCGATGTAGACCGTGCCGAACGCCCCGCGTGCGATCTCGCCGATGATGGTGAAGGGCCCCCACTGCTTCGGCGTCTCCTCGTGGCTGCGTGCGAGCCCTTCGAGGGCCTTCAGCTCGCTGAGAATCGGCAGGTCCAGCGGGCCGGTGTGCTCCTCGACCTCCGGCCAGTCGACCGGCTTTCCTTCGGAGATCGATTCAGCCACCGACAGCAGACGGGTGTCCTCATCGCTTCCGCTCATAGGCCATCTCCTCCGCGAGCTTGACGAGGGCGCGGCTCACCGCCATGTGGACCGCCGCGACGCTGGGGCGTTCGAACATCACCATGATTTCGGAGTACGGCAGCCCCATCTCGATGCGCGCGATGATGAGCTCTCTTTCTTCGGGCCGCATCCGCTCGAGCGCGGCGTCGTAGCGCGCGAGCGTCTCGCTGCCAATCGCCTCGTCGAGCGGCGACGGGTCCTGCGCCAGGATGGCGGAGTCCAGCGGATCCGACGGCCCGCGGCGTTTCTGTCTGCGCGCGAGATCGCGAATGCGGTTCAACAGCGTCGTCCTGACGTATCCCTGAAACGCCCCTTCGTGCCGTGGATTGAAGGCGTGGAGGTTCTGGAACACGCTGGTCAGCGTGTCCTCGACGAGGTCCTCGGTCTGCAACGCTCCACGCACCCCTTGCGGGAGACGGTTGTGCGCCCATCGCTGCAGACGCGGCTTGTAGCGCTCGTACAAGTCGCTGTAGGCGGTCTGGTCCCCGGCACTTGCACGCAGGACCAACTCGAGGGACGTGGCAGCGTCGCGTGGCGTGGTCTTGGCCTTTTTGACCGCAGGGGTCGCCGGACGACGACGCGAGGCACCGTCCGTCAGGGGGAGTCCCTGAAAAGCTGCGGTCGCGGTGGCAATCATAGCCTTAACTCCAGGCGGTTCTGGGGTTTTCCGCCCCGTTTCCAGCGCGCGCAGTAGGCGCTCACCTGTGATCAACGCCGGTCGTCCCCGAATCTCACATCGTCGCGTTAGAACCCGGTCGATCGACCGTTTTCAGGTACAGGGGGTTCTCCGGGTTTCACCCGAGAAAGGCGTTAGACTGCGTCTCCCAACCGCATCAACCCGATCAAGCACGAATAGCAGTCGGAGGAACCCGTGGCTCTGAGTACTGCACAGGAAGACAAGTGGGCGCTCGGCGCGGATGAACCCGCCCGATGGACCGTTATGGTGTTCATGGGCGCAGACAAGATTCCCGGCAACGCCGACCTGCTGCCCGAGGCGAAGAAGACCATCGAGGCGATGAAACAAGTCATCGCGGCGATGCGCGAAAAGAGCAGCGAAAAGAGCAAAACGGAGGGAGTGCCCCAAAAGGATCTAAAAGCGGAGCCTCTCAACATTTTCGTCCACCTCCACTCCGAAGGTCGCTTACAGCGCCTTCACGTGGGCAAAGGCGACCTGGAGCCGGCCGATCTGTCGCAAGAGGACGCGACGAACGGGAACGCGCTGACGTCGCTCATCGCCTGGGCGGTGCGTGAGAACAGCCATCGCCGCAAGGACTACTCGATGCTGGTCATGTGGGGACACAGCTACCTGTTCGGCGTCGGTCCCCAAACGCTTCAATACGGGATCGATGCGCTCGACTTCGCTGAACTGTCGGACGTGCTCGAGCGATTCCAGCGCAATCACAAGAAAAAGTACGCCGCCGATTACCCCGGCGACGAGCAGCCCAAGCTCGACATCGTGGCGTTCGACGCCTGCGATCTCGCCACGGTGGAGATGGCATACCAACTCCAGCCCTTCGCCGACTACCTGCTCGCTTCCCAGATCGGTGTTCCGCTACCTGGATGGCCGTACGAAAAAGTGCTGACCCGACTCGCCGATCCCATGGGAGTCCTGATGGGACCAGCCGAACTCGGCAGCTACGTCGCGAGGCGATTCTGCGAGTTCTACGCGGCGGACGATCGGGCGAAGCCGGTCACGATGTCGGTGCTCGATCTCAAGCAGGCGCTCAGTTTGTTCGATCTGACCGAATCCCTGGCGCGACGGATTGCCATCGTGATCTCGAACGATGACGACGAGATGGATCTCGTCTACCGGCTCTTCTTGCAGTCGCGCACGCCGGACGGCAGACCCTTCATCGACGTGGCGGACTTTTGCGTACATCTGATCCGCAACAGCCGCTACGACCACGTGCGTGAGGCGGCTCGCCAACTCGGCAATCTGCTGGTCAGTCCTCACCCCGACGCGACGGGCGGCAGCGAGAACGGTGCGAAGAAGCCATTTATCGTCGAGAACTGTCGCAACAGCGCGGAGACCGCCGGCATGAACGGAGTGAGCCTGTACGCTCCGCACGTGTCGGACAACGATTTCCAGACAGCACTGCATTTCTACGAGAAGTTCCTGTTCGCACAGAAGACGCTCTGGAGCGAATTGGTTCATGGACTTGCTCTACCCGTGTGAACACCAGCAGGCCGAAGGAGGCCCCATGTCGAATGGCGACGTTCCGAAGGATCTGGACCGTGGCATCAAAGATCTCGATCGGGCGATCAAGGACCTCGACCGAGCTATCAAGGACCTCGATAGGGGAGGCGGAATCGGCGCCGGCGGAATCGTCGACGACGTCTTTCGTCGAGTCGGCGGCCTCGGCGGGTTGCTGGTCGTCGCGTTCGTCGCGCCGGTGAACGCGTCGGGGGGCAGCGGGAACCAGCCGCGAGGCCCGAGGGGACTGGCGGTGACCTCCACGGCCACGAAAGCCGAAGCGCGCGGCCACGAAGAGATGCTCCAGAAGCTGAAGGAACAGAAAGAGGCGCTCGAGCAGAGAATCAAGACGTTCGAACAAGGTGCCAAACCGAAGTAGGTCCCCTTGCGGATCGAAGGACGCGCGCCAGATGCCCATCACGACACGAGCGTTCGTCTTATTGGCGCTTTGTAGCGCCGCGATTGTGGCGACGGTGGGAGTGCGCGCCGCGGTTGAACGGACCGCACAACGGGACGATACGACAGACGTGGACGCCCTCGTCGCACGGGGCGACTATCTGCGGGCAGAAGCAATTGCCCGCGCGAATCTTGATCGTGTGTCGGACGCGACTGGCCACGATTCGCTTGAGGTCGCGGCCGCGTTGGACTCCTTCGTGGGCGTCCTCCTCGTGAACGGCAAGGGAAGTCTCCCTGCGACCATCGCCTTGGCCGAGCGTGCGCTGGCGATCAGAGAGTCGCGCTCGCCAGCGTCATCGACCGAACGCGCCACCTCATTGATCAATCTCGGCAACGCGCTCGGCGCGGCTGCCGCGCACGGCCGCGCAATTTCGCTGCTCGAGCGGGCGGTCGCGATGCGCCAGCGTGACGGCCCGGAAGGTTTGCCGCTGGCGCGCGCGCTCGATGCGCTCGGTGCCGAACTCGTTCGGGCAGGTCGCCACGGTGACGCACTGGCGCCGCTGGAGCGCAGCCTGGCCATCACCGAGGCGGTCCCCGGTGCCGGAATCGACCTCGTCGTCACGCTTGATCACATCGCACTGGCGCTGCAGCGGAAGGGCGACTATGCCGCGGCCCGCGCCGCGCTCGACCGCGCACTCGGACTTCAGGCGCAGTCCCAGAATCATCCGGTGCACGTCGAGACACTCACGCTGCTCGGACAGCAGCTCTGGTTCGAAGGCTCGTGGATCGAGGCTCGAGCGGCCTCGGCACGAGCTGTGGATCTGGCCGAGCGCACCCTGCCGCCCGATCATCCAGCCACCGCGCTGTCGCTAAGGTTTCTCGCAGCAACCATGCTGGACCTGGGGTACCTCGCTCAGGCCAAAACTCTCCAAGAGCGCGCCCTCGGGATGATCGAGCGTACGCTCGGCTCTACGCATCCCGAGAACAGCGCGTATTTGAATGGCCTGGGCGATTCCAACGCCCTGGCGGGCGATTACCCGGCCGCCCGCGCGCTATATGAAAAAGCACTGGCGATCGCCGTCGCACGTCTTGGCGCCCAGCACACGTGGATCGCCGGTTTGCACCACAACCTGGCGCTGGTCGACGCGCGTCTCGGCGATTACGCGAGCGCCCGCCAGCGACAGGCGCGCGCCATCGCGATCTGGGAGCGAGCCCTGGGACGCGATCACCCCACCGTCGCCTTGGCGCTCATGCAACTTGCCGCCGTCCAGCGAGAACAAGGCGCCGCGGCCGAAGCCCTCCCTCTCCTCGAGCGCGCGCTCGGCATTCGCGAGCGGCGTCTGGGATCGACCCATCGTGATGTCGCGCGAACCCTGTCCGATCTCTCGGCCACGTTGATTCAGCTTGGACGGCCAGAGCGCGCGCAGACTCTGGCGACCCGTGCGCTCCGGATTCTGGATAGCGTCGATGCGCCAGACGCGCCGGATTTGGCAACAGTGCTCGACCTGTACGGGCAGCTCCAGGCACGGCACGGCGACACGCAGGCGGCACGACTGTATTTCGATCGCGCGCTCGCGATCAGGGAGAAGATCTTCGGGTCGTCGCATCCCGCTGTCGCGGACACGCAAGCGCGACTCGCACTCACGCTCGCCCGGCTGGATCAGGCGCAGCTGGCGTTCAGGATCGCACAATCGGCCGAGGCGACAGGCCGCGAGCATCTGCGCCTGATGTTGCGGTACCTGCCCGAGCGTCAATCACTCAACTACGCGGCCACCCGCCCCCGCGGCCTCGACTTGATGCTGTCGCTCACGGGATCGCTGCCTGGTGCCGACATGATCGGACTCGATGAGGTGATTCGCAGCCGGGCCCTCGTCCTCGACGAGATGGCCACGCGTCGAAACTCACTTCTGAGTTCGGGGCAAACGGGACCTCTTGCCTCCGAGCTCACACGCGCCCGGCAGCGGCTCGTCAATCTCGTCGTGCGTGGACCCGGCGAGCTCGGACCAACACGCTACGCCGCGCTGATCGGGGAGGCGCGCCGCGACAGCGAACGCGCAGAACGCGTGCTGGCGGAGCGAAGCGCCACGTTCAGTACCGAGCTCGAGCGCACGCAGATCGGTTTGCGCGAAGTGCAGGCGGCACTTCCTGCTGGAAGCGCCCTGGTCTCGTTCATTCGCTACGAACGGACGACCGTCGGCGCCGGAGCCGGCGCGGCCGCGTCCGGGCCGCTGCCGCGCGATGTCGTGACGAGCTCGTATCTCGCGTTCGTGCTGAAGCCGGGCGAATCGCCCACCGCGATTGCGTTGGGTCCAGTCGACACGATCGATGCGCGTGTCAGCACCTGGAGGACGGCCATCGCGGCGGAGCCTGGCGCACCGGCGGGGCGATCCGGCGCCCCGGCAGCCTCCTCGCGAACCGCCGGCTTGGCGCTGCGAAGGCTTATTTGGGATCCGGTCGCCGCGGCCGTGAACGGATCACATGACGTCTTTATCGTCCCCGATGGGACTTTGAGCTTGGTTCCGTTCTCGGCGTTGCCGGTGGGCCAGTCGAGTTACCTCGTCGAAGAGGGTCCAGTCATCCATTACGTTTCGGCGGAGCGAGATCTCGCGTCGTTCAGTGGCGCTCCCTCACGTCCACGTCAAGGCCTGCTCGCCATGGGCGGTCCAGCGTTCGATGATCGAACGCTCTTCGGCGCGCGAGCGAACGGTCCGGCAATACCCGATGCCCGGCCTCCATCGGCATTTCGCTCGGCGACGACGGAGTGCGAAAGCCTTCAGCAGATCACGTTCCCGCGACTCGAGGGCGCGCTACGCGAAGTTCAGGAACTCGCGAAGCTCTGGAGCGTTCCCGCGACGAGCGACGTGCGCGTGCTGGTTGGACGTGAGGCGAGCGAGCGGACCTTCAAGGAGGAAGCATCGCACTATCGTGTGCTTCACTTGGCGACACACGGATTCTTTCTCGGCGAATCGTGTGACCGCAACCCGGGCCGGCGAAGCACGCGCGCCGTCGGCGGTTTGACGACGGGGCGAACCCGCGACACAGAGCTCAACCGCGAGAACCCGTTGTTGCTGTCAGGCCTCGCTTTGGCAGGCGCCAATCGCCGCGCGGCGGCGCGCCCGGATGAAGACGACGGCATCCTGACGGCGGAAGAAGTGGCGTCGCTCAACCTCGCTGGCGTCGAGTGGGCTGTGCTCTCCGCCTGCGGCACCGGACTCGGCGAGATCAAGGCGGGCGAGGGCGTATTTGGGCTACGCCGAGCGTTTCAAATCGCCGGCGCGCACACGGTCATCATGAGCCTCTGGTCGGTTGACGATCAGGCCACGCGCGCCTGGATGCGCGCGTTGTACGAAGGCCGCTTCCAGAAAGGCCTGGACACGGCACACGCGGTGAACGCCGCCAGCCTTGCCATGCTCCGCGAGCGGCGAGCGCGAGGCCAGAGCACGCTGCCATTCTACTGGGCCGCGTTCGTCGCTGCCGGGGATTGGCGATGATCTGAATGCAGCATTCAGAATGCAGACAGGAATCGCTGCGTAAGAACGGAGTGACGGCGCAAGCGATTTCCGATCTGTTCTTGCGAAACGCTCAGTGTCTGAATTCTGAATTCTGCATTCTGAATTACTGATTCGCGTCAGCCTTAAACGCGAACACCGCCGTCCCCCCGGCCTTACCGTCGACCGTGACCTTCGTGGTCTGCGTGCCGAGCCGCTCGTGCCAGGCCTCGACCGTGTACGTGCCCGCCGGCAGTCCCGTGATCTCGAAGGTGCCATCCGGTTTGCTGACGGCAAAGTAGGGGTGCGCCACGATGCCTCCATACGCGTTCATCCAGCCGTGGACGTCGCACTTGAACGGCACCATCACCTCGGGCTTGTCGAAGGTGCGG
>Ga0209382_10006422_pt1 | contig 15131 bp, 11 predicted proteins | sample SoiMetdeltSBSDD5_FD_187599 | JGI IMG/M metagenome (GOLD analysis project Ga0209382, IMG submission 187599) | Bulk soil microbial communities from a Populus tree surrounding site in Tennessee, USA - Soil MetaG P. deltoides SBSDD5 (SPAdes) (version 2) | ecosystem: Environmental > Terrestrial >... | reverse complement strand
CAGATTGTGGATTGTTGATTGCAGATTGCGGATTGACTTATTGTGGATTGAGGATTGGGGATTGAGGATTGGGCTCTGATTAACGTCAGTCAACAACCCACAATTCCCAATCGACAATCAACAACAAAGCAATCTGCAGTCTGCAATCAGCAATCTGCAATCAGCAATCTGCAATCAGCAATCTGCAATCAGCAATCAGCAATCTGCAATCTTCAATCTGCAATCTGCAATCTTCAATCTGCAATCTGCAATCGACACGCTCATGCTCGTACTCGTCGCCGATAAGTTCGAATCGTCTGGTCTGAGTGGTCTGCGCTCCGCCGGCTGTGAGGTTCTGTACGAGCCGGAGCTGAAAGACGACGCGCTGACGGAAGCGATTGGCAAGAGCAATGCTGACGTGCTCGTCGTCCGCAGCACCAAGGTGACGGCCGCGATGTTCGATGCCGGGCGGCTTGCGCTCGTTGTTCGCGCCGGCGCCGGCTACAACACGATCGACGTCGCGGCAGCGTCGACACGCGGCATCTACGTCTCGAATTGTCCGGGCAAGAACGCGATTGCTGTCGCGGAGCTGGCGATGGCGTTGATGTTGGCGCTCGACCGGCGCGTGCCGGACAACGTCGCCGACCTGCGCGCCGGCAAGTGGAACAAGAAGGAGTACTCGAAGGCGCAAGGCCTTCACGGCCGCACGCTCGGTTTGCTCGGCATCGGCAGCATCGGCCGCGAGGTCATCAAGCGTGCCGCCGGCTTTGGTCTCGATATTGTCGTGTGGAGCCGGCGATTTGCCGGAGAAGATCGGCCGCTGTCCGAAGCCGAAGCGCGCGAGCTTGGGCTGGAATCCGCGCTGCACCAGGTCGCCATCGATCTCGCGCCCACGCCAGACGCTGTTGCCTCACGGGCTGACATCCTGAGCGTGCACCTCGCGCTTGGCGACGGCAGCAAGGGATTGGTGAGCGAGTCGCTGTTGAAGCACCTCAAGCCCGGCGCCTTTTTCATCAACACCGCGCGCGGCGAAGTGGTCGATCATGCGGCACTCGCGGCTGCGGTACGCGATAAAGCGCTTCGCGTCGGGCTGGATGTGTTCGCGAACGAGCCGGCCGCCGCGACCGGTGAGTTCAATGACGACCTGGTGAAGATGCCCCAGGTCTACGCGACGCATCACATCGGTGCCTCGACCGATCAGGCGCAAGAAGCCATCGCCACCGAAACCGTGCGCATCGTCCGCACCTTCAAGGAAACCGGCAAGGTGCCGAACGTCGTGAACCTGGCGAAGCGCACGCCGGCCACGCACATGCTCGTCGTCCGGCACCGCGATCGGCCTGGTGTGCTCGCCCACGTCTTCGATCATCTCCGTGAGGCCAACCTCAACGTGCAGGAGACGGAGAACGTCGTGTTCGAAGGCGCCGAGGCCGCCGTAGCCAGAATCAACTTGGACGGTTCGCCGGCGGCCGCGTTGTGCGACAAGATCAAGCGTGGTCATCCGGACGTGTTGGATCTTCAGGTCGTGAAGCTCGGCGAGACGATCTGACCGCTGCAAATCTGATAAAAAGGGTTCTTATGGCTACTACTACTACTACTACTACTACTACCGCTCGCATTTTCAACTTTTCCGCCGGTCCGGCCGTGCTGCCCGTCGACGTGCTCGAGGAGGCGCAGCGCGATCTGATTTCGCTGCCTGGCGTCGGCATGTCGATCCTCGAGATCAGTCACCGATCGAAGACGTTCGACGAGATCATCGAGGGCTGCGAGGCCGATCTGCGAACGCTCGCCAGCATCCCGTCGACCTACCACGTGCTGTTCCTGCAAGGCGGTGCGAGCCTGCAGTTCTCGATGGTGCCGATGAATCTGCTCCCGGCATCCGGGTCGGCGGACTATATCGTGACCGGGTCGTGGTCGCAGAAAGCGGTCAAGGAAGCGAAGCGCGTCGGCGGCGTCAAGATCGCCGGGTCAACGGAATCCGAAAACTTCACGCGCGTACCGAAGCAAAGCGAGTTGACGCTCGATCCCGCCGCAGCGTACGTGCACTTGACGACGAACAACACGATCTTCGGCACGGAGTGGCACGCGCTTCCTGATGTCGGCAACGTTCCGCTCGTCGCCGATACCTCATCGAACATGTACAGCCGCCCGGTCGACGTCTCGAAGCACGGGCTGATCTACGCTGGCGCGCAGAAAAATCTCGGGCCGTCGGGTGTCACGCTGGTGATCATCCGTGAGGATCTGCTGGCTCGCACACCCACGACGCTGCCGACGATGCTGCAGTACGGAGTGCATGTGGAGAACAAGTCGATGTACAACACTCCGCCGGTGTTTGGCGTGTACATCATGCGGCTCGTGCTGAAGTGGGTGCTGAAACAGGGAGGTCTTGCAGCGGTCGAGCAGCGCAACGTGCGCAAGGCCGACAAGCTGTATGCGGAAATCGATCGTACCGGGTTCTACCGCGGCCACGCGCAGAAGGATTCGCGCTCGCGGATGAACGTGACCTTCCGGCTGCCGAGCGAGGATCTGGAGAAGAAGTTCGCCAAGGAATCGACGGCCGCGGGCCTCGACGGCCTCAAAGGTCATCGATCGGTCGGTGGCATGCGCGCATCCATCTACAACGCGTTCACCGAAGAGGGCGTCGACGCGCTGGTGAGCTTCATGCGCGAATTCGAACGTACCAACGGCTAGGTCAACGGCAGGCTAAATGCCTGCCGTCCTGCAAGTTGCGGGAGTACAGAAGTCTTACAAAGCGTCCGGCTGGAAGCTGCTACTGTGGCGTGTCATCCCCCTTACCCGAGGAGTCACGTGGCGAGCACCGTAGAGACGTCCAGACCTGATTATTCCGTTAGCACCCTCAACATCATCACCGCCTCCTTCATGGTGGTGTTTCACGTTCTCGCGGTACTTGCGCTCTTTCAGTTCACGTGGACAAACCTGCTCGTGGCGTTCGGGCTGCACTGGCTGGCGGTGGGCTTCGGAATAAGTCTTGGGTACCACCGGCTGCACACGCATCGTGGCTTCAAAACGTCGAAGGCGTTCGAGTACTTCCTGGCGGTGTGCGGCACGTTGACGCTCGAAGGCGGCCCCATTTTCTGGGTGGCGACGCACCGCGTCCACCATCAGCATTCCGACAAGGACGGCGATCCGCACTCGCCTCGTGAGGGCGGTTTCTGGGCCCACATGGGATGGATCCTCTTTGGCGACACGCACCACAACAACACGGAGTTGATGTCGCGCTACTCACCGGATCTCGGCGCGGTGCCCTTCTACCGCTGGCTCAACACCTATCACTACGTTCCGCTCACGCTTCTCGGCTTCATCCTCCTGGCGATTGGTGGATGGTCGATGGTGTTGTGGGGCATCTTCCTGCGCGTCGTGGTTGGCCTGCACGCGACCTGGCTCGTGAACTCGGCCACGCACATGTGGGGCAGCCGCCGGTTTGCGACCCGCGACGATTCAAAGAATAGCTGGTGGGTCGCGCTCCTGACGTTCGGCGAGGGCTGGCACAACAACCATCACGCGCACCCCGTCTCGGCCCGTCACGGGCTTGTCTGGTACGAGTTCGACATCAGCTGGATCACGCTCAAGCTCCTGAGCACCCTCGGCATTGTCCGCGACCTGAAGGTTGCCAAGGTCACTAAGCTGCCGGTGACAGAAGCAGCTTAGTAAGGCAGAAGGCAGAAGGCAGAAGGCAGACGGCGGAAGGCAAAACGCCCGTGTTGGGCCGCTTTGCCTTCTGCCCTCTGCCTTCTGCTTTATTCTGTTCGCATGATTAGCGGCCGGCGCCGGTCGGTCATCTTCTTTACCGTCCTCGGCATCTGCCTCGTGATCCTTGCGGTCACGTTGAACGTCAGCTGGATCGTGCTGAACTGGCGGCGAGGCATCCTTGTCGTCCTGGGGCTGGTGTTCTTCATCCCGATCATTGCGGGGATGGTCCTGAATACGATTTTTCTGGTGCGCGAAATACGGCGCAACGAACAGCACGATTCCTTCATCAACGCCGTCACGCACGAACTGAAGACGCCGGTGGCGTCGATCCGCCTGTATCTGCAGACGCTGCAGACGCGCGATCTCGACGAGGTGAAGCGCCGCGAGTTCTATCGCATCATGCTCGAGGACAGCGATCGGCTGCTGCAGACCATCGAGCAGGTGCTGCAGGCGGGCAGTTCAGGTTCGCGCTGGCGCCGTATCGCCCGCACGCGTGTTGACCTGGGCGAGATCGCGAGTGAGTGCGTGGAGCTCGCGCGAACGCGGTTTCATCTCGGCGCCGATGCTTTGATCTACGACTCGCTCGTCCCGTCGGGGCGCCCTGTGGTGATTGGCGATCCGGACGAGCTGAAGGCCGCCATCTGGAACCTGATTGACAACGCCGTGAAGTACTCCTCGGGAGAGGTCAAGGTCCGCGTCGAGCTGCTGGAGATTGAGGGCGAACGGTTCGCTGTGCGCGTATCCGATAGCGGCGTGGGCATCTCACCGGCGGAGCTGAAGCGAATCTTCCGCCGCTTCTATCGCATCCCGGCAAGCGTGGCAATGCGCGCCAAGGGCAGCGGGCTCGGACTGTTCATCGTTCGTTCAGTGGCCAAGAAGCACGGCGGGCGCGCGTTTGCCGAAAGTCGAGGTCAAGGTCACGGCGCGACCTTCACCCTGCTTCTGCCAAAAGCGACCGAGGCGTAACGGGTGAGCTCCACGAATCACGCGAATAAGCGCGTGCTCATCGTCGAAGACGAGCAGCATCTTGCCGATGGCCTGCGGTTCAATCTCGAGGCCGAAGGTTACGACGCAGAGGTCGTCGACACCGGCGAAGCGGCGCTGCGGCAGCTGCTCGGTCCCGACGATCAGCGTTTCGACCTCGTCGTGCTCGACGTGATGCTGCCCGGCAAGGACGGCTTCGCGGTTGTGAGCGAGCTGCGCGCGGCCAAGCAGTTCGTGCCGGTACTGATCCTGACAGCGCGTGGCCGCCCGGAGGACGTGCTGAGAGGATTCGGCGCCGGCGCCGACGACTACCTGCCCAAGCCAACCGAGCTGGCCATCCTCCTGGCCCGTATTCAAGGACTCCTCCGCCGCTCCGAATGGTCGCGGCGTGGCCCCGACCGCTACACGTTTGCCGGCCGGACGATCGATTTCGACACGCTCGAGATCCGCGTCGGGGATCGCACGCTGCCGCTGACCCTGATGGAAGCCAGCCTTCTCCGCTTCCTGATCGGCAGACAGGGCGCGGCCGTGTCGCGAAAAGCGATGCTGGAGGAAGTCTGGGGATTGCGCGAGGACACCGACACGCGGGCGATCGACAACTTCATCGTGCGGTTGCGCCGCTACATCGAAGCCGACCCGTCGCGGCCGAAGCACCTGCTGACGGTGCGGGGCGTGGGCTATCGGTTCGTGGCCGAGCCGTAGTTGCGGCGCCGTCGCCGGCGGCGCCGCCGCCGGTGGAACGGTCCTTCCGCGTCCTGTGCGGGCTGCGGTGGCTCTTGCGAGGCGTTGGTTTTCAGCTCGCGCCAGTGCGCCACGATATCGGGACGATCGCCGTGCACGTCCAGCCAGGTCAGCGCTTCGTCGATGACCGCGCGGTGTAGCAGCGATTTCTGCGCCCGCGCCGGCGCGTGCACGTCGAGCAGCCGCGGCTGCATGGCGACGATCTGGCGCAAGCGTTCGACGTCGCGCCGTGGAACTGGCAACATGCCGAGCTCGATTCGTCGCTCCAGCGCATCAGCGGAAAAGCGCTGACGCCTGAGAAGTCCCAGCGGCTGCAGCAACGTTCCAGCAAGGATTGCGTTCGTCAGCGTCTCCGGCGCGGACGTAAACCGGCTGCGATAGCGATCGAGTGCTGCTACTGATGTCCCGAGCGCGTCGGGCGCCGTCGCCAGCTCGGTCGTGATGGCCTTCATCAAGCCGGTGGCGCGCAGCTGCCGAAACGCTTCTGCCGCGTGCCCAGAGCGAAGGATCTTGTAGAACTCTTCCATCAGCCGCGCCGGTGCGCTGCGCGCGATCTCGTGGCGATGCGTCCTGATCGCCTCGAGGATCGGTTCGTCGATCGTGAACTCCAGGCGGGCCGCGAGCACGACGGCGCGCAGCATACGGACGGGATCTTCCAGGAATCGAACGTCCGGATCGCCAATGCAGCGGATCAATCGCCGTTCGAGGTCGGCAAGGCCGCCCACGTAATCAATGATGGCGAACGTGCCGATGTCGTAGAAGAGCGCGTTGACCGTGAAGTCACGACGGAACGCGTCCTCCTCCGGAGTTCCGTACGTGTTGTCCCGATGAATGAGGCGCGATTTGCCGTGTCCGCGGTCCGCGCCGCGCTCGTCCTGCTCCGGCGGTAACGCCTCGGATGGCGGAACGATGTCGGCAGGCGTTACGGCAGCCGCCTCGATCTCCGGCGTCAGTTCCTCTGGGTCCACCTGTCGACGGAACGTGGCGACTTCGATGGTCTTGGGACCGAACTTGACGTGCGCCAGACGAAAGCGGCGACCGATGATCCAGCAGTTGCGAAAGAGCTTCTTGACTTGGTGAGGATGGGCGGAGGTCCCGATGTCGAAGTCCTTCGGGTGCCGGCCGAGCAGGAGATCGCGGACACTTCCGCCGACGAGGTAGGCGATGTACCCGTGTTCGTGCAGCTGATAAAGGACCTTGAGCGCCGCCGGATCGATGTCCCGGCGCGAAATCGAGTGTGCAGTCCGCGGCACGATGGTCGGCTCCACCATCGCTTACGGATTATAGCATCGAGGTTTGATGAGCAGCGATTAAGTTGCTGAAAAACTTGGGGTTAGGGCGAGCTCTAGGGTGTGCTACCATCCCACGATGCGTTCGTGTGCCGTCGCGCTGATCCTGCTGGTGCTGAGCGGGACACTCAGTGCTACCGATCAGCTGGCGGAGGCTCGCCGCCTGTACAACCTCGGCCAGTACGAGATGGCCGAGCGCCTCGCCCGCGAAGCCGCCGCGCTTCCAGCCAAGAGCGACGCCGCGCGCGTCGTCCTCGGACGCATCCAGCTCGAGCGTTACCGGCAGTCGTCTGACCCGAAAGATCTCGTCACGGCGCGCGAGTCCCTGAAGCTGGTCGATCCAGGTCACCTCGATGCGTCCGAGCGTGTCGAGCTGGCCATTGGCCTCGCCGAAGCTCTCTATCTCGAGGGCCACTATGGGGCCGCCGCCTCCATGTTCGAGTCGGTCCGTCAACGCTCCGCGATCCTTGGCGGACCAGCACACGAGCGTGTCCTCGACTGGTGGGCAACATCGGTGGATCGATACGCGCAGAAGCTACCGTCCGACGAGCGCACGGCGATCTACCAGATGGTTCTCAGGCGGATGGAAGAGGAGATTGCAGAGTACCCGGGATCCACCGCCGCGGGCTATTGGCTTGCCGCTGCCGCTCGCGCCAGCGGAAATCTCGAGCGCGCCTGGCATGAAGCGATGGCCAGTTGGTTGCGCGCCACGCTTGCGGAAGACCGCGGCGCCGCGCTGCGGTCCGATCTCGATCGGCTCGTCACCCAGGCGATCATTGCCGAGCGCGCTGCAAAGACGGCCTCAACAGCGACGCCGCGTACCGATCCAAAGGAAGCGCAGGCTGCAATGCTGCAGGACTGGGAAGCGTTCAAGCGCCAATGGGCCAAGCGGTGACGCGGATCAGCACGGGACGCAGATCACGCGGATCACCACGGGACGCGGATCACGCCGATCACAACGGGACGCGGATCACGCCGACCACCACGGGACGCGGATCACGCCGATCAGCACGGGACGCAGATCACGCCGACCACCACGGGACGCGGATCACGCCGATCAGCACGGGACGCAGATCACGCGGATCATCGCGAGACGCGGATCACGCGGATCACCATAGGGATCAGCTCTTAGCCTCTTTCCAGTTTTCACCAATTCCAACGTCCACTTCGAGCGGCACGTTGAGCGCGACCGCATTCTCCATCAGTTGTTTCACCGCGGCGGCGGTTTCATCAGCTGCGGCCGTTGGGGTTTCGAAGAGCAGTTCATCGTGAACGGTGAGGATCATCCGCGCGCGCCCACCGGCGATGTTGCCGAGAGCCGCGTGCACGTCGATCATCGCGCGCTTCAGGATGTCGGCGGCCGTTCCCTGGATAGGCAGGTTGGTCGCTTCTCGTTCCGCGCGACCGCGAATCTGACCGTTGCGGCTGTTGAGATCCGGCACGAGCCGTCGGCGGCCAAACATGGTCTTGACAACGCCCGTGCTGCGAGCCTCTTCAAGCAACCCATCGAGGAAGCCGCGGACGTTGGGGAAGCCTGCAAAGTACGCGTCGATGAACTCCTGTGCTTCTTGCCGCGACACGCCGATGTCTTTGGCCAGCGTAAAGGCCTGTTTTCCGTAGAGCAGCGCGTAGTTGATGATCTTCGCGCGCCGGCGCAGTTCGTGCGCGCTCAGCCCGCTCGCCTGGCCGAACACCTTCGCCGCGGTGCGATCGTGAATGTCTTCGCCCTTGCGGAACGCGTCGACGAGCGTCTGCTCGCCAGCGAGGTGGGCGAGCACGCGCAGCTCGATCTGCGAGTAGTCGGCTGAAATCAAGACGTAGCCGGGCTCGGCCACGAACGCCCGGCGAATTTCGCGGCCAATTTCGGTGCGAATCGGGATGTTCTGAAGGTTTGGATCGCTGCTGCTCAAACGTCCGGTGGCCGCGACGGCCTGGTTGAAGCAGGTGTGTACGCGTCCGGTCTCGGGATTCACGAGTGTTGGCAGCGCGTCTATGTAGGTGCCCTTCAGCTTTTGTAGGCCTCGCCACTCGAGGATCAACTTCGGCAGCTCGTGGGTCAGTGCCAGTTCTTCCAGCACCTCGAACGCCGTGGACTGCGCCTTGGTCTTTGTGGTCCGCCGGATCGTTTCGGTGCGCATCCCGAGGCGATCGAACAACACCTCTGACAATTTCTTCGGCGAGTTGATGTTGAATTCCTCGCCGGCAAGCTCGTAGACGCGCCCCGCCAGTCGAGCAAGCTCTTGATCGACACGCTCAGCCTGCGACGACAGCGCACCGGCATCGATGCGAATCCCTGCACGCTCGATGGCGACGAGGACCGGAATCAGCGGATGTTCGAGCTCGTTGTAGAGGCGCTCGAGGTCGTCCTTTTTGAGAAGCTCGCCGAGCGGCGCCGCGAGTTGGAGCGCGAGATCCGCGCGCTCGCCGGCGTAGTCGAGCGCCCGCTCGACCGGCACGTCCGCAAACGAGATAGCCCTCGCGCCGCGTCCGCAGACATCCTCTTCGCTCAGTGCTTTGTAGCCAACGTGCTCGATCGCGAGGTCTTCGAGCGGATGCGAGGATCGCGTCGCGTCGAGCAGGTAGCTCGCGATCATCACGTCGGTGTCGAGGCCGCGGAGTTCGATACCCTGCCGCGCGAGCACAATGGCGTCGAACTTCAGATCGTGGCCGACCTTGTGAACGCTCTCGTCCTCGAAGAGCGGCTTGAGCAAGGCAAGGGCAGCATCACGGTCCAACCCTGACGTACTTTCGGCCGATCCAAAGAGCCCGATCGACGGTCCGGCCGAAGAGAGCGGGACGTACCGTGCCTGACGCGCGCCCATCGAAAACGACAGCCCAACGATGGCTGCGCGCATGGCCGCGGGCGCGTCCGGGAGCACACGAAGTCCGAAACGGCCGGCGCGTCGCAGCGAATCGACGAGAACGTGCAACTCGTCGAGATCAGCCACGACGGCGTAGTCCTTGCCGATCGTCTCGGCCGTTGGCGCGTACTCCAGAACGAGCGAGCGGAAGCCAAGTTTCGTGAACAGTTCGAAGCAGCGCTGACGCGACGCGCCGCGGTAGCGCACGGCATCTGGATCGAATGCCACCGGGACGTCGGTGCGGATCCGCGCGAGTTCTCGGCTCTGGCGCGCGTCATCCGCGTGCGCCAGCAATCCCTCGCGGTATCGCTTGTTCGTGATCTCAGCCGCACGTCCGAGCAGAACATCCAGCGATCCGTACGTGGCAATCAAATCGCGGGCGCCCTTCTCGCCGATCCCAGGCACACCTTTGATGTTGTCGATCGTGTCTCCCATCAACGCGAGCACGTCGACCACCTGCGCTGGCGTCACGCCGAACTTCTCGGTCACCCCGGCCTCATCGAACCACATGCCCTCGTCGCGCGGGTTGTAGACCTTGATCCCGTCGTGGACGAGCTGAAAGAAGTCCTTGTCGCCGGTGACGATCGCTACGTCGAAGCCGGCGGCGGCCGCGCTAGTCGCAAGCGTCCCGATGACGTCGTCGGCCTCGTATTTTTGATAGGTCAGAATTGGTACACCGAGCGCTTCGCACGCTTCGTGCACCCAGGGAATCTGCTCGGCGAGATCGGATGGCATCGGCGCGCGATTCGCCTTGTAGTCGCCAGCCATTTCCGAGCGGAAGGTCGGGCCCGCCAGATCGAAAGAGGCTGCAATAAACTGCGGCTGAAAGTCCGCAAAGAGCTTGCGCAGCATCAACACGAAGATGTAGACGGCGTGCGTGGATCGACCGCCAGGTCCACTGAGACCGGATCCGCGCATCGCGTGGTATGCGCGGTACATCTGCGAGCTGCCGTCGATCAGGAAAACACGCTGAGGGGTGGACATCGAATCAAAAGCGAGGCGGCTTGCCAACCGAAGCTTGCTCGCGCGACGCGCACACGAAAGCGAAGTTGGAGACTGAGTATATCATTCGAAAAATGGCACAGATCCGGGGTGGAGTGCGCTCACGGGCGGGCGCCGTCGTGCTGGCGATTGCTGCGTGCGTTGTCGTCGCGGGTGGCTGCAGCGGGAGACCGTTCGGCAAAGTCTACGAATACGAAGAGGATCTCTTCCTGGCGATGGACGGATCGGCTGAGGTGATCGTGAACACGTCGATTCCGGCGCTCGTTGCGTTGCGTGGCGTGGATTTGCCCGTCGATCCTGTGACGCGCCTCGACCGGGAGAAGATCCGGGCGCTGTACACGTCGCCGCTGACGGAGGTCAGTCGCGTCAGTCGGCCGTGGCGGCGCTATGGCCGTCGATTCGTGCAGATCAGACTACGCGTCAGCGATGTGCGAAAGCTGTCGCAGGTTCCTCCATTCTCCTGGGCGACTTATGAATTTGCCGGAAAGGACGACGTCATGGTCTACAAGCAGACCATCGGCGCCTCTGCGCATCGGCCTGGGACGTTGCAGAATGTCGGGTGGGCTGGCGGCGAGCTGTTCGCTATTCGCTTGCACATGCCAAGCAAGATCGTGTGGCACAACGCTCGCGACATCGAGACCAACGAGACCAGCGATATTGCGCGCGGAAACATTCTCGCGTGGGAGCAGCATCTGACCGACCGGCTCGACGGCCGACCCATCTCGATCGAAGTAAGGATGGATCGCCAGTCGATTCTCAACCGCACATTGTGGCTCTTCGCCGGCGCCTTTACCGCCGCCGTCCTTCTCCTTAGCCTCCTCGTGTGGTGGACAGTTCGAAAGGGTGCAAAGGACGGGCAAGCGGCTTGATCTGACGCTACTAGCTGCGGATTTCAGCATCCGTCCGCAAGTCGTTCGTCACCGAGAACTCGCCGAAGCCGGTTGCCAGCGATCGAGCGAGCATTCGATCCACATTGCTGTTGACCACGCCCGCCAGCGTCACGTGTCCGTTCTCGACGATGATGTGAATTGGCGGGTTGGCTCGCGCACCGTATCGCCAGAACGAGGAATGACCGTAGATGGCGCGCGCGATCCTCAGCCGCAGATCCTCGTCGTAGGACGACACCGGTAGCACGTCGATGTTGTTCACCACTTCGCGTACGCCGCTGATCTGCGATGCTCTCCTGCCGATATCAGTTTTCTTGAACGGCATTGTCACCTTGCCGCTCAGCGTGACCACGCCGTTGTCAACCGAACCGCTGACGTAGTCAAAAATCGTGAATTGCGAGTATTGGTTCACCTGGCGCGATATCTCGTTCGCGATCTTCGCGTCGAAGCGATCCTGAGCCGTCGCTTGCGCGGCCTGTGCCGTGAGCACGAGACTCGCCAACAGCACCACTCTCAACCAGCCCGTCTTTCTTGCCTTGGCCTTCATGGGAACTCGACCTCCAGTCGAGGCGCTCTCGCAACCTGGAATTGGGCAAAGGCAGTGCCAGTGAAAGGCCGAGTGAAAGGCCTAGATCCCCTGAATATGGACATTTAAAGGGGACGTCAACTGTCCCCCCAACCCTACAGCAGCGAGATGGTGACGAGGCCGGCCACGATAAGGAGGAGCTGGCGGATCGGTCCGCCCTCGACGCCTCCGCGATGCAGGTCGGGGATGAGGTCCGACATCGCGATGTAGAGAAAATTTCCGGCCGCGAACGAGAGGACGTACGGCAAGAGGTTTGGAACCCACTCCGACGCAATCAGCATCGCGATTGCGCCAAGCACGCCGCCAATCCCGGCGATGAGGTTGAGCGTGAACGCGCGCAGCCGCGAGAACCCGGCGCGCAGCAGGATGGCGACATCGCCGACCTCCTGCGGGATTTCGTGCGTGGCGACGGCGATGGCGGTGGTAATGCCAAGCGGGACCGACGTCAGCACCGCGGCGGCAATGACGGCGCCGTCGACGAACGTGTGGAAGGCGTCCCCGACGATGACGAGGGACGCTGCGCTGCTCGTATGGACTTCGCACTCATGCGTGTCGTGGCAATGGCGCCAGATCACGTACTTTTCGAGCAGGAAGAACGTGAGTACTCCTGCCAGGAGCGTCAGCATGGCGGATCCGGCTGGGATGTGGGTCAGTGCCTCAGGTAGAAGTGCCAGGAGGGCCACGCCCAGCAGGGTGCCGACGGCGTAGCTAATCAGCCACGGAACGAGCCTGAGCCGAAGCTGGTCACCGAGGAGGAGGAATGCGGACGCCGTCAGCAGGCCGCCGAGGCTGCCGAGGACGCTCAGCCCCACTGCGGTCGCGTAAATTTGCACTGCCCCGATGATACTGCACGGGTTTCGGGCTATGGGGTCTGACCCCATCCGCCGAAATCTTGACGAGCGGGGTCAGACCCCAAAAATTGGCGTGGGGTTTTGACGAGGTATTTAACTTTGTAATGCAAAGGTCAACTGGCTAACCCACGTACCGGCGGTCGGCCCGGACGTCGACGCCGGCCGGAGAAACATATATGATCCGAGCGCTGCCATCCTCAAGTGGACAGGCCAATCTCGGGGACTGGAGTCTCACTGGTTAGACCGTTCCTTCGGTGAGTGTGAGGAGGAGACAGATGATCAGGTACGTAGGTTCGGCGGTCCGAACACTGTGTTTGGCCGCACTCGTCGGGCTCTTGCCCACTTCCGCGTCCGCCCAAAGCGTGAGCGGCACGCTGCTCGGCACCGTCACCGATTCAAGCGGCGCGGTCGTCGCCAACGCCAAAGTCACGATCATCAATGAAGGCACCGGCCTGACGCGCGTCGTCACCGCCGACAGCAACGGCGAATACATCGCCCCCGCGCTTCCAACCGGGCACTACACCATCACTTCCGAGATGTCGGGCTTCAAAACCGTCGCCCTTTCCAACATCGAAGTCGGCGTCGATCAGCGTGTCCGCATGAACATCAAGCATGAAGTCGGCGCGATGAGCGAGTCGGTCAGCGTCACCGCCGAGGCGCCGCTGCTGCAGACGTCGTCGTCCGAATTGGGCACGACGGTCGGGCATCAGCAGATCGAGGCGCTGCCGCTCAACGGCCGCAACTTCGTCAACTTGACGCGCACCGTCCCTGGCGTGCTGCGCGGCATCCCTGGCGCGAACATCGACGGCGCGGGCAGCCTGGCCTGGCGCGCGTCAGCCTCCTTCTCGGCCAACGGCCAGCGTCCACGCGATAACAACTACATGCTGGACGGTGTGGACAACAACGAAACCTGGCTGCAGACGGTCGTCATCTTCCCGAGCGTTGACGCGCTCGACGAGTTCAAGCTGCAGACGTCGACGTATTCTGCGGAGTACGGCCGGTCGCTTGGCGGCGTGGTCAATCTGCAGATCAAATCAGGTACGAACAACTATCGCGGGAGCGCGTTCGAGTTCCACCGCAATGACGCGTTCGATGCCAACAACTTCTTCAACAACCGGGCCGGCCGTCCGAAGCCAGATTTCAAGCAGAACCAGTTTGGCGGCACGCTCGGCGGCGCTATTTTCCGGGACCGGACGTTCTTCTTTGGCGACTATCAGGGACACCGCGAATCGCAGGGTCAGACGTTCCTCTCCACGGTGCCAACGCTGGCCATGCGCACTGGCAACTTCTCGGAGATCAATCGGGTCATCTACGATCCGACGACCGGGGCGCCGTTCCAAGGCAACGTGATTCCCAACGACCGCATCGACTCGGTGGCACGGAACATCCTGACGCAGCTCTATCCGGAACCGAATACCACCGGCACGCGCCAGGCCTCCAACGGCCAAACGATCAACAACTACTTGATCAACCCGATCAAGGAGCGTGAAGACAACCAGTTCGACGTAAAGATCGATCACATCCTGTCGAGCGCCAATCGTTTCTTCGCGCGCTACAGCTATCAGAAGACGCACCGTCTGCAGCCGGCGACCCTTCCGCACGGCGACGCGGGTGCGACGTTCGGCGCCGGCGATGGCAACGTCGCCGCCCAGAGCTTTGCGTTCAATGACACCCACATGATTTCGCCGAGCTGGTTGAACGAGTTCCGCTTCGGCTGGTCCCAGGTAGAGTTCCTGATGACGCCGATCGATTACGGCACCAACCCCGCCAATGCGGTCGGGCTGCCGGGGATCAACCTGAATCAGGCGACTTCGGCGATGACCCAGCTGGGGTTCCAGAGCATCCGCAACCTCGGTGCGAACAGCAACCAGCCGCTGATTACCAACCAGAACGACTTCCAGATTTTCAACAACGTCACCTGGATCAAGAGCAAGCACACGGTGAAGATGGGTGGCAGCGTCACGCTTCGCTCGCGCGAGATCCTCAACGCGGACACCATCGTCGGCAACTTCAGCTTCAACAACAACATGACGTCGAACTGCGCCGGCCGTCCGACTGGCTGCACGATCGACGGCAGCACGGGCTTCGATGTGGCGAGCTTCATGCTCGGCCTCGTCAACACCAAGAGCCGGAATCTGTTCGATGCCAACACCTACACGGAGACGCGGCCCGAGTACGCGCTGTACGTGCAGGACGACTTCCGCGCGACCAACCGCCTCACGCTCAACTTCGGCCTGCGCTGG
>Ga0209382_10006421_pt1 | contig 15132 bp, 11 predicted proteins | sample SoiMetdeltSBSDD5_FD_187599 | JGI IMG/M metagenome (GOLD analysis project Ga0209382, IMG submission 187599) | Bulk soil microbial communities from a Populus tree surrounding site in Tennessee, USA - Soil MetaG P. deltoides SBSDD5 (SPAdes) (version 2) | ecosystem: Environmental > Terrestrial >... | reverse complement strand
TTTCCCAGCGCAAGGCGCGAATCTCGGAGGCCGGGACCGGTTGTTCCACAGTTTCGCCCGTGGGCAGCGTTACCTTGCGCTTCAGAGGCAGGGGCTCGAAAACTTTGCCGTCCAGGCTGGCCTTTGCCGGTGCAGGCTTTGCCGAGTCAGGAATGTACTCCAGCCCGCGCGGGATGGGCAGCGTTGGCACTAAATTGCGCACGCCGGTCGTGCTCTCGTTTTTGTAGACGGCGTCATATTGAATCACCTCGCCCGGCATGGCACGATCTGCCACCTGAAGGACTTCCTTTCCGTCCGGCGCTCGCAATACCTTTTGCGCCTTCAGCGTCACCACCACATCGTTTTTGGCCGCTTGCGCTTTCGCGCTGCTCGGCCACATCACTGCAATCAGCGCGAGCGTCAAAACGGGCGCCACGCACCGCCCAACCATCCTGCTTGTTTTCATTTTCATTATTTATTTATAGTTCCGGTACACACGCTTCCCTTCCGGCGACCCGCCTTCCGGCGTGCCGAATCGAGCAGCGGATAGAATCCTTGCGTTTAAGAGGCGGAAGCCTGCTACGTGTGGCTCAGTTCAGCCAGCCATCACTTCAGCAACATGCTCAGGGCGCAAAGACGCCAGCCTCGTGCTTAGCAGCCTCAGTACCATTTTTGGACAGTCGGTGAACTTGAAGGGAGAAGGGCTTAAAGGAATGCAGACCTGGAACAAAAATTGGCTCCAAAGGTAGGACTCGAACCTACAACCCGCCGGTTAACAGCCGGCTGCTCTACCATTGAGCTACTTTGGAACCCGGTTTTAGCAGCCGGGGAATCTACAAATCATATGCCATGAGGTCAATCGGCTTTGTCGGAAATTCTTCCGAGTTGATTCGTGATGACGCTTGCGGGTAGGCTCCTCTATTCATTTATGAACGAAAACCAAAGTGAATCCTCAAAAGCTGGACAATCCCGCCGCAATTTCATCAAAACTACCGCCAGCGCGGCTGCAGCGGTGGGGGCTGCCGGCGTCTTGAAAACCCCCGTTTACGGCCAACAACAGGCGCCATCCACAGGGCGCTCGATTGGCGCCAATGATCGGATTGGCGTGGCTTACATTGGCGTGGGCAGCCAGGGGACTGCCCACATGCGGCACCAGAAGACAGCCGCCAAAGATAACAACATCGCGCAACTCGCGGTGTGCGATGTGTGGCAGAAGCGCCTGGATACGGCGCGCAATTTCCTGGGTCTGACCGAGGGAGACGCCTTTCGCGACCATCGAAAATTGCTTGAGCGCAAAGACATCGACGCCGTGGTGATCTCGACCATCGACAACTGGCATGCGCAAGTGACTTTGGATGCGCTGGCGGCGGGCAAACATGTTTATTGCGAGAAACCCATGACGCGTTATCTCGGCGAGGCGTTCGAGGTGTACGACGCGGTAAAGAAGAGCGGGAAAGTTTACATTGTGGGATCACAAGGCTGCATGGATCCCAAATACCACAAAGCCGCCGAGTGGATTCGCGAAGGCAAGATCGGTCCCGTGGTCTGGGGGCAGGGCTCCTATTGCCGGAACAATCCGAAAAACAGCGAATGGACTTATCCCGTTGATCCTGACCTGAAGGAAGACAACGTGGACTGGAACACGTGGCTCGGGCGCGCCCCCCGCATCAAGTTCAATCCCGACCATTACTTTTCGTGGCACAAGTATTACGCGTATAATTCGGGCATCATCGGCAATCTGCTCCCCCATCGGTTCCATCCGCTAATGCTTTCGACCGGCAACCCGGAATTCCCCCGACGCGTTTGCGCCACCGGCACACGCAAGATTTCGCTCGACCGCGACATCACGGACACCACGCACATGCTGGTCGAGTTCCCGAGCGGGCTGACGCTCGTCGTAGCGGGCAGCACTGTGAACGAACAAGGGCTGCAGGACATGATTCGCGGCCGCAAGGCGACCATCTATTTTTCGTCCAGCCAGAACAAAGTCGAACTCAAGCCTGAACGCATCTTCGCGGATGAAATGGACCCCGAGGAATTCACCAGTCCGCTGCCGACGGATAGCGTGCCGCGTCTGGAAAAGAACTGGTTCGATTGCATCCGGAACGGTCAGACTCCAAATGCGAATGTCGAACTCGCGATCCGCGCGCAAACTGCATTGTGCCTCGCCGAAATGTCCGAACGCATGAGCCTGACGTTGCTGTTCGATGAAAAGACGCGGGCAGTCAAGACCGGGGACGGCCGAACGATTCAACCCCTGAGCTACGACAGTATCGTGCCACCGGCGGCCTGACAACCCGTAGCCGCCGCCGTAAGGAGGCGCGGATTTGGGTGCTCCGCCTTGTTATCTCGGCGGTTGCATTGCCATTTGCGGGGAGTTTTCCCCATACCCCGCCATGTCGGCCCGCCTCTAAGCTGACACGATGAACGTCAAGTTGGCGGAGGAGAACCTGCGCGGCAGCTATCGCGGCCAGTGCGCCGCGTACCGGAAGGACGACGAAATCGAGGTGACGACCCCGCATCATCAACGGTTGCGCAAGGTGCTGGGCGAATTGACGGCTTCCTTTGAACGCCCGATTTCCGTGCTCGAAGCGGGCTGCGGCACGGGGCGTTATTTTCACTGCCTCCGAAATGTGGAGCGCTTGGTCGGCCTGGACATTTCCCCGGAAATGCTCGAGGCCGCCCGCCATCCGGTCCGCGCCAGTGAAGTGATGGTCAACGAAATCGACCTGATTTGCGGAAACGTATTCACGGCTCCGATCGAGCCCGAGTCTTTCGACTTCATTTATTCGCTGGGAATGTTTGGCTTCGGGTGCCCGGTTACGCCCGAGATTTGCAGCCGCTTTCATCAGTGGCTGAAACCCGGAGGCAAGCTGTTCTTCAACGTCATCGATCGCGGCGGCTGGCCCCTGCCGATGCGGATTCGCGGCACGCTGCGCAACTGGGCTTACGCCGTCGTGCCCAACGGCGTGCGCCAGCGCATGGACGAACGCGCCAATCACATGCCCCTGTCCGACATGACGCAGCGCGAACTCGACGCTATTCTGCGCCGAACGCCGTTCCAAAAGTACAAACTCCAAAGCGAACGCTGCCTCTCCCCTCTCTGGAACGGCAGCCACCTGGAAGTGCTGGCTGAAAAACTGTAAATCCCTGCGCGCGCCGCAACCTGCTTTCTAAGGAGTCGTCGGCTCGTTCACAGGCCAGCGCGGACTTGCCAAAAGCATCGATTTTCGGTATGTGTGCCCAATGGCCGCGGGAATGGTCGCATGAGCTACTTCTCAGTAAAATGCTTCGGCGTGGGCGATGGCGTGCCGAATGTGGACCGCAACCATTCCTCCTATCTCTACAAGCTGGGCGACGTCACCGTTTTAATCGATTGCGGCGAACCTGTAAGCCGGTCTCTCAAAGCCGCGGGAGTCGGCTACGACGCCATCGATCGCGTGTTCATTTCTCATCTGCACAGCGACCATGTCGGCGGGTTCTTCATGTTGCTCCAAAGCCTCTGGCTCGAACAACGCCGCAAGGACCTCGTCATCCACCTGCCTGAGGACGCTTTGGCGCCCCTGCAGCAAATGCTCCGCGGCGCTTATTTGTTTGAAGAATTGTTTTCCTTCAAGCTGCGCTTCCAGACGCTCCGCTCGGGTGAACCCATAAAGATTGATTCTGCCACGGTGACCCCTTCTCCGACAACGCACCTGGACAAATTGCGGCAGAAGTTCCAGACCAAATATCCCGGCCGTTACGAGGCATTTTGCTTTTCGCTCGAAACACAAGGCAAGCGCATCGTGCACAGTTGTGATCTGGGCGCGCCCGAAGACCTCGGGCCGTTGCTTGCCGAGCCGGTGGACCTGCTGGTCTGCGAAGTCTCACATTTCGAACCACAAACTCTCTTTGATTACTTGAGCCGCTATCCTGTCAAACGCCTGGCTTTGGTTCATATCGCGCGCGCGCATTGGGAGCAATTGGACAAAGTCGTCGCGGCCGCGCGCAAAACTTTAGCTGGCGTGGAAGTGCTCGTTCCGCGAGACCAAGAAGAGATCAGTCTTTAGCACGGTCGTTGTCCCAAATGCTCAAATCCTCCGGCGCGGTGGGCGCCGCGACGCTGACCAGCCGCGTCTTCGGCCTGGTCCGCGAAATCGTCTTCGCGCGCTTCATGGGAGATTCATGGGTGGCGAGCGCTTTCATCATGGCCTTCATGATACCCAACCTTTTTCGCCGCTTGCTGGGTGAAGGAGCCCTCACCGCCGCGTTCATTCCCGTATTCAAAGAGAAGGAGAAACTGCAGGGCGAAGCCCAGATGTGGAGCGCCGCCAACGCCGTCATTTCGGCGCTCACGGCGGTGACCGCAGGCGTGGTCATTGTGGCCGTGCTCGTCATCACCGGCATCCTCAAGATCGGCATTCCCGACGAAAAGACCGTGTTGATGCTTGAGCTCTTGCGCCTCATGTTCCCGTACTTGCTGCTGGTGTGTCTGGCAGCGGTCTGCATCGGCATCCTCAACGCGCGCGGCTACTTCTTTGTGCCGGCTTTGGGTACAACCTTCCTGAATCTGATCATGATCGGATCGGTCATCTTCCTCGCGCCGCGCATGGGAGAGAGACTGGACCAGCAAGTGTTCGGGCTTGCGATCGGTGTCCTGGCCGCCGGCCTTGTGCAAATGGCTTTTCAACTGCCGCTCCTGAACCGCGAAGGATTCCGCTACCAATGGATTTCACCATGGTCCAATGACACCGTGCATCGCGTGGCAACCCAAATGGGCCCTGCGATCCTGGGCGTGGCCGCCTACCAAATCAACGTCCTCGTCACGCAGAGCTTCGCATTTTGGACGGGCAAGGAAATCGTGGCGTCGTTCAACTATGCCGTCCGCCTGATGGAGTTGCCTCAGGGACTGTTCGGAATATCCCTGGCCACATACCTCTTGCCGACGCTTTCGGGACTCGCAGCGGAAAAGAAGTATCCCGAGTTCCGCGCGACGCTGCAACAGAGTGTAGGTTATTTAATATTCATTAATCTGCTCGCGTCGATCCTGCTGTTCACCCTGGCTGAGCCAATCATTCGTCTGCTCTTCGAACGTGGAAGATTCGATGGCGCTGCCACCATCCGCGCGGCATCGGCGCTCGTGTGGCTGGCGCCCGGGTTGGTCGCCTTCTCGCTGGTCAACATCCTTGCGCGTGGGTTCTATGCGCTCGGTGATACAAAAACGCCCATGCGCATCAGCGCGTTCTGTCTGGTGGTGAACGTGCTGCTCGTCGCCACGCTCATCTGGCGATTGCGGCAGGCTGGCCTCGGCCTGGCCAACACCTTGAGCGGGTGCGTGAATGTGGCGTTGCTGATTTTCGCGCTGCGCAAGAAGCTGGGAAAACTCGAATGGACCGCCGTGCGTACCCAATTGCCTGCCTTGCTCGGGGCGGGGATCGTCGCCGGCGCCGCGGCCTTTGGCCTGAGAGTCTGGTGGACGAACGCGTTGGGCCACAGCACCCTGCCGCTGAAACTGGGCGAAGTCTTCTTCCCCATGATCCTAGCCAGTGCCATTTATCTAGGACTGGGTTTCTGGTTGAAAGTACCATTCGTTAAAGACCTGGTTGCAATGGTCCGCAGTCGGCTGGTATAAGGCTGCCGCGCTTATGGCAACCAAAACCATCATTCGCCCGAAGAGATCGCCAGCCGCCGTTGGACCTTACAACCACGCCGTGCGCATCGGTGATCTGCTGTTTTGCGCGGGGCAAATTCCGATCGATCCTGGCACCGGCAACCTCGTGGAAGGCGATATCAAGGCACAGACCTTTCGCGTGCTGGAAAACGTGAAGGCCATCCTTGATGACCAAAAGCTCACGTTCAACAACGTGGTCAAGACCACGGTCTTCCTGACCAACCTTGCCGACTTCGCTGCAATGAACGAAGTTTATTCAAAGTATTTTACAGCCAATCATCCCGCCCGATCGACCATCCAGGTCGCCGCCCTGCCCCGCAACGCCAACGTCGAGATCGAAGTAATCGCACATTATTGAACCAGCCCGCGCGCGCTGGCCAGCGTATCAATGTCAGCCGGGGTTTTGTCCATGCGGATGCGCAGGATGCGGGGAAAACGCATGGCCAGGCCGCTCGAGTGACGGGCGCTCGCTTGGATGCGGTCGAAGGCGATTTCCAGCACCACTTGCGGTTCGACCTCGAAGTAGCGGCCGTGCTGACGAATGGCGGTGCTCAGGAAATGTTTGGTGAGCCCGCCAATTTCTGCGTCCGTCAGGCCGGTGTAAGCCTTGCCAATTGTCTTGAGTTCGTTAGTCGCCTCGTCGCGCACGGCGAATGTGTAGTCGCTCAGGACGTCCTTCCGCCTGCCGTGACCATACTCGGCCCCGACGACGACGCAATCGAGCGTGGCGTACGCTTTCTTAAGTTTCAACCACGACAGGCCGCGCCGGCCGGGTGTGTACGCGCTGGACGGGTCTTTGACCATTAAACCTTCGTTGTTTCGTTCGCGCGCCACAGTAAATGCTGATTCGATTTGTTCGGCGGAGCTGGCTTGCGAAATACCGGCCAGCCTGAATTTTTCCGGCAAGGGCAGGAGAGCTTCGAGCGCATGACGCCGCTCGGCCAATGGTTGAGCGAGCAGGCTTTCGCCGTTGAGCCAAAGCAAATCAAACGATATGTAAGTAATTGGCACTTCCTCCCCAAGGAACAGATCAGACTCCCGCCGTCCCAGCCGCTTCTGCAATTCCGAAAATGGAAGGGCGCGATCTTCTTTCATCGCCAACAACTCACCGTCAAGAATCAGATCGACGGGAAATATCTTCGCAGCGTCCACGATATCGAAAAAGGTTCGAGTGATTTTCTTCAAGTCGCGCGAATAGAGTTCAATGCGCGAGCCGACCTTGTGGAGTTGGCATCGAATGCCGTCATATTTGTCCTCGATCCAGACCGTTGGCGATTGCATACGCTCCCAAATGTCGGCCGCGGTTTCTTCAGGCGAAGCGAGCATGAACTTGACGGGACGGAATGGAACGAGGCTGGCTTCCGCGAGCCGGTTCTGTCGCGCCAAAATCGCGATTTCGCCGATGTGCCCACGCAGGAGATTCGTCTGACGTACGGCGTCTGCCGGGACATCGAAGGCTTGCGCAATCGCTTCCTCGACGAGCCCTTCCTTGAGTCCAATCCGTAAATCGCCGGTGACAATCTTCACCAGATACTTCGCTTCGATGCTTGTGCATTCCTGCAATGCCGCCTGAAAGAATGGGAGCTTCGCTTTTCCGCGCGCCGCGTGAAGTTCTTCGAAGAGGTGCTTGATCGCACTGAGCGTCAGGCGCGGCTCCAAGGCGGAGTGCAGGCGCATAATCTCGAACGCAGTTTCGCCGAGATCGCTGTGCCGCAAATAGACCTGGTGAAAATCCTCCTCGCCCAATCCGGCGATCGCGCACAATGCATCGCGCAGGACAGCCCAGCCCAGTTGGAGCACCTTGTTCTCCACGGGCGCGAACGGTGTCCCCGTGAAATAAACCGTTGCGTCTTCGAGTTGCGCTTCGGGCACGGTCTGGAGATACGCTGCGAGCACGCGGATTTTTTCCAGCTTGCTGGAAGTGCTCGCGACCACCGCACACACTTCCGCGAATCGCACGAAAAGTGACTCGGAGAATTCCGGCGCCGGTTTCTCGCTCAATGTCGTTGCTGCTTTCGTGCGCTTTGGCGGTGGTGGTTCGCGCAATGCCAGACCCATCTGCTCCGGAATGCCGAGTGCGCGCGCGTCGTGTCCAAGCTCGCGCAAAGTTTGCGCGAATTCGGCTGCAAAGCCGTGCACGGTATAAATTATTTTTGGTTCTACGCGCTTGACGAACTCCAGCAAATCCGGAAAGTCCGCATGATCACTCAACGGGAAAGCCGCGTCCACTCCGTAACGATAGCGGCAGTTCGGATCAGCCGCCCAGCCGGTCAGCACAGCGGTCCTTGAGCGCCCAAGATTTCGCAGCATGGCCGAGCCGACCACACTCGGCGGACACACGAGGACCTTCCCTTTGGTTTTGCCGGCTTCGTAGCGCTCGTATTTGGGAAATTTCTGGCCGAGTTGTTCGTAAATCTGGGTGAGCTTATACGCAGTGCCGTGCAGAGAAAGATCGAAGCCTGCATCAGCCAGCCCGCATAACAATTCCTGACTCTTACCCAGTGAGTAACCCAACAACACCGGAGTCTCATCGTTATCCAGCGACTCCTGGCAGAATCGGACGATGCTTTTCAGAACTTCCGGCGTGGGCGGAAAACGATACTGCGGCCGGCCAAATGTCGTTTCCATGATCAGGATATCAGCGCGGCAAGGTTCGCAGCACTCCGCCGAAAGGCCGGGCCGCAACTTGAAATCACCGGAATACAACAGCGTCTCACCTCCGGCCATGATGCACGCCATGGCGCTGCCAAAAATATGCCCGGCCGGAAGTAGCCGAATCTCGTAATTCCCAAAAGCGCGCGTCTCCCCGAACGCCAACACGTGTTCCAATCTCTTGCCCGGCAACCTCGCCTGCATCAGACGCGATGTCGGCGCGCTCAGGATCACCTCCCGATGCGCAGCCACATGGTCCGAATGCGCGTGGCTGACAAATACCTTCTCCGGCCCCGTCCGTGGCCAATGCGGATCCAGCCACAACTCCAATTGCGGCAAGACGATGCTCCCGGTCTGTCCTTGAGGCGTTAAAACGGACACGTTTAAAGCTAGGGGACCACCTCAAAAAAGCAACGTCGTTCAAAGCGCCATCACGCTTGATGCAATTAGTGTGGCTGCATCCGGCTCGGCTGGATTAGGGTTGGCGCGATGGCAAGAGAAGAGCACAAGCTTTCATTGACGTTCGAGCCGCTGACGACCGAACGCTGGGGCAACCTGGAAACCCTGTTCGGTGAGCGCGGCGCATGCGGCGGCTGTTGGTGCATGTCATGGCGGCTGCATCGTTCGCAATACGAGCAGCAAAAGGGCGCAGGAAACAAAGCTGCATTCAGAAAGATCGTCGCCAATGGCCCGCCGCCGGGCGTGATCGCTTACGCCGGGACTGAACCGGTTGGATGGTGCGCGGTCGCCCCAAGAGAGGTCCATGCGCGCCTGGAAAACTCTCGCATCCTGGCCCGCGTTGACGACCAACCCGTGTGGTCGGTCACGTGTTTCTTTGTCCGGAAGCCGTTCCGAAAGTCGGGCGTAAGCGTGCAGTTGTTGAAAGCTGCCGTCGCCCATTCGATGGCGCACGGCGCCCGGATCGTCGAAGGCTACCCGGTGGAACCGCGGAAGAAAGCGATGCCAGATGTTTTTGCCTGGACGGGAATTGCGTCGGCGTTTCGGCGGGCTGGCTTTAAGGAGGTCATGCGGCGCTCCCCCGGGCGCCCGGTAATGAGGTTGGAGGCCGGGAGACGGCAGCCAAAATCGAAACGCTGAACATCCGGGCAGCGCGCCCGTAGGGATCCGGGCGCTAAAGCGTCCGACCCTTGATTTTATTGGTCGAAATGCGACTGGGCTGCATCAAATCTTTCTACGCTTTGTGCCCCAAATAAGGCCCAAATGCTGCTGCTCCGTGGGGCCGGTAGCGCTATGGCGTTTGAGCAAATGCGGACTTTTCTCGCGGGAGAAGCCCAGGAAAGCCTGGGGGGGGTCACCATTCTGCCTCCGGACGGCTACCCGCTGCTGCTGAGTTCCGAGCTTCGGCAGGAGCACGAAACGATTTCCGAACTGATTAACTCGGCGGGGCTAGGCCAGCGGGGGTCCGACATTCGTGGCAACCCGACCCTGCTCCGGATGTGCGAGACCGACCCGGCGCGACGAACGCGCTATTGTATGGCGCTCATCGAACGGGCTTTTGCCTTCGATGCCAGGCTGGCTCGCGGGGACGCCCCTCCCCTCAAGAACGAGGCATGCGCAAGGTTCTTCGACCACGGGCCGGCTGCGGAAGCAATTGCGGTTTTGTTCGGACGCAGAGTCGAAGCAGAGCGACTGGTAGGTCCGTTGCTGGAATGGTTCACCGCCTATCGCTTCAATTATTACGCGACGCCGCTCATTGAACGGGTGGTCGACTGGATACGTCAGGCCTGCGAGGGCGCTACCCTTTCGGACGAATGGCGCCGTCTCCTGATTGCCGTGCGCGGACAGTTCAGCGACGTTGACTACCGGCCGGCTCAGATCGCCATGGCCCTGGAGCACCGGACCGATTTGCTCAAGTACCCCGAGGATCAATGGCTTGAATCATCGATTGACGCGTTGATCGGAAAGGGACCATGGCTCGTGCTGGTTCCCTGCGAAGTCTGGGCCGCCGAGGCGCTGGAGCAACTCAACGCCGCAACGCCCGAGCATCGCGACCACTGGTTCAATCTGCTGAACCATTGTCATCTGGCAACCTCGGCTCGGCCGAACGCGAAATGGTTGAAGACAGGTTTGGCGCTGTTGGATGCCGTGGGCAGCGAACCTTTTGCATCCCACGTGACGTCATGGTTTCTCCGTGCCAGCGACGGGCGTGTTCGGCCAACCCTGAGCATGCCGTGGGAGGAAGCCGACGAACGTTTCCGCATGCACGAGATAAACGCCGCCGTCCTGCGAGGATTGCTTTGGCTATGCCCCACGGTCGCCCGTCCGGAACTCATCCGGGCCATGGCCAGGGTCTGCTTCGCGGCCTTCCAGAAAGTCCGCGGCTTGGGCACGCGCGCACTCAAGGTAGGCAATGCCGGCGTTTACGCGCTCGGCCAGATCGACGATCCACTCGCACTCGGCCAACTGGCGTTGCTGAAGACCAGAATCAATTTAGCGTCGGCGCTAAAGGGTATCGACAAGGCAGTTGCTCTCACGGCGAAACGTTCCGGTCTTTCCCGCGATGAAGTGGCCGAAATGTCCGTGCCAACTTACGGCCTGACCGAGGTCGGCGTTGGCGAGGAGAAGATCGGCGACTTCACGGCACGTCTCACCGTCAACGGCACGCACGCGCCGGAACTGACCTGGATCAATCCGGACGGCCAGACACAGCGAAGCGTCCCCGCGATAATCAGGAAGGATCATGCGCCGCAGTTAAAGGAACTGGAAGGATGCGCCAGGGAGATCGAGAAGTCGCTGCCCGCGCAGCGCGATCGCATCGACACTCTGTTCCTCCAACACCGCACCTGGCCCATGAACGTTTGGCGCGAGCGCTATTTGGATCATCCGCTGGTCGGCACACTGGCGCGCCGCCTTCTCTGGGAATTTACGGTGGAGGATTACACCACGATCGGCATCTGGCGCGAGGGTCAACTCGTGGACATGGAGCTTAAGCGGATCGGTATCGAAAGCCCCATCACGACCGTGCGACTATGGCATCCTATCGCCAAGCACAACGCCGAGATCGCCGCCTGGCGCGAGTGGCTCGAAGCGCAACACATTCAACAGCCCTTCAAGCAAGCCCACCGCGAAATCTATCCGCTCACCGACGCTGAACGCCAAACGCGCACCTGTTCAAGGCGGTTCGCAGGGCACGTGCTGAAACAACATGAGTTCAATGCGTTGTGCGTTGCGCGCGGATGGCAAAACCAGCTTCGGCGGATGGTGAAGGCTGAGTTCCCTCCCGCATCGTTGGATTTGCCACACTGGGGATTGCGCGCGGAATTTTGCGTCGAGGGCGTCGGCTGCGACTATGCGTCGGACGGCGCGGACACAAACCAGGACGGTGTTTACCTGCGCGTCGTCACGGATCAGGTGCGCTTCTATAACGCCGATGCTCCCCAAGGAGCCGAGACCGAACCGATTCCTCTGGACGAAATCCCGCCGCTGGTCTTCTCCGAAGTCATGCGCGATCTGGACTTGTTTGTTGGCACAGCGAGCATTGGAAACGATCCCACCTCCTCGCACGGTGGGCCTCAAGGCCGGCATCGCCAATATTGGTGGAACTATTCCTTTGGTGAACTCGATGCCACCGCCCGTACCCGCAAAGAAGTCCTGCAGCGGCTCGTGCCCAAACTGAAGATCGCGGACTTATGCCAATTTGAAGACCGTTTCCTCGTTGTGAAAGGCAGTTGGCGAACCTACAAGATACACGTCGGCAGCGGCAATATTCTCATGGAGCCCGACGACCAATATCTCTGCATCGTCCTGAAGCAGAATGACGCCCAGGATTTTCCGGTGCTTTTGCCCTTCGAAGGTGACCCCGCTCTTTCCGCCATCATCAGCAAAGCCTTCCTCCTCGCCAACGACACCAAAATCACCGACTCCAGCATCGTGAGGCAGATCATGCCCCAGGACGGGCGGCCGGCAAACCCGCAGCCGGAGGAAGTTTGCATGGAAGCCATGGAAGCGGAAGGGTCAGAAGAGGCAGCTTGATTACCCGGCTTCTGTGATTTGTTTGTCCTCGACCTGATGTTTTCCCCATCCTAGCTTTCTGGCTCGCATGTTCTCGCTGTTCAAGCGCAAGACTTCCCAACCTCTGGAGCCAACCTTTAAAACACGCGTCCAGGATTTCTGGCGATGGTATGCGGAGGTTGCGGCGCGATTCTATCAAACGATCGAAAACACAGATTCTGCCGCTCTCGAACCGGAAGTCAGCGCGAAGATAAGCGAGCTTCTACCACGCTTCGCATGGGTGTTTGGTCCTGGCCCCAATAACAACGGCCACTCGTTTACGTTGTCCGGCGAAGGCAATCTTCACCTTCAGTTCCTGACCGAGTACTGGAAGCAGCAAGCGCCGGCGCTGGAAGGTTGGACATTCTACTCTGCACGCCAGCCATCGACCGATTTGGAAAGTTGGCGCATTGAAATCGGCGGACAATGCTTTGATCCGCTCGAATTCTGGCTCTCTCCGAGCCTGGACCAGGAGTTACAACAAATCGATATCACCGTTTGGCACCCTCTCTTCGCAAAGCTGGAGGAGAAAGATCGATGGACGGTTCTATTCCTCGTCCTCGACGAAGCTCTGGGTGAATTCGGCACGCAAACCTGGATCGGCGAGATTAACATGAGCGACCAGCGGCTTGCGGATGCCTTTCCTCTCAAAGAATTGCCGGCCTTTGTCCGAGCTCAAACCGACGCAGGCTGGAGCAAACTTCCGCCGACTGAGTTTGGATCCGTCTACCAGATAAAAGAGCCGCATGATCGTTTCCGGCGCAGCGATATTATCGGAGGCACAACTTACAGCATGAAGCTCATCAACCAATTCCTGGAGTCTGAGGACAAACTCGAGGACCCGCTGGCAGACACCGGTGCCGATTATGTCTTTGTCCAATTTCCCAGCGAGATTCTCCCGGAAGGAAACCAGGTTGAAGTGCGCGGCGAGATCGAGGACGCCCTTGACGAAGCGCTTTCATCCGCCGGATGCGGCCGGCTTATTGGCGGCGCCCTCGGCACACAATTCGCCTACATCGACTTATTGCTCTTTGACGAAACCGAAGGCCTCAACATCATCCAAAAAGTATTGCGCGACCGCGCCTTGCCCAAAGGCACCTCCATCGATTTCTTCGCCGACTCCAAGCGAGATCGCAGAATCGTTCTGAACTGAAGGCAGCCTCATTGCACTATGCCTACGCTTCTCCTTTCAGCTCGCCATACCGATGATTCACAGAAACTGTGGCGCGCTTGTATCGGTGCCGATTGGGACGTCCAACGCGTGCATGGTTGGAAGGTTCCGGAACTGTCCCCGCAGGACGTAGTCGTTTACGGAGAACCGTTGTTTGCGAGTCTCGTGGCGCAGACCCTGAAACTTAGACTCGTTGAACCGCCAATCGACTGGCTGCCACAAATCCCAAAGCGTTGGCGCGCACGCGACGTCCGGCTGACGACCCTCGCAGATGCGCGCACGATGCGCGAACGCGCGTTCATCAAGCCGGCCCATGAAAAGTGTTTCGATGCGCGTGTGTACGAGAGCGGAGCGGAACTGCCCGCGCCAGGTATTCTTCCTGACGACTTGCCAGTCCTCGTTCAGGAGATCGTCAAATGGACGGTCGAATATCGCTGCTTTGTTGTGGATCGCCGCGTGGCTACCGCCTCGGCGTATTGGCGTGACGGAGCATTGGCAAAATCAGTGGACGGGACTTGGATCGAGAAGGAGTCGGAACTTGAGGAAGCTGTTCGATTTTGCAATCACTCCCTGTCAGATTCCGCGGTCTCCGTCCCCGAAGCCGTAGCCGTCGATGTCGGCATCATCGAGAATCACGGCTGGGCCGTCGTTGAATGCAATGCGGCATGGGCCTCGGGAACTTACGGTTGCGACCCAATTGAAGTCCTGCGTGTGCTCCGACGTGCGTGCCAACTGAAGGAGACCTGATGATCCGTCACTAGCAGTGTGCACAACGACAGCCTTACATTGGGTACTCGCCATCGAGGTGGTTCGTCGGCATAATGGGCCGATTCCGAATTCCCACATTTTATGGATTTGGAAACTAAAGACGTAAGCCCGTCATCGCCATCTTCAAGGGGAGAATGGTTCGCATCGACGCATTGGAGCGTTGTGCTGGCCGCCAGGGAAAGTGACGCGCCATCTGCTGCGGAGGCACTGGAGAGACTGTGCCGGACGTATTGGCCGCCGCTCTACGCATTCATTCGGCGTGAAGGTTATGCTGAAGCTGAGGCCAAAGATCTGACGCAGGAGTTTTTCCTCAGGCTGATAGACCGCGAGTTTCTGCAACGATTGCGTCATCAACAAGGAAAGTTTCGCTCTTTCCTGCTGACATTTCTGAAAAACTTTCTTCTGGAACAGCGGGGCAAAAGCAAAGCGCAAAAGCGCGGCGGGGGGAAAGTCATCGTTTCGCTGGACGAGCTTTCCCAGGACGGTTCCTATCTCCACGAACCGGTCGATCATTTCTCACCCGACCAGGTGTTCGAGCGTCGCTGGGCGCAAACCATTTTCCAGGTGGCGCTTAATCGGCTGCGGGAAGAATACGTCTCTTCGGGTAAAGGCGATTTGTATGATGTGCTGAAGGATTTCCAGCCGCGCGAAGGCGTGTCTTACGCCGAAATCGGCGCCAGATTTGGAATGACCGAAGCGGCGATAAAATCGGCCGTGCAACGAATGCGGGCGCGTCATCGCGAACTTTTACGGCGGGAGATTGCGAACACGGTGACGCGGCCGGATGAAATCGACGAAGAAATTCGACATTTGCGGGAGGCACTTTCCGGCGGAATACATTGACCGGCAAGCGGGCTTGCCACTTTCGGCGAAATTTCCTCCTGTAAAGAGCAGCGGGCTA
>Ga0209382_10006419_pt1 | contig 15138 bp, 14 predicted proteins | sample SoiMetdeltSBSDD5_FD_187599 | JGI IMG/M metagenome (GOLD analysis project Ga0209382, IMG submission 187599) | Bulk soil microbial communities from a Populus tree surrounding site in Tennessee, USA - Soil MetaG P. deltoides SBSDD5 (SPAdes) (version 2) | ecosystem: Environmental > Terrestrial >... | reverse complement strand
ACCGCAAGACGCTAGACGTTGGTGAAGTGACGCCGATGGAGCCTCCCTCCGAGGTGCTCGAGGGCCTCGGCCCGGACGGTGACGGCCAGGAGCACGGACCTGACGCCTACGTCTTCGGCGACGAGGCCGGCGGCCAAGTCACGAGCGTCAGGCGCCAATGGGAAGACGCGGGGCATGATCTGCGGCGCGAATTCGCGAGCCGGCTGCTCGAGTCGTCCGCGGACCTGCACAACGTCTCGGCGTTTCTTGGCCACGCGAACATCACGACGACGAGCCGGCATCTGGCGAGCACGCCGACGCGGCTGGCGCGGGCACTCGACAAGCTCGAGGCCGCATTCGCACACTATTCGCACACGGAGGACAGCGACTCGGCTCCGGCAGCAACGTCTACACCGCACTGAACTCGTTGCGGGAACAGCGGTTCTCGGCACGTGGCCATGAGGTGCCACGGCGACGCAGCATAAGCTTCGAAGTATAGTGGCGAACGACCGTCGAAGGTAATGGCTGCGCGCATCCCGTCGTAGAGAGGCTGTTGATGACATCGATTGGTTCGGGCACGACAACGGCGCGGCTTACGCCACTGCAGTGGGTCATCTGTGCGATTGCCGCCCTCGGCTTCGCGTTCGATACCTACGAGTTGCTGATGCTGCCGCTCATTGTCAGGCCCGCGCTGTCGGAGTTGCTAGGCGTGCCACCCAACAGTCTCATGGTCAACGACTGGGTGGGTTACATGCAGTACGTGCCCGCGGTGGCTGGCGGAATCTTCGGGCTGATCGGCGGCTACCTCACCGATATCTTCGGGCGCCGGCGCGTCCTGGTGTGGAGCATCCTGCTGTACGGTTTCTCCGCGCTCGCAGCTGGTTTCTCCACGTCGGTGTACTGGCTGCTGTTCTGGCGCTGCTGCACGTTCGTCGGCGTCTGCGTGGAATTCGTGGCCGCCGTCGCCTGGTTGGCCGAGCTCTTCACCGATCCTGCTCAGCGCGAGCGCGTCATCGGCTATACGCAGGCGTTTGCCTCGTTCGGCGGCGTGATGGCCACTGGCGCGTACTACTGGATTGTCAGCAACGCCGAATCGCTGCCCGCGGTTATGGGCGGGCACGAGGCGTGGCGCTACACGCTGATGTCCGGACTGGCGCCGGCACTCCCGCTGATGATCATCCGCCCGTTTCTTCCCGAGTCGCCGATGTGGGAGCAGCGCAAGCGCGAGGGGACGCTCAAGCGTCCCAGCTTCGGCGAGTTGTTCGCACCACGGTTCCGGCGCACCACGATTGTGACAACCGTGATGATGGCCGCCGTCTATGGCGCGGCGTTCGGCGCCATCCAGCAGATGCCGCGGATCGTCCCCGGACTCGAGGAAGTCCGAGCGCTGCCGCGCACAGCTCAGGAGCAGACCATCAGCGTGGTCCAGACATTCCAGGAGGTCGGCGGTATGGCTGGACGGATCGCGCTGGCGTTCCTCGCAGCGATCGTCATCGGCCGACGCCGGCTGATCTGGCTCTTCCAGATTCCCGGGTTCTTCCTGCTGCCAGCGATTTTCTTTCTCACCCCCGTCGAGGGCCTGACGTGGGCCCAATGGGGAATCTTCCTCGTCGGCTTCTTCACCGTCGCCCAAATGAGTTTCTGGGGCAACTATCTGCCGCGCGTCTATCCAGTGTATCTCCGCGGGACGGGCGAAAGCTTCGCCGCCAACGTTGGCGGGCGCATGATCGGCACCTTCGGCGCGCTGGCGACGACGTCGCTGGTCAGCGAGATGCCGGGCGCTTCGGTTCCAATCAAACTGGCGTACGCAGGCGCGCTCGTCGGAACGTGCGCCTATGTGATCGGCTTCATCGCCAGCTTCTGGCTGCCCGAGCCGCAGCAATCGGATCTTGCCGATTGATGGCGTCGGCGATCACACGAACGTCGGACCAAGACCGACCGACGCGCTGGTGACGTAGCTCACGACGAACCCTACCGCGATCGCGATGATGACCACCACCACGGTGTAGCCGACGGCCTTGTCCTGAGGACTCTTCATTACGCGCATCAACCCGAGATAGAGCAGATACAGCGAGTACAGCGCGCCGATCAGCGTGATCAGACTCCCGAGCACCGGGACGAACTGGAAGAATCCGGCCACCCACGCCGGCGTGGGTGCGTACGCGGCGACCTTGGCGGCGCTCTTGCTGTTCTTCGCTGCCCCGAACGTCGGCGCGAGCGCATCGACGATAACTGACAGAACCACGACACCGACAAGCGACATCACCAGCCCGACGATCGCGGCGCGCACCGCGAATCCCAGGCCCAGGCCGATCATCAGGCTTCCGACCAGCGAGCCCATCGCGCTGAGTGCCGCCAACGGCAGCGCGTATCCGGTGATCAGGCCGCCCAGCGTTGCTGGCTCCGCGGCGATCACTGACCATTCCGGATCCGGTGACAGCAACAGTCTCTTGACTCGCTCGACGATGTTCATGGTTGACCGAGACTATACTTCGCCCCGGAGACCGGTTGACGAACATATGACCTGGATCACGGCGGCCGCCATCGGCGCGCTGGTGCTCGCGGCAGTGAGCACATTCGGCGACTTCGTCTGGGCGACCTGGATTCCACAGCACCGCGCGGTCTTCGGGCTGACGCATGGCACGCTGCTGTTCCTGGTGGTTGGACTGTATCTCGGCCTCGTCGCACGCCGGCCGGCCTACGGGGCGATCGCCGGAACGCTCATCGGCTTCATCGCCGCCGCATCGTTCTACCTGCTCGCGCCGATGACCGGCGTCTGGATCATGTTTGCCGTGTGGATCGGAGCGTGGGAGCTGCTGACGGTGCTCCAGGTACGTCTGCAATCGATGCCCACCACCCTGAACGCCCTCCTCGTCCGCGGCGGCATCGCTTCGCTCGCGTGCGGCGCCGCTTTCTATGCCGTTTCCGGCATCTGGTTCCCGTTCAATCCCGTCGGCTGGGACTATCTCTGGCACTTCAGTGCGTGGACGATCGCGTATCTTCCGGGATTCGCCGCGCTGTTCGTCGCCAACATGCCACGGCCCATCAGCCCCTCACAGAGGAGACATCCGTGAAGTCACGACGAGAATTCATCAGCAGCGCGGCAGGCATCGGGTTCGGTCTGGCGGCCTCGGTCCCCGAGGCCCTCGCGCAGCAGCCAGCATCAGCCGCCGCGCCGGCGACCGGCGCAGCCCCAGATCTCAATTTCATCAACGGCCGCATCCACACGTTCGATGCGCGCAATTCGGTGGTGAGTTCCGTCGCGATCCGCAACGGGCGCATCGCGAGTGCCGGTAACAGCGCGCCAGCGCGTACCGCGAATACACGTGTGGTCGACCTTCGCGGGCGCACTGTCGTGCCCGGGCTCATCGAGGGCCACGTCCACATCGTCAGTCTGGCCAATCGTCCGGGCTACCACACCATCCTCGAGAACACGACATCGATTCGGGAGATTCAGGAAGCGCTGGCCGCCAGGCGCAAGAGCGTACCCGAGGGTCAGTGGATCACGTCGATGGGTGGCTGGCACACGAACCAATGGTCCGAACATCGATATCCAACGCTGAAGGAACTGGACGAGGCCGTGCCCGATCGGCCGGTGCTACTGTACGAGCGGTTTACCGGACCTGCGATCACGAACAGCGCCGGCAAGAAGATCCTCGACGCGTTTGACGCGGGTGCTCCAGTGCATCCGGACATCAAGAAAGTCGCCGTCGCGGACAACGGCCAGATCGCCGCGGCGGGTTTCGCCGGCGGCGGTCCGGCGGCCAGTGCGTTGTTCCATCTGCGGCGCCTGCAGACATTCGAGGACAAGAAGCGCAGCACGATCGATGCGATGGCCTATTCAGCGGCCGTGGGTTTGACGGCCCACCTCGATGAGGTCCTCTTCCCCACTCCAGGACCGCTGCACCCGAACCAGATTCTCTCCAACCTCGATCAATACCGGATGTATGACAGCTGGCTGGCGCTGCATCGCGAAGGCAAGGCGCTCGTCCGGCTGCAGATGAACTTTCTACAGAATCAGAATGACCCCGCGCTGCCGGAACTGAAGGAACGGCTGCGCAACCAGTTCCAGTTCTTCGGCGACGACATGATGATGACCGGCTCGATCGGTGAGTGGGCGGCGCCACTTGCCGCCGGCGCTGTGTGGCGCGAGGCGCAGCGCCTGGTCGCCGAGGCTGGCTGGCGCAACGAGAACAGCGTGCAGAATCTCGCCGGGCTTCAGCAGGTCGTCGAGGCGTACGAGGAGGTCAACAAGAAGTACGACATCACCAAACTGCGATGGATGGTGCACCACGTGCCGGAAGTCACTTCCGACCTGCTCAATCGGTTGAAGGCGATGGGATGCGGCGTGCAGATGGGGGCGTTCCGCTGGGTGACATCCAACGATCCCAAGGCGATCGTCGGCCCGCCGTTCCGCACGGTCGTGGACAACGGCATTCAAGTGGGCATCCATGGCGACGGCGTCCACATCGCGCCGCTCAACCCGTGGCTGCACATCTATTTCGCGGTCACCGGCGTGAACTCGTTTGGCGCCAAGGTCAACGGCGACCAGCAACTCACCCGTCAGGAGGCGTTGCGCCTGTTTTCCCGCGGCAACAGCTGGTTCCTGCGCATGGAGGACAAGATCGGCTCGATCGAGCCAGGCAAGCTCGCCGACCTCGTTGTCCTCGATCGCGACTACTTCACCGTGCCCGACGTGCAGATCAAACAGATCAAATCACTGCTCACGATCGTGGACGGCAAAATCGTCCATGGCGCTCTGTAATTGACGATGTGCGGATCGCCAATCCGAAATGTCATCGTCTCTGACCTATCGCGAACACGTGATCGTCAGTGCGGATGAAGATCTGACCGTTCGAGATCGCCGGTGACGCGATCGCACGTTCTCCGAGATCGTTCCGCGCGAGGACGCTCGGTGTCCGGCCCGCCCGCATGACGATCGTCTCGCCGTTCTCGCTGACGAAGTACACCTTGCCGTCGGCGGCGACGGGTGACGCTGAAAACACGCCCTCGATGCGCTGCTGCGAGACGCGCTGTCCGCTCTCGGCCTCCACCACAGTCACCGCGCCAACATCAGTCGCCATGTAGATCAGCCCTTCGTGGAACACGAGCGACGAGATGTATGGGGCTCCTGTCGCCGATTCCCACACCACGTGCGACTTCGAGATGTCGCCGCGCCCGCCGGGACGGATCGCCATGTACGGACTGCTGCGATAGCCGCGGCTCATGTAGATGACACCGTCGTGGAACACCGGCATCGGAATGGGAAAGCGATTGGTCCCGCCCGTGAACCACAACAACGTGCCGTTGCGCGGGTCGTAGGCATCCACACGCTCGCTGGAGTTCACGATGAGCTCAGGTCCGCTCGGCGCCTCGATCACGAGCGGGGTGCTGTAAGACATCCGGCCCTTGCCGCGGTCGGCTTTCCACACCTGTTTGCCGGTTCGCTTGTCGAGCGCGAGAAGGTAGGACGCAGGTTCGTGGTCGCAGAGCAGAATGATCGAGTCGCCGTACAGCGTCGGTGAACTGCTGTGACCCCAAATCACCTCGAAGCGCGAGATCTCGGTCCCGAGATGACGTTGCCAGACGACCTTCCCGTTCATATCGAGGGCCACGATCTGACCGGTACCGAACCACGCGTAGACCAACTGCCCGTCGCTGACCGGGCTCGGCGACGCCAGGTTGTGCTTATCGTGGACCCCGGCCAGCTGTCCCTGCGCTTCGACGCGGTGCTGCCAGAGCCGACGGCCGTCGGTGCGGTGAAAGGCTTCCACCAGGAAGGTCGTCTTTTCCGACGCGAGGGCAGCCGCGCGGGCACCGCCGAGCGCACGCTCGCCCTGGTCGGCCGCATTGCTCCCCTGCACAAGCCTCGGGTGGTTGCCTTCGCGGCGCACACCGGCGCCGAGCTGCGACGTGACGATGACTCGGTCTCCGACGACAATCGGCGTTGAGACGCCGAGTCCGCCGATCGGCGCTTTCCACGCCACGTTCTCGGTGGCGCTCCACTTCACGGGCAGTCCAGTTTCACTCGTCGTGCCCGTGCCGCTCGGTCCCCGCCACTGCGGCCAGTCAGCCGCGGCGAGCGAGCCAGCCGTAAGGTAAACCAGGATGAATGCGAGTCGTATACGACGTGACATGCCATCTGCCTCCGCGTTACCGAATATACGGCCGGCCATGCGTTCCGTACGTACTCGCCTTCTCATCGGCTCGGTCGTAGTGCTGGGGCTGAGTGCGCTCATCGACGCGCAGGACGCGGCCACGGCGGCCAAGAACTGGCACCAATGGCGCGGCCCTCAGGCAACCGGCGTATCGCCGACCGCCAACCCGCCGCTCGAGTGGAGCGAGACGAAGAATATTCGCTGGAAGGTGCAGATTCCGGGCCGCGGCTCCGCGTCACCGATCGTCTGGGGCGACCGGCTGTTCGTCGTCACGGCCGTTCCGGTCGGTATCACCGGCGACGCGCAGCACACTCCCCGCGGCGGCCTTACGCCTCGCGGCGTGCATCGCTTCATGGTGATGGCCCTCGATCGCAAGACCGGCAAGACCATCTGGGAACGAGTGGCCCGCGAGCAGGAGCCGCACGAGGCGTCGCACACCGACAACGGCACCTGGGCGTCGGGCTCACCCATCACTGATGGCGATCGCGTCTACGCTTACTTCGAGTCGTTCGGGCTCTTTGCCTACGATATGAACGGCAAGCTGCTCTGGGAAAAGGATCTCGGTGACAAGAAGATGCGCAACGCCTTCGGCGAGGGCTCGACGCCCGCGCTGCACGGCAACACGCTCGTGGTCGTCTGGGATCATCTCGGTGGCGAGTCGTTCGTCGTCGCACTCGATAAGCGCGATGGCAAAGAACTGTGGCGCACGCCGCGCAAAGAAATCGACACGTGGGCGACGCCGCTGGTGCTCGAGGTGAACGGTCGCGCGCAGGCAATCGTGCCAGCCATGGAGCGCGTGCGCAGCTACGACCTCGAGACGGGCAACGTGGTATGGGAGAGCGACGGCCTGACGATGAACTCGATTCCATCGCCAGTTCACGAAGATGGCCTGGTATTCCTGATGAGCGGGTTTCGCGGCAACGATCTGAAGGCGATCCGCGTGGCAGATGCCAAAGGCAATATCGATGGCACCAGCGCGATCGTCTGGACGCTCGATCGCGACACCCCGTACGTGCCGTCGCCCGTGCTGGCGGACGGCGTGCTCTACTTCCTCAAGTCCAACAACGGCATTATTTCAGCGCTCGACGCAAAGACCGGCAAGCCGCATTACCAGAATCAGCGTCTCGACGGCGTCCCCAACATCTTTGCCTCGCCCGTCGCCGCGAAAGGCCGCCTGTACTTCCCCGGACGCGAAGGCACAACGCTCGTCGTCAAGTCGGGACCAACCTTCGAGGTGCTGGCCAAGAACACTCTCGACGATGGGTTCGATGCGTCACCGGCGTTGGTCGACAGCGAAATCTTCTTGCGCGGCTACAAATACCTCTACGCGATCGCTCAGCCGTAGCACTGGCTCGCCGGCTCGCGAGCTATCATTCTCACCGCTGGAGGACCAGGAAGCATGGAACACGACGAACTCACGCGGCGAGACTTCGTATCGATGACGGTGGCGGCCGGCCTTGCGGCGGCCGCAGGGACCGAGATCTCGGCGCAACAGCCGGCCGAGAGAACCGTCGAAATCAAGACGCCCGACGGCACATGCGATGCCGCGTTCATTCATCCGGCAACCGGCGCGCATCCGGCTGTGATCATCTGGCCGGACGCGTTCGGGCTGCGCCCGTCGATGCGCGATATGGCCAAGCGCCTGGCTGCGAGCGGATACACAGTGCTCGTGCCGAACCCGTACTATCGCGCGGGAAAGGCGCCGATGTGGGAGGATGCCTCGAAGGTCAACTTCCAGACCGAGCGGCCGAAGATCACGCCGCTCATGCAGTCAATTCAGGCAGACGGCGCCGTCGAGAAGGACGCACCTGCCCTGATCGCCTGGCTCGACATGCAGAAGGAAGTCGATCGCAACAAGAGGATCGGCACGCAGGGCTACTGCATGGGTGGTGCCCTGGTCATGCGGACCGCGGCCGCTGTGCCCAATCGTGTCGGCGCGGGCGCGTCATTCCACGGCGGCGCCCTTGTGACGACGAACCCGAACAGCCCGCACCTGCTCGCGCCAAAGATTAAAGCCAAGATGTACTTCGGCATCGCGACCAACGACGACATGCAGCAGCCTGACGCGAAGGTGAAGCTCAAGGAGGCGTTCGAGGCCGCAAAGAATCCGGCGGACATCGAGGTCTATTCAATGGCGCAGCACGGGTGGTGTGTGCCGGACATGCCCGCTGGACAGAACGGACCGATCTACAAGAAAGACGACGCCGAGCGCGCGTGGAGCAAGCTGATGGCGCTGTACAAGGCCGCGCTCGTCTAAGACTATTGAGCAGCCCTCGTGCATGCGCGACACGCCGCATGCACGAGGTCGTTATCAGACGGCCGGGCGGCCAAAGGCCGCCTGATCACACCCCGAATCGGCCGGACACGGCGACAAACGCCGTTCCGAAGTGCTCGATTGAAATCGTCACCTGGTACTTCGTCTCCCATTCCCAGATGTCCTGGTGCTCGAGATAGCGCTTGTAGATCTCGAACCGGGTTCCGTCGTTCAAACGTCTCTCCTGCCGCTCGATTTTCGAATTGAATCGCGCCCGCTCGAGACTCCACGCAGAATCGAGAATCAGAAACCTGCCGTCTTTGTCGAGCATCTGCTTCACGCGCTCGAACAACTGCTGCTCTTCGTCGTCGGCGAGATGGCTGATGAGAAATCCGATGAGCACCGAGTCATAGGCAGCCGAGCGAAACGGGTGTTGGAGCACGTCGGCCTGGAGGATTTCAGTTCGATTCGTCGCATCGAGCGCAGCGACCTTCTTTCGGCACGCACCGAGCATTCGCGGCGATTGATCGATCAGTGTCACGCTCGAACAGCTCGGTGCGTAATGCGGCAGCCAGTATCCCGTGCCACAGGCGAGATCAGCGATCCGCCCGCTCGCGAGGCGTCAATGACTCCGGCGAGGATCACCGCTTCACGGCGGAACACGTCCGTGTCGGAGATCGACGCAGTTCCTGTCCCCAGCAGGTAAGCCTCCTCGTACTCCGAGGCACGCTCATCGTAGTAACGATGCATGCTGTTGCGAAGGTCAGGATCCACTGGCCACCATAGTGTACGGCTTGGTGCTGGAGCTCCACGGGCAACCTTATCGGAGAGAGGGTGGAATCGGCGCGAAGCCCGGCTCGAAGCCGCTCGCACGCTCGCGACGCTGCAGCGGATCGTTGATCGGTGTCGGCGGCACGATGCCGAGTCGCACAAGCTGCGGACGGAACTCGTACCGGATGTTCACCGAGTGCGCAGGAGTGTTCTCGAGATTCAGCCACACCTGCGTTACCGTGTGATCGGTCGCACGGCCCATGCCGGTCGCCGCGTATTCCTCGTTGGCTCGCCTGGGTGCGTCCGCCGCCGCTGATGCGGGCGGCGCAGGTGCCTGTTGTCGCGACGAGTCCTGATACGCCCTGATTTCTGGCACACGCTCCTTGAAGAACACTGCGGTGATCAGCCCGACGTTGGCCGTCTTCCCGAGCGCCTGTGCGTATGACCGCTCTTCGGTGGTGAACTCGAATCGGCGGGCCTCGGTGCGGCTCGTTTGCCAACCGCTGATCGTGATCGTCCCGTACGGATCGATCACCCATTTGCGGGCGTCGGCGGCCGTCGTCTGCCGCGCGTCGATCGTGTTGAGCCCGTCAACGGACAGCGCGACCGCTACGCGAACGCCGTACGGATTGCGCAGCTGAATCGCGTACTCACGGCCCTTGAGGGCCTCGATGTACCACCGGCCCTGATGCGCGTACCGATGTTGCGGGGTGCCGCCGACAAGGATTTCGACATTCGAGACTGGCTCAGACGCAGTCGCGACGACGCCAGGGGCGCCGGCGGCGAGTGCCAGGCCGACAACTACGAGACAGGCGAAACGAGGGTTCATAGATCCTCCTGGGGTTTGAACGGAGGACCTCGAAAACCTTGCATCCCGTAAGGCCAGGTCTCAGACCCAGCGTTCAGTCTGGCGCGATTTTCTCGCTTTGGCGACGGTCAGCCGCCATGAAACAGCCAACAAGTCCCGGAGCGCGTCGCTCCCGACCGAGGTCAGCCGGACCAGCACCAGCGGATACTGGCGGTAATAGTCGGTCAGGTAATACGTATCCGGCGCATCCTCGAGCAGATAGTGGCGTTCATCGAGGCCAACGCGGACGACCAGTGTGTCGGGCTCAGCCGATTCATGGGTCGCCAAGCCGGCCATGAAGCAGCCGCGCGCCTTGAGCACGGGCGAGCCGTCGTACCTGATCACGGCCTCGACGTCCGGAAATGTGAGCCCGACGTCCCTCACCCGGGCGAACGAATCCGCGGGCTTGCTCGTCACCTTTGGTGTCATGTTCCGATTATGTTCGCGTACACTCAAGGTATTCCACGAGGCAGCCATGACCATGACCTCGCGATTCGTCCTGTGCACAGGTGTCGCCGTCCTCGCCGCCATCGCCGGCGCAGGCCGAGGGATTCAGGCGGCACCGCAGTCCACGGACGGCGCTCCGACCTTCACGCGCGACGTCGCGCCGATCCTCTACGCAAACTGCGTGACCTGTCATCGGGCCGGCGAGATCGCCCCGATGTCGCTGATCAGCTATCAGGAAGTGCGTCCCTGGGCGCGGGCGATGACGAAGCAGATCGCCGATGGGGCGATGCCGCCGTGGCATGCTGACGCGCCGACCGGGACGTTCTCCAACGAGCGGAAGTTGACTGCGGGTGAAAAATTGACCATCGAGCGGTGGGCGGCCGCCGGCGCTCCCGAAGGCGACCCGAAGGATCTGAAACCACCGCCAACCTTCGCGCAGGGCTGGCGCATTGGTACACCGGACGCCATCTTCGAAATGCAGGAGGACTACGCGATTCCGGCGCGCGGCACGATCGAGTACGAGCACTTCTACATCTCGACGAACTTCACCGAGGCGAAGTGGCTCAAGGCCATCGAGGCACGGCCCGGCAATCGCGCACTCGTCCACCACATCCTCGTCTACTACGAGGCGCCTCCCGACGGCCCGCGCGTAACGCCGGCGATCCAGCCGAATCGCGACGACAGCCAGCTGCCGAGACGAGAGAGCTTCGGCAACCGGCCGCCGCAGAATAACGGACTCGTCTCACGCCTGCTGGCCACGTACGCACCTGGCACCGACGCGCAGTCCTTTCCAGAAGGCACCGCGCTGCGTCTGGCTCCGGGTGGCGTGCTGCACCTGCAGGTGCACTACACCGCGAACGGTACCGCGGGCAGCGACCGCAGCAAGGTGGGACTCGTGTTCGCCAAAGAGCCGCCGCCCGAAGAGCTGCGGGCCTCGCAGTTTCTCAACGCGCGGTTCACCATTCCGCCGGGAGCGGGCGATCACGAGGTGACAACCGACTTGACGTTCCTGCAGGACGCGACGCTGCGCGGGTTGTTCCCGCACACGCATGTGCGGGGCAAGCGATGGAGTTATACGCTCGAACTCCCCGACGGCACCAAGCGGCCGCTGCTTTCGGTGCCGAAGTACGACTTCAACTGGCAGACCTATTACATGTTCAGCGAGCCGATTGCCGTCCCAAAGGGTGCGCGCATCATCTCCACCGCGTGGTACGACAATTCGGCTGCGAACAAGTCGAATCCCGATCCGACGATCGCCGTGACGTGGGGCGATCAGACGTGGGAGGAGATGCAGTACACCGGCATCCTGTATTCGATCAAGCGCTGAGCGTAGGGGCCGCCTTCAGGCGGCCCTTCCCGCCAACTCTCGCGCCACATCCTCGAGCCGGTCGTAGCTGATCGCCGCGCCCGTCTCCATGCCAGTCTGAAGCACCATGTCGCGGAGTTCTTTCGTCGCATAGATCGAGGACACAGTGACTCGCGTCTTGCCATTCTCCTCGGTCAGGATCGTCGTGTTGACGGCCGGCGCATCCGGATATGGCTCGAAGAGCTCGGTCTGCACGATTCGCTCGGGCGGCACGATCTCGCGGAACTCGCCGTAGAACGCCGGAATGTCTCCCTCGGGCCCCCGGCCGATGAAGCGCCACTTTCCTCCCGGCCGCAGATCGATCTCGCAGATCGGGACTGAATAGCCGTCGCCAAGGATGCCCCACCAGCGGCGCACGTGTTCGGGCTTCGTCATCGCATCGAACACCAATCGGCGCGGTGCATCGAACAGACGCGTCATACGGATCTCGGTGTCCGACGGCGTCGTGACCGTGAATGTCTCGCTATTTCCTACGCGGCTGACGACCATGTTTGTTCTCCTTTGCTTGCAGTTCCTGGAGGTATGACTCGAGGCGATCGAAGCGCTGCTCCCAGATGTGCCGGTAGGTTTCCGTCCACTCGGCGACCTCCTTCAGCGGCTTCGGCTGGATCCGGCACGGCCGCCACTGCGCCTCGCGGCCGCGGACGATTAGCCCGGCCCGCTCGAGCACGCGCAGGTGCTTCGAGACGGCGGGCATGCTCATGTCGAACGGCTCGGCAAGCTCGGTGACCGAGCATTCACCCATGGCCAGCCGCGCCAGAATCGCGCGGCGGGTCGGGTCGGCAAGCGCGGCAAATGTGGTGCTGAGCTGATCCATCGGCATCCCTACTGAACCATCGAGTTATTTAACCTATAGGTTTAATACAACACGGGCCGCGAGCGTGTCAAGCGCGAGCAGTTCTAGCGTGGGCCGTAGTGTGGGACCGGCTTCCCGACTTCGAGCGCGCCAAGATCCGGCGCGCTGCCGGCAAAGCCATCGGTCATCGTCGGCAGCGCGATGCCGCGATCGACCGCTGCCGATCCTGGCTTGATGCGAAAGTCGAACTCGGAGGCCTTGTAAAGCTTCTGCACGTTCGGCGAGTCCTGCGCATTGAGTCGGCGGACGTTCACGAAGACGCTGTAGTCGACAGCGACGCTGTGCGCATCCTGCCCCGTCGCCTTCGAGTACTCGGCGAGTGATGAGAACGAGCGGTTCTCGAGTTTTGCGGTGTGACCGGGGCCTGTGAAGTCCGCAGTGGTTCCCGTCGGCGGCGAGTTCCATCGAAACGCCGTGTTGGCGCCAGGATTCACCATGAAACCGTTGTAGTCGGACGAGGTGTACGTCGTGAAGGTGTTGACGCTCAAGATCGCGGGCGCGGAGTTCTGCCCCAGCATCAGGTTGTTGCGCCAGTGAATGTTCGAGGCGCCCTGCACCTGCGTCTCCGAGAGGATGGTGTTGTTGTAGAAAATCGCGCCCGCCGCGCCATTGGTCAGCCGCATTGCGCCGCCAGGCAGGTTGTAGGCGATGTTGCGAATCCAGTAGACGGGGCCACCGAGCGTCGGTTGATTACAGAAGGCGTGCGAAGCGTGGTTGATCAGCATGTTCCGCATGATGCGGATGTTGTGCATGCTGCCGTCGGCTTCAATCGGATTGTCGTGCGAGTTGGTGATGTAGTTGTTGTAGAAGTCGATCGCCAACGGCCGGCGGTCCCGCGTCGGATACTTCGGTCCTTCGACGATCCCCGGGCCACTGGCATACGAGCCATCGGGGTTGCCATACGTCTCGACGTTGATGCCGTCATGGAAGTCGGCGATGTAGTTGTAGGCGACGACGTGCCCCGGGCCGTACAGCTTGACGGCGACATACGACGCCATCTTCGGCGGAAAGATCTGCCCCTCGACGCCATTGAACTTCGTCCAGTACTCGCCGTTCCAGCCGATCAGATGATTCGGATCGTTCCGTCCGATGAACGTGTTGTCGGCGATGTAGAAATTGCTGGAGCCAGCGAAATTGGTGAAGACACCGGCGCCAACGTTCTCGAACCGGCTGCGCTTCACCGTCAGTCCCTTCGCGCCGGCAATGAACTGCGTGCCGGCCTGAATCGCGACCTCGGCGTTCCGGAACGTGATGCCTTCGAAGTACGTATAGTCGGCGGCTCGGACGTCGAACAGCGCGAAGTTGCCGGCGCCGTCAAACACCACCGGACCGTCACCCGCAGCCGTGATGACGATTGGCATGTCTTCGGTGCCATCAGCGGTCAGGTAGTAGGTGCCGTCGAGCGGCACCGTGCGATTCACCTTGGCGTCGTTCGTGTACTCGTAGCGGTTGTACTGGTACACGCCGGCGTGCACCAGGATGGTGTCGCCCGGCCTGACCCGCGGCCGGCCCGACGTCGCCCAGTCCGTCCCGGCGCACCAGAAGTTGTACGCGCACATCAGGCCTTCGAACGCCGGCTCGACCTTCTGACCGGTGTGGCCGGGCGGATAGACGTGAAGCACCCGGCCGCCTGCATACGGCTGCGGCTCGGGTCGCGTGCGCACCGTCACGATCCGGCTGCCCTCCCCTTGCACGCCGTCCGGATCGGTCATCGTCAAGCGAACGTCGTAGGTGGTGGCGGGCTCGAGATCGAGCACGCTGCCGGCGAACATGTTCGGCGCGATCAGATCGATGCGCGACTCGGCGTAGATCCGTTCGCCCTGCAGACGCAACAGCGGCAACGCCGGCTTCCAGGCGGTCTCCCCCTTCTTGCGGAAGGCGACATCGACACTGGCGTTGCGATTGGGATCGCCTTGAATGAACCACTCCAAGCCCAGATTGATGAGCGTCGGCGGTTCGATGACGATCTCGCCGGGGATCACGGCGTCCGGCGACACGCGCTGGGACTGAGCAGGACCCTGCGCCGCGGGCCCGCGCGCCATCACCGACGTCACCAGCACAACACCCAACGCAGGACAGAGCCAGCGCCTCATGACGAGCGTCCTTTCGTGGTTCGTTCCAGGAAACGTTCGGTCAGCGTGATGCGGTCTGGTGAAAACTGACTGACGGCTGCCCGCACGTACGGACCCAATTGCCGTGCCGCGAATGTGGCAAAGCCAACCTGACGGATATCGTCGAGCGTCGTGCGATAGTGATCGAGCAGCGCTGCCGCGACGATCTGCCCTGTCCTCGATGCACCGACGACCGCCGACGCCGACAGCCAGCGCGCGCTTTCAGGCAGTGCCTTGACCGCCGACACGGCCATCATCGACGAGGTCTCGAAGATCGAACGTTCCTGCCGCGTCGCCTCCGCCTTGAGCTGAGTCCACAGCCCGCTGACGGTCTCGCGCGACGGCAGCG
>Ga0209382_10006417_pt1 | contig 15139 bp, 12 predicted proteins | sample SoiMetdeltSBSDD5_FD_187599 | JGI IMG/M metagenome (GOLD analysis project Ga0209382, IMG submission 187599) | Bulk soil microbial communities from a Populus tree surrounding site in Tennessee, USA - Soil MetaG P. deltoides SBSDD5 (SPAdes) (version 2) | ecosystem: Environmental > Terrestrial >... | reverse complement strand
TGGTCCCGAAGCCGGGAGGCTTCCCGGCGCCACGAGCCGGGACTGAGGGGAAGGGCCGCTCGGGACGCTCTCGCCTCGCGGCTGACAGCTGACGATTCGTCGCGTGGCGTCCCGAGGCAGCTGCCCTTATCTCGTGGCTCGTTGCGCACGGCCTCTCCACTCCGCGGAGCGATCCGCCCGATCCGACACATCCGTCGAATCCGCATACCCTTGGCCCGGGTGACAGCCACAGGTTGGTCGCCCCGCCGGGCGTCGCGGCGACCAGTCTTGGGCCGCGCGTTCAACGACTCTGACCCCTTGATCGCTGGGGCTAACTCGGGTCTGCGGGCGGGGCTAGGCGAGGGCCACCGAGCGCCGACGGTCGGGGTCGCCTCAGCGTCATCCGGCGCGCATATTCGGCCCCAATGACCGCCACCCCCGCCCCGCCATCTCCCAAAGCGCCGCTCGACGAACTGGGCGCGACACTACCCTCACCGCTTCCGCCGCGAACACCCGACCCTTCCCTCGGCCACGGCTCGTCCGAATCGCTCACCAGGCGCGACCTCGTGCTCCGCTGGAGCGCAGTATTGGCGACGGTGATCGCGATTCTAGCCGCACCGCGCCCGGCGGGCGTTACCGAACAATCGTGGCGGCTCCTCGCGATCTTTCTTGGCACCATCGTCGGGTCGATCGTCCGGCCGGTCACCGCGAGCGCGATCGTCTTCCTCGGCGTCGCCGCCATAGCGGTCACCGGGACGCTGACTCCTGTTCAGGCGCTCGGCGGCTACGCGGACCCGATCGTCTGGCTGGTGCTGTGCGCGTTCCTCATCTCGCGAGGCGTGGTGAAGACCGGCCTCGGACGCCGGATTGCGTTCCTGTTCATCCGGGCCATCGGCCAGCGGTCCATCGGGCTTGCCTACGCGCTGATCGGAACGGACACACTGCTCGCTTCGATCATCCCATCGAATACGGCGCGGGCTGGCGGGATCATTTTCCCGATCGCGAAGAGCCTGGCCGAGGCGTACGACTCGACCCCGGGGCCGACTCGGCGGCGACTTGGCGCCTACCTCATGACGACGGTCTATCAGTGCGACGTCATCGTGTGTGCGATGTTCCTCACGGGCCAGGCGTCGAACGTCATCATCGCCCGGTTTGCGAATGACGTCGCGCAGGTAGAGTTGACATACGCGCGGTGGTTCATCGCGGCGATCGTCCCGGGGCTCATCTCGCTCGCCGTCGTCCCGCTGCTGCTCATGCGCCTCTACCCTCCGGACGTGCGACAGACGCCGGCGGCGGCGTCGTTCGCTGCCCACGAGCTCGCCCGCATGGGACGCATGGGGCGCGGCGAGCGGGTCATGCTCCTCGTGTTCGCGGCGATCGCGGCACTGTGGATGACTTCCAGGTTCCACGGCATCCACTACGCAGTGGTGGCGCTGGTCGGCGTATGTGGGCTACTGCTCACGAACGTGCTGACGTGGGACGACGTGATCGGCGAGCGCGCAGCGTGGGACGTCTTCATCTGGTACGGCGGGCTGGTGCAGATGGCGGCCGCGTTAGGTGAGACGGGGATCACACGGTGGTTCGCCGAGGCCTCCGCGAGCTACACGGTGGGCTGGCAGTGGGCGGCCGCACTCGCGGTGCTGCTGCTCATCTACTTCTACGCACACTACGGTTTCGCGAGCATCACCGCCCACGTGACGGCGATGTTCACGCCGTTCCTCGTGGTGATGATCGCGGCCGGCGCCCCACCGGCGCTCGCTGCGCTCTCGCTCGCGTACTTCTCGAACTTGAGCGCGTCGCTGACGCATTACGGCACGACGCACGCGCCGATCTACTTCGGCGCGCGGTACGTCACGCAGCGCGAGTGGTGGCGCTACGGGTTCATCGTCTCGGTGACGACGATCGTGATCTGGGCGACGTTCGGAGCGGCGTGGTGGAAGGCGCTTGGGCAGTGGTAGCCACTGAGTGGCGGCCAACAGCCATCAGCCATCAGCTTTAGCCGTTAGCTATTACCAGCTATCAGCCCGGTTCCCGGTTCCCCGTTCTCGGTTCCCTTGCTCTTATCCGCGCACGGCGTCACCAAGCGGTATCACACCGCCACCGGCGTGGTCGCTGCACTGGCCGGGGTATCGATCGACGTCGCCGCCGGAGAATGTGTCGCGCTGGTGGGCGAGAGCGGCTCCGGGAAGACGACCCTGCTCCGCTGCTTCAACCGTCTCATCGAGCCCGACGACGGCGTGATTCGCGTCGATGGCACAGAGGTGCGACAGACCGACCCCACGCTGCTTCGGCGTCGCATCGGCTACGTCCTGCAGGAAGGCGGGCTCATGCCGCACTGGAGCGTGCGACGCAACGTCGAGCTCGTGCCGTGGCTCACCCGCGCGCCTAACGTCTCCGAGTTGGCCGGCGAAGCGCTCTCGCTGGTCGGCTTCGGCGACGGCGCGTTCGATGCCCGCTACCCGCGGCAGCTCTCCGGCGGCCAGCGCCAACGCGTTGCACTGGCGCGGGCCCTCGCGGCCCGCCCGACGTTGTTGCTCCTCGACGAACCGTTCGGCGCGCTCGACGCCATCACGCGCGCCGACGTCCAGGAGACCTTCCTCGGCATTCGACGTCAGCGTCCGGTCACGTCGGTGCTCGTGACGCACGATCTCATGGAAGCGCGGCGCCTCGCCGACCGCATTGCTGTCATGCGCGCCGGTCGCATCGAGCAGATCGCACCGTCGCGGGAGCTCATCGAGCACCCGGCCACCGAGTACGTCGCACGCCTCGTCGAGAAGTCGCTCGTGCGTGAGCTCGGCGTCGCGTGACGACTCTCTCGCTCGCGTTCGCCGTGGCGAGCGCCATTGCGCTCGCGCAGCCTACGCTCCCGGCACGGCCCGTCGTCGTCGCGTCGAAGCCGTTCGGCGAGTCGTATATCCTCTCCGAGATGTTCGCCCAGCTGCTCGAGGCGCGTGGGCAACGCGTGGATCGGCGACCTGGTCTGGGCGCAACCGAGATCGCCTTCGGCGCGCTCCGCACGAATGCCATCGACGTCTATCCTGAGTACACGGGGACGGGGCTCCTCGCGATCCTCGGTGACACCGTTCGTCGCCCACCGCTCGACGCGTTCAGCTACGTGTCCGCCGAGTTTCGCCGACGATTCGGCGTACGCTGGTTGCCGCCCCTCGGGTTCGAGAACACATACGCCATCAGCGTGCGGCGCGAAGCGGCGGCGCGCCTTTCGCTGCGCACGCTCTCGGATCTCGCGCGCGTTGCGGCGACACTCCGCGGTGGGTTCACCGCCGATTTCCTCGGTCGAAACGATGGTCTACCGGGGTTGGCGCGTGCATACGGGATTCGATTCCGCGAAGTCCGTCCGTTGGTCGGAGCGGTGAAGTATCAGGCGCTCGCGTCAGGCGAGGTGGACGTCATTGACGGCTACTCGACCGATGGACTCATCGCGCGCTACAACCTGGTCTTGCTCGAGGACGACCGGCGTTTCTTCCCGCCGTACGAGGCCGCGGCCATTGTGAGCCCCGCGCTCGCGGGCGAAAACTTCGCGGCAATTGCCGCGCTCACGGAGTTGAGCGGGCGCATCGATGGCCGCATGATGCGCTCACTCAACCGCCGCCTCGAGGTCGACGGCGTACCGGTCGCCGACGTCGCTCGCGCGGCGCTCGACTCGCTCGGGCTCGTAAGCCAGGTGAACGGTACCCGCAGCGCGTCAACGAGCGTCGAGCGGCCCACGGTTCGTTCGTCGTTCGTTCACGCGATCGTCGACGATCGTGTGGCGTTCGCTCGGCGCACGCTGCGCCATCTCCTGCTTTCCGCGGCGTCCCTGGTTTTGGCGGCGCTCGTGGCCATCCCACTTGGCCTTGTATTGGAGCGGCACCGCTCGATCGCCGAGCCCGTCATCCGAACGGTCGGTTTGCTGCAGACGATTCCCGGGATCGCGCTCCTCGCGTTCACGATCCCGCTGCTGGGGATTGGCGTCGTCCCCGCGCTCGTCGCGCTGTTCGTCTACTCGCTCTATCCGATCGTGCGCAATACGTACTCGGGTGTTCGCGACGCCGACCCGGTGGCAGTGAGCGCCGCGGGCGCGCTCGGCATGACGGCGGGCCAGGTCCTGCGCCACGTCCGACTGCCACTCGCTGCGCCGACCATCATGGCCGGCGTGCGAACAGCAGCAGTGATCAACGTCGGCACGGCGACACTCGCGGCGTTCATCGGCGCGGGCGGACTCGGCGAGCCGATCGTGACGGGGCTCGCCCTCTCGGACACGGGGCTGATTCTATCGGGAGCGATCCCCGCGGCACTGTTGGCGCTGATGGTGGATCTCGTACTGGGGATGTGCGAGCGCGCGGTGCGCCCGCGAGGAGTGGGCTAGACCGATGTGGCCCCCTCGCTCGGGATGACAAAAGCGCGGGCTTCGCATGACAACGGCCGCGACGTGAGGCATATTGCCCCGACCATCCGCGTTGCGCGCCACAGGGGCACGCATCCGCGGCGCCTTCGAGTCATTCCATCCCGCAGTCCATGAAGCGACCGACCTCTCAGCGACGCGCGGCCTTCCCGACGCTCGATCCAGGCGAACCGCCAAAGCAGCTCTCGGCACTCGAGACGCCGGCGGCCGTCGTCGACCTCGACCGGCTCGCGCTCAACCTCGACCGGATGGCGTCGTACTGCATCCTGCACGGACTGTCGCTTCGGCCGCACGTCAAGACGCATAAGTCGCCGCGCATCGCGGCTGACCAGATCCGCCTCGGCGCCGTGGGCCTCACGTGTGCGACGCCGCGAGAGCTGGAGGTCATGGGTGACGTCTCGCACGACCTTCTGCTCGCGTATCCGCTCGTCGGCGCGACGAAGCTCGCGCGCGTGATGTACATCCCGCATCAGGTCAAGCTGACGGTCGCACTCGACTCGTCGGCGGCACTCGGGCAGCTCGCCGCCGCCGCGAAAGTGGCGCAGCGCGACGTGAATGTGTACGTCGAGATCGATCTCGGCATGCATCGTGTGGGCGTGCAGACCCCCGCCGACGCCATCACGATCGCACGCCAGATCCTGCAACAGCCGCCGCTTCAGTATGCGGGGATCGCGTTCTACCCCGGTCATGTCCGCGAGCATGTGAAGGAGCAGGACGCCCATCTCGAGAAGCTCGCGGCCGATCTCCAGACCTACATCACCGCGCTCGATGACGCCGGTCTGCACCCACGCGTCGTCAGCGGCGGCTCGACGCCGACCGCCTGGCGGATGCACGAGGTCCCGAGCGTGACGGAAGTTCGCCCCGGGACGTACGTCTACAACGATCGGACGACCGCCGAGGTCGGCGCGTGCGGCTGGGAAGACTGCGCGCTGACGGTACTCGCCACGGTCGTGAGCCGCGCGGTGCCGGGGCAGGCGGTGATCGATGCCGGCTCGAAGGCGTTAGGCAGGGAGCCCCTGCGCGGCGCCGCGGGCGAAGGGTTCGGGGTCGTGATGGATCACCCCGACGTCGTCGTGGCGCGCATGTCGGAGGAGCACGGCATTCTCGACCTCGGCTCGTCCGGGTGGGACCCGCAGGTCGGCGATCAGGTCCGGATCATCCCGAACCACGTCTGCGTCGTCGTCCACCTGAACGACGTCATCTACGGCGTTCGGGACTCCATTGTCGAGACGAGTTGGACCGTCGCAGCGCGGGGGCGAGTAGAGACCGAGCCAGCGTACGACAGTTAACGAGGACACCCGACCGACAGCCAGCGCTGGTGACTGTTAGTTGGAACTGGTTGACGCGAAAAGCGTCCAACTGCGCTGCAGGGTGAACGGCTTGTGGAGCCGGGTTCCCCTGTGAGTGAAAAAGATGTCGGTTGAGACAGTTCGGTGACGCAGCCGCCCCGGGGCTGCGTCATCGTGGGACGTGACCGACGACGAAGACTACGAAGCGTGGACGCTGACCGTCCCGCCTGAGATCACTACCGATACGATCTGGCGCACCTCCGCGTATCGGTACTCCCTCTTTCTCATGTTCCGAGCGCAGTGTGACCTGCGCTGGATTGCGAGGCATCGGTCAACCCGTGCGCTCGGCGACCAGTTGTTGCGGGCAGTCGGAGGAATCAGCGCGAACCTTGACGAAGGCTACAGCCGATCGAGTGGACGCGAACGCGCTCACTTCTACGAGTATGCGCTCGGTTCGGCGCGTGAATCACGCGGGTGGTACTACAAGTGCGCCGTTGCTCTCCCGCCGGAGATAACGGCGGTCCGACTGGCTCGACTAACCCAAATCGTTCGAATCCTTACCGTCGTGATTCCGAGGGAACGCGAGCACAACAGCATGTGGCGGACGCGGCGAAACACATCCGAATGAGCCAGCCACTCGACCACCGTGCAGCAACCAGTCCCAGCTAACAGTAACCAGCTCCGTTCCGGTGGTTGATCAGACGCTGACTCTCACCGTAATCCGTACTTCATCGCCGATGACGACGAAGAGCGGATCGAGTCGCCGGAGCCCACGCGGGACGCCGACGCCGTAGGCGCGTCGCGAGAGCGTCACTTCACCCATCAGGCTTAGCTGCGTCGGGGCGTTCTCGATGGCACACCGGAGCTCCTCGGTGCGCGTCACGCCGCGAATGGTGAGGGAGCCCGGCACCGCGATGTAGTTCGGCAGGCGCATGATGTCACCGCCACGGAACGTGATCACCGGGTGGCGGGCGGCGTCGAGGAAGAGCGGGCCGCGGAGGTGACGGTCGCGGAGCGATATGCCGGTGCGCACGCTGTCGGCGCGAATCTCCACCGTCACGGCCGCCGCGCCCGCGGCGTCCGGGACGTGGATGGTCCCACGCACGTCCGTGAACCTGCCGCTCACGATCAGGCCGCCGAGCCAGCGCACCGACATCTCGACGTGCACGTTCTCCGGCGTCAGGCGTACCGGACCGGGGCCGAGCTGCGCCAGCCATTCCGGCCGAGCTTCCAGCCCGCCGCGCCAATCCAGCGCGCCCTGACGGCGCCGGCCAGCTCGCGCCGGACCAGGCGTCGTGCGATCGCTGCCGTGCGTAGGGCCGGGTTCCATCAGTTCCGCAACGCCCCCTGTTCGATCCAACGCACGATGTTCGCAATCTGGTTCTCGGTCAGCGGATGCGTGGCGAGCGGCATCCGGCTGAGATTTCGACGTGCCGATGCGTCCGGCCCGATCATCGCCACGAGCCACGACGAGTCGGGCTTCGATGGACTGACACGGAGCTGGCCGGCGCCGAGCGTCGCCGGGACGCCCACCAGCGCGTCGTACGCCGCGTCGGGGGTGAGGACGAGCCCCGCCTGAGCGGTGGCGACCGAATGGCAACCGCCCTGCGAGCACCGCTGGTCGAAGATCGGGACGATGTGAGTTGCAAACGACGGATTCGTCACGAGCACGTCGGGGGCGCCGCCGCTCGGGTCGACCGCCGCCTCGAAGTCCGCGCAGCCTAACGTGAAGGCGAGTGATGCCACCGAGATCGCAGCGGCGAGCATGGCCACCCGGATGTGACGCGCTACCACAGGGCCACCCCCGCCAACCCGCGGACGGTGAACACACTGCCCGGCGCGTAATACAGCTCCCCGGTCAGTCGCGTTCGCGGCAGCCCGAACCACGTTGCGCCGACCGTCCCGTACGCGCGAGTCGTCTTCACCTCGAGAATCGGCTGGTCCTGGTCCCGGCCCCCGTCGCTCGTGATGACGCCGACGTCGAAGCGCGTGCGCTCCGTGCGCGCGCCGACCGATGCGTATGGATACCACCGGGCAGCGCCGGACGACCGCGTCAGAATGACCTCACCCGAGAGGTGTCGGGGCTCGAAGTAGTCCTCGCTGTCGTTGCCGTAGCACACGGTGGCGTAGTACGTGGCGAGGTCGGGGCCACCGTCGGCCGCCGTTTCGCTATTGCACGTGATGGGACCTTCGACACGTCCCGTCAGGAACGACACGCGTGGGACGATGCGCGCAGCCGACCCCGCTGCGACGGACCAGGACACAGCACCGGCGAACAGGTTCGCCTTTACGTCGAAGACACGGAACGGCGGGATCCAACTGAGCTCGACGATTGTCGAGCCGAGACGCGCGGCCACACGGGGCCGTGCGAACACCGGCGCGAGGTTCGTCGCTTCGGGTTTGTCGGTGCCGACGGTACGCTGCTCGGCCGACAGCGGCGGGAGATAGGAGACCTCGAGCGCCCCTTCGAACCGTCGGTCCGCACCGCCGCCCCACGCCCCCACCGCGTGCGACACGCCGAGCGGCGAGAACGCTACGCCGGAAGAGTAGTAGAGCAGCAACTTCGCCTCGGGCGACCCGGCCCCATACTTCTCTAGTTCCCGTTCCTGCGCTTCGACTGAGAGCGGGGTCGCGATGTGCGTCGCGATAGACATCGCGAGCCCGCCGGCGACGCGGCCCATCAGGACACGGCACGAGCGGAGTCGTACGATGGTCCGTCCGCCTAGCTCGTGATTCCTCGCCTGCTCCTGCAGCGCGCGACGCGGCACGATCCGGCGGCGCCAGCTGGCGGTCGCCGCACGTCGCGCGGCCGGCATTACTGCACCACGACGACCGTACCGTTCATCCCCGGGTGAAGCGTGCACTGGTAGGGGAACGTGCCCGCGGTGTTGAATTGGCGCTGCACGGTGCCCGTTGATGTATCGCCAATGTTTGCCGGCGCCCCCGCCGTGCCGCCGAAATTGACGTTATGCAGCGCGTTGAACGTCCACGTGACCGTACCCGTGCGCGTGATCGTGACCGGTGACGGGTTGAACGCGTTAGCGGCCGTCGCCACGACACTCGCCGTCGCCGACGGCGCCGTGACGCTGACATCGACGAACCCGGACTTCGTGACGGTCCCGATGGTGCCAGTCGCCGTGATGCGTGCGGTTCCACCCCCGACACCGGTGACCACGCCAGCGTTCGTCACCGTCGCGATATTCACGGCGCTCGATTGATACGTGAATGTCGCCCCACTCATGTTCGCGCCGTTCTGATCCTTGGCGATCGCTGTCAGCTGCTCGGTCTGCCCGACGGCGACGGTTGGGGACGCAGGCGTAATCGACACGCTCGTGAACACCGGGGTCGGCCCGACGCCATCGTCGCCGTCGTCACCACCGCACCCGACACCCATCGTCACCGCAACCGCCACCATGCAAAGACGTGCAACGCGCATAACTCCTCCGTCAATCGCGATCTTGAGACCGGCGTCCGGCACGCGCGGCCCCGGGAAATGTGACCGGCGCGGGCCGGACCCTGGTCAATACGCGCCGGATATGACGCGCGTCACACGACCCGCTGACAGCCAGTCGGTGACACGTTTGTCGCGCCGTTGGCAGGCCACAACACGGGCACGGCGAGCGGTGCGCAGGACGCGGTGAAAGGACCGTGTCGTTCGGCGAGGGACGTCACGTCAGCCCCTCAATATACTCACGTACCTTGCCGCGGTAGCTCTTTCCCGAGTGCAAACGTGTGCCGTCGCTAAGAATCAGCACCCAGTCACCCTGGAACCACGGCTGGATCTCGCGGATGCGGTCCACATTCACCAGCGTCGAGCGGTGAATGCGAAGGAATTTCGACGCCGGCAGCCGCTCCTCGAGATGCGTGAGGGTGCTCCGATGGGCGTGGACCGTTTTCCCGGCGTGAATGCGCACCAGGTCGTCGTCCGCTTCGATCCAATCGATCTCGGTGACGCGAATGAACACGACGCGGCCATCGGCCTTGACGGCGATACGATCGAGCGCGCTCCGTTCGCTGCGCATGACCTCGATCAGCGCCTCCAGTGGGCGCTCCGCGCCGGGCGCCTCGCTGCGGATCAGACCCACTACCCGGTCGATCGCCTGCGTGAACCGCTCGCGACTCACGGGCTTGAGGATGTAGTCGAAGGCGTGGACCTCGAACGCCGCGAGGGCATGCTCGTCATACGCCGTCACGAACACGACGGCGGGCATCTGCGCTGGCCCGACCTCGCGGATCACTTCCAGCCCGTCGAGCTCCGGCATCTGGATGTCGAGAAGCACGAGCTCGGGCGTTAGGCGACGGATCTGGTCGATGGCCGACCGGCCGTCGCCTGATTCGCCGACGACATCGACGTCCATGCGCTCGCGCAGGAGCGATCGCAGGTGCGCCCGGGCCAACGGCTCGTCGTCGACGATCAGCGTCCGCACCGGCGAGAGCGCTTCCGCGCGCGTCATACGAGCGCCTCGCGTTCGGCGTCACGCCGCCCGAGCTCCTTCGGCGGACCGTCGGTTCGGTATGGGATCTCGATGGCGACGGCAAATCCGCCCCCCGGTGGCGAGCCGGCCTCGAAGCGATGGTCGGCGCCGTACAGCGAGAGCAGGCGCGCGCGGGTGTTGCCGAGTCCGACGCCGTCCCGGTGTTCGGTGCTCGGGCTTTCGCCTACGCCGTCGTCGACCACGCTCATCTCGAGTCGTTCCCCGCGCCGGCGTGCCGAGACACTGACGTGACCCGGCGCGGCACGCGGGGCGATGCCGTGCCGGATCGCGTTCTCCACCAGCGGCTGGAGCACGAGGTTCGGCACGAGCGCGAACCGCGCATCGGCGTCGATCTGAAAGCGCACCTTGAGTCGGTCCTGAAATCGTATCTGCTGGATCTCGATGTAGTGCGCGAGCAGCTCCAGCTCGCGCGCGAGCGTGACCTCCTGCTCGCTGGCACTGGTGAGCGACATCCGAAGGAGCTCGCTGAGCCCGGAAATCACGCGCTCCGCGGCGCGCCGGTCGGTGCCGATAAGGGCATTGATCGTGTTGAGCGTGTTGAACAGGAAGTGCGGATGGAGCTGGAGCCGGAGACTTTGCAATTGCGCACGGGCGAGTCGCGCTTCGAGGTGCTCGCGCTCTTCCGTGGCGCGGGAGAAGCTCGTCGCCAGCCGTGCCTGCCAGTTCGTGGCGTACGTGGCGACGGCGCCGGCGACGGCCAGGAGCAGCAGCTTCGCACCTTCATCGAGTGGAGAGATGCGCGCCGCCTCGCTGGCGGCGACCGGATTGAGCACAGTCTGCAGCCGGCCGGTCCAGTAGAAGAACGCGAGCAGCGCGCCGTAGCCGCCGAGCGCCATGCAGGCGACGGCGGCGGCCTTTCGCGTCGATGCCGCAATGGGGAGCGCCGCGAGAACCACGAAGTACATGAGGAACATCGGCGTCTTGAGCGCGAGCGTCGCCGACTGCGCAAGCGCGTAGCCACCGATGATGGCTGTGACGGCGGCAATATCGGCCACCGGGTTTGCGACGCCGAGCCATGCCGGGAGCCGGGGACGGCGATAGAACAGCTGACCCTGGAGCAGTGTCCAGGCGAGGATGGGGACGAGCACCGCAACGTTGACGCGGTTGAGCGCAGGCGTCAGGCTCGGCGCGTACACGAGCGCCGCGACACCGAGCAACACAAGCACGATGAGCCGCGCGCGATTCAGCATGCGTTCGGCACGGTCGCGCTGGCGGTCGAGCACGACGCGAGCGGAGTCCACCGGCGCGGTGAGCGCGCGAGGGGAGCTGGCGTCGATAGAAGCAGTCATACGTGCTATATAGTGCGCGGAACTTGGAGGTGCCAAGCCATCAGCCATCAGCCATCAGCTCTAACACCCTCGGGACGCGTCTTCTGGCGAAGGAGCATCCCGAGCGGCTCGAGCTGATGGCTGATGGCTCACCTCCTCACCGCCGTCGTCTCGAGCAGCGTCTGTCGTACCGCGTCCGCCTTCCCCGCTTTCGCGAGTGCGGCCCAGAGGCGCGCGACCGTCTCCTCGTCCACCAACCCCGCCGGCGAGCCTAACGCCTGACCCGACAGCTTCTCAGCCGCCCGGAACGCATCGACGGCGGCGACCGCGTCGGGGGTATAGAGGAGCGCGTCCGACGCATCACGGCGGAGCAGGCTCTCGTTAGGCCTGAAGTATCCGAGCGCGTTGAGCAACACCTTGAGCTGCCACACATCGCTCCCCGAGTACTGTTGCAACGTGCGGTATCCGAGGGTCTGCGAGATTGTGTCGTAGATGCGGCGCAGTTCGGCGACGGGGCTCGGGTGCTCACAGACGTTGATGTTGGCCGTGACGCCGTCCGCGCGGCGCGATCGCCCTTGTCGTGAATCAGCCACGATCACGGCCGCCGACTGCGTGCGGCCTTTGCGCGCGTCGCCACCGCGGGCGTCTCCGGCAGCGAGCGCGTCGATCAGTCGGTCCGCAAGGTGACGCGGCGTGCCTTCGCTCGCCTCGAATGCGGCGGCCACCGCGTCGAGGACGTCGGGGCCGACGAGCAGATTGCCCTGCGTCACGTAGTTGCGCCCCGCTCGATTCCCCGCCCACGCCGAATTGTTCCGGCCGGTGTGTTGCGCGCTCTTGCCGTTTGCCGCGATGACGCCGATCTGTCGCGACGTTGCCTGCGAGTCGGCGGCGAGCGCGCGCTCGAGCGCGCGCGTCGGCTCCTCACCCTTCGCCAACGCGTCGAGGAGGAGGTGCCCATACTCCGTACGCGTGTTCGCCTGCGTCGCGACGGCGCCCACGCCGGCCCGGACCCATGGGACCCCGTTGCCCACACACGGCACGCGCGTGGTGACTGCGACACCGACCTCTCCGGTTCGCGGGTCGATCGCCGCGATCGAGAACGTGTGGAACTCGAGTCGGTCGCGCGTGGGGTCGCCCCAGGCCGTCGGCTCCTGGGCATGGACCGCTCGTGCAGCGACGCTGAGGAGCGCGATTACGAGCGCGCACCGGCGAACATAACGAGCAATCGACATGCAGTCCTCGTCGGATCGGGCGACACGAGCCCGATAATGGGCCGGTGTGCTTGCGTCCGGTAGGCCTTTCGGTCAGGACGCCCGGATGCTCGGGGTGGTGAATCGCTGATTTTGGTGCTGGACTGTGTCGGAACAGGGACATAACCTACCGGACCGCTCGGTCCGTTCGTTTCTGCAGTCGACATCGAATCGGAGAGAAAGCGATGAAGAAGCCCGCTGCCCTGGGCCTGCTGCTCGTCGGAGTGTCCGCGTGTCAGGATGCCACGTCCCCGCGTCCGGTCGCGTCGATCCCTTCCGGCCCGGCGGCCGCGGCCGCTGCGGCCGCGAACGACTATATCGTGACGTTCCACGCGGACGAGGCAGACCCGGGTGGAGCAGCGCGGGCGCTCGTCGCGGCTCATGGCGGGGCGGTCAAGTTCGTCTACCGAGCAGCGCTCAAGGGGTTCGCTGTTGCAGGGTTGCCGGACGCCGCGGTGGAAGCGCTGAGTCGCAACCCGCGTGTTGCGGCGATCGAGCGCGACGGCATCCTCTCGGTCGTCGGAGCCGGGGAGCAGACTGGCGCCACGTGGGGCATTGACCGCATTGACCAGCGAAGCCGGCCGCTCGACGGCACATACGTCTACGACGCCGACGGCTCGGGTGTGACCGCCTACATCATCGACACCGGTATTCTCACCTCGCATAACGAGTTCGGCGGTCGCGCCAGCGGCGGCTTCAGCGCCATCAACGACGGCAGGGGTTCGAGCGACTGCCACGGGCACGGGACGCATGTCGCCGGCACCGTCGGCGGGTCAACGTACGGCGTTGCGCAAGGTGTCGCCCTCGTCGCGGTACGCGTCCTCGGCTGCCAGGGGAGTGGCGCCACCTCAGGCGTCATTGCTGGCGTCGATTGGGTGACGCAGAACCACGCCGCCAACGCAGTGGCCAACATGAGTCTCGGAGGTGGCTTCTCGTCCGCCCTCAACAACGCCGTCGCGAACTCGGTTGCGGCCGGCGTCACGTACGCCGTCGCGGCCGGGAACGAGAACACCGATGCGTGCGACCGCTCTCCGGCGAGCACACCGACCGCCATTACGGTCGCCTCGACGACGAGCGTTGACGCCAAGTCCTCGTTCTCGAACTGGGGAACGTGCGTGGACATCAACGCGCCGGGGTCGTCCATCACTTCGGCGTACATCACGAGTAACACGGCCACCGCGACGATGAGCGGCACGTCGATGGCTTCACCGCACGTCGCGGGCGCGGCAGCGGTGTATCTGTCGGGGAACCCTGGATCGAGCCCCTCCGCTATTACGAGCGCACTGACAGCGCTGGCCACGCCGGGCGTCGTGACGGGGCTGCCGGCGGGAACGCCGAATCTCTTGCTGTACACGCGCCTTGAATCCGTGACCCCGGATCCGGAGCCGGATCCCGACCCGACGCTGGTGGCCAGCTTCACGAAGAGCTGCAGCGGTTTCACGTGCACGTTCACAAGTACGTCGACCGGAACGATTACGACATGGACGTGGACCTTCGGCAACGGCGTCCCCAGCGGAGGCTCTGGCCCGGGACCGCACGTCGTCACCTACGCGCCTCGCCGGACGACCACGGTCACGCTGGTCGTTTCGGGACCCGGTGGCACGAGTGCATCGGCTCAGCAGACCGTGATGTGCAACCCGAGGAAGTGCCAGTAACCAGTAACGCAGTCAGGCTGATCGGTGCGTTCTCGACCCGCGGCCCCGAGGCGCCTAACGCTTCGGGGCCGCTGTCATTGGATGGGTCGGGCCAAGGCGCTTTCGTCGTGCGGCACTTTTCGACCACGGGGAAAGCGGGTCATTCGAAACATCGAGAGGTCGTGCGTCGACTCCCCCGGCTCGAGTAACTCGGCCGCGATCTCGCCCACCGCCGTCGCGAACTTGAAGCCGTGCCCCGAACACGCGCTCACGACCACCACCTGGCGCGCGTGTACGGGATGCGCGTCCACGATAAAGTGCAGGTCCGGCGTGTTCGTGTAGAGACACACCTGCGACTCGCGCAATCGGCCCGCCGCACGCGGCATGAAGCGACGCAGGATGTCCGTCGCCTGCGCGTCCTCCGCGGCTGACGTGCTACGTTCCACGCGGTCGGGATCCACCGTCTGCCCTTCGTAGTGGACGCCCGCCTTCAGTCCATCGCCGAAGTCGGGGAGCGTGTAGAACACACGGCCCGTATCGTATTCCCACAGCGTCACAGGACATCGCGGCGGCGCGAAGTCCTCCGATACGGGCTCGAACCAATGGATCGGCTGACGCTCCACCGACAGGACGTCCGCGAGCTCAGGCACGAGCGCTCGCATCCACGCGCCAGCGGAAAGCACGAGCTGGTCGCCGCGATACTCTCCTCGTGAGGTGCGCACCCTAACGCCGCCCGCGGCGACCTCCCACGCGATCACCGGCTCATCGACGCGGACGTCGGCGCCGTTCGTCACGGCGACATCGAGCAACGCGGCAATGCA
>Ga0209382_10006415_pt1 | contig 15140 bp, 12 predicted proteins | sample SoiMetdeltSBSDD5_FD_187599 | JGI IMG/M metagenome (GOLD analysis project Ga0209382, IMG submission 187599) | Bulk soil microbial communities from a Populus tree surrounding site in Tennessee, USA - Soil MetaG P. deltoides SBSDD5 (SPAdes) (version 2) | ecosystem: Environmental > Terrestrial >... | reverse complement strand
GCGATCCCAATCGTCGTCAGCAGCAGACCCTGCTTCATGACTTGCGCCAGCACCCTCGTCCGATCCGCGCCGAGCGCCATGCGGATGCCGATCTCGCGGCGGCGCTCGACAACCATGTACGAGAGGACGCCATAGGTGCCGATCGCCGCGAGCAGGAGCGCGAGGCCGGCAAAGCCTCCCAGCAGGTGCGCCAGGAGACGCGGGCGACGAATGGATTCGTCGAAGACGCTGGTCATGTCGCGAAACCTGACGATTGGCACCGACGGATCGGCCTCGCGCACGGCGTTCTCGATCGTCGGCCGGAGCGTGCCTGGTGGGAGCGTCGTGCGGAGCACGACGTTCATGGTGCCCGGAGCCAAGGCGAAGCGCGCCTCCAGGTTGGCCGTCTGATCGACGAAGAAATAGAGCTCGGTACCGGTCTTCTGATCGACGCCGCCCTGTTTGACGTCCTTCGCGACCCCGACCACCGTCAACCAGGGCCGGTCGCCGCAACAGGGACGCAGCCGCTGACCGATCGGATTCAACTTCTTCCAGAACGTATTGACCAATGTCTCGTTGACGACGGCGACGAGGCCCTCCGCTGTCGAGTCGCCAGGCTGGAACGATCGGCCCTGGACAATGGGGATGCCCATCGTCTCGAAGTAGTTCGTCATCACGCTCTGGTAGTAGTCGACGTTCTCGTACGGGCCCTCCGGTGGCGCCGTGTAGTTGTCGATGTCGGTGTCGTTGGCGTTGAGCGGGCGGTTCGGCGGCAAGCCCGACATTGCCGTCGCCGCCTGAACGCCGGGGATCGCACGAAGCTTCTCCAACAGCCGTTGATACAACTGCGCGCGCGACGGAGCCTGTGGATATCTGGCGCCCGGCACGGACATCGCGAACGTCACGAGCCGCGATCGGTCGAAACCCGCGTCGACTTTGGTCAGATTCATCACCGTGCGCAGCAACAGGCTCGCGCCGATCACGAGCATCACGGCAAGCGCAACTTCCGCCATGACGAGTGCGCGCCTGACGTGACTGCGGACGCCGCCCGTCGCGCCCTTGGCGCCGCCTTCCTTCAAGGCCGCAAGGAGACCCGATACCCGCGTGTGCATGAGTGGCGCAAGACCGAACACGACACCGGTGGCAATCGAGACGACGAGCGTGAAGATCAAGACGATGGGATCGACGGCTACTTCGGTGGTGCGCGGCAGGCTCGTCGGGTACATGCGGATGAGCGCGCGCACGAGGACTTGCGCCACCAACAGGCCAAGCACGCCGCCAGTGATCGAGAGCAGCACGCCTTCCGTCATGAACTGACGAAGCAGGCGCGCACGCCCCGCTCCGAGCGCGGTGCGGACAGCAAACTCACGATGACGCGTCTCGGCGCGCGCGAGCAGCAAGTTCGCGAGGTTGGCGCACGCAATCAGCAGGACGAATCCAACAGCAGCTTGCAGCACCCAGATCGCGCGGCCAGCAGTCCCGATCAGTTCCTGCCGCATCGGCTCCATCTGCAGGATGTGCCCCGCGCCGGGAGTGGTCTTGGGATCGGCACCCTTGGGCAATGACGCGAACACGTGTTGCTTCGCGCCGACACGCTCACCCCAGTTCTGCAGCAGCGAGTCGAGCTCGGTCTGCGCCTGCTCTGGAGTCACGCCGTCCTTCAACCGGCCGATCAGATACAGGAAGTGGTTGCCTCGATTCACGCGCACGCCAGGATTCAACCCGAGCGGGAACCACATCTCAGTCCGGTTGTCCATGACGTCTGCGCCGGGCGGCATGATGCCGATCACCTCGCGGGTCAGGCCGTTGACCTCGACAGTCTGGCCGATCATGTTTCGTCCGCCGAACGCCGTCTGCCAGGTCTCGTACGACAAGATCGTGAACGGCGGCAACGGCACCGGCGGTGAGCCTGGCGCAGGAGGCGGCCCCGTCAGATCGGTTTCACCCTTACGGAACAGCCGGCCCGCAAACGGCTGGATTCCGAGTGCCGTGAGCAAGCGGTCGTCGACGTTCGCCGTCCGCACCCTGCGCGGGCGGTCGCCGGCCGAGAGGTTGGCCTCGCCGGTCGTGAAGGCGCCGACTGCCGAGAACGACTGGTTGATCTCCCGGAATTCGAAGTACTCGGGCGGCGACACCCAGAACTGATCGAATCCGAAGGCGGGAAACTGGGTCGTCAGGAACACCAGCTGATCGGGATTCGGATATGGCAAGGGCCGGAGGATGACCCCGTTCACAACCGAGAAGATCGCGGTGTTGGCACCGATCCCCAACGCGAGTGTCAGTACTGTGACAAGGGCGTACCCAGGCGAGCGCAGCAGGCTCCGGAGGGAATAGCGAAGATCCTGGCGAAACTGGTCGAAGTTCATAGTGCCTTTGACGGGAACGAACGCTCAAGTGTTTGCAGGATTAACGCAACCATCGTTTTACGCCCTCCTCGCGGGTGGCCTGTGCTCGCCCCTCTTTTTCGAGCTTGATCAAATGGGCGGTCACAGTCTCGGCTGCGGCGCGCGTGAGCTCACCTGCAAGGCCCTGGTAAACCACCGCAACTATCTCAGGAACGCTTCGTGGGTTCTGGTCCAGCGCCGCAAGGATCTGCGCTTCCCGATCGGCACGATGGCGAATGTACTCGTCAATCAGCGCCGCGGGATTCTCGATGATTGGCCCGTGACCAGGGAAGAGCCGGTGTGGACGGAGATCCCGGATACGCTGCAAGGAGTTCAGGTACTCCGCGAGATCGCCGCCGCGGCTCGCTGGAATGACAACCGTGCCACCGATTCGCAACAGGTCGCCACAGAACACGTCCGATCCAAGCAGAAAGCTGCAGTGATCCGGCGAATGACCGGGCGTGTGAAGCACCACGACCTTGTCGTCGCCGGCGTCAATGATTTCGTCAGCTGAGAGCGGATCCGGCCCGCTGCCAAATTGCCTGACTCGAACGCTGGGCCAGCGCGCGGCAATCATCGGCACGCCTGAGACGTGATCCGAATGGCCGTGCGTGATCAGCACCAGCGCAAGCGGGCCGCCGTCGAGCGCACGATCGATCGCGTGGAGATGCGTTTCGGCGCCCACACCAGCGTCGATGAGCGTCGGAATCTTACCTGGGAGCAGGAACGTGTTGTTGCCGGTAGGACCCGTCCAGGTCGAAGGATTCCCTGCCGGCAGCAGGATGACATCCATAGAAGTACGCCGCCGCTTCTGGGCCGTCAGAAATAGTACTTCAGACGCAGGTACGTAAAGTCGCTGTCCCTGAACCGACCGGCGAGATCTTGTCCGTCGCCGAAGAACCAACCCAGCGATCCCTCGAGCGCCAGATTGTCTCTGAGGCTGATGATCCCGATGCCGCGGAGAAAGCCGGAGGATTCGCTCGCGTTGTAGAGGCCGAATCCGCGAAGGCGGTAACGCTCGCGCGCGAACGTTCGATCTGTTGAGGCGACGAGCGACACGTCATTTCTGCCACGGCCCCGCTCGCTTTCCGACAACGGGCGGTCGTACGACTCTGAATGAAAGAGGACCGTCCCGCTGATCGTGTAGTCGCCCGCCTTCCGATCGAAGCCGACTCCAGCGTCGAACGACGTCCCGTCCACGATCGCGAGATCGGGGGATTGAAAGTTGTCGTCCACGAACGCCGCCACTTCTCCGCGCAGCCCCCATGCACCGCGAACTGCCTCGAAGTCGCCGCCGATCATCGTGTACCGCGGATACACCAGCGCTAGTTGCGGCTGGGCCGAAAACGGGTCGAGCTCGTAAAGGCCGAATGATTCGAAGCCGCGAAACGCCGATACGCTCCAATCCACGCGTCCAGTGGTGACAGAAACGCGTCCGCCCCCTTGCGCGTTAGCGGCCGTGAACGCCGGCTCGCGATTGTCGATTGGCAGCGGGAGCGCTGGACAACCAACCGCGAGACAGACGACGTCAGGCGGAACGGTCGAGGGCAGGTTGAACGGCGAGGACTCCTCCTTCAGTTGGTCGAATCGGCCGCGCCTGAAGTCCGGCAGATAGATTCCCTCGAGCGTTACGTCTTCCGACAAGTGCACCTGGCCCCGAAGCAACAACACCGGAAGTCGCGCCTCCGCGCGCCCCTCGAAGAAGAAGCGCGAAACGTCGAGCGGGTTGATCACGTCAGTCGGTTGGATCTCGTCGAGCTTGCCCCACACGACGCGTGCGTAGCCGGCCAGGACATCGATGCGGTCGTTCGAATACCGCAGGTTCAGGTCGTGGACCCGAACGATGCCGGCGGTCACACGCTGCAAATTGCCATCAGGCCCTTCGACCGATCCAGGGCGACGAGCGAGGAGGCCATCGGCAAATGCCGACGCGTTGATCAGTACGCGCGGAGAGGGATCGAACGTCTGCTCGACGAATATCCTGGCGCGCAGCTCGGTTGTGTCCTGCCGATTGGGAAAGTAATCACCAAACAGGCTCACGTAGCCTTGCGGTGCCTGCGCACCCGCGATCGCCGGCGCGAGCAGCAACACGATGACGGCCAGAACAACCAAGCTGGCGCGAGGCATCTATAAGGTCGCGGGTTCAGGACGCCGTTTCAACGCCTCAGCGCCAAACACGCTCGGCAACAACTTGATGGTCGCCGGAAGGATGAACACTTCCGCCAGAAACGCCGTCGCCATCGTCAGCGCCAGGAGGCCGCCGAACCAGGCGGTGGGCTTGTACTCAGAGAGCAGGAGTACGGCATAACCGGCGCTGTTGATGATGGCGGTGGTGAGCGACGCACGACCTTCGTGCGCCGTGGCAATCGCGATGGCTCCATCGGTATCAACACCGGACGCAATCTCGCGGCGGTACCGATTGATGAAGTGCACGGTGTCGTCGTCCACGATCCCCAGCGCAACGCTAGCCACCATCACGGTTGCGACGTTCATCGAGATATCGAGGTAACCCATGACGCCAAGCACTGCGAGCACGGGCAGCAGGTTCGGCGCAATAGTCAGAATGCCGAAGCGAAACGATCGGAACACGAGAAAGATCACGCCAAACACAGTGAAGAACGCTGTGCCGAAGCTGCTGAGCTGAGAGACGACGAGATAGTGGTCGAGCGTGCTGAAAAGGCGCCCGGATCCGGTGGTCATCACGCTGATGCCAGTCCCGGCAAACGCCTCCTTGGCCACGCGGTCCGCCTCCTCTACCTGCTCGAGCACCACGTCCGAGCTCATCGACTGAAGCTTGATCGAAACCTGCGCCCGCGAGTAGTCGCTGGCGACGACTCGATCCAGTTCATGGCGCCCTTCACCGCCAAGCGCAAAGACAAAGAGCTCCTGCGCGATCGTATTCGCGTCGCTTGGAATCACGTCGGCTTCCGGCCGTCCGTCGTTCAACTCCTTGTTGATCCGCTTCACGTAATCGGCCACCGATGTGACTTTCCGCACGTGCGGAAACGTCCGAAGCTTCTCCTGTAAGCGATCCAGCCGCTGCAGCGCCTCCGGCGTCTTCAGCGAGTCCGGTGGTCCCTCGAGCATCAACTGGAAGCTGTAGACACCGCCAAGCTCCTTGTCGATCACCGCGGCCGACTGCCCTAATGGATGATTCCGGCTGAAGAAACTAATGTGGTTCGTGTCGACTCGCAGCTTTGTGATTCCCAACAGCGCGACGGCTGAGAGACCCAGCGAGATAATGAGCACCGGTCCCGGACGCGCGCATGAGAACCGCGCGACGGCACGCAGCGGGCGGATGAAATAACGCTCGTGCGGCGCTTCCGACGTCTCCGGCTTGACGAGCGACAGGAGCGTCGGCATGAGAATCAGTGAAATCACGAAGTCCACCATGATTCCCACTGCCGACCCGATCCCGAACGAACGCACTGCGACGACGTTACTCGTGGCCAGCGACAGCATGCCGAGCGCCGTCGTCGCGCTGGCACCAAACAGGGGTGCAACGAGGTGGCTCACGGTCGCCTTGAACGCCTGCTCGGTGCTCCCCCGCCGGCGTTCCTCATCCCAGTGCTGCATGATGTGGACATCGTCGGCGATCGCGAGCACGACGATGAGCGGCACGAGCATGCTCGAGAGGACGTTGTAGGTGAACCCCATCAGCGAGTAGAGGCCAAGCGTCCAGAGAACGCTGACGAGAATGGCCAACATGGAGAGGAACGTCTTGCGGACCGAGCGGAATGCGAAGTAAATCGCGAACAGCGTGAAGAGCAGGATCGGCGGCGTGAACGTCCGCTGATTGTCCAGCGTGATCCGATTGTAGGTCTCGCTGATTTCGAGGCTGCCGTTGTAGTAGGCGCGGACGCCGTGCGGCAGCTTCGGATCGACGATCTCGTGGATCCGTTGGATGACCCCGGCGCGAACCTCGTCGATGCGATCCTCGTCGAAGCCGACGATGATGGCTGTCGTTCGTGCATCCTCCGAAATCAGGTCGCCACGAATCAGATCGTCTTCAAGCGCTTTGCGTTTGATCTCGGCCGGATCGCGGGTCTCGGCATTCTCGAGCAGCGGCTTGACCTCGAGGCCGCCTTCGTCTGAGCCGGAAACAGGCAGCGCTTCGACAATCGTTGCCGTCGCCAGGCTGTTGACACGCTGGACCGTATCGACGCGCTGGATGTCACCGGTGATGTCCTCGATCAGGCGCAGCACGTCGCGCGAGAACAGCGTGTCGGCCGAGTCGGCCTGAAGAGCAATGATGAGCGCGCGTGTGCCGCCAAATTCCGACCGGAAGCGCTCGTAGTCTCTGTAGACGGGATCCTCTCTCGAGAACCACGCCGTGACGTCGTTGTCGATGTGGGTGATGTTGGCGCGTGGCGACAGCGCGATCGCCCCGAGGATGAGGAAGGCCGATAGAGGAAAACGCCAGCGAAAGATCACGCTGGCGATGAACCGGCTCACTTGCCGCTCCCTCGTTCGAGCTCGCGGCGGCTGAAGTCAGCCTCCTTGAGGCCGACATTGTAGTCAGCGGATTCGACGAGCAGCTCGGTGCGTGTTTTCTCGAGCGTGTTGCTCATTTCCGAATCCATGACCGTCCAGATGCCCTCGACCTGACCGAGGCGACGCACCGAGTACACCTTTTGTTTCTCGTTGCGGCGGTTATAGATGTCGGCGCCGACAACCACGAAGCTGTCTTTGAGGATGATGGAGACGACGCGCGGAAACTCGGCGGACGCGTCCTTGCGTCGCGACTCGAGGCGCCACGCCTCGCGCGGCGCGCCGCCCGCTGCCGGCGTCCACGCTGCCTTGACGCCGTCTGCGCCCGCGAACGCGTACTGATAATCGTCGAATTCACGGCCGCCGATGTCTTCATAGGTGAAGTCACTGCCGACGAAGCTCTCCTGCGTTTCCGCGCCGGCAATTCGACGGACGCGACCGAGCGACGGCAGAAACAGAAAACGCTCGTCCTCGGATTTCGGATGCTCCCAGACGAGAAAGCTCGTGCCGCGGATGTCGTTCGGATACGTGAAGCGGATGAGAAGTCGATCGCCGTCAGGTGCGGCCGCCGACGCACTCGGCGCGTTGCGACCTCGCAGCGTGATGAGATCGAGCGCACGCTCGCGCACGCGGCCGTGACGGTCGTAGAGCTTCATGCGCATCGACAGGCGTGAGTCCCGGCCAGTATCGCGATCCTGCGCTTGCCGAGCGACTTGCTCCGCCGTGAGACTCGGATTCTGCGTAGCGCTGCTGACGACGACGAGCGATCCAAGGGCGCATCCGAGGGCGAGCAGGTGCAGGCGGGATGCGACCGACATTATGTGAAGTCTTTCACAAAGACGCAAAATACTTCAAGTATTCTGCATCTTTGTGCGGATTTCCGGTGGGATCGGCACCGGCTTGGCCGTCGAGTAGTCGTACATGACTTGGACGGTTCGCGCCGAGGCGACGGTTCGTCCCTCCTCGTCGAGGATCTCGTAGTCGTACGTGAAGCTGGTTCGGCCGACCGCGGCGAGATCGATGCGCACTTCGAGGTGTTGCCCGTAGCGTGCCGGCATCCGGTAATCGATCTCGGCGCGCGCCAGGATCACGCCCGGTGTGGAATCGCGGAGTTCACCAAAGTTCCACAACGATCGCCAGTAGAAGAGCCGGGCCTGTTCGAGATAGGTGAGATAGACGGCGTTGTTGACGTGGCCGAGCGGATCGCAGTCGCGGAACCGTACTTCAATGCGATGAGAAAAGATATGAGACATATCAGTGTCATCCGTGTTGTCTGTGGCGTACAATCACGCCGTGTCGACGCTCAGCTCGGCTGCCGAGATCTTTACTCAAGAAGAACGACAGCGCCTGGCGCCGTACTTCACGAACCTCGACGGCCATATTTTCGCGCTAACCAACCTGCCCGAAACGGTAAAAGGCGCATTGTTCGCGCGCTATTCGCGGTCGGCGAAATCGCTGCGCCGGCTGTTTCTCGATGAATTCGCCGACAAGGTTGCCGCTCAGCCGCAGACCGGTGACGAAGTCGGCGTGGCGCGCGCTGAGAAGCTCTTTGCCAAGGTCTTCAACGAGTACGGCGACGACTCCGTCGCGCAGCTCGGCGGCGCGCACATCGCCTGCGAGTACGTCTCGAACATCCTGACCAAGGCGCTCGAGTGGGGCCGCATCATGGCCTACCTCGAACAATCGACCCGCTACGTTCCGTACACCGACACGCTGCACGGGCGCTGGCGCTATCACATTCCTGCCGAGATCGACGGCGATCGCGGACTCCGCGAACGGTATTCGCGGACCTTGGACGATATCTTCGCGCGGTACGCCGCCTGGATCGGCCCAATGCAGGAGTACTTCGCGCGACGCTATCCTAAAGCGCACTCGGATTCAGACGCCGTGCATCGCTCGGCCACGCGCGCGAAGGCTCTCGACACGCTGCGCGGGATGCTGCCCGCCGCGACCCAGTCGAATCTTGGCATTTACGGCACCGGCCAGGCGTTCGAGGCCTTGTTGCTGCGGCTCCGTGCCAGCCCGCTGGCCGAAGCACGCGACTGCGCAGGCCAGATGCTCGTCGAGTTGCGCAAGGTCATCCCGGCGTTTCTCGTGCGTGTGGACCAACCCGACCGCGGCGAGGCGTGGAGCAAGTATCTGGCCGGCACGCGTCGTGACACGGCAGACGTTGCCGCATTGCTGCTCCACGATCACGAGCCGCAGCCGCGCGACGAGGTGACGCTGACTGATTTCGATCCTGATGGCGAAATCAGGGTGGTTGCCGCCGCGCTCTACGCCGTGTCCGGCCTGCCCGACGATCAGCTGATGCAGATTGTCCGTCAGATGACAACCGACGATCGTGCTGCCGTCCTCAGAGCTTACGTCGGGAATCGTACGAACCGTCGTCACCGCCCGGGCCGGGCGTTCGAACGGACGGCGTACAGGTTTGATGTGTTGAGCGACTACGGAGCCTTCCGCGATTTGCAGCGGCATCGCTTGCTGACGCTCGAATGGCAGCCGCTGTCGCCGCATCACGGCTTCGTCGAGCCCGAGGCGATCGCTGAAGCGGGCGCCGGCGAGGACTGGGCTCGCACGATGGACGACTCCGCGGAACTGTACGAAGCGCTCTCGACCGCAGGCTTCGTGGACGTCGCGCCGTACGCGGTGTCGATGGCTTACCGCGTGCGCTTCTACATGGAGATGAACGCTCGCGAAGCCATGCATGTCATCGAGCTTCGCAGCGCACCGCAGGGGCACCCCGCCTACCGCCGGGTCTGCCAGGCGATGCACACGTTGATTGAAGAACGGGCGGGACATCGCGCGATTGCCGCGGCAATGCGTTTTGCCGATCACTCCGAAGTCGAGCTCGAACGTCTCAGCTCCGAGCGGGCGCTCGAAAAGAAACGCGCTACTCAGCCCTGACAGGCTTTTCGGCGTCCTCCGGCGTGTCCTCGCCAGTCCAGTAGCGGCCGAACTCGTCGAGGAACGTCAGCGTCTCGAACGACTGCATGCGATCGAAGAACAGGATGCCGTCGAGGTGATCCGTCTCGTGCTGGATCACACGCGCGGTGAAGCCTGACGCTTTCAGTTCAACCCGCCGCCCCTTGCGATCGTACGCGCGCACCGAGATCTGGCGGGCCCGCGGCACGCGCCCGCGGATGTCGGGGATACTGAGACAGCCTTCCCACTCCTCGACGATCTCCTGGCCGATCGGCGTGATCTCGGGGTTGATCAACGCCATCAGCGGTACGCGCGTGCGGTCGTCATCCTCGTCGGCGTCGGCGGCAAAGCCGGCCACGAACAACCGCAGGCTCTCGTGCACCTGCGGCGCGGCAAGCCCAACGCCCTGGTACTCGGTCATCGTTTCGAACATGTCGTCGATGAGCTGCTGCAGCCGCGGCGTCCCGATCGATGCCGGATCGATCGCCTTCGCACGGGCACGCAGTACCGGATGGCCCATGCGGGCGACCTTCAGGATGGACATAGCCGATTATAAACTCGGGGTTCGGGGTCCGGGGTCCGAGGTCCATCAAAATTGGTAAGCTGGCGAGAATGGAGCCGACCGCATACCGGTTTTGCCCATCGTGCGGTAGCCGACTCGAGAGTCGGCGCCTCAAAACCACCGAACCGGAACGGCCAGTCTGCGGTGCGTGCGGCTACGTGGTGTATCTCGATCCAAAGGTCGCAGTGGGCACCATCATTCGTGCGCCCGACGACAGGCTGGTGCTCGTGCGCCGCGCCATCGAACCAGGCTACGGTCTTTGGGTTTTTCCGGGTGGCTATGTGGATCGCGGCGAAGAGATCACCGCCGCCGCGGTTCGCGAAGCGCGTGAAGAGTCAGGCCTCGACGTCCGCATCGATCGTCTCGTCAACATTTATTCCTACGGTGGCCGCTCACCGATCATCATCGTGTACGCGGCGAGCATCCTCGGAGGCACGCTGTGCGCGGACGATGAATGCCTCGAAGTGGGATTGTTTCGATCGGATCAGATCCCGTGGGACAGCCTGGCCTTTCGCAGCACCACCGCTGCGCTGCGCGATTATTTCGAATTTGACCGGCTGAGCTCGAAACTGAAATGACACTGGGGCAGAATCAGCGCAGTCCTGCGCAATGTGCCTGCGCCTCACTGGTATGTTTGTTGTGGTTCCTGCCCTTATGAGAAAGAGCCTGGCGTGTCTTGTGTTGTCGATCTCGGCCGCCGCCGTCACGAGCTGTGGATTCGAGCGAACGAGCACGCTCGGACCATCGGGCAACGGCCTCTCTGCCCTTCTCGGCACGTGGTCGTCGTCGAACGCCGTTCCTTCGCCGAGCAGCTGCAGCGATTTCCGCTGGAATGTCACTGAACAGTCTGGCAATACCGCGAGCGGCAGGTTCAGCGCGACGTGTATGGGGAATCTTCGCGTGGAGGGCACCGCGAACGGGACCCTGACCGGATCCACGGTGGCCTGGAACGCCCAGGCCACCGCGTCCGTACCGAATTTGCCACCGTGCCCCATTACCCTGTCCGGGACCGCAGAACTCGGCGTGGATTCGATCCGCGTCCCGTACAGCGGCGATACGTGCATCGCTCGAGTGTCGGGCGTCGAAGTACTCAGGAAGAACTAGCTACTGCGCTAGTTCGTCAGCGCTCTTCGCGCCGTAGAACTCGTACCACGGGTGCGCGGGCTTGAGGTGATCGTTCACATTCGCGATGTTTTTCACGCCCTGATCTTCGAGCCACTTCTTGAACGCATCGCCGCCGTTTTTGCCATAGACCGCGATGCCATCCTTCCACGTCGCGCGACCGCACAAGACCCCAGAGAATCGCGTGCCTGCTTCGGCTGCGAGTTCCAGCGAGTCAGTGAACTCCTGGTTGCTGACGCCGGCTGACAGATAGATGAAGGGGCGCGTGGCGATGTCCGCCGAACGACGGAAGTAGTCCATCGCCTCCTGCTTTGAATACACCTTCGTGCCGGCAAAGGAATGCGTGCCCTCGACGAACTTCATGTTGACCGGCACTTCAACCTTCATGACATCGACACCGTAGCGGTCCTTGGTGAACTCCGCCATGCTACGCGTGACGATCTCCGGCTTGCGCTTCGAGAACTCCGCCCCCTTCTCGTCCGCGCCCTCTTCGTAGCCGACGAACTCGAGAAAGAACGGGATGTCGTTGGCGCGGCACTCATCACCGATGCGCTCGACCCACGCGTGCTTCTTATCGTTGATCTCTTTGGAGTCGTACGGCGTGTAGTAGAGCAGGATCTTGATGCAGTCCGCGCCCGCTTCCTTGAGGCGCCGGACCGACCAGTTGTCGAGCAGATCGGGCAGCCGCCCCGCTCCGGTTTTGTCGTAGCCCGTCTTCTCGTACGCCATGAGCAGGCCCGCGTTCTTCGCGCGGCGCTTGCTGGCGGGCAGCCCCCACTCCGGATCCAGCAGGATGGCGCTCGCATGCGGCGTGAGCACTTCCGTCACCAGCGACTTGAATTCCTCGATCTCACGGTCGCTGATATCGCCGCCCTTTTCCTTGGCCAGCGCCTTCTGCAGCGAACCGCGCTGGTCCATCGCTGCCGCCGCAATGACGCCGCGCTTGTCGGACACGGCTTTCATGCCGTGGAGTTTGCCTGGTGTGAACTTCACGTCCCTCTCCTTCGAACTATGAGTACGATCAAACGGTTATTTTACAGGAAACTGAAAGTGTTCCACCGCGGAGGTTTCCGCGGCCCTCTGGACGATCTCGTCGATCGACAGCGCGGCCTCGGCGCGGACGACGTCGATGTGCCGCGCGCGCGTGGCTGGGTGCTTCGGCGTGAAGAGCGTGCAGCAGTCCTGATCCGGAATGATCGAGATGGGATACGTACCGAGCCGCTGTGCCTCCAGGGTGATTTCCTCTTTGTCCATGCCGACGAGCGGCCGCAACACGGGCAGCGTCGCGACCTCGTTGATCGCCGTGAGATTCTCGATCGTCTGCGACGCGACCTGGCCGACGACCTCGCCAGTGATCAGTGCGCCTGCGTGGTGCTGACGCGCGATACGCTCGGCAATCCGCATCATCAGCCGCCGGTAGATCACGACGCGTAACGGCGGCGCCACCGAAAGCACGACCTGCTGCTGGATCTCGCCAAAGGGAACGAGGAACAATCGCGACCGATACTGATATTCAGTCAAGAGGCGGACGAGCTCCCGGGCCTTCTCTTGCGAGGCGCGCGAGAGGATGGGATAGCTGTGGAAATGAACGAACAGCACGCGGCAGCCTCGCCGCATCATGCGCCACGCCGCGACCGGTGAGTCAATCCCGCCAGAGAGCAGGCACGCCACGCGGCCGCTCGCGCCGACCGGCAGCCCGCCGGCGCCACGATCCTTGCCGAAAAAGTAGAACGCTTCGTTGGTCAGCGCTTCGACGTGGATGGTGAGCTCCGGCTTGGAGAGATCCACGTGCCACCCGCGCGCTTCCTTGATACGGCCGCCGACTTCACGCTCGATCTGCGGTGACGTCAACGGAAAGCGCTTGTCGGCACGGCGCGCCGACACACGAAACGATCGCGGATCCGGCACATCGAGGTCTCGCAGGATCTCGCCGGCAATCGCATCGACGTCAAGCGGCGCCCGTCCAGCCTTGGCGAAGTTTCCCACGCCAAAGACTTTCGCCAGCCGATCGCGAACGACGGACCAGTCCGCGGCCGGGCCGAGCACGACCTCGATGCGTCCCATCAGCGCCTTCACCTGACGGATGTCGAGATCGGACGTCGCCTCCCGGATGTTTCGGACGAGGCGCGAGATGAACCAGGGCCGGTTGCGGCCCTTGAGCGCAATTTCCTGGTAATGAACGATGGCCGACTTCATCGTGCAGATTCCAGTACTGCCGCGGCCGCCTGGTGGCCGCTGACCACGGCGCTTTCGATCGTGCCGGGCAACCCCGTGTCGATCCAGTCGCCGGCGAGAAAAAACCCGGACAGCGCTGTTCGCGTCGCCGGGCGCGGCGGCTGCCCGGCGGCGAGCGAAAACGTCGCCTGCTTTTCGCGCACGACCGTGCCTCGAATAAACGTCGCGCGTCTCGCACCGGGGATCGCGTCCTCGACTTCGCGCCGCGCGCGTTCCACCAAATCGCCAGAGCGCTCACTCGTGATTGCGTCGGCACCGCTCGCCACTAACGACAGATGTGATGCCTCGGCCCCGAATGCGAGCCGTTTATCGAACACCCATTGCATCATGCGGCCTGGCAAGCCTACGAACAACTCGTCCATTACGCGCCGGTCGTACCAGAGATTCACCGTCACGATCGGCTTGGACACCATCGACATCGCGCGATCCACCAATGTCGACAAACATGCTGGGGGCTTCTCCGCGAAGAGCGTGCGTACCCCAAACCACGGAACCGCGGAGATCACGGTCGTTGCCGGAATTCGATCGCCGCGGACCTCCACGGCGACAACCGAGTGCTCGTCAGCAACGATGCGAGCGAGCGCGCCGGTCCGCACTTCGCCGCCGCGGCCTTCGATGAATGCACGGGCCGGTTCCGCGTACATCTGGTTCAACGGACGTGTGGGCAAAACGATCGCCGCTGCCGATGGGTCCGGCCCGAACATCTCCGCAAGGACGCGTACGAACGGCTCGGCCTGCGCCTCATCTGGCGACTGGTTCAACGCGGCGAGTGCCAGCGGCTCCCACAGCCAATCCGTGAGCTGCGGCCCTTGACGACACGCGCGCAGCCACTCCGCGACAGTCACGCGCGTCTCGAGCGTGACGCGGCCTGACGTCATCAGCTCGCGACGTGCTGCGCGCAATGGCGCCGCGATGCGTCCGACCGACAATCGATCCTTCCACGGCAACGCCTTCCACCGCAGCACCCCGGCCAGCAGGTGCAAAGGCGCCGGCAGCAGCGTCGGGCACTTCAGTTCGGAACGGTGGCCGGAACGATCGAGATACGGCACCGAGAGCGAGCGCTGGCGACTGACATTGCCGCTTGCGCCGACTCGCGCGAGGAAGGCCAGCGTTTCGCGATAGCAGCCGAACAGCACGTGTTGACCGTTGTCGACCAGCTCGCCGGTACCACGATCGACAAAGGCGGTGGCACGGCCGCCGAGTTGCGGCCTGGCGTCCAAGACGAGCACGCGCATGCCGGCGTTCGCGAGCGATGCCGCGCCAGCCAGCCCCGCAAAACCCGCCCCCACGACGACGACATCAAACCGGCTGTCGGCGGACGCGGTCATCCGCTCAGCACGCGTCCCGCTGCGGCACCGGGCCGCAGGATCATGCGAGCCCAGGTTGCCGCGGCAATGACGGCGCGCCGCGACCGTGGAATGCGGACGACCTCCGAGAACACGTCG
>Ga0209382_10006414_pt1 | contig 15142 bp, 13 predicted proteins | sample SoiMetdeltSBSDD5_FD_187599 | JGI IMG/M metagenome (GOLD analysis project Ga0209382, IMG submission 187599) | Bulk soil microbial communities from a Populus tree surrounding site in Tennessee, USA - Soil MetaG P. deltoides SBSDD5 (SPAdes) (version 2) | ecosystem: Environmental > Terrestrial >... | reverse complement strand
CTGGGGCTGGATGAGGGCTCAGCGAGCCCGCTGGGTGACGAAGTCGGCGATGGCGTGCAGCCCCGCGACGTGGGGCGCAGCGGCGAACGACGGGAGCTGCTCGACGGCCTCGGCGCGATGGCGTTCTGCAACGAGCTGCGCGTGGGCGCGGGCCCCGCAGGCGTCGAGGACGCGGTGGACGAACGCCTCGTCGTCGGGGGTGAGCGGGGTCGTGTCGGCGTACAGGCGGTGAAGGCGATCCCGGTCCGGTGGCTCGGCGGCCGCCAGCGCGTTGACGACCGGCAGCGTCTTCTTGCGGCGCCGGATGTCGCCGCCGGTGGGCTTGCCGGTCTCCGCGTCGTCGCCCCAGATGCCGAGGATGTCGTCGCGGATCTGGAAGCCCAGGCCGAGATGCCATCCGAACTCCCCGAAGAGCTGGGCGACGGCCTGGTCCCCGCATGCGACGAGCGCCCCGCCGTAGGGGGCGCAGCGTAGGAGCGCACCGGTCTTGCCCGCGATCATCTCGTGGTAGCGCTCGACGCCGACGTCGAGCACGGTCTCGTAGGTGAGGTCGCGCATCTGGCCGACGGTCAGCTCGACGGCGGCGCGGGCCAGCTCGGCCATGAGGGTGGCGACCTGCGCCTCGGGGAGGCCGTAGTCGGCCAGGCGGGCCACAGCCCGGAACGCAAGTGCGTAGATGCAGTCGCCCACGTTGATGGCGTGCGGCTCGCCGCACAGCGTCCACAGCGCCGGCCGGCCCCGGCGCGTGCGGTCGCCGTCCTCGATGTCGTCGTGGGCCAGGCTCCAGTTGTGGATGAGCTCGACGGCGGCGGCGAACGGAACCACCCGCTCGATCGGTTCGTCGGGCGCCACCGCCCGGAACGCCAGCACCGCCAGCGCCGCCCGCAACTTCTTGCCCCCGCCGCTTGCGGCCTCGGCGGGCGACAACCGCCCGAAGCGCTCGTCCCGCCAGCCGAGGTGGTAGCAGATCGCGTCGCGCAGCCAGGGGTCGGGGACCTCCTTGTCGATGACGTCGGCGATGCAGCGGTCGACCGGCTCGACGTAGGCGGTGAGCTGGGCGAGGGCGAGCGACTCGCTGGCCGCGGCCCGCCGCTCGGGCAGCCCGTAGAGCACGGTGCTGGCCGCGATGCACCGGTCGTTGTCGAGCACGGCCTCCTCGCCGCAGGACCGCAGGAGGTCGCGCAGCTCCCGGGGCGGCGGGAAGTACTCGTCCTCGGTGGTCACGTCGACCACCTCGATGCCTTCCCGCGGCGCCAGCCGGACCAGCACCGCCTGCACCACGTCCTCGGGCGCCGACGCGCCCGCCGTGACCCCCACGGTGCCGGACAGGTCGCCGGGGACCTCGTCGACGCCGTTGACCCGCACCACCCGGGACGTGCTGGCGGCGGCCACCCGGACGAGGGCGAGGGTGTTGGAGCTGTTCGCCGACCCGATGACCACGACGGCGTCGCAGCGCGGGCCCATGGCCTTGACCGCCGCCTGGCGGTTGGTGGTGGCGAAGCACAGGTCGCTGCGGCTCGGCGTCCAGATCTCGCCGAAGCGGGCCCGCGTCGCCTCCATGATGTCCTGCCACTCGTCGACGCCCAGCGTCGTCTGGGCCAGGAAGGCGACCGGGCGGCCCTCGTGGTCGCCGGCCAGGTCGAGCGCCTCGACGTCCGCCGGCGTCTCGACGAGGAACGTGCTGCCCGGCGCGACCGCCAGCGTGCCGACGGCCTCGTCGTGGCTGGCGTGGCCCGCGTAGAGGATGAGGTGGCCCTTGTCGCCCCGGTGGCGGACCTCGTGGTGCACCTTCTTCACCAGCGGGCACACCGCGTCGACCAGCATGCTGGACCGGGCCCGGGCGGCGGTGATCAGCTCGGGCGCCGAGCCGTGCGCCGACAGCATGAGCGGCGCCCCGTCCGGCACCGCGTCGAGGTCGTCGACGAACTCCACCCCGGCTCGCCGGAACCGGTCGACGACCACCTGGTTGTGGACGATCTCGTGGTAGCAGTAGACGGGCGGCTCGAAGGTCCGGACCATCCAGGCCAGCGCCTTGATGGCCATCTCCACGCCGGCACAGAAGCTCCTCGGAGCGGCCAGCAGCACTCGATCGACGCTGGAGGTCTCGGGGGCGAGCGCTGAGGCCATGCCCACGGAACGTAGTTGTCACAGCATGTTCGGTGAGCAGAACAAACCGTGTTTGTTCGATGATCTCGGTGATTATCGGGCGCGGGCGCCGCTTCGTCAGGGCGCCGGCGGGGCGGTCGTCGTCGCGCCGTCCTGCGCCTTGCAGTCGGCGATCACCTGACCGAGGATGCCCAGCTTCTCGGGCTCGAGGACCTTGGTCATCTCCGCCCCCGCGCCGCTCGCCCAGAGGGCGTAGATCCGGACCAGCGTCGGCCGACCCAGGCCGTCCATCCACCCCCGCACCAGGCACTCGGGGCTCTCGGCGTTGAGGCGTCCCAGGACCGACGGCTTGAGGGTGCGGGCGATCATCACCTCGACGCCCTCGTTGTCCAGGCACTCCATCGCCTTCGGGAGATCGGACTGGACCTCCTGCCGGCTCAGCGCCGTCAACGGGTCGGCGCCGTTCTGGATGCCGACCTCGATCAGCCGGGCCCGGCCCACGGTGTCGATGATGCTGCGGGCCATGCAGGTCGCATCCTTGTTGTCGACCGCCCCGAGCGAGGTGGTCGTGATGTACTGCTTCAACGAGTCGACCAGCGGATCCGGCGGGTCCGCCACGGCCTTGGGGCCGCTGTCCTCGGAGCTCATGATGTAGAGAAGGCCGCCGACCGCCGTGCCGAAGCACAGCAACACCAGCACGAACAACACGGCGACCAACCGTCGTCGCCGCCGGCGCGGCCGTTTCGGTCGAGACGACCCTTCGTCCGGTCCCCGGTCCGCTGACCCCGCTTCCATCAACCCGAGCGGGTCGACCGACGGGCCCGAGGGATCGTCGACCCGGCCCGACCAACGATCGCCCGTCCAATATCGGTAGGCGTGTCGTCCCGTCGGATCCACGTACCAACCTGGCGCTGAGGTCTCCACCACGATCCCCCTTGCGTCCGCGTGGGGGCCCGCCTGAGCACCCCCCTCACCTTTCGATACTAAGAAGATCCAAAAGGTTGCGCTGCGTAAGGGGTTTTTCCCGTTCTCGCTCGGTCAACCCGCGCAGTGTCAGACCCTGAAACTGCGCTCGTCGCCAGCTGAACGGCTCAGCCCTCGGCGGCGAACGCCCCGCCCGACCGGCGATGGGTTCGAGCTCGGTCCTCGAGGGCGATGGCGGACATCCCGCACCGTCGCCTGGGACGCTCCCGTCCGGGCCGCGATCGACCGGGTCGACGCCTCCGGCTCCTTCCGCACCACCTCGGCGGCCCGGCGACGCACCTCCGCCGGATCGACCGGGCGCAGGCGGCCATCCCGTCCCAACCGGGCGCGTAACTGCGCGGAATCCACGGTTGCGCGGCTGCGCAGCCTCGCCACCGTCTTGGGCGACAGACCACTGACGACCGCGATCCTTCGATCGGACCAGCTCGGCACCAGCTCCAGGATCCGCTGAGCCGCGGTCTCCCGCTCCCCCAGGCGACATTTCAGCATCATTGGAGGCAGGACTGGGAGTGTTTGCGCGCCTTACATAGTAAGAAACCGCAGCTCAGGCTTAGGGCTAATAGCAGCGATGTCAAGAGTCCTTGCGTCGCTCCGATCAGAGGGGGTTGACGTGACGCTGCATAGGCGCGACGGTCTCTCCGACAACCGACGAGTCGAAAAAGCCAGCGGATTCCGCGGCTTTTCCACACATCTGCCGCCGCGATCACCGGGATGGAGATTGCCGACGTCATGAACAATGACCACGAAGCATTCTGCCTCGCAGATCCCGTGTTCTACGACAATGCAGGTCGCAGCGAGACGCAAGATGACTTCGCTCTGACCAGCAGAACAGCCCCGCACCTGGGCGTACTGCGTAAACGGCGACCTCACATTCAAGTTCCTGCGCAGCCAACGGCATGGCCTCGTCTGCTGATCGACAGGCACCCCCGCGACGGTGGTCGGTGAAGGCTCGATGTCACCGGCCACCGCTCGTGGGTGCCTCCCGGGAGGGAGAGCTCCATCCTCAGCACAACCGTCCGGCAGGCAGCGCCCTGGCTGGCGCCCCTGACGTTCCTGGCTCTCGGCGCCGCCGCCGCCAACCTGGCCTTCCCCGCGGTCCTCGGGCGGACGGTGGACCATCTGGTGGACGGCCGAGAGGCCCGGGCGCTGTCCTGCTCACGGTCGCACTCGTGGCCGGCATCGGCACCGCAGGATCTCCCCGAGCGGGGTCGACACCGAGATGGACCCCGGCCGGCTGTCGGCCGGCGAGCGCCAGCTGATCGGCCTCGCTCGCTCCTACCTGGCGCCTGGCCCGGTCATGGTCCTCGACGAGGCGACGTGCCACCTCGATCCGCCCACCGAGCCGACGTCGAGGCGGCCTTCCGCCGGCGTCCCGACACACCACCCTCGTGGTCGTCACCCACCGCCTCAGCTCGGCGCGTCGGGCCGATCGGGTGCTGCTCATGGACGGGCCCAATATCGCGGTCGGCGCCCACGATGACCTGGTCTAACGCTCCCCTGCGTACCGCGAGCTGGTGGGTCACTGGCTCGACCCGATTGAGTGACCGGCGAGCACTCTGGGTAATGCGCGCGCTACATGGCACTGCACCGTGTGACCCAGAATCGTGGCGACGCTGATCTCGCCCACGACGAGCTGGTGCTCGAGTGGCGCTGGCGACTCAAACGCGAGGCCGGGGGCAAGTCGGCGGACAAGCGCAACCTCGTGTGCGGGCCGGTGCAGATCTGCTGGGACAAGTTCGCTCGCTACTTCGACGTCGGGCGCCGTCAGCTGCCGCTGCTGTCTGTGCTGCCGCTGGCGATCTGCCAACGTCGCAAGCCCACCTGGCGCACCGCCTAGGAGGAAGAACCATGACCAGGCAACCGCAACGACCGACGTTGGGATGCCGCCCAGGCCCACGGCCGGCCCCGGGCCTAGCCACCGACCGCTCACGCCGGATTCGAAGATCCTCAGCTCGTTCGCTACCCCGATGAATTCCCGGGGGCCCTGTCATCCCCCGCCATCCGTCATACGTTGATGGACGTGGGGTGCGGGGATCGCCGTCGACTCGACCCATCCTTCGACGACCACCGACAGATCAGACCCTGACGGCTGCACGTCAAGGCCGGTCCCTGCCAACTCACGCGATCTGCAGGTCGAGATGCGCGTCCCCGGGCCCCTCTCGCTGACTCCGGAGAGCCTGTTCCAAACCGTTGAGGCGACGATCACCAACGAGGGCTCGGCGCCGGTGACGATCGTCGGAAACGGCACGATTGCGGCGGTCGCCATCGACGATGACACCGATCGGATCCCCGCTCCATCAGGCGGAGCGATGATGCTGAGTGAAAGCGCGCTCGCCCCGAAGGAGGCTGTCACGCTCCCGGTCGCCCTCGAGTTCCGCCGCTGTCCGCTCACGACGGCCGCCGCCCCGCAACCGGGCAGCTACGTGCTGGCCGCGGTCCTGCGGGTTCGATTCGAGGATCAGCGCTGCGAGACCCTCCTCGGCCCGCCCACGACGATCCGGCTCAGCTGAGCGGAGGCGTGGCTAGGGCCTGCTCGGGGAAACGGTCGACCTGGCGCAGGGCCGGGAACAGGCGGGACCATGTCGCCGCGACACCGAGGGTGGCGATGCCGCCAAGGGCCACGGCCAGCCCGGGTCCCAGCCACTGACCGGTCACGCCGGATTCGAAGGCCCCCAGCTCGTTCGATGCCCCGATGAAGACGTTCTCGACCGCCAGCACCCGCCCGCGAGCCTGGGTCGGCGTGCTGAGCGGGACGAGCGTCACCCGGATGAACACGCTCAGGGCATCGGCGGCGGCGAGCACCACCAGCGCGACGAAGGCCACCGCGTAGCTCCGGGTGGCCCCGAGCACCACGGTGGCCGCCCCGAAGACGGCGACTGCGCTCAGCAAGGCCACGCCGACGTGGCGGCGCAGCGGTCGGACGGCGAGCAGCAGCATCATCGCCGCCGCCCCCATCCCGGGCGCGGCCCGGAGCCAGCCGAGGCCGACGGCCCCCACGCCCAGGCGCTCGTCGGCGATGGCCGGCAGCAAGGCGACGGCGCCGCCGAAGAGCACGGCGAACAGGTCGAGGCTGATGGCGCCGCCCAGCACCGGCTGCCGGCGGATGATGCGCAGCCCCTCGAACGCCTCGTGCAGGCGACCCCCGGCCGGCGCGGGCTCGGCCCGCTGCTGCTGCTGCGCCCCGGTCGCCGGCAGGACCAGATAGCAGACGGCGGACAGCACGTAGAGGACGGCTGCCGCGGAAAATGCCAGGCGGGGGTCGGAGGCGTAGAGCAGGCCTGCGATCACCGGCCCGGTGACGAGCGCGACCTGGAAGCTGATCGTCCAGCGGGCCACCAGCCACGGCAGCTCCTCGGCCGACATGAGGTCGGCGGGCATGGCCCGGGCGGCGGGGGCGACGAAGGCCCGGCCGACACCCAACAGGAGCGCCAAGGCGAACAGCGGCCCGACGGCCGTCGGCTCGGTCGCCACATAGCCCACCATCAGCACCGCGGCGAGCAGTTCGACGAGGACGCCGCCGAGGACGACCCGACGCCGCGGGAACCGGTCGGCCACCGACCCGCTGACCAGCACCAGCAGCGCCGCGGGGGCGAACTCGGCCAGCCCGATCATCCCGAGGTCGAACTCCCGGCCGCTGATGTCGTAGGCCTGCTTGCCGAGGGCGTAGGCCAGCGCGGCTGTGCCCGTGCCCGCCGCGAAGTAGCCGAGGATGAACAGAACCGTCGCCCGGTTCCACCGCCCGGCCGGGCCGCCCGGATCGCCCGGCTCGGTTGTGGGGTCCGCCGCCCGAGTGACCACTACCCCCAGCGCCCCAGATCGTCCGGGGTGTCGATGTCGGCAGGGTGGCCCGGGCACGGCACCTCGACGACCAGGTCGGGGCGGCGCCGCATGACGAGGCCCGCACCCATGTCGCCGTCGGACGGAAGCAGGGGCCACACCCGCCGGTCGAGCTTGACCGGGTGGCCCCGCTCACCGTCGTAGGTGGCGACGGCGATGCGCCCGGGTGCCTGGGCGACGGTCCGCCAGGCGTCGCCGACGATCAGCGGCATGTCACCCAGCCCGACGACCACCGAGCTGTGCCCCTCCCGGGTGGCCCGGGCGACGCCGACCTGCAGCGAGGTGGCGAGCCCGTCCCGCCAGCGGCCGTTGTCGAGGTACTCGGCGCCCTCGACCTCGGGGATGTCGACCGCGCCGGTGACGACGTAGGTGGCGTCGAGCTTGGCGGAGACCGCCGAGAGGATCGACCAGCCGACCACGGTCCAACCCATGAACGGCGCCAGGAGCTTGTGGGAATCTCCCCCGCTATCGAGGAAGCGCCGGCCGCCTCCCGCAGCGAGCACAACGGCGGCCGTGGTCATCGGAGTGTAGATACCGGCCGCAAGAAGAAACTGCAAACACTGCCACTACGGGCGGTGGCAGCGCGCGGTCAGTCCCAGAGCAACGCCAAGGAGATGACGCTGAAGGCCCAGACGAGCGCGACGACAACAGTGATGCGGTCGAGGTTGCGCTCCATGACGGTCGACCCCATGGCGCTCGCCCCCATGCCGCCGCCGAACATGTCGGAGAGGCCGCCGCCCTTACCGCTGTGCATCAGCACGAAGCCGAGCATGGCGGCCGACGAGACGACGAGCAGGACGAGGGCAACGACGACCATAGGGGCACAAACCCTAGACCATGGCCCGTTCGCGGGCGAAGTGGCAGGCGACCGGGTGCTCCACGTCGCCCTCCCGGCGGATCTGCAACAGCGGTTCCTCGTCGGCGCAGATCGCCGTGTCGACGCCGCTCTCCTCGAGCTGGGCGCGGTGCCAGCAACGGGTCCGGAAGCGGCACCCCGACGGCGGGTCGACAGGCGACGGCGGATCACCCGGGAGGATGATGCGCTCCCGCTCGCGCTGCTTGATCGGGTCGGGCACCGGCACGGCCGACATGAGCGCCTGGGTGTACGGGTGGCCGGGGTGCTCGTAGAGGTCGTCGGCGGTCGCCGTCTCGACGATCTTGCCGAGGTACATCACCGACACGACGTCGGAGATGTGCCGGACGACGGCCAGGTCGTGGGCGATGAACAGGTAGGCCAGCCCCAGCTCCTCCTGGAGCTCCTCGAGCAGGTTGACGACGCCGGCCTGGATCGACACGTCGAGGGCCGACACCGGCTCGTCGAGGACCAGCAGGTCGGGGTCGAGCGACAGGGCGCGGGCGATGCCGATGCGCTGGCGTTGGCCGCCCGAGAACTCGTGGGGGAACCGGTTGACGTGCTCGGGCTTGAGGCCGACGAGCTCCATCAGCTCCTTGACCCGGGCCTTGCCGCCGTTCTTGTAGCGGCCGTGGATCCGGAGCGGTTCGCTGATGATGGCGTCGACCGTCATGCGGGGGTTCAGCGACGAGAACGGGTCCTGGAACACGATCTGCATGCGCTGGCGGAGGTGCCGCATGCGCCCCGCCGACGCCCGCATCACGTCGATGCCGTCGAAGTTCACCGAGCCCGAGGTGGATTCGAGCAGCCGGAGGACGAGCCGGCCGGTGGTCGACTTGCCGCAACCGGACTCACCGACCAGGCCCAGCGTCTGGCTCCGGGCGATCGAGAAGCTGACCCCGGACACCGCTTTGACCGAGGCGATCTGCCGGCGCAGCAGGCCGCCGGTGATCGGGAACTCCTTGGTGAGGTCCGTGACCTTGAGGATGGCGCCGTCACTCGTCGCATCCGCGATCTCCGGCTCCGGCAGGATGACGTCATTGGCCATATTGGCGATCCTTGGCCTCGGCGAGCAGGCGGTCGGCGAAGTGGCACGCCGACCAGTGGGTGGTCCCCACCTCGATGAGCGGCGGCTCGTCGGTGTTGCAGACTCCGGGCACCTCGGCCATGGGGCAGCGAGGGTGGAAGGCGCACCCTGGCGGCACGTGGATCAGCGACGGCGGCTGGCCGACGATCCGGTGCAGCCGGTCGCTCGTGCGCCGGTCGATGCGGGGCAGCGAGGCCAGCAACCCCTGGGTGTAGGGGTGGCACGGCTCGTAGAACACCTCGTTGACCGTGCCGATCTCTGCGGTGCGCCCGGCGTACATCACCATGATCCGCTGCGTGACGCCGGCGACCACGCCGAGGTCGTGGGTGATCAGGATCACCGACGACGACGTGCGGGACTCGACCCGCTCCAGGGTGTCGAGGACCTGGGCCTGGATGGTCACGTCCAGGGCAGTGGTCGGCTCGTCGGCGATCAGCACGTCGGGGTCGTTGGCGATCGACATGGCGATCATCGCCCGCTGGCGCATGCCGCCCGAGTACTCGTGGGGGTACTGGCCGGCCCGCTCCTTGGGGTTCGGGATGCCCACGATGTTGAGCAGCTCGGCGACCCGGTCGTTCAGGTCGGCCTTCTCGATCTCCTGGTGGACCGTGATGGCCTCGGCGATCTGGGTGCCGACCGTGTACACGGGGTTCAGGGCCGCCAGCGAGTCCTGGAAGATCATGGCCATCCGGCGGCCGCGCAGGTCCTGCAGCTGCCGCTCGGTCATGTCCAGCAGGTTCTGGCCGCAGAACAGGATCTCGCCGGTGATCTGAGCGGTCTTGGGCAACAGGCCCAGGATCGCCAGCGAGGTGACGCTCTTGCCCGAGCCCGACTCCCCGACGATGCCGAGGACCTCATTGGCCCGCAGGTCGAAGTTGAGGTGGTCGACGGCGTTGACCAGGCCGTCCTCGGTGGGGAACCGCACCGAGAGGTCGCGGACCTCCAGCAACGGCCCACCCCAGGTGGCCCGTTCGGGGAGGACCTCGACGGCGAGGTTCCCGTCGCGCTTGCTACCGAATGCCATGGCTGGTCCTCAGTGCTTGGCGTGGGGGTCGAGGGCGTCCCGCAGGCCGTCGCCGAGCGCGTTCACCGCCAGCACGGTGACCAGGATGGCGAGGCCCGGGAACAACACGAGGTGGACGTCGTGGTTGTACTTCGTGCGAGCGGTGTAGAGCAGGTAGCCCCAGGACACGTCGGGCGGGACCACGCCGTAGCCGAGGAACGACAGCGTCGACTCGGTGATGATCGCGACGGCGATCGACAGCGTGAGGTTCACCATGATCGGCCCGATGCAGTTGGGCAGGATGTGGCGCACGATGATCCGGAAGTTCGAGGCGCCCGCCGCGCGGGCACCTTCGACGAACTCCTTCTCCTTCAAGGAGAGCGTCAGGCCCCGGACCACCCGGGCGATCTGCATCCAGAAGAGGCCGGCCAGCACGAAGACGATGTTGTTGGGCTTCTGCCCGAACCGCTGCAGGGCCACCGCCAGGACGGCGATGGCCGGCAGGATCAGGACCAGGTCGGTGGCCCGCATGATGACCTGGTCGACGGCCTTGCCGTAGAGCCCGGCGATGGCGCCGAAGAAGGTGCCGAGCAGGGTCGAGACGACGGCCACGCCGACGCCGATCCGCAGCGAGATCTGGCCGCCGTAGAGGATCCGGGCCCACATGTCGCGGCCCAGCTCGTCGGTGCCGAAGGGGTGCTGCCAGCTGGGGCCGGTGCTCCCGAGGGTCAGGTTGCTGCGCTGGTCCTGGGGTGCCGTCAGGAAGATCGGCGCGATCACGAAGCACAGCACGAAGATCAGGATGAGGGTGACCAGCGACCCGATGGCGAGCTTGTGGCGCTTGAAGCGGCGGACGAACAGCTGCCACTGGCTGAGGGCGACCGGTTCGGCCGCCACGTCGAGGTCGGTGACCCCGAGCTCGATCGCCAGCGGCGCCCCGGCCTCGTCCGGGATGACCCGGGTGTCGATGGCCAGTCCGTCGTCGGTCGGGTCGGGTCGGTCTTCGCTCTCGGGGAACTCTTCGCTCATGACAGCCTCACCCGTGGGTCGAGCACCCCGTACATCACGTCGGCGATCAGGTTGAACAGCACGACGAAGACGCCGGCCACCAGGATGTACCCCAAGATCACCGGGGCATCACCTGTCTGCAGGGCGTTGAGGAAGAGGCGGCCCATCCCGGGGATGGAGAAGATCTGCTCGGTGATCAGCAGACCACCGAAGAGCAGGCCGATGTCGACTGCCATGACGGTGACCAGCGGGATCAGCGAGTTGCGCACCGCGTGCTTGATGATGACCTTGCGGCGGGGGACGCCCTTGGCGCGGGCGGTGCGCACGTAGTCGGAGGAGAGCACGTCCAGGGTGGCCGCCCGCTGGTAGCGGGTCCAGCTGGCCACGATCTGCACGGTCAGGGTCAGCACCGGGAGGACCAAGTGCTTGATGTAGTCCCAGTTGAGACCGGACTGGCCGGTGGTGTGCAGGCCGACGAACTCGAGTGGCGGCTTGTCGAGGCCCCAGGTCTGCTTGGGCCAGACCGCGAGGTACGCGATGGCCAGCAAGCCGAACACGAAGGGGGGCATGGCGATGCCTATGTACGTGAGGCTGGTGAAGACGTAGTCGCCTATCGAGTACTGCTTCACCGCCGAGTAGACGCCGATGATCATGGCGACCACCGCCGAGAAGAGGGCGCCCCACAGGATCAGCTGCAGGGTGTTCCAGAAGGAGCGCTGCAGCATGCTGGTGACCTCTTCGTGCTTGGTCTGGCTCTCGCCGAGGTCACCGGTGACGGCGTCCTTCAGCCATCGGCCGTACTGCACGGGGATCGGGTCGTCGAGCCCGAGCCGTTCCCGCTCGTTCTGCACGACGCTGGGGTCGCGCGACTGAGCCAGGCGTGCCGTCGGATCGAACGCCTGGGTGGAGCGCACCATCCAGAACACGAGGAACGTGGCGATCAGCAGGAGCGGAATGGAGATGAGAAATCGACGCAGCACCAAGGTCAGCATGAGCGTCCCCTCCCTGGTTGTTCGCGACCGGCGAACCGGTCAGCCCGTTTGGGGCCCAGCCGGAGCTGGGCCCCACAAACGGTTCGACAGGTACCGATCAGGCCTTCAGGGCCCACTCGTTCATGTCGTGGAAGGGCCCGAAGATCGGGTTGTCCTCACCCTCCTCGGGGCCGACGATGTCGGTGCTCCAGAGGAAGATGTTGGGCAGCGGGTCGAGCGGAAGCGAAGTCGCATCCTCGGCCAGCAGCTTGTCGGCCTCGGCCTGAGCGTCGGAACGATCCTGCCGATCGGACTCGGTGTCGACCGCCAGGAGCGGCTCGTCCGCATCCGGGATGTCGGTCCGGGTCCAGTTCTGACCGCTGAACTCGTTCTCCGCAGTCGGGATGTTCGTGGAGACGAACAGGCTCGACAGCGAAGGATCGAGGCTGGTCAGGACCTGGGCGTACAGCGCCAGGGTGTAGTCACCCTTGGGGAGCTGGTCACCGAACAGGTCGCCGGCAGCCTGGTTGTCGATCTTCAGCGAGAAGCCGGCATCCTTGGCCTGCTCCAGGATCAGCTCCTGGGTGCGCTCACGGCGAGCGTTGCCGGCGGTCGTCTTGAAGACGATCTCGGCCTTCTTGCCGCCCTTGGCCCAGATGCCGTCGGAGCCCTTGGCCCAGCCGTCACCTTCCATGAGCTCGTCGACCTTGTCCAGATCCTGCGTGTAGCCGGCGAACGCATCGGGATCACCGAAGTCGCCCAGGATGGTCTGGTTGAACGAGTTCATCGCCTTGGTGACACCCAGCCCACCGAAGAGGGCCTCGACGATGGCGTCACGGTCGAGGGAGTAGGAGAACGCCTGCCGCACGGCCTTCGAGTCGAACGGGAACTTGGCGTTGTTCATCCACAGCGCCTCGGCGTTCGGGGTGTGGTCGGCGTTGATGCTCTTGCCGGTGTCCGGGATGCCGTTGGAGATCTCCTCGACCGCGTCGAGCTGCGGCTGCGGGTAGATCGCCTTGACCGTGCCGGCCTTGAAGGCCTCGAACTCGGCCGCGGTGTCCGCCTGCAGGAGGAAGGTCACCTTGTCGAGCGTCGGCTTCTTGCCCCAGTAGTTCTCGTTGGGGACCAGGGTGATGCTGGTGTCCTTGACCCAGCCACTGGCGCCACCGTCGAGCTTCCACGGGCCGGCCGAGAAGTCGTAGCCGTTGGCCATGATCGCGGCGCGGTCCTTGCCCTTGAGGAGGTGCGACGGGAAGATGCCGAACTGACCACCGAAGAGCTGCTGCCAACCGGCATACGGCTTCGAGTAGTTCGTCACGGCGGTCTTGCCGTCCTCACCATCGGGGCACTCGACCGACTCGATGTCCTGGTAGCCGGTCTTGTCGTAGATGTCGTCGCCGTTCTTGATCTGGTCCCAGGTGTACAGGTAGTCGGCGCACGTGATGGGGGTCTTGTCCGACCAGACGGCCTTGTCGTCGATCACGTAGGTCACGACCTGCTTGTCGCCTTCGGTCGTGATCTCCGGATCCTCGGCCATCATGCTCGACGTCTCGTAGACCCAGTCGTCGCCGTCCTTCACGATGTCGAACGAGTTCGGCATCGTGTTGTAGGAGACCATCCAGGAACCCCACGAGCTACCGGCGCAGCTGGCGATCCAGTCCATGCAGTCCGGGAACTGCTCGGCCCCGATGACCAGGTCACCACCAGTCTGGGTCTTGGTCTCCTCGCCCTTGCTGCCGCTGTCGTCGTCATCGTCGCCACCACAAGCGGCGGCGATGATGGACAGCCCAAGGATGAGAGCAAGGAGCTGCATGCTCCTGCGCTGTCGTCTCATGTATGGACCTCCTGAAGGGATCGGCGGGGAGATCCTGGGCCACACGGTGCCCATTCGGAGAGACTCCCCCTCTTGGTCAGGACCCGCCAGAAATTCGGTTGACGTCATGTCGACCGCTATGACGAGCGCGCGGGACCATATCAGGATTGTCCAGGGATGTCCCGTTTCAGCTGGCTGAACAGCACCTTGAAGTCCCAGGCCGCTGGGCACATCGTGACGGAAACGGACCTGGGCAGTACAAGGTGCACGGCTGTGATGAGACGCGCAAGTAGAACGCGAACGAGCGTCTCACTACCCCTGGGCGCTCAGGACCAATCGCGATAACGCACTATCGAGGCGAAGCTCTCGGCCTCGAGGCTGGCGCCTCCCACCAGTGCACCGTCGACATCGGGGCAGGCCATCAGCGCGACGGTGTTCTCGGGCTTCACCGAACCGCCGTACTGGATGCGCAACGTTGCCGCCGCGTCCCCGCCGTGCAGCTCCGTGACCTGGTCACGGATGCGGCGGCAGACCACCTGGGCGTCGTCCGGGGTGGCGGTCCGCCCGGTGCCGATGGCCCAGATCGGCTCGTAGGCGATGACCATGCCGCCGACCTGCTCGGCGCTCAGCCCGGCGAGGCCGGCCTCGACCTGGCCGGTGACCTTGGCCTCGGTCTGCTCGGCCTCCCGCTCCTCGAGGGTCTCCCCCACGCACATGATGGGCGTCATGTCGTGCTTGAAGATGGCGTGCACCTTTTTGTTCACCATCTCGTCGGTCTCACCGAACAGTTCGCGCCGTTCCGAGTGGCCGGCGATGACGTATTGCACATCGAGCTTGACGAGCATGGCCGGCGACACCTCCCCGGTGAACGCGCCGGCGTCCTCCCAGTAGCAGTCCTGGGCGCCGACCGCGATCGGCGGGGCGTCCTTCTCCGCCAGGAAGTAGGTCTGCACGGTGCGGATGTCCGTGAAGGGCGGGTGGATCGACACGTCCACGGCCTCGAAGTCTTCGGCCGACAGCTCGTAGACCAGCTTCTGCACCAGCGCGGTGGCCTCGAAGTGGTTGAGGTTCATCTTCCAGTTGCCGCTGATCAGCGGCTTGCGCTTGGCGCTCATCTCATCCCTTCACGAAGAGCACGGAGGCCGGGGAGGTCGCCCTCCTCCAACAGCTCCAACGATGCGCCGCCGCCGGTCGACACGTGGTCGATCCGGTCGTCGAGGTCGAACTGGGCCAGCGCCGCCGCGCTGTCACCCCCGCCCACGACCGTGAACGCCGAGGTGTCGGCGACGGCCTCGGCCACGGCCCGGGTGCCGGCCTCGAACCGGGGGTCCTCGAACACGCCCATCGGGCCGTTCCAGAACACGGTGCGGGCCTCGGCGATGCGGTCGCCGAACTCGGCGGCGGTGCCGGGCCCGATGTCGACGCCCTTCCACCCGGCGGGCAGCGACGTGCCGGCCTGGCGGACCTCGCCACCGGCCTC
>Ga0209382_10006413_pt1 | contig 15143 bp, 12 predicted proteins | sample SoiMetdeltSBSDD5_FD_187599 | JGI IMG/M metagenome (GOLD analysis project Ga0209382, IMG submission 187599) | Bulk soil microbial communities from a Populus tree surrounding site in Tennessee, USA - Soil MetaG P. deltoides SBSDD5 (SPAdes) (version 2) | ecosystem: Environmental > Terrestrial >... | reverse complement strand
TCATCAGATCGCGGTGCCGGATTCGGCGCCGAAGCTTTCAGGTTTGCGCGCCCTGGTGGTGGACGACGAGGCCGACCAGCGGGAACTGCTGGCCGCCGCCCTCTCATTGAAAGAGGCTGAAGTCCGGACCGCCGGCGGCATAGCCGAGGCGATGGAGATTGTGACCGCCTGGGGCCCTGAAATAGTGGTCGCCGACATCGCGATGCCCGAGGGCGGGGGTTACGAGTTGATCCGGCGTATGCAGAACGAGGGAATCAAGACGCCTGTCATCGCGATAACCGCTTACGCCGGCGACGAAGATCGCCTCCGCGCCCTCGCCGCCGGCTTTCGGATGCATCTGCCCAAACCGGTCGAGCTTTATGAACTGCTGATGAGCATCGCGGGTTTGACCGGAAGATTGACCTGATAGGAGAAGGTTAGTGATCTATCAATGGCGCATAAAAAGTAACCGAATCGGTCGCTTGCGCGCCGCCGCCGCCTTGCTGGGTTATACCCCGCCTGCGGCGGGCTTCAGCCGCGACGACTGGGTAGAGTTAATCCACCCTGAAGATCGGGCGAAGGCGCAGGAGCGCGTCTCGACGGCTCTGGAGAGGGGAGAGGAGAGCTATCAGGTCGAGTTTCGTCTGCGCCATGGCAATGGCGACTATCAGACCGTCTGCGAAGTGGGATGGATCGAACGCGGCGCCGACGGACAGGCGTGTCGTGTGTTGTGCCGGGTTACCGAATTCGCCGAGCATAGCGACGAGCGCATGCGTCAGGTTCTGGAAGCGTTGGCGCGCGAAAAGGCCGCGCGCGCCGAGGCCGAAGCGAACGCCCGGGCGAAAGACGAATTTCTCGCCGTCGTCTCGCACGAACTGCGCACGCCGCTGAGCGCCATGCTTGGTTGGGCCGAGGTGTTACGGTCGCGGCGACCCGGCGACCCGATCTACGAACGCGCGCTCCAGACCATCGAGCGCAACGCCGAGCTCCAGAGCAAATTGATCGAAGATCTGCTCGACACGGCGCGCATTTTGAGCGGCAAGTTGAGCATCGAATCGCAGCCGCTCTACCTCGACGCGATCCTCGAAGAATCTCTCGACGTCGTGCGCCCGACGGCCGAGGCCAAAGACATCGAGTTGATCGTGACTTTCGAGTCGGCGCCGGGGCCGATCATAGGCGACGCGAACCGGCTGCAACAGGTCTTCTGGAACCTGCTCTCCAACGCAATCAAATTCACCGAGCCCGGCGGGCGCGTGGAGGTGCGGATGGAGCGCTACGAAGCGCAAGCCAGGATCATCGTGAGCGATACGGGCAAGGGCATCACCCCTGATTTCCTGCCTTACGTCTTTGATCCCTTCCGGCAGGCCGACTCATCGAGCGCGCGGCGTCAGGGCGGGCTTGGCCTCGGCCTGGCGCTCGCCGAGCGCCTTGTCGAGATGCATGGCGGCGCGATCAAAGCCGAAAGCGACGGCGAGGGGCGTGGCGCCACTTTCACCGTCACATTACCGACGCGGTCAGGGAGCCGGGCGATCTCGGAAATGAATGCGATTGAGATCAGTAAGACGCTTGAGGCCGGCGACCAGCCCATCCTCGCCGGTTTGCGCGTCCTCGTGGTGGATGATGAAGCCGACGCGCGTGACTTGCTGGCTATCAGATTGCAGCAATACGGCGCCGACGTGATCACGGCGCCTTCGGCGGAGGCGGCTATGGAGGCGCTGGCGCTACAGGAGCCTCGTCCTGATCTTATCGTGTCAGACATAGCCATGCCCGGAGAAGACGGCTACAGCCTGATACGCCGGGTGCGGGCGATGGAGCCGGAACAGGGCGGGCGGATTCCGGCGATTGCGTTGACGGCTTACAGCCGAACCAAAGATCGAGTGCAGGCGTTGGCCGCGGGCTTCCAGATACACATGCCCAAGCCGGTGAACGCGGCGGAGCTGGCGCACGCGATTGCAGGGATTACCGGGAGGTTCGGCCATTGATCGAGGATTGAGGATTGAGGATTGAGCCTCCGGGGTCTTTTTACCCATTACGACACTATCCCCAATCCGTTGTGGAAAAGCCGAAGTTATAGACTAAACGAATTGAGCAGATGGGGGAAATTTTTGAGGCGTGATCGGCGGGACATTCTTCATTGTTCATCGTTCATTGTTCATTTGTCATTGTGGAATGGCGCAGTTCCGGCAATGACAAATGAACAATGAACGATGAACAATGAAAGCGCCTCAAATTTTCTACCTGACTGCTTACGTAATTCCGTCGGCGGAAGCCGGCGCGTCGGCGGAAGCCGGCGGATAGTTCAATCCTGAACTGCGACAGAAAGTAGGGTTCATAAACTCCGCCAGTTGGGGGCTGGTGGATTCTTCACGCCCGAGCTTTCTCCCTGTGTTGCAGGACAATGATTGAACTATCCGCCGGCTTCCGCCGACGCGCTGGCGGAAGCCGGCGGGTTTCAATATTTCTAAATAGCAGGCACAGGGTTTGCAAAGTAGTTATTGCCGGTTTTTCATTGACAACCCACAGGACGCGGTGAGTTCAAACTTACCGCACCGGGAGGGATTCGATATTCGATCTTCGATCCCAACCCTCTATGCTAGGATAACAGCCTTACAGCAAAGCTTCGCTGCCCAGATTTAGGCGAGTCGATTAGAGCGGTTTGCAATTGCGCGTACGGTAGTGGCAGACCTACATGTCTGCGCCGGATCCGGTTTACACGCGACCACAGGGGCCCCACACACAAATCTGCCCCTACACTGATTTGCAAGCCGCCCTAGACAACCACTTGAGAGAAACGTAAGCCGGGCTTATTGTCGTATTTTCAAGCCTTATGACGAAGCATAATTTAAATGAACATTCAATGAGCGCGCAAAATGTCAGAAATATTCGGGCGCTAATCGTCGAAGACAGCGATGACATGCGCGACCTGATGAAACTCCTGCTGGAGGAAGCGGGCTATGAGACGCTCACGGCGGCCGACGGCCGCGCGGCGCTCAAGCACATCGAGAACGACCACGAGTTTATCGACCTGGTCATCACCGACGTGCAGATGCCGGAGGTGACCGGGCACGAGATTCTGGCCGCCGTCCGCGCGCAGCGCGGCGAAACTCCGGTAATCGTCATCACGGCCTTCGGCTCCGTCGAGCAGGCGGTCGGCATGGTGAAGGCCGGCGCCTTTCAGTACCTGACCAAACCCTTCAACAAGGAGAAGCTGCTTGGACTGGTAGCGAAGGCGCTGGAGAGCAGCGCGCCGCGGCGCGAGCAGGCGCGGTTGCGACGAGAATTGCCTTCGACTACGTCCCGCATCATCGGCGCGTCAAAACCGATACGCGAATTATTCGAACAGATCGCCAAGGCGGCGCGCGGCCCGAGCACGGTGCTCATCACCGGCGAATCAGGCACGGGCAAGGAACTCGTCGCCCGCGCGATTCACGACGCGTCGGGGCGGGACGGCGCTTTCGTGCCGGTCAATTGCGCGGCGATTCCGGCGGAGTTGATCGAGTCGGAATTGTTCGGACACACCGACGGCGCCTTCACCGGCGCCAAGGGGTCGCGGCCCGGGTTGTTTGAAGCGGCCGACGGCGGCACGATTTTTCTCGACGAAATCGGCGACCTGCCTTTTCCCATGCAGCCGAAGCTGCTGCGCGTTTTACAGGACGGCGCGGCGCGCCGGATCGGCTCCGACCGTGAACGCCAGGTGAAGGCGCGCGTGGTGGCGGCGACCAATCGCGATCTGGAGAACGAGGTGAAGGCGGGCAAATTCCGCGAAGACCTTTACTGGCGCCTGAACGTAATCCAATTGAACATTCCTCCGCTGCGCAAGCGCCCGTTCGACATTCCGCTGTTGACCGAACACTTCATCTCCAGATACGCCGAGGCTTCCGGCGAGCAGCAGCTCGAAGTCTCGGCGGAGGCCCTGGCGCTGCTCACGGCTTACACCTGGCCGGGCAACGTGCGGGAACTGGAAAACGTGATCGAGCGCGCCGCGGCGATGGCCCGAGGCGCGGCGCTCGTGCCGGAAGATTTGCCTGAGCGGCTGCGCTCCGGCGACCACGCGACCTCGGTCTTGAGTCAGGCGCGGGAAAGCCAGATGACGCTCCGCCAATTGGAGCAAACCTATGTGGCCGAAACGCTGCGCCGCGCGGGCGGCAACAAATCGCGCGCGGCGGAGATGCTCGGCCTTGACCGCAAGACGCTTTATCGTAAACTCGAAGAATGCCGCGAAGCAGGATTGATAGACGAGCCGTGATTTTCGGCGACGCGTTGACGATGCGAATTCAGAGTAATCGCAAATCGGTCTATTTCTTCATCGCGCTCGGGGCCTGTCTGGTCGCGCTGGCGGTGGCGGCCAACATCGGCTGGATGGTTTTCCACTGGCGGCAGGTGGCGATGATGGTCTTCGGCGTCATCTTCTTCGTGCTGATCATCGCCGGTCTGGTTTTGAACACCATCTTCCTGGTGCGCGAAATCCGCCGCAACGAACAGCACAACAGCTTCTTAAACGCCGTCACGCACGAGTTGAAGACCCCGATCGCCTCGATCCGTCTCTACCTGGAGACGCTGCAGACGCGTCAGGTGGACGAGGCGAAGCGCAAGGAGTTCTACCAGGTCATGCTCGACGACTGCGACCGCCTGCTTCACACCGTCGAACAGGTGCTGCGCGCGAGCCGCACCGGCCACCGCCGCCGCCACATCCACAGGACCGTGATCGACCTCGGCGAATTGACGCGGGAGTGTCTGGAGCTGGCGCGCACACGGACACACCTGGACGAGAAGGCGCTGAGGTTCGTCGAATCAATAGACAGAGGCCGGCGCCCAATGATCTTAGGCGACGCGGACGAGTTGCGCGCGGCCATCTCGAACCTGATCGACAACGCGATAAAATATTCCGACGGAAAAGTCGACGTGTCGGTCGAAGTCGTGGCCCCTGCAGCTATGGACGACAAACGGGTCAGGGTGCGCGTAACCGACCGCGGCGTGGGCGTTCCCCGCGACGAATTGAAGCGGATATTTAAACGTTTCTACCGCGCCCCCCGCCGGGTCGCGTCGCGGGTCAAAGGCGCCGGGCTGGGACTCTTCATCGTCCGCTCCATCATCAGCAAACACGGCGGCAAGACTTTCGCCGAGAGCGAGGGCGAGGGGATGGGCAGCGTCTTCACAATCGAACTGCCGCGCATCGAAAACGGCGCGGTGAGGGTCAGGGACCTGAGTCTCTCGGAAAGAGCGCGCCGATGAGTGTTGTTTTGATCGTTGAAGACGAGCAGCATCTGGCCGAAGGACTGAAATTCAACCTCGAGGCCGAGGGTTACGAGGTCGAGATGGCAGGCGACGGCGAGACCGCGCTCGAGATGCTGACGCGAAGCCCGGAGCGGTACGACGCCGTGGCGCTCGACGTCATGTTGCCCGGCAAAGACGGCTTTGAGGTCGCGCGCGAATTGCGCGAGGCCGGCCAATACGTTCCGATCCTGATGCTGACCGCCCGCAGCCGCCCTGAAGACGTCCTGCGAGGCTTCGAAGTCGGCGCCGATGATTACGTGTCGAAGCCGTTCGAGTTGGCGATCCTGCTCGCGCGTTTGCGCGGATTGTTGCGGCGCCGCGAATGGCTGCGCCCGTCCAAAGCTGCGGCGCAAAGCGCGGGCGTCGAGGTCTTCGACTTTTCAGGTAAGACGATTGATTTTTCAAATCTCCAACTCAGGGCGGGCAGTCGCGCCGTGCAATTGACATTGATGGAGGCCGAGCTGTTGCGCTACCTGGTTAAACATGAAGGTCAGGCGGTCTCTCGACAAAAACTGCTCGAAGACGTCTGGGGACTGCGCGAAGACACCGACACACGCGCGATAGACAATTTTATCGTCCGGCTGAGGCGTTATATCGAAGACGACCCCTCAAACCCGAGTCATCTGCTCACTGTGCGCGGAGTGGGATACCGGTTTGTGGCCGAGCCCGGGGATTGAGAGCGGGGGAGCGGGGGAGCGAGAGAAAGATTCCCCCGCTCCCCCGCTCTCTCACTCTCCCGCTCCTTCACTCCCCTCCTCATCCTTCTCCTTAAACCTCTTCAATTTCATGTTGAGGGTCTGGACTCGCAATCCGAGGAGCGTGGCGGCTTTGGTTTGGTTGTTGTTGGTCTGGCGGAGCGCGGTATCGATCAGCCCGCGTTCGAAGTCGTCAACCATCTGTGGCAGATCGATTCCGCTCGACGGAATCGCTTTCAATGCGGCGTAGCGGACGCGTGAAGGGAGCAACGACTCGTCGATCAGTTGCGGCTGGGTCGCGCCGATGGCGCTTTCCAACGCGGCTTCGAGTTCGTCAATGTTCCCTTCCCAGGGATAATCTGAAAGCATCTTCAGCGCCCCGGGAGTGATTTCGTGCGGGCCTTTGCCCAGGCGCTTGGCGATTCTTTCAGCCAGACGCCGGGAAAGATAAGGAATGTCTTCGCTGCGTTCGCGCAACGGTTTGATCATGAAACCGGACGGGCGCAGCATTTCGACCAGGCCGTATGCGATTCGATTCTCGGCCTTGATCTCGGACGGATTCCATTCGGTCGCGAAGATCAAACGCGGCCCTTGATGTCTGCCCGAATTGGCGCGCCAGCGCTGCTCTTCGATGTGGGCGGCGAAGCGCTGCTGCAACAGAGCCGGCAGTCGCGTCAATTCGTTGACATAGATCGTGCCTCGCCCGCAGGTTTCGATCATCCCGCGAGTCCCGAACAAGAGGTTGTGCAGCGCGTCGCCGTCCAGACTGTGCGCGTTGACGGCGAAGAAGGGCTGCGCCGCGTTCTCGCTCGCGTTGTGCAGCGCCCGCGCGACCTGCTCCTGCCTCAATCCTCGCTCGCTGATGATCAGCGTCGGAGTGTGCGCCATCGCCTGCACGCTGATGAACTGCTTGAGCGCGGCGACGTTCACGCTCACGCCGATAAAACAATCGTAATTGTCCAAAGACAGCACGCGCGGAGAACCGACCAGGGTTAACGCCGGACGCGGCTTCAATGATGGACGTTCAAGCGCTTTTTCTACTGCTTCAGTGGCCATTTTTTTTCCTACCTCCCTCAGATCTACCTGAGTATTGCTTCTTTAGTTGACTTAGGTTGACGGATTCTTGCAACTACCAAAAATTTAATATTTGATTCAGGATCGAATCTGATATTGCTAAGAACAATTGCCGTGCCAACCTCGGCTCACAACCTAAGTGTTGCAAATAGTGAATTTGACCAAGTGGTGTTGACCAAGAGGAAACATTGGGGTGTCCGTTTCCGGGATTATCGAGTTTCAAAACCGAAATAAGGTGATTTCAATCGTCGAGTCTGATTAGGGAACCTATGTCTTTTTGGGGGATGAATCTCATATCAAACTCTCAACCTCGAGCAACAACATCTTCAGGTGAAAAGTATTTTGTGGTTCGACATCGCTAGTTACGAGTCGGCAATGCTAAAGTTCCAGTAAATGTATCGGGGCGGACTACACAAAGAACGACGGAATAAAGGCGCCTTGCAATCCTCCTGCGATTTGGGGCGCCAACTTATTCACGGTTATGTAAAGACTGCCGGATCGTAAAAAAGTTCCAGAAAAAATGAGCGAAGCGGCGCCGTGGCGCCGCCACGTTAATTTCTTTGCAGCCTGACTCCGCCGTTGACGCTGGTGATGGTGATGAGCGGGCCGCCGTCGCCGACGCGTCCGCGCAACTGGCCATGCTTCACCTCGCCGACGATGGTGATCGGCAGATCTGAATTGACGCCGCCGTTGACGCTGTGAACATCTATCTCGGCATTGGTCCCGGACGGCAGTCCTATTTTGACGCCGCCGTTGACGCTGTGGACGCGCAACCCGCCTTCGCCCAAACGCAGGAGCGAGACCGAAATGCCCCCGTTGATGCTGCTCAATTCCGTGGCAGTTCCCGCCTGGGCGACGACGACTCCACCGTTTACGCTGTTGACGCCCACCTCGCCCGTAATCGCACCGACTTCAACCTTGCCGTTCACTGAAGATACTTTCAGGTTGACGCTCTTCGGCAGCTTCAACCGCACCTCGTGGCTCACCCATCCGCGATCCCTTCCCCGCCGGCGGCCTTCCTTGTCATCCTCGACGCGGATCGTCAGGCTGTCGGGCGTGGGGGCCTCGATGATTATGGGCTGGCGCTCCATCGCCGCGATGTCTGAAGCCCGGACGGTGATGTTGATCTCGGCCCGGTCACCGTCCCAGGTCTCGATTGAGACGAGGCCGTTGATGCTCTGAATCTTGATGTTAGCCCCGGGCGCGAGCGTGACCGTTCTGTTGATCTGATTGGTGACTTCGCCAGAACCGGTAGCCCTCTCCTGGCCGTAATCCGGCGCCAACGCCAGCGCCGGCGCGAGCAATAAGCTCAGAAAAAACGCTATTGGAATTTGCATGGTTCGTCCTCCTAGGGTATTTGTGACAGCGAATGATGTTTGGTTGCGAAAAATTCTTGCAGGCGACGCTCCAAAGGATCAGCCCGGTCGCTCGGTGATTCTTTTTATTTGGGAGTCTTTTTTATCTGAACACCACCGCTGTGGCTGATCGCGCGCACTTCCGCCCCGCCTTTGCCGACCACGCCTACGATTGGCCCACGATCACCAAATTGCGCCCCCGGCCCGAGTTTCAACTGGAATTCGGTGTTGATGGATCCACTGTGGCTTTGGATCGTCAGGTTGAAATTGCTCTCCGGCGGCAGATTCAAAACGACATTGCCGCTAAAGCTGACAAACTCATAATGCCCGCCCTCGTAAAACCTGCCCGTAAAAAGCACTCCGCCGCTGTGCGCTTTTGCCGTTACATCTTTGCCGTCAATATTGTTCAGCGCGATCGAGCCGCTGACGGCGTCCGCCTCTATGCGGCCTTTGGAATTGCTGATCTCGACCGAGCCGCTAACGGCTTCGGCTCGAGCGCCTTCGCCGGCGCTGCGAACGATAACATTGCCGCTGGTCGCCTTTGCCGTGACATACCCGCGCGCGTTCGTGACCGTGATCGAATCGGAATAGGTTGTAGCGATCACATCTCCGCCCACGTCGTTGATTCTTATCCGCCCGTTCGTAGCGCTCGCGCTGACTCGCCCGCCGACGCGCTCAAGCTCAATAGCGCCGCTCGTGGTCCGAACCGTCGCGTCATCGCGAAGCCCGCGCGCGCTGATGTTGCAATTCGTGCAGCGCGCATTGAGCGTTGACGCCACTTCGCTGATCGCCAGATTACCGTTCGTGGAGGTGACGCTCAACGAACCTCCGATGCGGCCGGCGGTGATCTGCCCGTTATTGGATGAGAGTACGGCGTCGCCGGCGACTTCGCGCACGGTGATGGCGCCGCTGGTCGAGTTGGCCGTGACGCGGGCGACCGGGTCATAGACCGCGATCTCCCCGCTGGTCGTAGTCAGCGCGTTCAACACCGCCCCGCGAGGGACTTTCAGATCGTAATCGACAGAAATGCGGCTGTCCTCATTTCGCGGGTAGATCGTGCGGATATCGATACGACCGGGGCGTGGCGTAACCTGAATCTCGACCTGGCCGGCGTCTTCATCGCGCCGCCCGCGTCTGACGGCGTCCACTTTGACGCGGTCTTCGCCCCAGCTTGTCACGCGGATGTAGCCGCTCGTGTTGTTGACGGAGACGACTCCGCCCGGCGCCAGGTCGTATGTCTCGTGCAACTCGCGCGATTGCTCGGCCGATTGCGCCGCGGCGCCTTTGAGGGAAGGCGCGGAAGAAGCCAAAAGGGCAAAAAGGGCAAATCCGAGGCATAATCGTTTTCCATACGCCATACGAAATATGGCACATGGCATATGAAATATGGCGTATGACATATGTCCCGGCCGCTCAGTAAACAATTTGGATCCACAGAGTCTCATCTGTCGGTCATCTCTCTCCATTGATCGTCTTTCACTTCATCGCGATGTCTTGCATCAGGTCGAGCTTCTTCGCGTAAGCCGCCAGCAGGAACTGTCCGGCGGTCGGGTCGTCGGGGCGCTCGCGTAAGGCGCGGCGGCTCGCGTTGATAGAGTTATCGATCGACGCCAGGCTCGAATCGTATTGTTTGATCAGCGCCGGATCGAGGCGGTCGCGCTGTTTGGCGATGGCCTGGTCCAGCAGCCTGATCGCCTTTTGATATTCGCGTTCGGCGCGCGCGATCTGCCGGATCATCAGCTCCTGATCAGTCAGTTGGCGCGGCGGGGCGGCTCGATCGACATGAGGCTTCGCGCCCTTCGTCGACAAAGCGCCATTGTTCGGCTTCTCGCCGACACGGGCGACGTCGATCGAAAGCGAAGGGGTCGGCGTTACGCCCTGCTGCGGTGGATGGGTCGGAGAGGCTTCCCCTCCATTGTTAGCGACCTTCTTCCCGTCCTTCTCCCCGAGCTTCAGGTATATCGTGGTCACGGCCACCGACAATGTGACGAGCAGCGCGGCGAAAGCCGCTTGCCGCAGCGTCGCGGGCGCGAACAGCCGTCCAAACGCCCCGGCGCGCGCCCTCCGGAAAAGCGCCTGGAGTCCGGCCTTTAGGCCGCCGGAGTCGAGGGGCCTAAAGGCCGGACTCCAGGCGCCCCTATCGATTTGCGCCCGCTCCCTGGATTCGCTGCTGATGCGGACGCGGATCGCTTCCCACATCTCGGCGGCAGGCTCGATCGAGGTCTGCTCGTAAAACCGCCCGAAGATTTCGTTCTCACGTTCGATCTCGTCGCGCAGGGCGGCGCAGACGGCGCAATCCGCGAGATGTGCGCGGACCTCGGCGGCGCGCGCCTCTCCGAGTTCGTCGTAAAGAAAATCTTCAAGCTCATTTTTGCAACGTTCGCAATTCATAATAGCTCCGCTAAACCACTTGCTTACACCCGCGGCGCCCGTTACGGCGCCGCGCCCATTGAAAGATAGGGCGCGATGCGTTTTCGCATCTCCAGCCTGGCGCGGTGTAGATCGGTCTTCAATTTACCGATCGAATGGCCGGTGATCGCGCTGATCTCTTCATAGCTCTTTTCGTGAAAGATCTTCAGGTTGAAAACGGTCCGCTTGTCCTCGTCGAGCGCGATTAAGGCCTTCCGGATCGCCTCGGTCAGCTCCCGGTCGAGCAGCGCGCCTTCGGGCAATATGCCTTTCGATTCCAGCCGCAAACTTTCCGGTTCGTCCAGTCCTACTTTCATATCGTCTTTTCGCGCCTGCCGCGCCGCTTCGCGCACGACGTTGCGCGCAATCCCGAATAGCCAAGTCGAAAGTCGGAGGTCGTCTTTCAATCCGCCCAGGTTGCGATGAGCGCGGACGAAGGTCTCCTGCGCCAATTCCTCAGCCAACTCTCGGTCGTGGACGAAGTTGTGGATGAAACTGAGCACGGGACGGCCGTAGCGGTTGAAGATCAGATGGAAAGCGTCTTCGTCGCCGCATTTGGCCCGAGACACCACGCCCGGAGATATTTCCGCAAACGCCATCCTTACTTCCCCGTCGGCCTTCCTGCAGCCATCGTCTTTCGTCTTCTCATTTTTAACTGCGGCTATCGAGTCATTCATCGGCCATTCGTCGTTAGAGTGGGACAGACCGCAATCTGTCCGCTCAGTTCCGTCTGGTTAGTGCGGATTTCGCGACAAAGGTTTCACAAAAGTCGTGTGTTCGGAGATACGGGGTGTGCTATAAGTCCCGCTATGAATGTAACAGGAAAGCGATTTCTGGTCACGGGCGGCGCCGGATTCATCGGCAGCCATTTGGTTGATTGTTTATTAGCGCAACGCCCCGCCAGCCTAGTCGTCGTGGATAATTTCGATGAATTTTACGACCCGCAAATCAAGCGCGCAAACATCGCCGATCACGTCAACGACCGGGCTCATCTACTGGTCGAGGCTGACATCCGCGATTACTCGGCGTTGAAACAGGTATTCGAGGAACATCATTTCGACGCGATCATCCACCTCGCGGCGAAGGCCGGCGTGCGCCCGTCGGTCAGCGAGCCACGCGCTTACACCGAGGTCAATATTAACGGCACGATGAATCTGCTTGAACTGGCCGAGCGCAATGGCGTAGGGAAGTTCGTCTTCGGCTCGTCCAGCTCGGTCTACGGCCCGGCGGCGACCCCGCCGTTCAGAGAGGACGCGCCGCTCGCCCCGGTTTCACCTTACGCCTCGACCAAGGCCGCGGGCGAGATGCTGGCGCATGCTTATAGCCATCTTTACGGGATGCGGGTCGTCTGCCTGCGATTCTTCACTGTTTACGGCGCGCGCCAACGCCCCGACCTGGCGATTCACAAATTCGCGCGGATGATCGCCAGCCGCAGCCCCATTCCGGTTTACGGCGACGGCTCGGCCGAGCGAGACTTCACCTACATTGACGACATCATTCAAGGCGTCATGGCCGCGATCGAATACGACGCCACGCCTTTCGAGATCATCAACCTCGGCGAGTCGCAGACCGTCACGGTCAATCGGATGATCGAACTGCTCGAAGAGGCTCTGGGCCGGAAAGCAATCATCGAGCGCTGCCCGCCACAGCCCGGCGACCTGCCGTTAACACACGCGGACATCACCAAGGCGCGGAAATTGCTCGGCTACCAGCCGACGACGCCGATTGAAACAGGGATAAAGAAGTTTGCGGAGTGGTTCAAACCGGGGGCTAGGAGTTGATTTAGTTGCTGAAGACAGCGTTCTTCCACTCGGAGATTTTTGCGACGATCGAGGCGCCTAAGTCGGTGAAGGCCATAATGATGACCAGCGCGATCAGCAGCGCAGCCAGAGCGTATTCCGAAATTTCCATGCCTCTCTCATTTCGGGAGAGGTTCTTGTTCTTGTGTGCGCTCATCTTACTCTCGTTCTCCATTCGTCAGGCAACGCTGGGGGAACGTTAGGGCAATGTCGGGGAGCGCTTAAACAGGGACCAAAGCGAAATTATTCCGATCAGACTCTATATGTCAACAACTTTAATCGACTACCGAGCGTTCAGGCGCCTTTTCTCACAAGCCGGCGCGGGGGTCGCTAAAGCTCCCGGCGCCGTACCTGGCGTCCGGTCGATAAATCGGAACAACAAACATTGGGACAGATCGAACCACGGGGATCACGGGGAAAGGCAATAGCCATAGTCATCCCCGTGCCCCCCGTGGTTGAACCTATGCGCCAATGTTGTTTGGTCTGATTTAGGGCCCCCTGCGCCGTGTCGATAATCCGTGCCCGCGGGGGTAAAGTCCCGGGATGGCCGCCGGCAATTTCCCGACTGTCTCGATTTCGCCGAAGACGGCTTTGGCCGCCGCGCGCTGGCTGACCTCAAACGGGCTGTAGGCGAGCAGGTAGGACGGCGCATTGGGCATCACCGCGAGCAGATAAGGGTTACCGAACGAGATCACGATCAGGGGCAATTTGCGCTTGATCAACTCGTCGGCGAGTCGTTTGCCGACTGGCGGCAATGCGACGCTCCCCTTGCCGCTGCGGGCGCGGACTGCGACCGAGAAGATAACCGCGTCGTATTTGCCCTCGTCCAATCGCGCGAGTAAATGCCAGGCGTCCGATTCGGTCGCGTGATTGTCCAGCAGGAGGCTTTCAACTTGCGCGGCGCGCGAACTCAGCTCGTCGACGAAAACTTTCGTGATCGCGCGATCATCCTCATCGGTGAAAGTGATGTTCACCAGGCGCCGATTCGGATCGAGCGGCAGCCGGCCCAGTTCGTCGCGGACCAGCGTGATCGAACGGTCCGCGATCAGTTGCGCGATCTCGTTGAACCTCGGATTTGACATCACGCGGTCGACTTCGCCTAGCGAGACCGAGTGGTTGACGCTCAGGCCCAGCGCGGCCTTAGCGCGCAAGATCTTTTCGACCGAAGCGTTGATCCTGGCCTCGGCGATTTCCCCCTTCACCACAGCCTCCTTGATCCCGGCGATGGCGGCGTCGATGTCTGGAGATTTTGTGATCACGTCGGCGCCGGCTTTGACGCTGCGGACGGCGGCCTGGGCCGGAGTGTAGCGCGCGGCGACTCCAGCCATAGACAACGCGTCTGTGACGATCAATCCGTCGAACTTCAACTCCTCACGCAGCAAACCGGTCATGATTTTGGGCGAAAGCGTGGAGGGCAAGGTCACGCGCGCCGCCCCGGCCTCCGTCCGCGACAGGAACTCCGCCGCCGCGGCCTCGCGTTCGTTGAGGGTACGAACCGGCGCGGCCAAGTCGGTCTCGATCTGCGGCAGCGCAATGTGCGCCGACATGATCGAGCCTACGCCGGCCGCAATCGCCGCGCGGAATGGGACGAGTTCGAGACTCTCCAATCGCCCTCTGCCCACGTCAACGACCGGCAAACCGATATGCGAATCGGTTGCGGTGTCGCCGTGTCCGGGGAAATGCTTGGCGCAGGCCATCGCGCCCGAGGCCTGCGCGCCCTCGATAAAAGCTCTGACGAATTCGGCGACCGCCGCCGGGTCTTCGCCGTAAGAGCGCGTGTTTATCACAGGGTTGTCGGGATTGTTGTTGACGTCGGCCACCGGCGCGAGGAGCCAGTTGACGCCGACGGCGCGCGCCTGCATCGCCGTGGCCGCCCCTTGCAGCCGCGCCCACTTCGGATCGCCCGTGGCGCCCACGGCCATATTCGGGGCCCACCACGGCGTGTCGTCCAGCCGCATCCCCGGTCCCATCTCCAGGTCGGCGGAGATCAACAGCGGCACTTTCGCCATCTCCTGCCACCGGTTCGTGACCACCGCCGCCGGCCAGACCTGGCTGCGGAACAGGATCACGCCTCCCACCTTGTTGTCCACGATGTGATGTCGCAGCTTCCTATATTCTGCGCCCTCGCGATTCCAGAAGACGACGTTGGCCTCGGCGACGATCATCTGACCGATCTTCTCTTCGAGCGTCAGCGAGCGTAGCGTCTTGCTGACCCAGTCTTCCTCTTTCCTGGTGAGTTTGCGGTCGAAGCTGGGATTGCTCCAGGTTTGCGTAGAAGCGAGAGGCGCGAATAAAAGCGCGAATGCAAATAGAAGGGCAAAGACTTTCAGTTTGATAAAGACACTCTTCATATAAATATACATTCAAGTTTGCGCCGCCGAAGAGCGCGATTAAGCCGATTCTGGTTCAACTTCAATTGAACTTCCACCCATCACAAAACTCGCCAGCCATCCGACCATAAATGTCGTCACCGACCCGATCAACACGTACCACTGCCACGAGACCGGCGTGCGGAATTTGACGAACAGCATCACCGCCGCGCCCACGACGATGCCGAC
>Ga0209382_10006411_pt1 | contig 15147 bp, 11 predicted proteins | sample SoiMetdeltSBSDD5_FD_187599 | JGI IMG/M metagenome (GOLD analysis project Ga0209382, IMG submission 187599) | Bulk soil microbial communities from a Populus tree surrounding site in Tennessee, USA - Soil MetaG P. deltoides SBSDD5 (SPAdes) (version 2) | ecosystem: Environmental > Terrestrial >... | reverse complement strand
CTGTTGCCTGAGCCGTTTGCCTTGCTTGGGCTGGCCCGCAGAGCGTGGGATAATGATACCTTTCGCGATGCAATCCGGACCTATGCCCAGGAGAAAAAAGGCTTTAGCGATGAGACATGGCGGCAGTTTGCCAAGCGCCTCTCTTTTGTGCACGGGGATCTCGATGCGCCACCGACCGAGGACTATGCCCGGCTGCGTGAACACCTCAAGGCCGTGCAGGCGGAGCACCACATTCCCGATAATGTGTTGTTTCATTTCTCTGTCCCGCCGCAGCTCTATGGAGAAATTGCCCACAAACTTGCTGCCGCCTCGCTCCTCAAGAGTGACAGCGGTGGCTGGCGGCGCCTCATTATCGAAAAGCCGTTTGGCCGCGATGCTGCCTCGGCACAGGCGCTCGACCGTCAACTGCTCAAGGTGATCAACGAGGAACAAATCTACCGTGTGGATCACTACCTGGGGAAAGAGACGGTCCAGAACATGCTGGTCTTCCGCTTTGCCAATCCGGGCTTTGAGCCTATCTGGAACCACCATTACATTGATCACGTACAAATTACCGCGGCAGAAGACGAAGGCATTGGCACGCGCGCCGGGTATTACGACACCACTGGAGTGGTGCGTGACATGGTGCAGAATCACCTACTGCAGCTGCTCTGCATGGCCGCCATGGAACCTCCAGTGTCCTACGGCGGGGTATCACTACGCAATGAAACCGTGAAGGTGTTGCAGGCGATCCGCCCGGTAGACGTGCAGCGCGACTGCGTCTTAGGGCAGTATGGAGCTGGGGAACTCGACAGCCATGAGATACGGGCCTACCGTGACGAGGAGAACGTACCGCTGGACTCTGCCACACCCACCTTTGCGGCGCTCAAACTGACGCTGGATAATTGGCGCTGGGCGCGCGTGCCGTTTTACGTGCGCACGGGCAAACGGCTGCCGCGCAAGTGCACGGAGATTAGCATCCATTTCAAGCCCACTCCGCATCTGATGTTTCCTGTCGAAAACAGTGGACAGTGGCACAACAATATCTTGACGTTTTGCCTCCAGCCCAACGAGGGCATTGTGCAGACCTTTTTGGCCAAGCAACCGGGGCCAGACATCTGCCTACGTCCGGTCACTATGCACTTTCGCTATGATCTGACCTTTGGGATTACCCAGCCCCCGAGTGCCTACGAATGGTTGCTCCACGATGCCATGCAAGGCAATCAGACGCTCTTTGCGCGTTCTGATTGGATCTATGAGGCCTGGTCGCTTGTCGACCCTGTGATGACATACTGGGAAACGCAAGGGGCCCGAGACCTGCCTCTCTACCCTGCTGGCACGTGGGGACCCGAGGCAGCGGCGGCTCTCGTGGCACGGGATGGCCGAGCCTGGCATATGGGGTAGGCGAGAGTTGGGCATACCATATCTTGACTACGAGCTGATTGTGATTGGCAGTGGCCCGGCAGGGCAGCGGGCGGCCAGAGACCGCCGCCGCGTCGCGCTGATTGAGCTGCGACAGGTCTTCAGTGGGTATTGTCTACATACCGGCACCATCCCCAGCAAAACTCTGCGGGAAGGAGTACTGTACGAGACCCTGAATATTGCTGCCAAATGGGAACTCCCCTTGTGCGTGGTACTGGAAAATAATCTCTATGCCCAGAGCACGCCTCAGCACCTGACCCTGGCTGGCGATATACCGGCACGAGCCGCGGCATTCGGTATCAAAACCGCACTAGGGTAATACCTGGCAACCTGAAGGGTTCTGTCGCAAAGTTCGAGTTTTGGGCAAAATCCAAAAATTGGATGTCAGGAATGCAATGACTTACAGACTCCCAAACTCTCGAAAAAGCAACTTTGCGACAGAACTCTTGGATTACCATGATGCCACTCTCGTGCGTGAAGGTTTCTCTCCCTCTCCTCCTTTTAGCCAGGGTAGCAGATCAACACCTTTGGAACACCTTCCGATGTTCTTGAGCAGCGAGAGTTACCCTTTGACGGAGCCGGAGGTGAGGCCGGCGACATAGTGCTCGACAAAAAACGAGTAGATCAAAGCTACCGGGATCGACCCAAGCAACGCTGCCGCCATCAGCTGGCCCCAGTAGAACACGTCACCGCGGATCAGCTCGGCGATCACACCGATGGGAACCGTGCGGACTGAGGTCTTGGTCAGAAAGATGAGCGCATAGAGGAACTCATTCTGTGCCAAGGTGAAGGCGAAAATGCCGGCCGAGATGAAGCCGGGCGCGCACAGCGGCAGAAATATGCGCCACATCGTCTGCAAGTGGCTGGCGCCATCGATGCGCGCGGCCTCTTCAAGCTCCGGCGGCACGGTCTTGAAATAGCCCATCAGCAACCAGGCGCAAAACGGCACCAGCATCGTTGGATAGGTCAGGATCACAGCGGTGAGCGTATTGCCGAGCCGGAGCCGATTGATGAGGTCGGCCAAGGGGATGAAGAGCAAGGGCTGGGGCACGAGATAGACCGCCGCCACGCCCATGGCGATCAGACCCGCGCCGGGAAAACGCAGCCGCGCGAGCGGATAGGCGAGCATGCCCCCGAAGACGAGCGAGATCGCCGTCGAAGCGATCGCCACCAGCATCGTATTCCAGGTCCAGGCGAGGAAGCGCGTCTCGGTCAGGAGGTCGACATAATGCTTGAGGGTCGGGTGATACACGAGGAGGGGCATCATGCGGGTATTGTAGAGTTCCGCATTCGGTTTCAGCGAGGTGACCGCCATCCAGTAGAACGGGAACAGCGCCAGCACCAGAAAGAAACCGAGCGGCACCCACATCCGCAGCAGCCGTGCGATGCGACCGCGACCATCAACCATCGCTGGGTCTCCTCACTGCCTTTGCATGTAGCGCGTCAACGCGACGATCAAGAGTGCCAGCGCCGGCAGCATGCTGAGCGCTACCGAGGCGCCGAGGCCGAGCTGCCCGGCGCCCATCGCTAAGTCGAAGGCGTAGGTCGCGAACAGATGGGTAGCGTTTTGCGGTCCGCCATGCGTCAGCACATAGACGAGCTGGAAGTCGGCGAAGGTGAAGATCACGGAGAACAGCGTGACGATCAAGAGGATCGGTTGCAGCAGTGGCAAGATCACATAACGGAAGCGCTGGAATCCGCTGGCGCCGTCGACCGTCGCGACCTCATAGAGTTCGGGTGAGATTGTCTGCAACCCAGCGAGTAAGGTGATTCCGTAGAAAGGTAAACCGCGCCAAGTGTTGATCACGATGATCGACGTCATCGCCAGGATTGGGTTGCCGAGCCAGGAGGGACCAGGTTTGGGCACCCCGAGTCTGATCAAAAACCAGTTGAAGACGCTGAATGCCGGGTCGAGGATCCACATCCAGGCAACCGTGCTCAGCACCGTCGGCACGATAAACGGCAACAACAGCACCGCGCGGACGAGGTTCTTCATCCGGAACTGCTGGTTCATAGCCAAGGCTAACCCCAAGCCGCCGAGCGCCTTCAACAGCGTCGCGATGCCGGTGTAGATAAAGGTATTGCTCGCCACCCGCCAGAAGACAGGATCCTTGAGGTCGGTCGCGAAGTTCTTTAGCCCAACGAAGACGCCGGGCTGGGCGACAGGGCGGTCCTGGAGGCTCAACACAATGCCATAGCAGAATGGATAGCCGACGAACGCCGCAAGGAATAGCAGGGGCGGGGCGAGCATCAGCCAGCTGAACACGCTCTCGCGATCGAGCCAGGGTCGTATTCTCATAGTCGAGAGGCCACTTGTTATCCAGTCTGCCCAACGGCCTTTCAATCGACAGCATTGCAGTTCGGAAGATACCGACATTGTCAGGCCTGGCGGTAGATCTGCTTGAGCTGCACCTCGGCGTTCGCGATCACGTCTTTTGTCGCAGCGCCAGCACAGGCCTTAGCGAACATGTCGACGACTACGTATTTGGCGACACTTTCCGCCAATTGCCGGCTCGGCGGCGCCGGCCAGCCCAGGAGATGGGCGCTCGCAAGCGCGTCACGGTACGGAATGTTTCTCGGTTCCACCTGCCACATCGGCGCGTTGTCATAGCTGTGCAGGAGCGGCTGATAATAGGTATCGGCGGAGGCGTACCAGCCGCTGAGCTGCTTCTCGTCGGTGAGCCAACGCAGAAAGGCGCGCGCCTCCTCCTTCGCTGGCGTAAAGCTGAAGATCGCATGGCTGATCGCGCTCATGATATGGAACCGCCCTTTCGGGCCCATGGGGTTCTGCGCCTGGTCGGTGACTTTGGCGATCGCGGGGAAGTCGCGCTTGCCCAACCACAGGATACTCTCCGCATTATTGGTGCATGAGATCTGCTCGGCATACCAGGCCTTGTTGTTGCTGACATCGGTCCAACCGAGCACATCGTCAAGCATCGTGTCACGGAAGAATTTGCGGGCAAAATCGACCGCGCGTGCGGTCTCGTCAGAATCGATCACTACGGTCTTCCCATCGGGTTCGACCTCATGCCCGCCATAGGACCACAAGAGCGGGTAGAGCCAGCCGTGATTGTCACCAAAGCCATGGCCAAGCTCGAAGCCGAACGGATGGCCCTTCGCCTTCAGCTTCTTGCCGACCTCGTACAGTTCTTCCCAAGTGTCAGGAAACTTCGTGACGCCGACCTCGGCAAACCAATCAGTGCGCCAGTTCATCAACTGGCCGATATTGCTGAACGGGAGCGCCTTCCATCGGTCGTTGACGATAGCGGCCTCCCGCGCCGCGTCGTACCAGCCGCCCTGCTTCTTCCCGGCCTCTTCGGCAATGTCGCTCACATCCAGCAGTTTCTCATCGAACAGGAACGGGAGGAGGAGGAATGTCATGGTGATGTCCGCGCCAGACCCGGTCTCAGTAATGGTGCTCATGCGGGTAGGCAGACTGCCGACACTGGTCAATTCATAATTGACCTTGATCCCCGTCTCCTTTTCGTAGGTGGGCACGAGCGTCTTCTGAAAGTATTCATCGAAGGTTTTGATGAAGGAGCTCGCATGTAAGAGGGTGAGCGACTTGGGAGCGGCAGGTGCCTGCCGCGGCCCGATTATTGCGCCCACAGTCCCCAGGGCCGCAAGCTTCAGAAATCCCCGCCGCGACCTCTTATGCAATGGTGCCGGCCCGGCCATGTTATTCTCCCCCCTACGCCGGGTCATCGAGAAATCCCGGCATCACTCTCAAATACTTTGTATGTCACCCAACAGCACACCAGCAAACTGTTGGAATGACCATCGTCATCTGCCTGTCCTCTCTCCTAAGGACTGCAGCGAAATCGTAGAACTACCGCTAGTCGGCTGTCAAGGCGCCCGGGTAATCAGCAGCGAGTCCCCGCTTGCCCGGGAAGGCGTACACGACAGAACTGACGGTGCAATAAGACCGCCGTATGGCGGCTAACGTTTGTAGCGTGCAACGATTCCGTCCAAAGGAAACCTATCCATATTAGAGCCCAAGGGCAACCGTGATCAAGCAATACCTATGCAGCATTCTCATGACACCATCCTCGGGAGACGTATACCACATGCAGGAGGAACATATCCAAGGCGAGGAGGAAGCCTCCTCTGCTACCCATCCTCGCTCAGGGGTCTACGCCTATTACTCTTGCTGGATGAGATAGCCCCCTGCCTGCGCAACCCCTTCCAATGCCTTCACGATATCGTCTGGGGAAATACCCTTTGCTCTGAGATACATCATCACGCCTTCTGCATCGTCTCCCCAAAAGATCCCATCAATGAAATAATCACGACCAGCTTGAGAGACATGGATCGTGCGCATGGGGCTGTCCTCCCATTGTTACATGGGGTCAATACTTTTGACCATTTTTGGTTGGGATAGAGTCCATAAACATACGCTTGTTTGAGTCTCTTGACAAGGAAATTTGTTCCCTTTACACTTGCACCTGCCTGTGTATTGTTCCTTTACAGGCGTCTCTCTTGAGAAGCCCTGATCTATAACGCCAGCGGGATCAGGGCTTCGACATTATTTCATCCCTTCCCTCGCCCCCTTGAATCCCCTCATACCTGACGGCATACTTTTCATGTGTCCTTTATCTTTCGGAAGCTTTGTCTACCTTCCCCGATGCAGCAGGGTTTCCTTCAGAGCAGGACACATATTCTGCGACGTTCGGTACGGGACCCGGTATGCGCCCCATGCCGGGTCTTCGCATTTCTCGCCCTGCTCTTCTTGAACGCTCTCAGAGCTGACTATATATTTTTGATGTGTGCGTAGACTCTGTCGGAAGCCCTGTCATACCTTTCCGATGCGGCAGGGTTTCGTCAGAGGCGAGTATATCTGCACGTGATGCGTCTGAGCCCCGGGGTACTGCGGTATGCTGGGTCTTTGTTTTTCATTCGCCGGAACTGGAGGGAGTGTCGGCTGAGTCTGGAGGGCTGCGATCATGACAGAAGCACCTCAGCGGCAGGGGCGCGTGGCACACGATCGAATGGTGCGCGGCAGAGGGCAGTTTCTGGACGACGTCCAACTGCCCGGTATGTGTCATGCAGCGTTTGTCCGTAGCCCGCATGCCCACGCCAGGATTACCCAGATTTGCACCGACGACGCCCTGCGGATACCCGGTGCGCTGGCGGTCTTAACTCCTGCGGATCTCCTGCCGTACATCCATGCGGTGCGCCCCGGCGAGCCAGCGGTGAATGCCTATGCCCGGGGCTACAATCGCTATCCGTTGCCCCACGACACCGTCACCTTCAGTGGGGAGGCGGTTGTGGCCGTCGTGGCGGCCACACGCTATCTCGCCGAGGATATGGCTGAGGCCGTGCAGATCGACTATGCGCCACTGCCCGCCGTGCTCGACGTGGAGCACAGCTTGGCCGCCGATGCGCCACGGATTCACCCTGAGCTGTCGGACAACATTCTCTTCTACCGGCGGTTTGGCGAGGGAGAGGTGGATCGCGCTTTCGCGGCGGCAGAGCTCGTCTTCGACCAAACCTTTACGTTTCCCAGACAGACGGCCATCCCACTGGAAACCCGTGGGGTCATCGCAGCCTTCGAGTCGGGGGTGAATCGTTTTACCGTGTGGTCCTCCACCCAAGCCCCGCATCAGGCTCGCACCATTTTTGCCCACGTCCTGGGCATCCCGGAAGGCGATGTGCGGGTCATTGCCCCCGATATCGGGGGGAGTTTTGGAATCAAAGGCAGCGGGTATCCGGAGGCGGTCATCCTGGCCTTTTTGGCTCGGCGTCTGCACCGGCCGATTAAATGGATTGAAGACCGCCGCGAACACCTGCTGGCCTGTGCCCATGCCCACGAGCAAACCGTGCATGTGACCGTGGCTGTCAACCGCGATGGGACCATTCCCGCCATGCGCTCCAAGGTGCTCGTCGATCAAGGCGCGCATGCCTTGGGACCCATTGGGGCTGGCCTGGAACCGATGACGACGGGCCAATCCATACTCGGTCCGTACCGCATTGCCCAGTACGACTGCGAGGCCTATGGCCTGCTCACGAATAAATGCCCTCAAGGCCCGTACCGCGGCGTGGGAACGGTCCAAGGGATCTTCATTATCGAACGCATCATGGACATCATTGCCGAGCGTCTGGGGCTCGATCCAGTGGAAGTCCGGCGCCGGAACCTCATCGAGTCCCACGAATTCCCGTACGCCACGGCCGCAGGCCGCCTCTATGATAGCGGCGATTACGTGGAGACCCTGGAGCGGGTGGTGCGTTTGGCCGATTACGGCCGGCTGCGCCAACGCCAAGCCGAGGCGCGTGCCAACAAGCAATACCTCGGTATTGGCGTGGCGTGCTTTGTTGAGCACACGAGTACCGGATCGGCGGATTACCGCAAACGCGGCGTGGTGGGCATGCCGGCCTTCGATGCCGCCACGGTGCGCATGGATGCCAGTGGCAACCTGGATATCTACGTGAGCGCCCAGTCAGCGGGGCAGGACCATGCGCGCGTCTTTGCCAAGCTCGCCGCCCAAGAACTCGGCATCTCTGACAGGGTCATTCGGGTAGTCGAAGGCGATACCGATCGAACGCCATGCGGCGCCGGCTCGACGGTCAGCCGCTCGGCCGTCAGTACCGGTGGGGCCCTCCATCTGGCGTTGCAAGACGTCAAGGCCAAGATTTTTCACCTCGCCCGCTTGTTCCTAGACACCGATGCCGAGCTCGCCTTGGAAGCGGGGGAGGTGTTTGTGAAACACAACCCCTCACGCCGGGTGCCGCTGACGCAGGTGGCCGGAGCAGCCTACAATCGCTCGCAGGAGGTCGTCCTGCCCGCAACGATCGCACCTGGACTGGAGGTCACCCGCACGTATGATCCGCCACATCAGGTCTTTGGCAATGGGGCACATGTGGCGGTCGTGCGCGTTGATCCAGACACGGCCCAGGTGAAGATCGAGCAATACTATGTGGTCGAGGATTGCGGCACGATCTTGGACCATGAGGTCGTCGCAGGCCAGGTGCGCGGGGCAGTCGCCCAAGGGATGGGCAATGCCCTCTTTGAGGAACTGACCTACGACAACGCGGGTCAATTACGCACCGCCTCCTTGATGGACTATCTCGTCCCCACCGCCTTGGATATCCCCGCCATACAGATGGAGCACCTGGAAACCCCTTCCCCCTTTACCTTTAACGGGGTAAAAGGCGTTGGCGAAGCCGGCACGGTGGGGGCCTATGCGGCAGTGCCCAATGCGGTCGCGGATGCCCTGCGACCGTTGGGAATTGCAGTGACGAGCTTGCCCGTCAGCCCCCAACGCGTGTGGGAGCTGATGCAAGCGGCGTCAAACCACTAACGATTCCAGGTGGCTCGTAGTGATCCGGTCGGGCTCCCTCCCACCCGGGTGGTCCGCTCCATGTCATGTTCGCCTGACGCTCTGGCACGTGTCTTGCTTCATGCAGTAGCAGAGTGACGACGTAGCGCAGTGCGAGGTCTCGGTGTCCTCCAAGCATGCGCGGTCGTCTACCAGAGATGCAGGCTATGTGCCAACCTCGTGTGCCCCAGCGTGTGGGCACGCAAAGGAGATGCTATGCGGTACCAGGTCACCACACCGCTGACGCCACGCGAAGCACTGGAGCAGGCACTCGCCGACTTTGGCCCAGGCGGGTTAGGATTACAGCTCACGTCCCAGACCAATCTCTCTCTCGTCTTTCAGGGTGGGGGCGGACACATTGCCGTGACCGCAGAGCCTGAGGCCCAGACCACGTTGGACATAGAGACACGCGAGTGGGATTATGGCGTCCAGCAGTTTATGGCGCGGGTGCAGCGGCGCCCCTGGTGGCAGCGCTGGTGGCGTCGCAAGCAACCAGGCACGTCCAGACCGGCGTCGTTCACCGTCCTCGACAAATCGTAGGCCCCGCACGGGGGCAAGGGACGCGGCGGCTTCAACAGGCGTGGGGGCCACCACAACGCCCCAGGTCCTCGACTTGGGCCATGCACTCCCCTGCTTTCGTGCAGAAGCAGGATTGTGGACAGATGGTGGTTACCATCTGTCGGGTCAGGAGCAGACGAGGCCACCGTGCAACGCAAGATCATCGGTTTTCATCAGGATGCCGCGCAGGAGTGGGTCGCGGACTTGGCATGTGGGCACCAGCAGCATGTCCGCCACGCGCCGCCTTGGTTCAATCGCCCCTGGGTCGTTTCGTCTGAGGGACGCCGCAGCCGTCTCGGGTACTCCTTAGACTGTAAGCACTGTGATCAAGGTGCCCACGAGAGCGCACCCCTGAGGTAAGACGCTTCGCTCAATGTATCGCTGTTTGTCGCATGTATATACTGGCGGATGCGCTGCGCATCTCCTGGCACTATCAGCGCCAATCTCGTGCAAAGAGCGGAGCCGCATCGCGGCCACCTTGGGCCCAGGGATATCAACGTCGACCAACGATACACCCTGCTACATTGCGCGATGGGGTCGAGCCAGGCGCGGGAGGTCTGGAGCACCCGCGCCGCCTCTGCGAGAGTGAGCTATTTATCGTTGCAAGCGTCTCCCTCTCGGGGTGGTGCTGTGGGTTGCTCTCTGGTTGGTGGGGGAATCTTCGTATTGTTGCACGGCTTGCCGGAGAATCGCGTTGACTTGTTCGAGATGGTGGACGCGTTCGCGGAGTTTGCGCTCTTCGCTCATCAGCACAGCATTGCGTCTTTGCAGTTCCTGAAAGCGCAGGCGCAACGTGTCCTCCTCTTTGCTCCGGTGTGTCGTATGGGAAGGGCTATGGCGGCGCTGCCCCTGAAACTCTTTGATCGCCGCGTTAAATACCTGGCGGTCTTTGAGCAGATCAAACGCCTCGGAGAAGTGCAGCGCCTCCGGGCGTTGTGTACCGTGATGTCGGTCAGGATGGACGCAGGCGAACAAGAAGCGCGCTATCCTGGTACAGTGTTCGTACAGCTCATCATGAGTCAAGCCCAGACCGAGAATCGCCGGCGTCAGGCCGATCATGGTGAGTGGATTCTTGGTCACACCTCCTCCTCAGGCACGGGCTGTACCTCACCCGCAGCCAGCGTCTCGCCTACCGTTGCATCACGTCAACCCACGCCCCAGGTGTCCAAACAGTCTCACTGGCCATGGTCCGACCCCGCGCTCCCTTTCTGATCTGCAAGGCTTGGGGTGCGTGAGCGCCCCAAGCGACTATTGCGCAAGGCACGCAAGGCGCGGCAGGCGTCTGGCCGACGTGGCGCCCTTAAAAGCTCGGCTTGGTCGCAAAGGGCGTCAATTGGAGCTCGTGCGTCCAACAGGATTTGTCTTGGGTGTGGAGGTAATAGAACGCCTCAGCGATCTTCACGGGATTCATCACCACGTCCGGCTGCTGCTGGGCTCTCGGCAGGGCTCGGGTACCTGGAGAGTCGATGAGGCCGTCGATCACGACGTTGGCCACATGCACGCCATGCTCGGAATACTCCTCCGTCAGCACCTGCGCCAGCGTGCGCATCATCACGCGCGGATAGTACAGCGACTGCCCGGTCATGCGCTTGCGGCCGCGCAGGGACGACGAGTTATTCGAAATGAGGAACGAGCCTGCTCCGCGCTCGCGCATGGCGGGCAACACCTCCTTGGCGACCAAGAACGGTCCACGGCTGGCAATGTGCTGCGTGGTGTCGAACATGTCGACGGGGATGTGTTCCAGCAATTCTTTCTCGGGCGGCAGGTCACGCCCTTCCAAGTAGCCCGCATTGTAGACCAAGACATCCGGGTCTCCAACTGTCTCTCGAATCGTGGCAAACGCCTTTGATATGGATGCGTGCGATACCAAGTCCAGCTCGACAATCGTGCATTCCCCGCCTTGCGTGCGGATGGCCTGCTCCAGCGCCGCCGCATTGGCGGCCTGACGGGTCGTCAGCACGACGACGAAGCCCTCCTGGGCAAACTTTTGGGCGATGGCACCGCCGACGCCCCAGCGCACGCCGACGGGCAGGTGGCTGTCGTCGAGCACCTTCCCGTGCGCCAGTTGGGTATTGCGGCCATCTGCCTGCCACTTGGAGGTCGCCCCCACCACGACGGCGACCTGTTTACGGGTCGAGTTCATTGCGGATTCCTTGCCTCTTGATATCGACTGCTCACCATGGCCCCAAGGCAAGCTCGCTTGCCTTGGCCACGCCGTCCACGCCCTGAGCATTGGAAGTCGGGCACAGTCATGGCCCATAGCAACGAACCAGCTTACAGACGCTTCGTATGCCTATGAGTTTAATCCATGCCTTGCAGTACCTGCGAACTTCACGGGTCGTGCTGTCCAAATCATGCTGGCCCGCTCATCTCGTGGTCGTGTTGACTCCAAAACACTTACCATCCCGTAGAGGTCAACGCAAATCATGGTCATCCGAGACGTCTGGACGCGTTGCAAGGCCCTCAAGTATAAGGAAACACGGCCACATGCACAATGGGGCGGAACCCGAAAGAGCCACCCCTCTCGCAGCGACCAGACATGATCAATTCATCCCGCCGCCATCGCGCCAGCGAGGAGCCTCACGCCCGCTTGGACAACGGCGCATCGTCGCCCCCCTCTCCATCGCCATGGAGAGGGGACCGGCAGGCGGGGTGAGGGAGCCCGCCCTCCAGCCAGGGGGAACGGTGGCGCCGTCGCTCAGCGCCTCACTGCCCGTCTCAGCGGGCGGATGTCACGGGTTGATGCGCCCGGAGGAAGTCGCGCACCTGGTTTACCGTCTTGGCGAGCAGGTCTTTTGGCTCTCTCCAGGGATAGACCGTCACCTCGGCCTTCGGCGCCAGCGCCGCGATATCCATGGCGACCGGGTACGGGTGCGCTGGTGTGTCGTCCGGCATCACCAGCATGGGCGTCTGGCAGGAACGGACGAAGTCGCGCGATACGCTGTACACGAAGTCGGGCTGGACGCGGTAGAGGTTGTGCAGGTACGCTTCGACGATCTCCATCGTCACGTCCGGCCGTCGGGCGCACAGCTCGGGTGCCCAGTTATCACGGCTGGAGTTGTACATGACGTCCGGGTTCTCCGGCCGGTGCCCGACCGGCTGGCAGAGCACGCCGGCCACGACGCGGTCGGGGGCCCGCTCTATGAGCTTGAGTGCAAACGGACCACCGATGCAGTAGCCCATGAAGAAGAACTCGCGTATGCCGAGGTGGTCCATCAGCCCCAGTTGGTCGTCAGCGAAGGCTCCCCACGGGTCGTTGACCGGGATCGGCCCGCTGGACTCGCCGCCGTTCGCGTTGCGCTGGTCCATCGTGATGCAGTGGAACTCGCTCTTGAATTCCTCCATTGCGTTGAACACCGCGGTTGCCCAATTGCTGACGCGGGAGTTCAAGCCCCCGCCGGGTGTGACCAGAAGCGGGAAGCCGGAGCCGGCCTCCTCGTAGCGGATGCGGACGTCGCCCTTTTCATAAAACGGCATGACAGTCTCTCCTTCTCCTTGCACAGCGTTGCGTCCCGCGTCCTCTCGCGCATCTGCCAGAAGCGCGAGCACCTGGAGTCTTCGGAGCGCCACGGGCGCGTCTCTGCACGGGCGCGCATATGGCTGTGAGTCTTCCAGATACTCTTCCTGCAACACTCTCGCCTAGAATGTTACAGAGGTATGGCGCGTAGATTTATATGATACTCTTTTCCCTTACACGATGCACAGAAGGGCAACGAAGGGAAAGCGAGGCGTGGCGGGCTGGTGCCGTGCCAACACTGGAGACTTTAAAATATGAGACCCTTTGACGCCAAATGTCTAATCCTGTAGAAAAAACCTCCGCCTATATCTGACATCACTATGCTATGATCGCCTGCAGAGCGGAGCGCCCCGGTTGGCTCATAAGAGACAGCGAGCAAAACTGCCCGAAAACTCCACCAATATAAGTGGTTGCGAGTTTTGCAAATACTCCTAACCTCTTGTAGTATCTGAAACAATTTAATTCCTCATGAGCACAGCAGCACCAAAGCCTGCAACCACGCCCATTCCCGTCCAATTCTCCGCGAGAGAGTTCACCGCATTTATCTTCCCGTACTGATGTGGCAATACTTTTCCAGACACAGAGTCCCGTTGGCTTTTAAAGCCTGCTCAGATGCCAGCGGAGCGAGGTAGCCATTCGCCAAATGACAGCGCTGGCGGTTATAGAACACTTCGATTCGGCCACTGGGTGCAGCCGCCGCGACTGCAAACCAAGGGGCTGGCGTCCAAACCGCGCTGGATGCCACTGCCGCAGCTGTGCTACGCTCAAGTGATCAAGATCAGGCGCCGGCGGCGCCTGGTCCGGGTGTGTCACCGCGTGGTATTTGGAACGTTGGAAGGTGTGCAGCAGGGGCTGGCGATGCACGGCTGGTAGATCAACACAGCCTTTGTGGAGCGCCTCAATCTCGACCTCCGGCAGCACGTGGCAGCGGTGGAGCGATGGGTCAACACGTTGTGCAAACACACAGCAGGATTACGCCAGCAACTGACGCTCTTCCAGGTGTATCACAATTTGGTGTTGCCGCATGCCAGTTTGCGCTAGGCTTTGCCCCTGCCCGAGCCTACTAACGGCACGGGCTCAGCCAAGCTGTGGCGGCCGTGTACACCGGCCATGAGAGCGGGATTGACAGACCGTGTCTGGACTTTGAGAGAAGTGCTGCTCTTTCGGGTCCCGCCATGGCCACAACCCCAAGCAGTATAAGAGGTAGGGCAAGAGGATGAGCGTGGAGCTAAGTGGCTCCAGTGCGCCCGTGACCAGGCAACGAGCGTGGACGGAGGTCCTGAAAACCCGATACAAGAGCGCATGAGTGGCTGATGCAAACCAGGCAGACGGCTGGGAAGAGGTCCGAAATATTTATCCGCCTCAGCCAGGTACGCGACTGCCTGTGCAGGTGGCGATGTTGCGGGGTTTCCTCCCGTTTCTCACATGGGCAGGGGCCACGTCAAGATGCGTTCGAGGGCAACCTGAGCCGTTTGGGCTGCTTCCTCCCTCGTGCGTGTGGTGGCAGGAGGCTACGATGACGCCTACGACGCATACGGGGTGGTGTGACACCGTTGTTGACTACTGTGGGTGATGCTGACCGCACGCACAGCGATCGACCCGCAGCCCTGGAGGGTGACGTATGGAAACGTTCCTCGTCACGATCGAGTTCGAATCAACTTTTGTTGATGCAGCTGGGAACGCCTACGTACGCACAGGCTCGGTCGACGTCGTGGAGCAGGCCGCGCACCCTCGTGCTGCAGAGGCGCAGGCGCGCGCCGCGTTTGCGGCGACCTCGAAGGGCTCCATTATCACGGTCAGTGTCCGGACCAAAAATCCGCACAGCTGACAGCACGGTTAGCGAGACTCTTGTATCCGCGGTAGCGGCCTGACTGACCATACGCCAGGCTCGGGAAAGACCCTGCCTCGTGCTGGGGTATAGAGGACGCCAGAGGCTTCAGGCGCACGGCACAGCGTCACGACGCGCTTTAGAGCCTCTGGCGCCGGGGCGCCTCTGTTCTGTGTATGGGTGTACGCTGGCCGCCGTTCATGGTGGGGTCGGCGCGACGGGTCTCCAGCCACCAGGGCACTGCTGGACAGACGGGTAGTAGCCCTGCGGGTCGTCACAATAGTACCAATACTCCTGGGGGGGCGGGGTCGAGCCCAGTGGGGACGGTGCGACATAGACTGCCGCAGGGGGTGCGACGACCACCGGTGGGTAGGCATAGGGAGCCCAATACGGTCCCCAGTACGACCCGATCCCGAGGAACACACGGGGGCCTCCGAAGCCATGATGGCCTCTGAAGCCATGATGGCCTCTGAAGCCATGATGGCCGCGAAACCCATGGTGCCCACCAAACCCGTGAGCGCCCCCCC
>Ga0209382_10006410_pt1 | contig 15147 bp, 12 predicted proteins | sample SoiMetdeltSBSDD5_FD_187599 | JGI IMG/M metagenome (GOLD analysis project Ga0209382, IMG submission 187599) | Bulk soil microbial communities from a Populus tree surrounding site in Tennessee, USA - Soil MetaG P. deltoides SBSDD5 (SPAdes) (version 2) | ecosystem: Environmental > Terrestrial >... | reverse complement strand
GCTCGTCCGGAGGAAGCGGCCGGATGGCGGCGAAGAGAGAATTCCTGGACTCCCCGACGTTTATTATCTGCGTGTCAACGCGCAGCAGCTCGAGCAGTTCTTCAATCATCCGTTGATCCGCAGAACGGACGGTGCGACGGCGGAGGAGGCGCTGCAGGCCAGCGAGCTTCATCCGGAGGAGATTCTTGAAATGCGGGTCATCCGGCACCCGAAGGACACGATGGTCCTCTGGCTGGAGTGCGAGACAATTCAGGGCGGAAGGTTCGAATGGAGAGCGTTCACCCATCACAACGTCTCCGAATTGCAACATACAGAACTCTTTCTTCCCCATCTGGATGTCACTCTCTCGCTCGACCACCGGACGCTGAGCATCCTGAACACACAGACCAATCAGGAGGAGATACTCACTGTCGACAGCCAGAGCAGTGACGAAGTTCTGGTCACCGCAAGCCGCGTGCTTACCAATGCCTTGAAACCGGCCAAACCACGGCTCGCTGCGTCCGGGTCGCAGACCAAAACCGGGCCGCAACACGCCTACCCCGCGGCTCCAGATGAGGAAATGGCTTCCGAGCCTGCGTCGCTTGAGCCGACGCCCGCGCTGCCGCGGACCGGTTCATTGACACCCGGCCAGGCAATCGGCCGTCCTTCCGCGACGACGCAGATCACATCGGAAGCAAAGAAAACGACAGGCGAGGCGAAAACTCCTCACACGGCGGCCGCCCTTGCGAAGTCTCCTCCAACGTCCGAGGAAACAAAGACCAGCCCGCCGGCCAAAGCTCCCTCGCCCATCCACGCTGAAGCACGCGACTCCGTAACTCCAACCGGGCCGCAACCCGATGCCGCGATTCTCACTCTGTTCAGCGAGACCGATCCGTTGCGGGTCAACACAGAGATATTCCAGCGTTTGACGGCGCGATTCGGCGTTCCCGTGCAGGACGCCCGCCTCAGCCTGCCCCGCGTGTTCCAGGATCGGCGTTTCGAGATCGTCTGCCTGGGCGAACAGGAGATCGGCAGCGTGATGGAGCTGCGAGGCGAGGGCTTCTATGGTTTTTACCTCTCCCACATCAGCGAGCGGCGGATCGATTTCGTTTACGCGTGCCGCGGCACGCACATTGAATGGGGCACAGACAAGTGTGTGCTTCAGCCTTCCGTGACCGCGGAGGCAATCGAGTTCAAAGGCAGCGCCCTCCTCGGCCTGGCACAGAACCGCGACAACCAGTTCATCTTCGTCGTGACGCCCGCCTACAGGGAATGGGTCAAACCCCACGAGCAGCAATGCCGCGAAGCATTCGCCCATTTTCGGACCGTCAACGATCTCGCGGCCGAGCCGGACTCATATGCCTTCCTGTGGCCGGAACGGCAGCACGCCTGACCTGCCGTCACACGCGCGCGATACCGGCCGTTTTGACCTCCACGAACTCGCGCCGTAATCGCCCTTCGTTCGCGGCGCACAGGAAGTAACCTTTCTCCGGAGTGCGATCGTGATTGGCGCGGCTGATGGCACAGCATTTGTTCGTCGTGAGAATCGTGCGTCCGGACATGCGCTCGGTGAAGCCGTGAAAGTGACCGTCGAACACGGCAATGAGATTGAACTCCTTGAAGCGCTCAAGCACGCTATCCGCGTTGATCGGTCGCATCGGCACCAGCGCCCCAAGCGGAAAGTGAGTGAACACAACGGTTGGCGCGGCGCGGGCCAGCTTCGGCAGCGTGTCGTCCAGCCAATGCAGTGTCGGCGGCTGAATGCGCGTGTTCCCCGACTTGGCGCCTTCGCTCGAATCCAGACCGATGACCTGCCAGCCGCGGTGCTCGAAGTGATAGTTCAGGCTTCGCGGATAAATATCGTCCCAAGCCGAACGATCCGTGTCGGAAACATAGTCGTGATTGCCGATGACAACGTGGAACGGCATGTGAAGCGAGCGCAACACGTCGCGCATCGGACCGAGCTCGGACTGCGTGCCGTGTTCGGCAAGATCTCCCACCATCAAACAGAATTCCGGTTTGGGATCGTGGGAGCGAATGCTCGCGCTGACCCGATCGAACCATTCCGGGCAACGCGGACTCTGGAAATGCGCGTCGTTGATTACGACGAAACGGAACGCGCCGTCGCGCCCGTTGTCCGCAAAACGGGCGCACCCCGGCCACAGTCCCAGCGACAACAGTGCGCCGGCGCTGCGGCGAAGCCAGTCGCGACGGGAAAAGGTTTGTTGGGATTTCATTTTCCTCTGGCCCTTGCGCCGGTTTCCTTGCCGCCTTTCACGTGAAATCCAATCTGGCGTTTGGGTGACTCAGGCTCCGGCGGAGGATCGAGGATGTCCATCACCCGTTGGAGGATTTCGACGATGGCGACTTCATGCACGTCGAGCCGGCTCTTCAGGTCGGCCTCGAGGTCGGCGAGTTTTTTCGCCATCGCGCGCGTGTCGTGCAAGGCGCCGCGCATCTTTACGAAGGCGCGGACGACAAAAACGCTCATCTGGACGGCCTGCGGGCTGTTGAGGACGTTGGCCGCCATGATCGCGCCGTGCTCGGTGAAGGCGTAGGGCAGGAATTTCCGGTGCTGTCCGCGTCCGGCCCTTAAGGTCACAAATTGTGACCTTAAAGATGCGTGTTCTTCGGCGGTCAATTGAAACATGAAGTCGGGAGGAAAACGATCGGCGTTGCGCTTCACCGCCTGGTTCAGCGCTTTGGTCGGAACGCCGTAAAGCCGCGCCAGATCGGCATCCAGCATCACCCGCTCACCACGAATCGCATGGATGAGCGAATCAATGTTGACGGTGGGAGCAGGCGTCTTCTTCTTCATCGTTCGATCCATTCCCCGACGCAGTCCTCCGGTGGTCTGGAGCTGGCAAACTCACGCAGATCGAGTTTGCGAAGTTGTGTCTCGGTCAGATGCTTTCGGATCGCGCGGCGCAGGCGACGACGAGGCTCGAGACGCCGCCAGATCTGTTCGTCGGCGTTGAACCGGTCAACGATCCGCTGCACGCGCCGTTGTTCCGGCGGGAGATTGTGATGGCAATCCATGGCGCTGAGTCTAACGCAGGACTTCCGTCCTGTCAGGGAGGGAAAATGAAACCGATCGAAAAACGACGTCGTCGCTCAATGGATCCACTCAAAGAACCCGATCGCTTCCAGTATTCCTCGAAGCGCCTTCTTTTGTTCGGCCGTCGGATTGGTGTTGGGCAGCCGGGCCGGACCGACGGGGACACCCAGCATCTCCATCAATGCCTTGGCCGCTCCCATGTAACCGAAGCTGCTCAGCGCGTGCACGAGTTGCGCCCCGCGGAATTGTTCCTCGCGCGCGCTCGCGAGGTCACCGGCACTGAACGCGCGCAGAAGGCGCGAATAAATCGGCGCAGCGAAATTGTATCCGCTGCCGACCGCCCCGCGCGCACCCATCGCCAGTGCCCCTAGCAGATGCTCGTCCAGGCCGAACGGCACATCCCAACCGCCGTTATCGGCCCGCAAGACGAACTGATAGGCCATCAGATCGGGGTTGGTGAACTTGATGCCGGCCAGCGTCGGGATGCGGGTCGAACCCTGGGTCAGGAATTCCGGCATGGAAAAACTCACTCCGGTCAGCGCGGGAATATCATAGAAATAGAACGGAATCTCCGGCGCCGCCGTTGCGATCCCGGCACACCAGTCCACGAGCGTGTCGAGATTGCGCGGCTTGAAGTAACTGGGAGCGAATGCGGAAACGGCGACGGCGCCGATGGCTCGAGCGTGAGCGGCAAAGACGCGGCAGTCCTCCAGACAATTTGAGCCGACGTGCAGCACGAGCTTCAATGCGGTGCCGCGGATCACCTCCGACCATCTCTGCGCCAGCGCCCGCCGCTCATCGAGGGTGAGCGACGAGCATTCGCCCGTGGTGCCGGCGACGAAAACCGTCGTGAGCTTGTACTTGAGATAGTGGGCAGCCTGCTTCTCGACCACCGCAAGGTTTAGCGAACCGTCGGCGTGAAAGGGAGAATGCGCGGCCACCACAAGGCCGTGGAGCGGGTGGAGGGGTTTCAAGGGCTTTGGATTGATCAATAACCTTTTTTCTCCGTTTCGCGCGGCCGGATCAACAGGACCAGCACCGCCGAAAGCGCGGCGACACCGGCGAAGATACCAAATGTGAGCTGCAAGGGCACGTGAAGATCGCGCAGCCGGCCAAACCCCCAATCGGCGAACCCGCCGCAACTGATGCTGACCAGATTCATGATCCCGTAACCCGTGGCGCGCAGCTCGGGGCGGACGATCTGGCAGAGAATGGGCATGTTGTTCGTGTCGAAAAATCCCCAGCCCAGACCGAACAGGGCGAGGAACAGGATCGCGACAACCAACGTCCCGGCGTTGCCCACGCCGAACAGCGCCGGAATGATGAAACCCATGCCGATGGCGCTGACGAAGATTCGTCCGCGTTGGTTATGTCGCATCCAACGGTCGGCCAGCCAGCCGCCGAGAATCGCGCCGAGGATGGCGGCCGCCTGCCAGTAAAGAGCCGCGGAGACTCCCGCCTTGCCCTGGCCGATGTTGAATTGCTGCTTGAGGATGGCGGGCATCCAATCGCGCACGATCCAGGCCGCCATTGCCGGCAACGTGAAGTAGAGCACCAGCAGGATAAACGACCCGTTGCCCAGGAGTTCTTTCGCGGATTGAGCAACGGAGTTCTTCGGGGCCGCGACAGTATCGGTGGCGCTGGACTTCGGAGCATCCCGCAGCAAGAAGGCCAGCGGGATGGCATAGATGATTCCCGCGATCCCGCAGGCGTCGAAAGCGGTACGCCAGCCGAGCGTCGGTGCATCGGCCACGTAGCCGCTGAAACCGCCGACGATGACGCCTGTGTAAATGGCCATCTGATGAAAACCAACCGCGCGCGAGCGAGTGTGGCCGCTATGATAGTCCGCGATGAGGGCGAGCGCGGCCGGAATGTAAAAAGCCTCGCTGATTCCCATGAGCGAGCGGGTGAGAAGCAATCCGTCGTAGGTTGTGACGTGTCCCGTCGCCCAGGTCACGGTCGACCAGACGAACAGACTTCCGCAAATCGTGAAGCGGCGGCTGAACCGGTCGGCGATATAGCCGCCCACGGGACTGAGGAAGGCATAGACCCATTTGAATTGGCCCAGCATTTTCCCCCAGTTCGCTTCCGAGCCGATGTCCGGAATGTCCCCCATCACGGAGAACTTCATGGACGCGAGCATCTGCCGGTCGAGATAGTTGAGGAGCGCCACGGGCCAGAGCAACGCAACGACGAGCCAGGCTGTTCGGCGGAGAGATGTCATGGGAGATTCAGGGCGACACTGAACCGGTCAGAATGTGTCCGCACGGAACGAAGCCGGCCTTCTGAAGCGTCTTGCGGCTGGCAATATTCTTTGGATTGCATCGTGCCGCCGGGACGTTTCCGCCCTCGTAGCAAACTCTCTTCAACTCTTGCACGATGAAAGAGCCGAGGCCGCGTCGCCGAAAAGGTTCCGCCACTTCCATGTAGATGTCGCCATAAGGCCGGTTGTAATGGAAGAGAATGCCTCCGGTCGCCGCGACTTTGCCTTCGACCTCCACGATGCCATGCCACTTCAGTTGATCCGGTGAAATGTCCAGGGCGTCCGCCGCCGTGGCGCCCCGGAAGATGGCGCCGGGCGGCAAGTGCGCGGTGGTCAGCTTGTCGTGAAAGAGAATACTCTCGCTCGTCACGCTCGGAGCGAACGTGTGCAACATGACGGTCAGCAGCGTGTCGTTGCTCTGTGTTTCAATCGTGGCCGAGCCGCTGGCTGCCAACAGCGCGGAAAACAGATCGAACATGTGCGACCGGTACTGCGGCACGACATACCATTCGTACACCGTGGGCTTCTCCTTCCAGGGCCCGGCAATCGCAATGGAGCCGTAACCGACCGCGACCCCTCCGGCGAAGAGAAAATACTCCTGAGTCCAGCCTTTCCGGGAGTGGATCGAGTCATGGATGATCTGGCAGCTCATCTCCAGGCGATACATGTCGCGCCAGGGAAGTACGTCTTCAGCGGAGGCGGGTTTGGCGGAGAGGGCCATGACGAGTGATACCTTATTCAAGCTGCGCGTGACTGTAATCAGGCACTCCGATTTGTCAGTCAAAGAAAACGGCGGCCCCAATCGCCCCTCTGATGGCTCTCTATACACTCACCACGCCACCCCCGAAAGCGCCGGAGCACCGGCGCACTCCAAAACCTGGCGGAACGACGAGGCGCTCCGACCCGCGCGGCAGCGTCTTGGAGTGCGTTGCTGCTGCGCCGTTTTCGGAGACGTTGCCAATTATCAGATTGCTTGCCAGTCTTTCCACCCATGCTCGCACCGAAAACTCCGTGGCCGCACGCTCCGTTGCACCAACTCTCCGAGCGTGGCTCTTATTTCGTCACTGCGAGCACTTACCTAAAGGCACATCACTTTCGTGGCGCGAATCGCCTGGCAGTTTTGCACCGGGGTCTGCTCACTGTGGCTCGAGACTTTGGCTGGCAACTCGAAGCCTGGGCGGTGTTCTCGAACCATTACCACTTCGTTGGCCATCCACCCGAAGCCGCGCCCGACGCCACAAGTCTTTCACCAATGCTCGGCGTGTTGCACACGAAAACTTCGGGTTGGGTAAACAAACTCGACAAGACGCCGGAACGACAAGTTTGGTTCAATTTCCGCGAGACACGGCTTACGTATCAGAAGTCGTATCTGGCGCGATTGAATTACGTGCATCAGAATCCGGCGAAGCATCGGCTGGTACCGGTGGCCAACCAGTATCCGTGGTGCTCGGCGAGGTGGTTTTAGCGCACCACCTCGACGGCGATGGTGAAATCGATCTACCGATTCAAGACGGACTCCGTGAGCGTGGACGATGATTTCGAACCTGCGGGTGAATGGTAGCGTCGGGGAAAGGCGCCGGAGCACCGGCGCAGTCCAAAACCTGGCGGAATGACGAGGCGCTCCGACCTGCGCGGCAGCGTCTTGGAGTGCGGTGCTGCTGCGCCGCTTTGTTGGGCGAACGATGCAAGGGAATCTGCCTGGCTGGAGAGAACGTGCGTCGGGGAAAAGCGCCGGAGCACCGGCGTACTCCAAAACCTTGCGGAATGACGAGGCGCTCCGACCCGCGCGGCAGCGTCTTGGAGTGCGGTGCTGCTGCGCCGCTTTGTTGGGCGAACGATGCAAGGGAATCTGCCTTGCTGGAGAGAACGTGCGTCGGGGAAAAGCGCCGGAGCACCGGCGCACTCCAAAACCTTGCGGAATGACGAGGCGCTCCGACCCGCGCGGCAGCGTCTCGCGACTTTAATCAAACCTATTCTTCCGATATGCCCCCATCGCCGGTGCGTTGGGATTTACTTCGGGCCCGGAGTAACGGAGCGTCACCAGCGGCTCGGTCTCGCTGGTGTTCTCAAAGGTGACGCCGGCCTTCGCGCCGTCCTCGGTGCAAAAATATTCGTCCTCGGTCAGTTCCGTGAAGCGAATCAGCTTCGGGCTGTTCAATGGTTGCCCGTTGATCCTGCCGCTGCCTTGCACGCAGATCAGGCCGTAGGCGCCATTGTCTGAGACGGTGCATCTCACGCCCGGCTCGACGGTCAGTTCCTTCGCAGTGAAGAGCTGTTCGCCGGCCACTTTGCCATAGACGATCCAGCGATCCACCCAGCCTTCCTTGCGCGTGTCGGCGACGGGGACCGGTTCGAGGTAATGGTTGTCTTTGAAGTTTTCGTCGGTGTTGCCGGGCCAATCGAGCTGGTCCACGATGAAGTCGAGGTCCTTATGTTTGCTCTTCGGCATGTCTTTCACCAACAGGCTCCACGGGACCATGCGGCCTTCGACGAGACTTTGATACATGCCAAAGACGTCGCTGCCCCATTGCGGCTCGTAAGTGCAGAGCGAGCCGGGCGCATGGAGGATGCAAGGCGGGATGAGCCAGCCGGTGCCGGGCTTGAGACGGTAAGCGCGGCTGAGATCAAGGATGCCGTTGTCGCCCTTGTTCCAATCCTCGAGGCATTTGCGGACCTGCGCCTTGGTGGTGCCGGGTTCGAGTCCCATGAAGGTGTAAGGAAAATTGTTGCCGACGTTGTTGTGCTGCGGCGGGAAGTAGTAGCTCTCGGGTTTGCCTTCCTGACCGACCAGCTTCGCCTGCCTGGCGTTCTGGTGCATGTGATGCGGAATCGGTCCCATGTTGTCGAAAAATTTTGAGTAGACCGGCCATTTCTTGTACTTGCCCCAGATCTTTTTGCCGATGAGCGCGGCCCCGCATTCGGCGACGGCCTGCTGGAGCGTGAACCGGTCTTTGCCGACGACGCAATAGCTGAGGCCTTCGTCGGGTGTTCGGTTTTCGTTGGCGCACGGCGTGGTGGACGCGAACCAGCGTTCATCGATGCCGCCGCGGTTCAGCCCGTAGGCATAGGTGTCGTCGGGGTGCAGCTTGATGCGCAGACCGGGCTGGAGGAACGAGCGCGGCACCCAGTTGGGCGCGAGGCGCAGCAAGCCGCCGGTGGCGGAGAGTTCGTTGGAGACCTTGGCAGCGATATTACCTTTGACGGTCTTGAGTTGGGTGACGGTGTTCATGGTTTCGTTGGAAGCGTTAAATCGTTGCGAGATTAGAGCGGCATTGGGCTGTCGAGCGAGAGGAAAACGAGAACCTCGATCTTGCCCTCGTGACTGACAGAATCTCGCATCGGGGAAATCCCCAATAGCGCCCGGTCGGTTTTTCTCCCTATCATCACGCCACGCATACCAGCCAGAAGAAGATCGGACTGACGTTCCGCGACCGCGTCGCGGACGCTGACATGGCCTGCGGCAATGCTATTGCGGCGAGAGTTCACCAGGACGTGCTGAAGGAACAAAACCCAATGAGAAAGCAAACATTACCATGAAACCCATAACCAGGACTCTGCTTTGTCTGCAAATGACAGCGCTGGTTTTGACAGCAGCGACGAGCAGCGTCGCCCAGAACGGGACAACCTCTACGCAGGCCGGTAACGCCGCGAGAGGAAAGAGTCTCTTCATCGGGGAGTTCCCCAACGCTCATGGCAACGGCCGGACCTGTGCGACCTGCCACGTGCCGGAACAGGCCTTCCAACTCACGCCTCAGAATGTGGAGGCGCGTTTTCAAGCGCTCCAGCAGCGTCGGCTGACTCACCCGCAGGCCGACGATCCGCTCTTCCGGGCCATCGATGCCAACGACGGCGCGCAGGATTTCACCAACCTCCGGCAGCACGCGCTCGTCCGCGTCTTCATCCAACTGCCGACCGACGCCAACGGTCAAAAGCTCGTCTGGCCGGTCGATGATCCGGACACGACCGAGGTGGCCCTGTGGCGCTCAACACCAACCGTGTTGAACACCGCCTTCACGGCGCCCTATCAACTCGACGGGCGACAGCCGACACTCCAGGCGCAGGCACTCGGTGCGCTCATCGATCATTCGGAGATCACCGTCGCACCCAATCTGCGCTCCCTGAACGACGTGGCCGTGTTCCAGAAAAACCAGTTCTCATCCGAATCCGTCAGGCTTCTGGCCGCCGCCCTCACCAGTGGGGGACCGCTCCCTCCGACCGATCCGCCGCTCAACGATCTCGAGCGTCAGGGCAAGGTGCTCTTCGAACACCACTGCGCCGCTTGTCACGGTGGGCCAACGCAGACGGTTCCGCTGGCGGTGCTTCCCCCAGCCATCCGCAATATTCACATCTCGAAGCCGTTGCCCGGTTTCATGGCCGACTTGCCGTTCGCACCCTCTCCGCTCGAGCCGAGGTCTTGGGCCTTTCGGGTGCCGGGACAAGATGATCCCGTCGTGCTCGAATCGACCGACCCGGGGCAAGCGCTCCTTACGGGAAACATGGATGACTTAAATAAATTCGACATCACTGCACTCTATGGAATCTCCAGGACGGCGCCTTACTTCCACGACAATAGCGCGGCGACGCTCGAGGAAGTCGTGCGACACTATCAGCTCGAATTCGAGGGTGTCCGTCGAGTCATCCCGGCCTTTCTGCCCTGGCCGTTGCGCCCGGATCTGATCACCGACGATCAGTTCGCTCCCCTCGTTGCCTATCTCAAGAAGATCTGAACATGAGCCGAACCGAACCGCGGCGATTTAAGCGTCCGCGTGCCGCCTGGCGTGACCTTGGTATCAACTCTCCGCGTCACCTCCGGTTCGTTCGATGGGACCATTCGGATTGGGAATTGTGCTGGTGCCGGCCCGTCGGACTGTTGTTATTCGCCTCGGTTTTGCTGACTGCGCTGGCTTCGAAAAGGGTCAATGCCGTCTGATTTAGCCGGTTCAGGGCACATCCAGATCATCGGCCCGCTTCAACGTGGTTTTTGATTTCGACGAGAAACGCCTGAATCTGACTCGCCCCCTGGGGCACGGCGGTCTCCGTTTGCAGATCGGAACGCCAGCCATCGACGCCCAGGGGGATTCCAATGAGACGCCACGAGTCATTTGTTTCTTTTTTGATTCTCACGATGACACGCAGCGCTTTGCTCGATTTGCCGCTCTTGGCCGGCTTATCGAACATCATTTCGTTGGTTGCGCGCGAGTCCGCCTCGATATAGCCGCGGTTCGTGAAGAATTCGCGGATGACGACTTTGACATCGCCGGCGGATTTTGCCCGCACAACGACCTCCGGGTGTCCGGATTGCGTCAGGGGAACCTTCCCGTCGTCGGACGACTTGCAGCCAGCGACCGCCAACGCGACCGCGACCCCCACGGATGCGCCGAGTCTCGGAAGGAATAGTCTTGTCATTCTCATAAGCGTCAACGAACGCGGCTGCCGCGATTAGTCCTCGTCATCGTAGTAGTTCACCGTCGATCTGCGGAAGTAGAATCCGCTGCGACCGATGCTCCAACCCCATTTGTTCGAGTCCGGATAGTGCCAGATATCCACCGGCGTGTTGTTGGCGATCACGTAATAGAGGAGGTCCTTCCGGCCGGTGTTGATGATTTGATGCGCCTCGCCGGGCGGATTCAGAAGGCAATCGCCCGCGCGAATCCTGACCGACTCCTTTGCCAGTCGCATCCGGCCCGAGCCGCTGACAATGAGATAGAACTCCCATTCCGTGGTGTGACTGTGGAAGGGGCAATGTCTGGCTTTGGGCGGCAGGCGGACCAATTCGACTTCGAACGGAGGCGGGCCGGGGAGCTTCGGGCCCGTCTTCCGACTCTCGAAGGCCAGCGCGACATTGCGCCGGTAGCGGTGATACTTCCCTTTCGGCGACTTGCGTTCGAACCAGGGGATGTTGTTGAGGTTGATCTTCTTCATCGGATTAAGGGACGCGGATGCCACGTCTGCCGGTGCAGGGCCGACTCCGGCGGCGCCGCGGGTTTTCGTCGCGTCGGCTCGACGGCCGCAGCTTTTCCGTCACTTCCCGAACGCCGCGGCAGTTGCCTTGCCGCCCGACTCAATGTAAGCGAGCATGTCGAGAATCTCGTCCTTGGTCAGAATGTTCACCAGTCCTTCCGGCATCGGCGACACTTTCGACGGTTGGCGCTCTTTGATCTGGTTTTTCTGAATCTCTTCCTGCGTCTGCTTCAGCGGATCGGTCACCAGAATGATTCTCCGGCTGTTCTCTTCCATGACGCGGCCCGAAAACTCGTCGCCATTCTTCAGGATCAGCGCCGTGTTCTGATACTGTTCTGAAATCACCTTCGAAGGTTCAATGATGGTTTCAAGAATGTCCCGGCGGGTATATTTGCTGGATGCTGCTCCAAGTTCAGGACCGACCGCGCCGCCTTCGTTGCCGAAACGATGGCAGGCGATGCACTGGGCGTCGTTGAAGGCCTGTTTGCCCTTTTCGAAGTTGCGCCCTTTGGAGACCTTGTCGAGATCCGGCACCAGATCTTCCATCTTCCACTCCTTCACGAACTGGCGCGGCACTACCGGCGGTTTCGGCGTCACCGGGGCGCCCGTGATGACGGATGCGAGTTCGGCTCGTTCGCCATCGCTCAACGCCGCCGTCGCCGCTTTGCGAATGTTGGCGATGAATTTGGGGAAGCTCGCGCCGTCGCTGTAATCGCGCCCGACATCCGTGAACCAATTCAACGTCTCGGGAGAATGGCGGACGGTCTTGCCATCGCCGTTGAACCAGCCGAAGTAAGCGGCGCGCTGGTCCAGCGTCCAGCCGGACTTCAAATTGCGGAGGCTCATGATGTAATGAATCTGCTCCTCCTGCGTGGTGGCTTTTGTGAGAAGGTCAAGCGTCTTACTTACGACGCCCGGCGCTTCGAGGCGGATGAGGAGCTGCGACAGCTCGCGGTTCAACGGCCAGCTCTTCGCCGGATATTGGCGGTCGAGCTTCTCGATGGCGACCTTGACGAGGTCGTCGGACGGGCGGCCCTGGCGGGCCAAACTGACCTCGATGACGCGCAGTTTTTCCAGCTTTTGATCTTCACTGAGTGTGTCGAGCGCCCACTTGCCAATCGCCTTCAATAATTCCGACTGGGATTCCTTGCCGCCGAGACGGGCCAACGCGAGCAGCGCCGTGAGTCCCGCGTTGGCGTTGCTCTCGTTCAACGCGCGATCCTTCCACTCGGACACTGGCTGGCTCTCAATGGCGATGCGCGCCGCGTAACGAATCCAGCGATCCGGACTGTTCAGATGCGGCCAGGCGGATTCGACCGCCTTCGGATCCTGCCTGCCCTGGAACTTCTCCAACTCACGCCGCCGTTTGCGCGCCTCCACAGCGGCCGCCGACGGGAACTTTTCGTTGCCCGCCGCCGGAATGGGTTTGGTGTAAGTCACCCGATAGAGCCCCGATTGCGTGCCGCGCCCCCCCGTCAGGAAATACATTGCGCCATCCTTTCCGAATTCGAGATCGGTCACGTTCAACGTCGCCTTCGGTCCGGCTTCGCGGATCGATTTTGGTGAAACGAAATTCTCGAACGTGCCGGCATAGGTTGAACCGTTCTCCTTCAGGTGCGCGACCACGATGCGGCCGTAAGACCAATCCATGACGTAAAAACCCGCCCGATAGTTGTCCGGGTAATGCGCGTTGAATCCGAACTTCACGCCGGTCGGCGAGCCGATCCCGATATCCACCGTGGTCGGCAGGCTGTCCGGATAGCCATTCGGCCACTTGGCGGTGCCCTCGCGGAAACCGTAGTCGCCGCCGCTGACGATGTGATTGACGCGCGTCGGTCGATACCACGGCGTGCCCCAGTCCCATTCCATGTCGCTATCAAACCCGAACAATTCGCCCTCGGGACTGAAGTCGATGTCGTAGGTGTTGCGCTGACCGGCGGCGAACAACTCGGCGTTCTTCCCGTCCGGATCCATGCGAATCACATAACCGCCCGGAGGTTTCTTGCCGGCGCCGAAACCGTTGCCGTCCTCCATGCGCGGCAACACGACGTCGTCGGCGTAATTCCTGTGCGGCGACGAGGCCAGAATGTCGTCCGGTATCTCCACGAAGTTGCCGTTCACGACATAAAGCTTCTTGTCTGGTCCGAGGACGACTCCATGCGGACCATGCTCGCCGCCGTCGCCCTTCCATTTGCGAATGACCTCGGCGGAATCGTATTGGTCGTCGCCGTTCGTATCCTTGAGGCGGTAGAGCGCGAGGCCGTCCTTGCCCTTGCCGTTGACGTAAAGGCTGTCGAAAGCGTAGAGCAGGCCCATGGCGCCGCCGACCTGGAGTTCAATCGGCTCGATTTTTTCAATCTGACCCTCTCGCGTGAGCGTTACTCGCAGCATGGGGTTCTTGGGATCCTGCGGCGAGATGATGAGGCGTCCCTTCGGATCCACCGTAATGCAAACCCACGAGCCTTCGCCCGGCGCGGCGGATCGCACCAGTTCGACCTTGAAATCCGGAAGCGTGGCGAGGGCATCGGCGGGAGTGGCCTGTCTCGGCGCCGCCGGGGCCTGAGCGCGGAGGGCGGTCGATCCGGTCATAGTGGTGACGACCAACAAGACAGCGAGAGAAAGCTTGGGGGGATTCATGATTGGCATGGTGGTTCCAGACGCAATAGAGTGATTGTGGATTCACAGTATTGTCATGGCCGGAATCCGGGCAAGGAGTTTTTGGAACGTCAGCCGGATGAGGGCGCAACTTGGCACTACCCCCATTGGAGCGCGGGATTCCAATCCCGCGAGCGGCGCAGACTCTTGGCTGGCGGGATTGGAATCCCGCGCTCCATTACTCGTGTTGCCATCGGCGGCAGCGCCAAGTTGCGCCCGCCGGAGGAAGGGCATCCAGCGGTGTCTTGCGGTCTGGCGGTGCCTGGGCTAACCATGTCGTGTGCCTGACAACGACCTCTCTGACGCCGCGCTGGTGCTCGTGGGCCACGGCTCGACGCTCAACGCCGAGTCCAGCGCGCCGACGTATCAGCATGCGGATGAGCTGCGACGGCGCAAGCTCTTCGCACAGGTCCTCGAGTGTTTCTGGAAACAGGAGCCGTCCATCTGCGCCGTGTTGCGCGGCGTGTTCGCTCCGCGCGTGTTCGTGGTGCCGTTGTTCATCAGCGAAGGCTATTTCACGGAGGAAGTGATCCCGCGTGAACTCGGTCTGCGGACGAACGAGCAGAAGGATTTCCCGCGAGTGCAGAAGCGCGGGAACCAGATGCTCCATTACTGCGGACCGGTCGGCACGCACGATAGCATGACGGACGTGCTGCTGGCTCGCGCGCGTGACATCGTCGAGCGGTTCCCTTCGACTGCGGCGCCCGTTCCAAAAGAAACGGCCCTGTTCATTGCCGGCCACGGCACGGGCAGCAATGAAAACTCACGCAAAGCCATCGAACGGCAGGTCGAATTGATCCGCGCCAAAGATCTCTACGCTGAAGTGTACGCCGTGTTCATGGAGGAGGAGCCGCGTATTGGCGATTGCTACCGGCTCGCGCGGTCAAAGAACATCGTGATGGTGCCCTTCTTCATCAGCGACGGTTTGCATTCCTACGAGGACATTCCGGTCATGCTCGGCGAGCCGGAAGAGGCGGTTCAAAGCCGGTTCAAACGCGGCGAACCGACCTGGTTGAACCCGACCGAAAAAAACGGCAAACTCGTCTGGTACGCGCCCAGCATCGGCAATGAACCACACATCGCCGACGTTGTTCTGGAAAGGGTGCGTGAGGCGCAGGCGTGGGTCGCACCGTAAACTTAGGTGAACCTTTGGCTGGTTTGATTCACTGAACTTGAAAGGAACACGTATGAACAAACTGAGTGTCGTCTCGCTGAGCTTATTACTCACCTC
>Ga0209382_10006409_pt1 | contig 15153 bp, 16 predicted proteins | sample SoiMetdeltSBSDD5_FD_187599 | JGI IMG/M metagenome (GOLD analysis project Ga0209382, IMG submission 187599) | Bulk soil microbial communities from a Populus tree surrounding site in Tennessee, USA - Soil MetaG P. deltoides SBSDD5 (SPAdes) (version 2) | ecosystem: Environmental > Terrestrial >... | reverse complement strand
AGAGAGAGGAAAGTTTTATATGTCAGGGTGTTCCCCCCCTGGGAGTGAACCAGCTTCCCATACCTGCGCTTTTTACCGTCGGGCGTTGATGGCCTTGCAGGCAGCGCAGGTGCCGTTTCTTGTAGGCGGTGGGTATGCCTTGGCACACCATGCCGGCATTATTCGCCATACCAAGGATTTTGATATCTTTGTATACCCGCATCATTGTGCCCACGCTCTCGAGGTCCTCCACACCACAGGGTATTACACGGACCTGGCCTTTCCACATTGGCTGGGCAAGGCGTGCAGCGGCCCGGATTGTATCGACGTGATCTTTAGCTCGGGCAACTGCATCGCCACGGTGGATGAGGCATGGTTTGCTCATGCTGTGGCTGGTAATGCGCTGGGGATTCCCGTGCACTTCTGCCCACCAGAAGAAATGCTCTGGTCCAAGAGCTATGTCATGGAGCGTGAACGCTACGACGGGGCGGACATTATGCACCTGCTGCACGCGTGTAGTGCACAGTTTGACTGGCATCGGTTGCTCAGGCGCTTCGGAGCACACTGGCGGGTGCTCTTGAATTATCTCGTTCTTTTTGGCTTTGTCTATCCTGCCAAGCAATCCTGTATCCCAACCTGGGTGATGCAGGACCTGTTGGACCGGCTGCAGCATGAAGTACACCATCCAGCCCCTACGGACCAGCTCTGTCAAGGCACATTGCTCTCTAGAGCGCAATACCTCGTAGATATTGAGTGCTGGGGATATCGCGACGCGCGGCTCAGGCCCACAGGCCTGATGACAGCGGTAGATATCGCGCATTGGACAGCCGCAATCTCAGAAGAGGAACGAGCACTATGACGCCCCCAAAGGAAATCGTACGTGTCGCGGCCCTCGGGGATCTCCATTACCCCAAAATTCCTCAAGAAATGTTACAGGGATTGCTCACACAGGCGACCGAGCAGGCAGATGTGCTCCTGTTGTGTGGAGATCTCACCGACTATGGCCAACCTGACGAGGCCCAGCGGCTGGCGCAGGCGTGTGTTACCTATGCAAAGATTCCCACCCTCGGGGTGCTCGGTAACCATGACTACCAATCCGGGCAGCACGAGGAGGTGTGGAAGATCCTCTGCGACGCGGGAATCATCATGCTCGATGGCGACGCCTGTGAGATCCACGGTGTTGGCTTTGCCGGTGTGAAGGGTTTTGGGGGTGGCTTTGGCCAGTGGGCGCTGCAGCCCTGGGGCGAGACGACCACGAAGCAGTTTGTCCACGAGGCGGTCAATGAGGCGGTAGAGCTCGAGTCAGCCTTAGCAAAATTGCGGACGCCGCAGCGCGTCGTTGTGCTACACTACTCGCCTATTCGGGACACGGTTGTGGGAGAGCCGCCTGAAATCTTTGCCTTTCTCGGCTCGAGCCGGCTTGAGGAACCATTGAATCGCTATGCCGTGACTGCGGTCTTTCATGGCCATGCCCACCACGGGGCACCAGAAGGCCAAACTACAGGCGGGATTCCGGTCTACAATGTCGCGGTGCCGCTTCTCCATAAGGCATTTCCCGACCGCCCACCGTTTCGCCTGGTGGAGATTCCGGTAACGCCGCCATAGGAGGAGAGACATGCCGCGCTTACAGGAAGCCGAGAGACTGGAAGCACTGGCCACACAGATTCGCAGTTGTGTACAGTGTCCGTTGCATGCCACACGCACCAAGGCTGTGCCAGGAGAGGGTACGCCGTCAGCACGTGTGATGCTCATTGGCGAAGCCCCAGGCCGCGATGAGGACCAACGTGGCCAGCCGTTTGTCGGTGCGGCCGGGCGCTTTTTGGATGAGATGCTAGCCGGGAGCGGCGTCAACCGCGACGATCTCTTCATTACCAATACGGTGAAATGCCGTCCGGAAAACAACCGCCCACCGAGAAAACGCGAAGTCGACACGTGTACCTCGCTCTACCTCTTCGAGCAGATTGAGCTGATTAACCCCGCCTTGATTATGTTGCTTGGCAGTGTTGCCACCAAGAAGCTGCTCGGCGTCAACAGCGTGAATGAGGTACGAGGACGGGTCATCGAACACAACAACCGCAAATACCTGGCGGGTTATCATCCAGCAGCGTCGTTTTATCGTGAGGGTATGGCCGAGAACATTCGGCAGGATTTTGCGTTGCTCAGGCAAGAGCTGCAAAAACTCGCGCTACACCCTGACACTGACTGACACTCAGAACTGCACCCTACTGCAAGAGCATAGAAGCTGGGCTCGCCAGGCCATAGCGCGAGCACCATGCTCTCTATGACCTCTCCCAAGCCAGAAGCATCTTATCTGACATTGTAGCCACGCGTCTGCATGCAGGAAGCATAGGCCTGATTGTAGCCGTTACGATCCCGGCTATACTTCATAGCTCCACCAGTGACCGCTCCCCCAACACCACCAGCCGCGGCTCCAATGGCGGCGCCCTTTGCGGCACCTGATCCACCGCCAGTGGCAGCCCCAATAGCGGCTCCTGCAGCGGCGCCACCCAATGCCCCAACGGCGGCCCCAATCCCAGCGCCTTGCAGGGTACCGGACGGCCGATAGCCCGTCTGGTCAGAGGCCCAGGCGGAACAACCAGCGCTGTCTTGTGCCTGGGTATCCGCGGTCTGCCGGTACCGCGGATACGCCTGTGCTGTGGAGCGCGGCTGCTCCATGGTACAGCCCGCCGTGACCAAGCCAAAAACGGCAAGCACGATCCAGGTAACTACCCGTTTCATAATGTCTTCCTCTTGTCTATCCCTCTATGTTATTGACATCTCTCGATGTTGCCTCATGTATGTCTTCAGAGGCTGAAGGGCAAAAATCATGCCACCCTCTGCGTGAGCTGTCTCTCTCCGGCTCTATATCTCCCGCTCAGACACGCCAGTGTTCATGTCGCACCCAGGCCACCGCTTCTCTCATATTAGGAGAATTTCTCTTGAGCCCTCTCATTTTGGCAGAGCATGACAGCCCCCGCTTCATCAGACTGTGTGGAATGTGGCTCCAGGCTACCCATCTCTATCCATGATGCCTTTCTGAGCATGACTGGCACAATTTTTGCCTCTTGTCCTGCTCAGGGAGCTATAGTCTGCCGTGCTGTGTGCAACCAGGCTATGTTGGAACCTGCCTTGGGATGGGTAGAGCACGTACCTGGTATCGAGGTCAAGGCAGACCTCCTATAGCTCCCGCCTGTATCTGCCACGGACCTTCTGGAGACTGAGCATCGATGGGTAAGGAGACCGGGAAGGGTTACATATGTATAGCATCTGCGGCACGACTCTTGCCATGGCCCTGGCTGCCTTGTGGATGGTGTTCACCCCGACACAGCCTGTCCCACTGACTATGACCGTCAACGACCCAACACTGCCACACCCGCCGGCAGCGCACATTGTCCTGTGGTCACGGTCCGAGGCGCCTGCCAGTGCCGAGTTGCATGTGCCTGAGGTACTCGTGAAGACGCTGCTCACGGAGGAGCGCTCCAGTGAGACGCTCGACCTGCGTGTGCCTGAGGTACTGCTGGAGCATCTGTATGGTGCAGGGCGAGTGTCAGGGCTGGAGAAGAGCTCAGCCCCGTGGGGTGAGCCCTTCTAAGGTAAGATCAGCGTTGCTCTGAACTGGTCGCGGCCGGGCTACGCACCAGCAAGGACTTGCTCTGGCCAGAGGTGGCTAACTGCAGAGCCTCTGCCAGTGCCAGCAGGGGATCAATACGTGCCACATAGGTAAATGTCGCGGTGGGGTACATGGTGGCTGAGACCAACCCGATCAGGACCGGCTTGCCGCCCTGCAGGGCGAAAACGGGAGACCCCGAATCCCCTGGCTGTACCGCCAAATCAGCCGTAAACATATTCACGTTGAGCCTGGTCTGCGTCAGATAATTGGTTGCCACTGGCACCTTCGCCAACACTTTTCCGATGACCAGGTGGTCCTGCCCTGTATCGTGTGCCTTCTCGTTGCGCGAAGTCACCAGAGTGACGACACAATCGCCGGCCTGCAACCCTCCTGTAGGCTTCTCGGGGTCTCCTGTGCCGTAGGATAAGACAGCAGCATAGGGTAGCGGCTGTAAGCTCCGCTGGTTGTCTGCTTGAGCCAAAGCCAAATCGTATGGTGTATTCACGTGTGCAATTTGGGCTGGCACGCCTTCCTCGCCAGGCGCCGTCCGGGCCACGAGCGTCATACTGGTCACCCGCAGCGGTACTGTCTGTACATTAGCCTGTTGTGCAACAGCTACTTCGACGCTATCAGGGGTGAGGGCGTGGGCTACCGTAGCCAGGACATGTGGAGACAGCACGACTCCACGGGCGTCTTGGGCAAATGGGGTTTCAACGATCTCCCGTTGGGCACCCGGAGTAAGCCCAAAGACCGCTTCGAGCGTTGGCGCTGTCTGCCCCACCTTCCGTGGCTCATACGTAGCCAGCGCCTTCCCACGCAGAGTCAAGCGCGGCACCATGGCTGCCAGAGCGCTGGAATGCCTCCCTTCTCTCTGCTCAGATGTTCCAGACCAGAGAGGCCCAAACAGCGGATCCTGCGCAAAGCCGGAACAGGTGTGGGCGAAACCAGTCAGGGCGGGGGCCGCGTCTCCGGGCGCAGTCCAAGCGAGGCGGAGCACACAGAGCAGCGCAGCGCCCAGGACAGGCCAGTAGGAGCGTTTTAGCATAAGGATACGACCACAGTGTGGCAAAACACAGGGAGGCGGAGCAGGGGGCCTGCTCTCTGGGAGACAGCGTCGGAGCATGTGATGTTTTCCTTGCCCATGGGAGAGGCCATGAGGCTCTACGTCCGCAATCGTCACACAGAAAAAAATGGTGATTTGTCTACGGCTTGCCGACAAACGTTGCGAGCATACGCATTCTCCTCTCCGGAGTCAAGATGCAGCCGCCGCATGGATGCAACGCTGCCACTGCTAGTGCGGGCTTGGCCCTGCAGGGGAGTTGTTGACACCGGGCGCATGTGTAGACATACTGTCTACACATGAGAATCATCAAACCAACACGTCTTAGGGAATACTGGACGCGATACCCGCAGGCTAAGCCATCATTGGAACAGTGGCTGATGCGAACGAAAGCCGCAACTTGGGCAAGTATTGCAGACTTGCGCCAGACATTCCCTAGCGCCGACCCAGTGCGTGTCGTGAGTGGTCGGACAGTCGTGGTTTTCAACATCGCTGGGAACCGGTATCGGCTGTTGACCGCGATTCATTACAACATGCGTAAGGTATTCGTCCTGCGGTTTCTGATGCATGCCGAGTACACCAGGGAAACATGGAAGGACGAACTATGAGCCAAAAACAGCGCCAAAACACGCCGCTGATGAGCTATGAAGATGTCCCCAAAACCTACGATCAACTCCTCGCGATGCATCCACTCCGGCCGATTCACAACGATGTGGAACTCGATCACGCTACTACAATGATCGACATACTGGCAGGCCATGATCTGAATGCAGACCAGGCAGACTACCTTGACGTGCTCTCCACGCTGGTCGAAGTGTATGAAAACACGCATTATCCACTTGATGATCCGGCCATCCGTGGTCTGCATGCACTGCAGGCGCTGCTTGATGACCATGGCATGAGTGCTACAGATTTAGCCCGCTTGCTGGGGGTTCATCGCAGTATGGGATCGAAACTGCTGAAGGGGGAGCGTGCCCTCACTACCCGACATCTGAAAATGCTCAGTGATCGGTTCAAAGTCAGCGCGGATCTCTTCCTGGATCGCCAGAACCTGATAGTGTAGGAGGCCTGATCCCCTTACTTGCCCTTTTCTGCCTACCCTTTCTCTATCCCTACTCGAGCATAGCCTGCTGCGAGGTGTGGAGGCAAACGCCGGCACAGAGCCTTGCCAACGATCTCGCCGCTAGCATCGAGGATACGCTGGACGACCATGGCATCGATCTCCGGCACATACCCTTCCAGGATCGAGCAGCCATTCATCATCGGCACCCCGGATACGTGCTCCAGCCCTGCCCCACACCGGATCATCTCCCGCCAGCAGCAGCCACCTCTCAGCGAACAGACAGCACTGAGGAGGAGGGGGACAATGACCCAGGGGTGCGGGTGGTGGCTCGCAATGCTGGCCGGATGGAGTCTGCTCTGTCTGGTGAACTGCTCAGACAGTGGGCTTGACGACCATGCTCCTGCAGTGCAGACTGTCACTGAACTAACGCTGGTGGAGTTGGGCTTGCGCTTAGTGCCCGAGGGATTCACTGTAACCGACTTGCCCCCAAAGGAGACGGAGGCTGAGGGCAGCTCACGCGCATGGCGCGCTGCCTTCAAACCAACGCCTCGAGGAGCGCCTTGGCGTCTTGCAGGTCAGCGGTGTCAAAGCCCTCGGTGAACCAGTCGTAGATCGGGGCGAGCAGCGCGTGGGCCTCAGCCCGCTTGCCCTGCTGCTGCCACAGGCGCGCCAGGCTCATGGCAGCCCGCAATTCCAGGGACTTTGCGTGCTGGCGGCATGCAATAGCCAGGGCCTGGTGCAAGCACGTCTCTGCTGCTGCCGCCTGGTCCGGCGACTGCATCCGCAAGAGCTCTCCCTTGAGCCGATACAGTTCCGCCTCGTACATGCGCTCGCCTGTGTCGTGCACTGCTGTCAGCGCCTCGTCGAGGACCTGGAGCCCTGCCTCGGGTTGTCTGGCTACGCCATACGCTTCACCTAGGAAGGCCAGAAGATACGACTGCGCCATCTTGGCCCCTGTGGTCCTGAGGGTCGCGAGTCCTTGGTGCAATTGCGCCATGCCCTCCTCTTCCTGGGCCTGCTTGGCCAGCGCCCAGCCCCGAAAGATCGTGCCAATGGCGAGGAAGTATGGAAACCCTTCCTCCCTCGAAATGGCCATGATCGCTTCTGCCCGCTCTTGGACGTGGTGCTCCTCACGCCGCAGTTGATGGAGCATCACCACCGCGGTGAGGGTATACGTCACGAGGAAAGGCCGCGACACCGTGCGCACCAGGGTCAGCGCTTCCTGGCTCCTGTGCAAGGCTTGGTCCGGGTAGCCAAGCAGCCAGAGGCTCAGGGCCGCGTACGTGAGACACGTTACCCCGGGCCCCTGTCGGTGTAGCGAGGACAGGGAGTGCTGCGCCACGGCATACAGGCGCACGCCTTCCTCGAAGTAGGCCTGGGCCTGTGTCAGCTCACCAAGCCAGAACAACACGGTGCCCGACCCCTGGTACGCTTCCAGGAGGCGCACGGGGTCTTGCAGACGCTGGGCCAGACTTTGGCACTGCTCGCTCAGCTCCCACGCTGTCTGGAACTCTGCCCGCTGGAGATAAAACAGCCTCAGCCTTAACAGCACCGGGAAGAGCTGCGGTGTCTCCTCCACCTGAGCGCACAACTCCCGCGCCCGCGCATAGGTGTGTTCGACCTCCGGGGCTGCATAGCCTCGAATGGCCATCAATGCTGGCCCGAGCGTCACGCGTACGTCGAGTTCCTGCCGGGTGCGCTCGGGGGTGGAGGGCAGGCTGATGAGCAGCTCCAGTCCCTGTGTGAGATGGCTGATGGCCTCCACAAGTGCGGAGCGCTGCACCGCCTGGCGCCCGGCCCGCTGGAGGTAGTCCACCGCCTTCGTGGTGTTCCTACTGTGGCTATAGTGATACGCCAGCGCACTGTAGTGCTCCTCCAGTCTGTGGCGAAACAAGTCCTCGATGGCTTGCGCTGTACGCTCATGCACCGCCCAGCGTCGCGCACGCGGCAGAGCCGTGTACGCCACCTCCTGCGTCAAGGCATGTTTGAAAACATACTCGGGCTCCGGCACGGCCGGCCGCTCGTAGAGCAACTCCGCCTCCTGCAGAGCCTCAAGGCGCTGGTACAGAGCTGCGTCCGGGGCCCCGACCACCTGCCGGAGGAGGTGCCAGGAGCACGCGGGGCCAATCACCGCCAGCGTCTGCAGCAGTGCCTTGGCCTCGGCTGGCAGCCGGTCAATGCGGGCCGTCAGGACCCCCTGCACTGTAGGTGGGAGCTGGATAGCAGTCAGGGGGCGCGTACGCCAGGCCTCAGTCAGCGTGACCCTCCCCTCCGGCGTACGCACGCACACGCCTTGCTCCACCAGCCCTTGCATGAGCTCTTCCAGGAACAGAGGATTCCCTTCGGCTTGGGCTAGAAGGCGCTGCACCAGGGCTGCCGGGACCAGCTCCGTATGGAAGGTAGCATGCACCAGGCGCAGGCTCTCCTGGGATGTCAGAGGCGCCAGGGCGATCTGAGTCGCATAGGATTTCCGCAGCCAGGGTACAGGCGTGCTGGGCCGCGCGGTCGTGAGCAAGAAGATGGGAACGCCAGCCAGTTGCTCTACCAGCGTCACGAGGAAGTCATTGGAGGTTGGGTCTATCCATTGGAGATCTTCGATGGCCAGGATCAGGGGATGCTGCTGACTCCTGCGCAAGAGCATCTGCAGCAGGGCCGCAAACGTCCGGGCTTTCACCGTCTCAGGACGCAGACTGGCCACAGTCTCCGTCCCGGCGGGCACCCCCAAGAGGTGGAGCAGGTACGGTGCGCCCTGCTCAGGGTCCAGCCCTACCTCCTGCAGGCTGAGGCGCACCTTCGCTGTGATCACCTCGGGACTCTCGGTTTCAGTGATGCCACAGTTATCACGGAGCAGGTCCAGCACTGGCCCATAGGGGATGGTGCTGCCGTATGAGAGACAGCGCCCTTCGAGATACGTGACTGGCTGCCCCAGGAGGCCACTGCGGAACTCATAGAGGAGCCGGGACTTGCCCACCCCCGGCTCCCCCACCAGGCGTATCACCTGCCCGCGGCCCTCGGTAACCTGACCCAGGAGGTCATGCAACATGGTGAGCTCCCGCTCCCGCCCGACGAATTGACTGAGGAAGCGCGCCCTGAGTTCCGTGAGCAAGGTGTGCCGTGACATCAACCCTAGCACACTGTACACGTCCTCCTGAGCATGGTGTTCTGCCCCCCCCCACAGTTGCCGCGCCTGTAGCTCACACCATCCTGCCAAGAGCCGCCCGACCGGGAGCGAGACCAGGATCTCTCCTGGGGCGGCGTGTCCGAGCAGCCGTATCGGGACTGACGATGTTTCCCCTACTGCGAACGACCCCGATGCCGGCGTGTGCGCCGCTCCCTGCACCAAGAGCGGACCCAGATGGATCGCCTGCCGTATCTCAGGGACCGGCGCCTGACCGACCCGGTCTTGCGCCGCCGCGACCACCTGGCGAATCGCCAGGGCCGCTTGCACCGCGCGCTGGGGGAGTTGCTCCAGCACGTGCGTCATGCCAAAGGCCACGAGGCACAGGGAGGCAAAGCGCTGCACAAGGACGCCCTCGAAACCCTGCACCTTCTCCACCAATGTTTTCTCCCAGTGATTGGTGACTGTCCAGAGATCATACTCGGCGGCCGTCAACCCTGGGCGCGGCGGGAAGGTCAGGTCGATCGCCAGCAATGCCACCAGTTTCTGCTCCAAAGTTGGCGCCAGTGCTGCAGCTCCTGCGCTCATTTCCAGCGATCTCTCTGCAGAGTGACGTGCTGTCAACCCCGCGGGGTTCTGACCCTGTGGCACGCGCGCTCGACGTGGACGCTCAATCCCGTACCGGCGCAGACGATGCCGCATAGCACTGCGGCTCAACCCTAGTAGACGCGCCGCTCGTAGCACATTGCCCTCCGTGTGGTCGAGGGTCTGGAGCAGTTGCGTTCGCTCATCCAGGCTCCCACCCTGCTCACCTCCCTGCGGCAGGGCCGTGTGGGTCGCAGAAAGTGGCCGTGGCAAGCACAGCCGTTCCAGGGTGTCCGCCGCCACGAGACTTTCGGAGCTTAACAGTGTGGCCCGCTCCATCAGATGGCTCAATTCACGCACATTGCCCGGCCACGTATAGGCACAGAGCCAGTCCGCGGCCGCGCCACTCAGCCGCTTGGCCACGAGTCCATGCGCCGCGGCGTAGCGGCGCAAAAAATGTTCAGCCAGGATGAGCACATCGGTCCCGCGCGCGCGCAAGGGGGGAACCTCCAGCAGCACCACCGCCAAGCGGTAATAGAGGTCGGCACGGAACTGCCCTGCCGCGACCCGCGCGTTGAGGTCTGCCTGGGTAGCCGCCATCACCTTGACATCCACGGCGTGCTCGGCCACCGCACCGACGCGGCGCACGCGCTTCGACTCAATCGCCGTCAGGAGCTTGCTCTGGAGCAGGAGGGGGAGCGCATCAATCTCGTCCAACAGAAGCGTCCCCTCCTTGGCAGCCTCAAGGAGGCCAGGTTTGGGGCGTTTGGCATCGGTAAATGCGCCGGCTTCAAAGCCAAACACTTCCGCCTCGAGAAGCATCTCCGGAATGGCGGCACAGTTCACCTCGATAAAGGGGCCCTTGGCCCGTGGGCCGCTCTCATGGATGAGCCGCGCTACAAGCCCCTTGCCCGTGCCGGTTTCCCCCTGGAGCAATAGGGTGGGAACAAACGGATTGCCGACCGTGTCGAAACCAGCTAAGTGCTGAATTTGCGAGCGCAAAGTGCAGATGGTGGAAGATTCCCCCAGGAGGCCCGCGCTAGGATGGTCCGACGATACTATGGGTGGTTGTTCCACAGTGTATTCCGTGATAGACGTGGACAGTGACCTCTCAGTGATGGTAGCCAGGATGTGGTTGCTGGTACGACCAAAAAGTGGTCGTTGTGACCACGCATTATAGGCCTCGACTCCTCGCCAGACAACCTCAATCTCTTGCATCAGAAGGGGCGAGGCACTGCGCCCTAGCATTGGCATGGTTCTTGCCCTCGTAGGAACCGTCGCGGCTAAGCATAGCGCCGCTGGGTGGTCAGACTTCATCATCGATAAGTCACCTGGTACGACACACATGCGGGAGGGAACGCGTCCTATGGTCACGTCACAGGCCACCATTCTCGTTGTCGATGACGACTCAAAACATCTCCGGCTGATGGACGCGCTGTTGCAGCCCCGCGGCTATACGGTGGTGACCTCCTCAGATGGCGCGGAGGCGCTGGACCAGGCGCACCGAGCCTATCCAGACTTGATTCTGCTCGATGTGATGATGCCCCAGGTGGATGGGTTTGAAGTCTGTAAGCTGCTCAAGGACCATCCAGAGACCCGCCTGATCCCCGTGGTGATGATGACGGCCCTGGACCGCATGGAGGACCGGATCAAAGGCATCGACGCCGGGGCCGACGATTTCCTCACCAAACCGGTGCACCGGGACGAATTGCTGGCGCGCATTCGCACCTCGCTGCGCCTGAAGCGGGCCATCGACGCGACGCTCGACAGCCTCCGCCAGGAGGCGCCCCAGCCTCCTCCTGAGTCCCACGACGCCGTCTTCCGCCAAGAAGGCGACTATTGGACGCTGGCCTATCAGGGGAGCGTCTGTCGGCTGAAGGATCTGAAGGGTCTGCACTATCTAGCCTTCCTCTTGGCCCGGCCGGGCGAGGATTGCCACGTCATCACACTGGTAACCGCCGTGGACCACTCCCAGGGACCGCCGGCCACGCCCGCTTCGCACGCGCTCAGTGCAGACCAACTGGCCACCCATCACTTGCACGTGGATGGGCTCGGCGATGCGGGGACGGTGCTGGACCCGCAGGCGAAGGCTGCCTACAAGCGCCGGCTGGACGAGTTGCAGGCCGACGTGGCGGAGGCCCAGAGCTGGAACGATCTGGCGCGGGCGACGACCGCCCAAGCTGAGATTGAGTTTCTGACTGGCGAACTGGCGGCGGCCGTCGGGCTGGGCGGGCGCGACCGCCGCGTTGCGTCAAGTGCCGAGCGGGCGCGCCTCATGGTCACTAAGGCGATCAGAGCGGCTCTGCACAAACTGCGCGATAACCACCCGGCCCTGGGCCATCATCTGGCCACGAGCATCACCACCGGGACATACTGCACATACACCCCCGATCCAACCGCCCCACTCTCCTGGCAGCTCTAAAGCGCTCATCGATGTCAGAGCAGTGTGCCGGCTGCCGGCACAATGTGCCGGCCCGTGTCACGCCTTACCTGTGTCGGCGCGGCCCTCGCTCGTGGGATCACGAACGCAAGGAGGGCTATATGAGAGAGGCTATCGAGCACATCTCATGACACATGGAACCCTAAGTATGCAGAGAATCATGACAGACCGAACACCGCTACGCCTGCTCGGGGTGTACGCCCATCCGGATGATGAGACGTTTTGTGCGGGTGGCACCCTGGCCAAATATGTGGCGGCTGGTGCAGAAGTGATGGTGGTGTCCATGACCCAGGGGGAGGCGGGGCAGATCCGTGATGCCCATGCAGCCACGCGTCGGACGCTGGGGATGGTGCGTGCAGAGGAACTCCGCCGTGCCTGCCAGGAGCTTGGCGTGCAGCATGTGCGCTGCCTGAACTACGGTGATGGCAAGCTCCAAGAGCTCGACCAGCATTGCTTGACAAGCAAAGTGACCGAACTGCTCCGGTCCTTTCGACCAGACGTGGTCCTTACCTTTGGGGATGATGGCATGTATGGGCACCCAGACCATATCGCTGTTGGAGCGGCAACGGACGCGGCGTTCCAACTAGCGGGCAGTCCTGAGGCCTTTCCGGAGCAGATGGCTGCAGGCCTGACACCCCATACACCTGCCTGCCTCTATCATAGTTGCCTACCACCAAATCGTCACTTGCTCATAGAGCATCTGGTACGCTGGCTGGCCACGTGTCGCCCCCGCTTTCATGGCACCTTGGACTTTGCCCATGGTCTACTGCTCATGGCCGACGAGATAACCACCTTGGGGTATAGCCGTGATCATGTCAGCGTGCGGTGGTATCCGCCAGGATTCTCCATTATTGAACAGGGGGAACCGGCGGATAGTCTCTATATGCTCCTGTCAGGCCAGGCTGAGGTAGTGCGGGAAACCCCGGATGGTAGCCCCACCCTCCTCGCCGTGCTGGGACCAGGCGACTTTTTCGGCGAAGAAGGTCTAGCCTACCATCGGCCACGGAACGCCCATGTCATTGCGCGTGAGGGTGTCACCTGCCTCGTCTTCGCCCCAGGCGTGCCCACGGCCTTTGCCGGGCGAGGGGTGGAGGGCCAATATGCGGTACAGACGGTGCCAGTCTATCCTGAGAGTCTACGGGCCACTACCTGTATTGATATCTCGACCTATGTGCGGCAGAAGCTCGCGGCGATAGCAGCCCACCGCACGCAGTGCCCCATCATACCGACAATGTTTCCCGAAATCATCGTCCAGGAGCTATTTGCGCACGAATACTTTATTCGGGTCGTGCCACGCATGGAGATGGAAACGGAACTCGTGCCAGCGAGCCAGCTTCCTGTCTGTCAAGCCACTATGCAGCGGTCTCGCCCCGGTAGAAGGAGCCATCGTCATGAGACGCCACCTCTGGGTTCAACAGGCTATACAAAAAATCATAGCGGATGGTACACGCTCCGCTGACACCCACTTGCTCAAGGTAGAATGGCCAGCAGCGCCGGATATTCAGTGGTATCTCAAAGATGAATCGACGCATATCACTGGCAGTCTCAAACATCGCCTGGCGCGTGCACTCTTCCTGTACGGCCTGTGCAATGGGTGGATTCGTCACAATACACTCCTCATCGAGGCGTCCTCGGGGAGTACAGCGGTGTCCGAGGCCTACTTCGCTAGACTTTTAGGATTGCCATTTGTGGCAGTCATGCCCAAGAGTACGTCGACGAGCAAGATGGCACAGATTGCTTTCTACGGCGGAGAATGTCATGTAGTGAATGATCCGTCACAGATCTATGCTGTAGCGCACAGCATGGCCGAAGAACTGCATGGGCATTTTATGGATCAGTTCACGTACGCCGAAAGAGCCACGGATTGGTGTGGCCATAACAACATTGCGTACTCCATTTATGCACAAATGCGGGCAGAACTCGCACCCATCCCGCAGTGGATTGTGGTCGGCGCTGGCACTGGTGGCACGGCCACAACTATTGGCCGCTATTTGCGGTATCACGGTGTTGATACGAAGCTGTGTGTAGTGGATCCTGAGCATTCAGTTTTCTATGAGTACTATAAAAGTCGTGATCGCCAGCTCACCACGACGCGTGCCTCATGCATAGAGGGGATTGGTCGTCCCCGCGTCGAGCTGTCATTTATCCCAGATGTTGTGGACCGGATGCTCAAGGTGCCCGATGCCGCGTCAATCGCCGCCATCCACTTCTTAGAAGAGATCATAGGGCGGCAGTGCGGAGGATCAACAGGCACCAATGTGTATGGGGCCATGCAACTGCTGGCAGAGATGGCTAGAAATGGGACAAAAGGGTCTCTAGTGACCCTGATCTGCGATGCCGGCGATCGCTATGTGGACACCTATTACAACTCAGCCTGGGTCAGGCAGCAAGGCTATCAGTTGCAACCCTATCTCGAACAACTCCAGCATTTTTATACCACGACCGAATGGCAAGAACTCTCGATGTCGCAAGAAGGGGCGTGTCAGCCGAAGGATGAGAGCCGCAGCCGCAGAGTGTGTAAGCAACGGAGCCGGTGAATAATCGTGGCGCTGCATTCGTAACCAGCAGGTACACGACCTACCTCTCCATGTCTCCCAGGATTTGGTAGACCATCACTGCTTCGGTGATGTTTTTTAAGGTGTGAGCCGTGTGTCGGCGTTGTCTTTGAGAATCTTGCAAACTTCAAAGCCATCCATGCCTGGCATCATGACATCTAACAGGATGAGGTCCGGCCGCTCCTGTTGCACTTGCTGCAGAGCTTCTACACCATTGGAAGCGCACACGACCCGATAGCCTCTCGGCAGAAGCAATGCTTCCAGTAGCTTGACATTTTTTGCCTCATCATCGACGACAAGTATCTTCGCCTGTGGTTGGACTATTGGCCGTGCCCTCTATCGTTGGTTCGGTGACGGTCTGCACCGCAGGAGCATTGTCGTCAAGCCCACTGTCTGAGCAGTGCACCAGACAGAGCAGACTCCATCCGGCCAGCATTGCGAGCCACCACCCGCACCCTTGGGTCATTGACCCCCTCCTCCTCAGTGCTGTCTGTTCGCTGAGAGGTGGCTGCTGCTGGCGGGAGATGATCCGGTGTGGGGCAGGGCTGGAGCACGTATCCGGTCATGGACCGCCCGTACGGAAGCGTGGAGGCACGCGCCGGCACGCCCTGACGGTACCTTGCCGCGGTCCCGTTGTTACATGGCTTTCCAGTCCCCCGCCTGCTCAAACGCATAGGCTGCACGGTAGATCGTTGGTTCGTCAAAATGCTTGCCGATCAGCATCAAGCCTACTGGCAAGCCAT
>Ga0209382_10006408_pt1 | contig 15156 bp, 14 predicted proteins | sample SoiMetdeltSBSDD5_FD_187599 | JGI IMG/M metagenome (GOLD analysis project Ga0209382, IMG submission 187599) | Bulk soil microbial communities from a Populus tree surrounding site in Tennessee, USA - Soil MetaG P. deltoides SBSDD5 (SPAdes) (version 2) | ecosystem: Environmental > Terrestrial >... | reverse complement strand
AACCCCTGCCCCGCGGCGAAGAGCTCGTTGAGCGCGATCGCGATCGCGGTCGTCGCGAGAATGCCGATCAGGAGCGCCCCGCGCGTGCGTCGCGCCATCAGCCACGCGGTCACGATGAAGCCGATCAGGAACACCGCGATCGGCAGGCCGCGCAGGGTCCCGAGTCCGACCGGCAGCGGACCGGCCGCGGGCTTGACGACCAGACCCGAGGTGAAGAAGCCGATGAACGCGATGAAGAGGCCGATGCCGACGCTGATCGCGCGCTTGAGGCCGATCGGGACGGCGTCCATCAGCGCCTCGCGGAAGCGCGTCAGCACGAGCACCGTGATGACGACGCCCTCGAGGAACACGACCGTCATCGCCTGGGGCCAAGTGAGGCCGCGGCCCGCCACCAGATCGAACGCGACCACCGCGTTGAGTCCCATCCCGGCGGCCAGCGCGAAGGGGTAGTTGCTGACGAGACCCATCGCGATCGACAAAAGGCCGGCCGCGAGACAAGTCACGGTCAGGGTGGCCGGGAACGGAAGCCCCTTGCCGTCGAGTCCCGGGACACCGGTGAACCCCAGGATGATTGGGTTCACGAAGATGATGTAGGCCATCACCATGAACGTCGTGAACCCCGCGCGAACTTCGGTCGCGAGCTCGGTCGAACGTTCCTTGAAGCCGAAGTAGCGGGCGAGGAACCCGGCCATGTGCCGGGCGGCAGTCTACATCGAGCCGGGCGCTATCGGTAGTCCGACGGCTGGGGCTGCGGCGGCTGAGGATCGAACGCGGTGCCGAGGCTGATCTCGGGCGGATCGGCCTGCTCGGCGGCGTCCTTACCTTCCTGGAAGACCCGGAGCAGATCGTCGCCGATCATGACCGCCGGGCGCACGCCGGGTGAGTTCTCTCCGCTCGCCACCACGGTGGCCAGCGCCACGGCGGCGGCCAAGGTGATCCCGGCCGGAGTCACCACGAAGGACCAGATCTCTCGGGAAGTCACGGCTTCCCAGGGGGCAAGCCCCCTGCCAGACGGCGGCCGCGGCTAGGTCGTTGAAAAAGCGTGGGCAATCGACGGCGGCGCCCGCCGGCCGCGTGTCAGCCGGACGACACGAGCGCCGCCTTCGTCGCGCCTTCTGTCACTTTCGGAATTTCTTGAAGTCGACCGGGCGCTTCTCGACGAACGCGTTCCGGCCTTCCATCGCCTCGTCGGTCTGGTAGTAGAGGCCGAGCGCGGTGCCCGCGAACTGCGCCACGCCACCCCGCTGCTCGGAGTCGATGTTGAACGACTGCTTGGCGAGCGCCAGCGCAGTCGGGCTCTTCTCGAGGAGCTCGGCGCACCACTTCTCGACCTCGGCGCGCAGATCCTTCAGCGGAACGACCTTGTTGACGAGCCCCATCGCGAGCGCGTCCTGCGCGGAGTATTGCCGGCAGAGATACCAGATCTCTCGCGCCTTCTTCTCGCCGACGACCCGCGCCAGGAATCCGGTGCCGTGGCCCGCGTCGACGCTGCCGACGCGCGGCCCGGTCTGGCCGAAGATCGCGCTCTCGGCGGCGATCGACAGATCGCACAGCACGTGCAGCACGTGGCCGCCGCCGACCGCGAAGCCGTTGACCATCGCGATCACGGGCTTGGGGATGTGGCGGATCGCGCTGTGAAGAGCCTCCACGTCCATCGGCCGCTGGCTCGCGGCACCCGCGGCGCCCGGCGCGTAGCCGCCCTGCCCGCGCTCCTTCTGGTCGCCACCCGAGCAGAACGCCTTGTCGCCGGCGCCGGTGAGCACCACGACGCCGATCGCCGGATCCCAGCGGGCGTCTACGAGCGCGTCGGTCAGCTCGGCGACGGTGATCGTGCGGAACGCGTTGCGTACCTCGGGCCGGTTGATCGTGATCCACGCGACGCCGTTCTTCTTCTCGTAGAGGATGTCCGTGTACGGCATGAGACCTCCGAGCGCTTAGAGCGATTTGCGCAAGACGTGGCCGAGCTCGCCGACGATGCCGCGCCGGAACGTCAGCACGCAGACCACGAAGATCACGCCTTGCACGATGGTGACCCAGGCGCCGAGCTGCGCCAGGTAGTTCTCGAGCGCGATCACGACGAATGCTCCGACGACGGGACCGAAGACGGTGCCGAGGCCGCCCAGCAAGGTCATCAGCACGACCTCGCCCGACATCGTCCAGTGCACGTCGGTGAGCGACGCCAGCTGGAAGACGAGCGCCTTGGTCGCGCCCGCGAGCCCCGCGAACGTCGCCGACAGCACGAACGCGAGCAGCTTGTACTGCTCGGCGCGATAGCCGAGCGAGATCGCGCGCGGCTCGTTCTCGCGGATGGCCTTCAGCACCTGGCCGAACGGCGAGTGGATCGCCCGGTAGATCAGGAGGAACCCGCCGAGAAAGATCCCGAGCACGACGAAGTACAGGGTCAGCGTGTCCCGCAGGTTCAGCACACCGAGCATGGTGCCGCGGGGCACCGACTGGATCCCGTCCTCTCCACCGGTGAAGCCGGCCTGCAGGCTGAAGAAGTAGACCATCTGCGCGAACGCGAGCGTGATGTTCGCGAAATAGATCCCCTTGCTGCGGATCGCCAGCGCGCCGATGACGACGCCGAGCACGGTGGCCACGGCCGTGCCGAACACGATCGCCAGCTCGGGCGTGAACCCCCAGACCTTGGCGGAATGGGCCGCTCCATAGCCGGCAGACCCGAGGAACACCGCGTGGCCGAACGAGAGGAGCCCGACGTAGCCGATCAACAGATTGAAGGCGCACGCGAACAGGGCGAAGCACAGCGCCTTCATGAGAAAGACCGGGTAGACGAAGAACGGCGCGATCACGAGCGCCGCGGTCATCACGCCGAAGGCGACGACGCGCGAGGTCGACGCGCCGGCGATCGACGGCAGCGCCGTCTCGACGTACTGGCCCGTCGCCGTCGTCACGAGGAGCGCCCGAAGAGACCGGTCGGCCGGACGAGCAGCACGAGCGCCATGATGACGAAGATCACCGTGTTGGACGCCTCGGGATAGAAGACCTTCGTGAAGCCCTCGACCACGCCGAGCCCGAAGCCAGTGACGATCGAGCCCATGATCGAGCCCAGCCCGCCGATGACGACCACCGCGAAGACCACGATGATGAGATCGGCGCCCATGAGCGGGTTCACCTGGTAGATCGGCGCGGCCAGGACGCCGGCCAGTCCGGCGAGCCCGACGCCGAACCCGTACGTGAGCGTGATCATCCGCGGCACGTTGATCCCGAAGGCCTGGACGAGCGCAGGGTTCTCCGTCGCCGCGCGCAGGTACGCGCCCAGGCGCGTGCGCTCGATCACGTACCAGGTGGTCAAGCACACGGCCAACGAGAAGACGATGACCCACGCCCGATAGTTCGGCAGGAACATGAACCCGAGGTTCTGACCGCCGGCGAGCTCGCGCGGCATCGGATACGGCAGCCCCGACGAGCCGTACTGATGGCGGAACAGCCCCTGGATGATCAATGCGAAGCCGAACGTCAAGAGAAGCCCGTACAGGTGATCCAGCTGGTAGAGCCGCTTGAGCGTCGTGCGCTCCAGCACGATGCCGGTGACGCCGACCGCGATGGGTGCGATGAGCAACGCCCACCAGTAACCGAGCCCGGCCCACTGCAGCACGAAGTACGCGGCAAAGGCGCCCATCATGTACTGCGCGCCGTGAGTGAAATTGATGATGTTGAGCAGCCCGAAGATCACCGACAGCCCAAGACTCAACATCGCGTAGAACGCACCATTGATCAGCCCGATCAGCAGCTGACCAAACAAAGCCTGCGTCGGCACCCCAAACACCGTCACCGCCTAACCATCCACAACCGGCCCAACAAGTGAGCCGACACGCGAGAGCTCAAGAACAGCCGAGCACGCGCGCCATGATCGGCGACGATACGGAACGCGCAGCAGGTGCGCGCTAGACGCCTTGGCCGAACGAACGCGCTACGCCGGGGATCAATCGCGCAGCATGCTCTCGCGCAGCGCGGTCGCGGCGCCAGATCGTAACGATCGGCACGCCGAGTCGGAGCCGGGAGCGAGTCGGGGGACGGGGAGGGGTGCGAGGACCCGTTCCCTCCAAGCGCGCGGCGGAAGCCACGCGCCGAGATGGAGCCCAGCCGCAGCGGGCAATGCGCCAGCGTGCCGCGTGGTCGCCGCACCCCTCCCCGTCCCCTGGCTCGCTCCCGGCTCCGCCTCAAGCGTTACTTCTTGACGAGCTCGCAACCACCCTGATCAAGCGGCCGAAACGCCTGCTCCGCAGGAATGGTCGCGCGAATCTTGTAGTAGTCCCAAGGGTACTTCGACTCCGAAGGCTTCTTGACCTCGACGAGATAAGCCGGGTGAATCTTGCGACCGTCGACGCGAACGGTCCCCTTGCCAAAGAGCGGATCGTCCGTCGGCATCTCCTTCATCTTCGCGATGACCTTCGCGCCGTCGTCGCTCTTGAGCGCCTCGACCGCCTTCAGGTAGTGCAGCATCCCGGCGTACACGCCCGCGTGGATCATGGTCGGGTGAATCTGGCGGTTGCGCTCGGCGAACCGCTTGGCGAACGCGCGCGTCTTGTCGTTCATGTCCCAGTAGAACGTCTCGGTGAAGGTAAGCCCCTGCGCCTTCTCGAGCCCGAGCGCGTGCACGTCGGTCAGGAAGACCAGGAGCCCGGCGAAGGTCTGCCCGCCCTTGACGATGCCGAACTCGGCGCCCTGCTTGATCGTGTTCGTGGTGTCGCCGCCGGCGTTGGCCAGGCCGATCACCTTGGCCTTGGAGGCCTGCGCCTGCAGCAGGAACGACGAGAAGTCCTGGGTGTTGAGCGGATGGCGCACCTTGCCCAGCACCTTGCCGCCGTTTTTCAGCACGACGGCCTCGACATCGCGCTCGAGGGCATGGCCGAACGCGTAGTCGGCGGTGATGAAGTACCAGGTGTCGCCGCCGGTCTTCACGACCGCGTTGCCCGTCCCGTTCGCCAGCGCCCAGGTGTCGTACGTCCAGTGGATCGTGTGCGGCGAGCATGCCTTGCCGGTCAGATCGGACGTCGCGGCCGAGGACACGATGAACGCCTTGCCCTTGTCGCGCGTGATCTGGTTGACGGCCAGCGCGACGCCCGAGTTGGGCACGTCGAAGATCGCGTCGACCTTCTCCGCGTCGTACCACTGCCGGGCGATCTGCGAGCCCACGTCCGCCTTGTTCTGGTGGTCGGCGAAGACGATCTCGACCTTGAGGCCCTTGGCGGCGGCGCCAGAATCCTCGACCGCCATCCGCGCGGCGACCACCGAGCCCTGGCCCGCCAGATCGGCGTAGAGGCTCGACTGATCGTTGAGGACTCCGACCTTGATGACGCCGTCGGAGATCTGGGCGGCCGCCGGGCCGGCGGCCAGGCTCAGCAGCCCGATGACTGCCACGATGCGTGCGATGGTCATGCGTCGCTCCTTTTGGGCGGCGTCGACGCCGGCGGCGTCAGACGCCGAGATAGTCGTGCAGCTTGTCCATGCTGGCGGCGAGCTCGGCGTTGGGAATCATGTCCACGACGCGGCCGTGCTCCATCACGTAGTGGCGATCGGCGACAGTCGCGGCGAAGCGAAAGTTCTGCTCGACCAAGAGCACGGTGAACCCCTCGCTCTTGAGCCGCCGCAAGGTGATCCCGATCTGCTCGACGATGACCGGCGCCAGCCCTTCCGTCGGCTCGTCGAGCAGCAGGAGGCGCGCGCCGGTGCGGAGAATCCGGCCGATCGCCAGCATCTGCTGCTCGCCGCCCGACAAGGTCGTTCCGCCCGCACGGAGACGCTCGCGGAGGTTCGGAAAGAGCTCGTGGATCGCCGGAAGGCCGAGCCCGCCCGGGCCGATCACCGGCGGCAGCATGAGGTTCTCCTCGACGGTGAGGCTCGCGAAGATCCCGCGCTCTTCGGGACAGAACGCGATTCCGAGCCGCGCGATCCGGTTCGACGGAAGCGCGATCAGCTCGCGGCCCCCGAGCCGGACCGAGCCGCGCCGCCGGCCGACGATCCCCATGATCGATTTCAGGGTGGTCGTCTTGCCGGCGCCGTTGCGCCCCAGCAAGGTGACCATCTCGCCCGGGCGGATCTCGAAATCGACGCCGTGCAGGATGTGCGACTCGCCGTACCAGGCGTGGAGATCGCGCACGGAGAGCAGCGGCTCAGCCACGGCCGGATCCCATGTAGGCCTGGATCACGTCCGGGTTCTGCGCCACGCTCCGGTAGTCACCCTCCGCGAGGATCTCGCCGCGGGCCAGCACCGTGATCGTGTCCGAGAGATTCTCGACCACGCTCAAGTTGTGCTCGACCATCAGCACCGTGCGGTTGGCCGCCACGCGCTTGATCAGCGCCGAGATCCGCTCGACGTCCTCGTGCGCCATGCCGGCGGTCGGCTCGTCCAGCAGCATCATCTCCGGGTCGAGCGCGAGCGTCGTCGCGATCTCCAGCGCGCGCTTGCGGCCGTACGGCAGCTCGACGGCCGTCGTGTGGGCGAACGCCGTCAGCCCCACCGCCTCGATCAGCTCGCGGGTGCGACCGTTGAGCCGGCCGAGTACGCGCTCGGACCGCCAGAAGTCGAACGAGCCGCCGCGCGTGCGCTGCAGTGCGACGCGCACGTTCTCGAGGACCGTCAGGTGCGGGAATACCGCCGAGATCTGGAAGGAGCGGACGAGCCCGAGCCGGGCGATGTCCGCGGGCCGCGAGCCCGTGATGTCGCGCCCGTTGAACCGGATGCGGCCGCGCGTGGGCGAGAGGAAGTGGGTCAACAGGTTGAAGCAGGTCGTCTTGCCGGCGCCGTTGGGGCCGATGAGCGCGTGGATCGTGCCGCGCCGTACGCGCAGCGTCACGTCCTTCACGGCCACGAATCCGCGAAACTCCTTGGTGAGCGCCTCGGTCTCGAGGATGAGGTCGTCAGCCATCGCGCGACGGCCGGTCCGGCGGCGGGAAGAAGCGAGCCTCGCGCTTTTCGCGCCACGCTCGATTGGCCTCGTCCATCTCCCACGAGTCGACGCACTCGGCCTGCGCGCGCAGGACTTCCTCGAGGATCGCGCGCGGGTCGCGGTGGAACGACTCGTGGAGCAGCCGCTTGGTGTGGGCCGTCGCCGTCGGCGCCGCGCTGCGCGCCTTGTCGATGACCGACGCGAGCGTCCGATCGAGCTCGCTCGCCGCGCACACCCAGTTGACGAGACCCATCGCGCGCGCCTCGGCCGGGCTCACGTGATCGTTCAGCAGCGCCAGCTCCTTGGCGCGCCCGACGCCGATCACCCGCGCGAGCCGGAGCACGGCGCCGTCGGGGACCAGAGCGTGGCGCGTCGCGCCCAGACCGAGCACGGCGTCGTCGGTCGCCAGGCGCAGATCGCACGCGAGCGCCAGCTGCAGCCCGCCGCCGATCGAATAGCCGTGCAATACCGCGAGCGTGATCTTCGGCATGTCCTCCAGGCGATCGAGCGCGCGGCTCCAGTGCCGGTAGAACGCCTCGCCGATCGAGCCGGCGGCCAGCGCCGTTCGGTCCATGCCCGAGCAGAACGCACGCCCGGTGCCGCGTACGACCACCTCGCTCACACGAGGATCGGCGGCGGCGGACTCGGCATGATCGGCGAGCGCGGCCGCGAGCTCGGTCGACAGCGCGTTGAGAACGTCCGGCCGGTTCAAGGTGATCCAGCCGACGCCGTCGCGGACCTCATAGGTGACCGGCGTCGCGGTCACCGGGAAAGCTTCGGCTCACAAGACAAATTGTCGAGCACGCTCACGAGCGTGTACGATCACCGCGTACCCAGGGAAAGTCAAGGCGGTGCGCAGCCGCAGCGCGCAGCGCGAGGCGCGTCTGTAAAAGGAGGCTAGAGCCATGCCCGTGATCACCCGCCGCCGGTTGCTCTCCACCGCCCTCGCGACGGCCGCGACGCCGCTCGGCGCGCGCGTCGCCCGCGCGCAGACCTCGGTCAAGATCGGGACCGCGGTGCTCGGAGACTACTCGATGGCGGGGCCGGTCATCGTGGCCCTCGATCAGGGATTGTTCAAGAACGAGGGGCTCGCGGCCGAGTTCGTGCCGTTCCGCGGCGGACCGGATCTGCTCAAGGCCGTGATGGCCGGCGAGTGCCTCATCGGGATCACCGGCAGCACCGACATCTTCGTCTTCCGCGAGGCCGGCTCGCCGATCAAGATGATCGCCACCCACACCGAGGGCAACCACTTCACCTTGAACGTGGCGCCCGACGTCCAGAAGGTCAGCGACCTCAAGGGCAAGGCGATTGGCGTCACCCGGGTGGGCGCGACCACGTGGGTCTTCGCGCGCATGGTCGCCAAGAAAGAGGGCTGGGATCCGGACAAGGACGTGCAGGTCGTCGGCCTCGGCGGGCTCGACGCGCAGCTTGCGGCGATGGCGCGCAAGGAGATCGCCGCCTACGTCTGGGGTGACGGCGGCGCCGTGACCGAGCTGCAGGGCAAATCGAAGGTCCTCCTGCGCCTGGACTCGGTCACGCCGAAGTGGATCAGCCAGATCCAGTACGCGTCAGAGGACGCCATCGCCAAGCAGGCCGACGCGATCAAGAAGAGCCAGCGCGCGTTGTTCCGCGCGCTCAAGCTGATGCGCGAGAACCCCAAGGACGCGGCAGCAATCGTGTCGAAGAAGCTCGGATGGAGCCCCGAGGCCGTCCTCGGCGCCCACAAGATCTCCGGTCCGCTGCTGCCGGTCGACGGCAGCATCAACGTCGAGGCGCTGGGCGTGATGCAGGACACCCTGCTCGACTACGGCCTGATCAAGAAGAAGCTCCCGCTCGACGCCCACTACACGCGGGAGTTCACGCCTGTCAAAATCTAGCCGCGCGCTCTTCGCGGCGCTGCTGCTCGTCGCCGTGCCCGCGGCCGCGTACGGGCAGGTATTTCTCTCGACGCAGCCCAAGCCCGAATTCATGGTCGGGCCGCTCTCGGTGCGGGCCAACGTGGGCCCCAAGCCGGGCCCGATCGAGGTCAGCCTGCTCTTCAGCCTCGTCGTGCCGGCGTCGGTCAAAGCAGCCGCCGTCGAGCAGAGCCTCTATCTACTCTGGCCGGGCGAGGTGGACGGAGAGCTCGTGCCCGGCGCGCCCGATCCCGAGGTGCGCGGCACCGTCGAAGGGCGTGGATTCCAGGTGCTCCACGAGGGCCGGCTGCCCCTCTCGGCGCGCGCCATCTACGCGGGGGGCGAGCGCCAGAAGCCAGAGCCGATCGCCGGCGGCGCGCCGTTCGTCTCGTACACGCGCGAGCCGGGCCCGCTCGGACAAGGCACGCCGGCGAGCTGGATCAAGATCCCGTGGACGCCGCGCCTCGTCGATCGGAGCTGGCTCGTCGAGCTCCGGATGAAACTGACCGGACTCCGGCGCCAGAAGCAGGCCACGTGGCTCGAGAACTCGCTGTGGGGCGAGCGCCACGTGATCACCCTGGGCTTCAACGACGTCAGGACGCGGGCGACATTTCCGATCTACCTCGCGTATCGCGATCGGGTCGTACATCTCTCGGAGGATCCCTCGCAGCTCACCGTCAACTTCGCGGACTCCACGCATCTGAAGATCCACGAGGTCTATCCGGGATCGAGCCAGCGGCGCCCGAGCGAAACGCGGCGCGAGACCGAGATCGTCTCGACGTATCTCGATCCGTCCGAAGGGCTCAGGCCTCAGGTGCTCACGGTGCAGTTCGGGTACTTCACGGGCTGGAAGGCGTGGTCGCCGCTGCTGTTCGCCGCGCTCTTCTTCGTCCTGGGCAACATCGCCGGGCCGCTGGTCACGATGCTCGTCAAGACGATCGGCGCCCGGCTCCAGGGTCGCATCCACTTCGGACCAGGCGCCGCGCCCGGGCAGCGCGAGACCGGCACCATCGTGTCGCGCGAGACCCTGGCGCGCATCGCGCCCGGCGAGACGACCCAGGCCCAGGTGCTGGACCTCTGCGGCCCGGCACCCGAGGAGCGCGAGAAGTTCAACGAGCCGGGACGCCGCACTTTGGTCTATCGCGGCAAGCGCGCGGTGCCGCGCCGGGCCCGCCGATTCGGCTGGCTCTCGACCGTGAATCAGTGGGACATGGAGCATCACGAGGTCGAGATCGAGCTGGAGGGCGACCGCGTGCGCGACGTCCAGGCCCAGGTCCATCGGAGCAAGCTCAGCCAGCCTGGGACGGCCTGACGGCATCCGACGATGGGCCGTCTCGTCGTCTGGATCATCACTCTGCTGATCGCCGCGGCGACGTCCGAGGTCTGCCACGCTCAGGTCTTCCTCGCCTCGCGACCGAATCCCGAATTCATGATCGGTCCGCTCTTCGTGCGCGCGACCGTGACGCCCGAGACCGAAGTCGTGACGCTCGATGTGCTGTGGAGCTTGACGATTCCACCGAACACGGTCGGCACGGCCGTCGAGCAGGATCTCTACCTCTTGTGGCCGAACGCGGTCGACGGCGACTCGAGCCACGGCGCGGCGGACCCCGCGCTGGCCGCCTACGTGAAGGGGCGCGGCTTCACCCCGATCGCCGAAGGCCGGCTGCCGCTCTTGGCCAAGAGCCTCTACCGGATCGGCGAGGAGCTGCCGCCCGAGCCGATCAAGGGCGGCGCGCCGTTCGTCACCTTCGTGCGCCAGGGCGGCCCGCTCGGACTCACGGGGCCCGTGACGTACGTGCGAATCCCGTGGACGCCGCTCCTGGCCAACCGCACGTGGCAGCTGAACCTCAGGATGGAGCTGACGGACCTCATGAAGCGGCGCAAGGCGACGTGGATCGAGGACCTGTTCTGGGGCCCGCAGCACACGATCTCGCTCACGTTCAACGACGTGCGGGCGCGCGCGCTGTTCCCGGTCTACTTCGAGCGCCGCGACCGCGTCGTCCGTCTGGCCGACGATCCCTCGCAGCTCCTCGTCAATCTCACCGACGCCGATCATCTGAAGATCTACGAGTTCTATCCGGGCTCGGCGCGTCGCCGGCTCAGCGAGACGCTCGATTCGACCGAGGAGATCACGCTGTTCCTCGACAGCTCCGAGGGCATCAATCCCCAGGTGCTGACCGTGCAGTTCGGCTACTTCCGCGGGATGCGGTCCTGGGCGCCCGTCCTGATCCCGATCGCGTTCTTCGCGCTCGGCAACCTCGCGATGCCGATCTTCATGTCGATCGTGCGCCGGGCGAGTGCCGCGCTGAAGGGCCGCGTCCAGTTCGGGCCGGGCGGCGCCGAGCGCGAGACCGGGGTCGTCCTCTCGCGCGAGACGCTCGCGCGCATCGTGCCCGGGGTCACGACCGCCGAGGAAGTCCTGCGATACTGCGGGCCCGACGCCGAGGAGCACGAGCAGCTGACGGCGCCCGGCCGGCGCACCTTGATCTACCGCGGCCGGCGCGTTGCCCCCCAGGGCCGGCGCGCGCTCGGCTGGCTCGCGACCATCAGTCGCTGGTCGGTCGAGCAGCACGAGGTGGAGATCACGCTCGACGGCAACGTGGTCAGCGACGTGCAGGCTCGGGTCCGGCGCTCTCCGCTGGCCGCGCCCGGGCCTTGACAGGATTGGTAAAGCTCCCCCAAATAGAGCCCCACTGGCCCCGAGAACCGTAGTTTCCGCCGAGGAGGCGAACACATGGCAGAGATGACTCGACGTGACCTGCTCAAGATCGCGGCAGCCGGCGCCGCCGCCGCGCTGCCTGGCGTACCGCCGTCCGTACAGGCGCAGACCACGCAGAAGCGCGACCTCGTCGTCGCGCAGGGCGGCGACATCGCGAACCTGGATCCGCATCTCAGCACGTCGTCGAACGACATTCGCATCTCGTTCAACATCTTCGACAACCTGACGAGCCGGCGGCCTGACGGCAAGCTCGCGCCCGCGCTGGCGACGGAGTGGAAGCTCCAGGGGCAGCAGACGTGGGTCTTCAAGCTTCGCTCCGGGGTGAAGTTCCACAACAACGATCCGTTCACCTCGGCGGACGTGAAGTTCAGCATCGATCGCTCGCTCGACACGAACCTCAAGGGCAATCGCGTGAACACCGTCCTGCCCACGGTCGACCGCGTCGAGACGCCTGACCCCGGCACCGCCGTCGTCCACACCAAGAAGCCGGACCCGCTGCTGCCGGCGCGCCTGGGCTTCTACGGCGGCCAGATGATTCCCAAGAAGTACGTGGAATCGGTGGGCCCCGAGGTGTTCAACCAGAAGCCGATCGGCACCGGTCCGGTGCGCTTCGTCTCGTGGGTGAAGGACGACAAGCTCGTGCTCGAGGCCAACCCGGACTACTGGGGCGGGCGCGTCGATTTCGACCGGCTGACCGTCCGCGCGATACCCGACATGGCGCCCCGCGTGGCGGCGCTGCTCAAGGGCGAAGTCGACCTGATCACGCAGGTCCCGCCCGACCAGGGCGAGCGCGTCAAGGGCAACGCCGGAACCGTGGTGACCGGCGCGCTCTACGGCGGCCTGTATGTGCTCGCCGTGAACTCGAAGCGGCCGCCGCTCGACAATCCGCTGGTGAAGCAGGCGCTCTCGCTCGCCATCGACCGCGAGGCGATCGTGAAGGAGCTGTGGCGCGGGCGCGGCATCGTGCCGAACTCGATGATCGCCAAGGGCGACAACCACTTCGACGCCTCGCTGCCACCGCTCGCCTTCAACGTGAACGAGGCGAAGGCGCGGCTGAAGAAGGCCGGCTACAAGGGCGAGGAGATCGTCATCGAGACCACCTCGGGCTACATGGCCGGTGACAAGCCAATGGCCGAGGCCGTCCAGGCCATGTGGCGCGACGTCGGTGTGAACGCGAAGGTCGAGGTCATGGAGTACTCGGTCCGCGCCCAGAAGATCCGCGAGAAGAGCTTCAAGGGACTGTGGTGGTCGGATCCGACTTCCACGCTGCGAGATCCCGACGGGATGATGTGGCGGCTCCTCGGTCCCGGCGGTCCTCAGGACTACTGGCGGCATGCGGAGTTCGACGAGCTCGGGAACGCCGCACGGTTCTCGGTCGACGAGAAGTTCCGCGCCGACGCGTACAAGAAGATGACGCAGCTCTTCCTCGAGCACTTCCCGTGGCTGCCCGTTATCCAGCCGTACGAGGACTACGGGATGCAAAAGTACGTGGAGTGGACGCCGGATCCGCTCCAGCAGCTCGAGATCCGTCGCTTCAACTTCAAGTTCCGCCGCGCGTAGACCGGTAGCTCGGGGCGGAGCCGCACGGCTCCGCCCCATTGCTCATGCGCGGGCTCGTCCCCTTTCTCGCCTCCCGGCTCCTGCGCGCGGCGGTCGCGCTGTGGCTCGTCTCCACCGTCGTCTTCGTCGTCATGCGGCTGTCGGGGGATCCGGTGCCGCTCCTCTTGCCGCCCGATGCGCCGCAGAGCGAGTTCGCACGCGTGCGCGCCGAGCTCGGCCTCGACCGCCCGCTGCCCGTGCAGTACGCGGTGTTCCTCGGCCACGTCATGCGCGGCGATTTCGGTCAATCCATCCACTTCCGCCAGTCGGCCTTTCGCGTGGTCCTCGGCTATCTGCCGGCGACGTTCGAGCTCGGCCTGGCGGCGTTCGCGCTGGCGCTGCTCGTCGCCTTGCCCATCGGGGTCGTCTCGGCCGTGAAACGGAATTCGGTGGTCGACCAGGCGACGATGGGGCTGGCGCTCGTCGGCCAGTCGGCGCCGACGTTCTTCATCGGCATCTTGCTGATCCTGGTCGTCTCGCTGAACCTCGGTCTCCTGCCGACCTCCGGCCGCGACGGCTGGCACAGCCTGGTCCTGCCGGCACTCACCCTGGGCGCGTTCGCGATGGCGTCGATCGCACGGCTCACGCGCTCGGCCGTGCTCGAGGTGCTGCGGGCGGACTACATCCGGACCGCGCGCGCCAAGGGCGTCACCGAAGCGCTGGTCGTGGTCAAGCACACGTTGAAGAACGCCGCGGTGCCGATCGTCACGATCACCGGCCTTCAGTTCGGCACCTTGCTCGGCGGCGCCGTGGTGACCGAGACCGTGTTCGCCTGGCCCGGCATCGGGCGGCTGGCGATCCAGTCGATCTACAACCGCGACTATCCCATCGTGCAGTGCACCGTGTTCGTCTCGGCCGTGTTGTTCATCGTGATCAACTTCTGCATCGACCTGATCTATGGCCTCCTCGACCCTCGCGTCCGCTCGAGCTGAGCCGGCGGCGCCGAGCCGCGCGCGGCGCACGCGCGGGCTGGCGGCCGGCGGCGCGGTGTTCGTCCTGCTGCTGATCGTGGTGGCACTGGCGGCGCCCTTGATCGCGCCCGCCGATCCCATCAGACAGTCGCTCCGCGGCCGGCTCTCAGCGCCCACCTTATCCGGCGCGGACGGCAAGGCGCATCTGCTCGGCACCGACCACCTTGGCCGCGACGTCTTCTCGCGCGTGGTCTACGGCGCCCGGGTGTCCTTGCTGGTCGGATTCGCGGCGGTGATCGTGGGCGGGCTCGTCGGCGCCTCGCTCGGCCTGCTGGCCGGCTTTCGCGGCGGCTGGGCCGACAGCGTGATCATGACACTCGCCGACGCCCAGCTGGCGTTCCCGTTCATCCTTTTGGCGATCGGGATCATTGCGGTGCTCGGCCCGAGCTTTACCACGCTGATCGTCGTGATCGGGCTCTCGGGTTGGGTGACCTACGCGCGCGTGCTGCGCTCGCAGGTGCTGGTGCTGCGCTCGCGCGAGTTCGTCGACGCGATCCATGCGCTCGGCGGGTCGGTGGCGCGCGTCATCGCGCGGCACGTGCTGCCCAACGTGCTCTCGTCCCTGGTCGTCATCGCGACGCTCGAGCTGGCGCGCGCGATCGTGCTCGAGGCGACGCTCTCGTTTCTTGGGCTCGGCGTCCAGCCGCCGACGCCGTCGTGGGGTGGAATGGTGCACGAGGGGCGGGAGTATCTCGATTCGGCCTGGTGGATCTCGACCGCCCCGGGCATCGTGCTGATGCTGACCTCGATCGTGGTGAGCCGCACCGGAGACTGGCTCAGGGATCTCCTGGATCCCACTCTCAGAGGGGAGTAGCCGCGCGCCGCTGTCCCGCCGACGGCCCCATAGCCCATAGTCCTATATCAAAAGTCACCGGCTCTCAGTACCGTAGCCCAGCAGACCTGAGGACTGTTACCCACGTAGACTTGGTCGTCCCGAAAGGAGCACCCGCCCGATGAGACCCACCCGACGAGCCCTGATCGCGCTCGGTAGTGCCCTGGTCTGTCTCGTGGCCGGCGCCGCGGTCGCACAAGACAAGCCCGCCGACAGCATGGAGGACCTG
>Ga0209382_10006405_pt1 | contig 15157 bp, 4 predicted proteins | sample SoiMetdeltSBSDD5_FD_187599 | JGI IMG/M metagenome (GOLD analysis project Ga0209382, IMG submission 187599) | Bulk soil microbial communities from a Populus tree surrounding site in Tennessee, USA - Soil MetaG P. deltoides SBSDD5 (SPAdes) (version 2) | ecosystem: Environmental > Terrestrial >... | reverse complement strand
TCCGAAGTTGTTCTCCAGCCCCAACACGTTCTTCTTCGTCAACTATAACGGCACTCGCAGCAGCAATCCCGTTAGCCGCTTCGGCATCGTGCCCACGGACTCCGATCGCGCGGGCGATTTCTCAACGTCCGTTTCCCGTGGCCGCCGCGTATCGATCTTCGATCCAGGATCTGGCCTGCCCTTTCCTGGCAACGTGATTCCCCAGTCGCGCATCGATTCCGCGGCCGCCGGCTTGCTCGCCTTCTTCCCCGCGCCCACGCTTCCGGGCGGCGTGCAGAACTACAACATCGTCAGCTCGAATCCCAGCAACAACGACAACCTCGACCTGCGCATCTTACAGCCGCTCGGCGCAAAGGACCGGCTGAATGCTGGCTTCAGCCTACAGCGCCGCAGCGGGGAAACGCTGCAACTCTTCGGATTCCGCGACGAAACATCGGGCCGCGGCATCCGCGTCAACCTCGGCTGGTCGCACACGCTGTCGCCGGTTCTGTTGAACAACCTGCGGCTCGATTTCAGCCGCAACCGCTCGACCACCACCCCTTACTTTGCTTATGGCGAGGACACTTCCACGCGATTGGGCATTCAAGGCACCTCGCGCAATCCCTTCTCCTTCGGCCCGCCCAATCTCTCTTTCACTAACTACGGCGCACTCACCGACGGGAACCCCAGCCAGCGCGCCGATCAATCCTGGTCGCTGACGGAAGGCATCACCTGGACTCACAAGCAGCACAACATCGCCACCGGCATCACCTACCGCCGGAGCCTTACCAATCAGATCAGCGAACCCTCCGGCCGGGGCGCGTACAGCTTCAGCGGGTTGCTCACCAGTGCCCTTGATCCCAACGGCAATCCTCTCGCTGCCACCGGCTACGACTTCGCCGATTTCCTCCTTGGCTTCCCGCAGACCGCCAACATCCGATACGGCAACGCCGACAACTATTTTCGCGGATACGCCCTGAACGCCTTTGTACAAGACGATTGGCGAATCAATGCAAACCTCAGTATCAACGCCGGCCTTCGTTACGAGTACACGCAGCCCATCTATGAAAAGTACCGCCGCTCGGCCAATCTTGATATCGCTTCCGGCTACAGTGGTGCCGCGCTCGTAACGCCGGGCGCTTCTGGCACATATTCGGGCGCATTCCCCGACGCCCTGATCGACCCGGATCGCAACAACTTTGCGCCCCGTTTTGCATTCGCATGGAAGCCGCTGCCGAAGCATTCGCTGCTATTGCGCGGCGGCTATGGCCTCTACTTCAACGGATCGATCTACAGCCAGCTTGCCAGCCGCTTGGCGCAGCAGCCGCCCTTCGCTACAACCACACAACAAACCACCACGCTCGCTCAGCCCCTCACCATCCAAACTGGTTTCATTACCACGCCCAGCGGCACTCTGATCAACAACACCTATGCGGTCGATCGCGGCTACCGGACTGGCTATGGACAGTCCTGGAATGCATCGGCACAAACCAATTTGCGCTATTCCCTCATCCTCGAAGTCGGCTATCTGGGCACAAAGGGGACGCGCCTCGACGTCCAGAGGCTGCCCAATCAGGCGCCGCCCGGTTCGCCCACGAACTCGGAAGATCGCCGGCCCATTCCCTACGCTCTCGGCTTCACGCTCGACAATTCGATCGGCAACTCGGTTTATCACGCCGGCAATGTCCGACTCACTCGCCGCTTCCGCGGCGGCTTCACCTTCAACACGCAGTATCAATACGGCAAATCCATCGATGACGTCTCCACTTATGGCGGTGGGCGTGCCACGGTTGTGCAGGACAACGTCAACCTACATGCCGAGCGCGGGCTCTCCAGCTTCGATGTGCGCCATACGTTCAACGCAAGCGTCGTTCTCGCCTCGCCCTATGGCCGCGGCACACGGCGTGCCGCGCAAGGCATTCACGGAACGCTGCTTCGCGACTGGAGTCTGATGGCCAGCCTCACCGCAAACTCCGGCACGCCGCTCACCGCGCTTGTCCTCGGCAACCGTTCCGACGCGGGTGGCTCGGGCGTCGTGGGAAGCGCACGCGCCGACGCGACGGGAGCCGCGGTCAACTCCGGCAGCGGCTACTTCAACACGGACGCCTTCGCCCTTCCCGCCGCCGACCGTTACGGCAATGCCGCTCGCAATACGATCCCCGGGCCGAATCTCTTCGTCATCAACGCCTCGCTCAACCGCACGATCCCCATCGCCGGCGAGCGCCGCGCATTGGAAGTGCGCGCCGAAGCGGAGAACATTTTCAACATTGTGAGCATCTCCAACATCGGAACCACGCTCAACGGCGCCGACTACGGTCTCGCAACCGGCGCGGCGCAAATGAGACGCATCAGCCTGGAATTGAGGTTCCGCTTTTAATGCCGCGCCCACGCTTCATCGCCGCACTGCTCCTGGCTTCCATCGCGTTTCCACAGGAGCCCGTCACCTTTCGCGCCACCTCCAACCTCGTCATCGTCAATGTCGAAGTAAAGGACCGCGACGGCAAGCCCGTCGAAGGTCTGAAGGCCGAACATTTCGAGCTCATCGAAAACAAGCAGAGCCAGAAGATTTCCGTGTTCGAGCACCAACGCCTCGAATCGGCAGCTCCGCCACTCTCCATCGCGGCCACACCCGCTGCCGCGCCGGCATCCGCTCCACTGATCTCCGCATCCAAGCCCGGCGAGCTGCGCTATCGCGATCGCCGCCTGATCGTCCTCTTCTTCGACCTCTCCTCGCTCGCGGTTGCCGAACAGATTCGCGCGCGCAAGGGCGCCGAGGATTACATCCACAAGTCGATGAACGAGAGCGATCTCCTCGCGGTCATGTCCTTTTCCTCGCAGCTCAAGATTCTGCACGATTTTTCCAGCGACAAAGAATCGTTGCTCGCCGCCGTCAAATCGCTTCGGCTGGGCGAGGGAAGCGAACTCGCCGAAGGAGCCGCGGCCGACGAAACGCTCGAAGACACGGGCGCCGCGTTCACCGCCGATAGTTCTGAGTTCGATATTTTCAACACGGATCGCAAGCTCGGCGCGCTCGAAGACGCCGTGAATATGCTCGCCTCTCTGCCCGAGAAAAAGGCTCTCGTCTACTTCTCATCCGGCGTCAGCCGCACGGGCTCCGAGAACGAATCGCAGCTTCGCTCGACGGTGAATGCGGCCATCCGCTCGAACGTTGCCTTCTACCCGATCGACGCGCGCGGTCTGGCCGCCGAAGCGCCCGCGGGTAATGCCAGCGTGGGTTCTGCGCAAGGTGATTCGCTCTTCACGGGCCGCGCCCAGCGCCAGCGCCGGGACAAATTCAACGCGCAACAGGAGACGCTCGACACCCTCGCTGCCGACACGGGTGGCAAGGCTATGCTCGACTCAAACGACCTCGCCACAGGCATCGTCCAAGCGCAGCAATCGTTCTCCAGCTACTACATCCTCGGCTACTACTCGTCCAACCCCGCCGAAGACGGCCGCTACCGCCGTGTGGAAGTAAAGCTCAAATCGCCCGAGAAGTACAAGCTCGAATATCGCGCCGGATATTATGCGCCGAAGACCTTCGACAAATACACGAGCACCGACAAGGAACGCCAGCTCGAAGAAGCGCTCCGCCTCGGAGATCCGGTCACAGGCCTGCCGATGGCAATCGAGGTCAACTGGTTCCGCCGCGCGAAGGACCGCTACATCGTTCCGGTAGCGGTCAAAATTCCCGGCTCGGTCATTCCCCTGGCGCGAAAGAAGGAACGCGAAGAAGCGCAGCTCGATTTCATCGCCGAGGTGCGCGATGCGCGCGGCCGCACGGTAGCCAGCGTGCGCGATTTCATCCGCATCCGCCTCAGCGGTGAAAACACCGGACAACTCGCCAGGAAGTTACTCCAATACGACACCGCTTTCACCCTTCCTCCGGGCGGGTACCGCCTCAAGTTTGTCGCGCGCGAAAATGAAAACGGACGCCTCGGAACCTTTGAAACAAAGTTTACGATTCCCGATCTGGCGGCCGAACAATCCTGGCTGCGCACAAGTTCGGTCGTCTGGGGTTCGCAGCGCATTCCGCTTGAAAAAAATATCGGTGCCGCAACCAGGAACGACAAGTCCGCCAGGAACAATCCTCTCGTTCGCGAAGGAGCAAAGCTGGTCCCAAGTATTACCAAGGTGATTCGCGAAGGTGGCGAACTCTTCGTATTGTTCGAAGTCTACGAGCCCGGCGTCACATCCGACCAGGGCATCGATATCGAAGCCAGTGTGAGCCTCTTCAATCGCAAAGGCAAAGCCCTCGAATCCGAACCCGTCGTGCTCGATACAAAGGCAGATGCCAAAACACCTTCAGTGCCCGTTCAACTCCGCGTTCCCCTGGCCAATCTACCGCCGGGCAACTATCTATGCCAGGTGAGCGTGGTCGATAAAGCGAGCGGCAAGTTCGCATTCCACCGCACGCCGATGGTCATTCTACCCGCGTTCGCCGGGCTCTAACGCTACATCGAAACCGCGCACAGCCAGTCCATCAACACCTCGGCGATCCACCGCGCGTGCGCTTCGTTAGTCACCATCGTTTCGTGGTTGGCGCCGGGAACGACTCGCACTTCCGATTGATCGGATAGCATCCCCAAGTCCTTCTGCATCTCCCGCCAATAGGGCATCCATTCGCGGCGTACCGGTCCGCCGCTGACATCGGAGGAGAGCACCAACAATGGCAGCGCGCGGATAGATCTTGTTCTATCCAATTGCTTCATAGTTGGAAACCACTCCTCGGCTTCCATTTGCATCGCCTCCAGGTGCACGGGCGAGTTCAGAAAAGTTTTGACTGCCGGCTGCACCGGCTGGGGCAATTCGTACGTCGACGCAGGAACCGGCAGCAGTAAACGCGCCAGATGCAGATGTGCCGTCCGGCGGCAAATTGCCAATCGCTCCGTAGTTTCGCGAATCATCGCGGCGGCGCCCGGCAACCGCTCGCACTGCCCTGACTGCACCGAATCCAACAGCACCAGTCCCCCGACCTCATCGCGGAACTGATCGCGATAGAGCCGTGCGTAAGCTCCGCCGAGCGAATGGCCGACCATCACGAACGGACCGCGCTCTCCGGCGGCGTGCAGAAGCTTGTGCAGCGTTCGTGCCGTGTTTCGTCCATCGCGGGGTACGTTAAGCGGCTCGGACCATCCCAGGCCCGGCCGGTCGTACGAACACACGCGCGTCGACTTGGCCAGCATCGGCTGCAGCCACGACCAGGAGAGACTTGTCCCGCCCAGGCCGGGTTCCAACACAATGGTCGGTGTTCCCTGCCCAATGCACCATATATGGAGACGCGCGCCGTCCATTGCCACCAGCCGGCCCGGAGCGAGGATATCCGGCCGATGCGGGATCAGCGCCGCAATTCCGGCGGCGGCGATGGGTACCAGGACGAGTAGGCTAACGGCGCGCATTGACGTCTCAGTTAAACACGCGCATCCATTCCGAAATTCGGCGCAGGGGGCGCTTGGCCGGTGATATGCTGGCCACGCCATGCGCTTCCGTCTCTTCTCCGCAGTCTTGCTGCTGAGCCAAATTCCCCCGGTCGCCGCCCAACCGGCCAACACTCCCTTCTATGAAGCGCACGGCGATATCGGCGATACTCCTCAAGCCGGTGCGGTTGAATTCAATGCAGCCTCGGGCGAGTATCGCGTCACTGGCGGCGGAGCGAACATCTGGGCCGCGAAAGACGCCTTCCATTTCGCCTACAAGCGAGTCACGGGCGACTTCACGCTCACGGCCGACGTGCAGCTCGTCGGTGCGGGCGTCAACGCTCACCGCAAAGCCGTTCTCATGGCGCGCCAGGATCTCGACCCCGGCTCGGCCTATGCCGACATCGCGTTTCACGGCGACGGGCTCACTTCACTGCAATACCGGCTCACCCCCGGTGGTCCCACGCAGGAACAGCGTTCAGCTCTGAAGGGTCCCATGCGAATTCGCCTGCAACGCCGCGGCAATCAGTTCACGATTCAAGCGGGCGCGCCCGGTGAAGCGCTCACCACAACTGGCCCGCAAACGCTGGCGATGAGCGATCCCATCTACGTGGGCATCGGCGTCTGTTCGCACGATGCGTCGGTTCTCGAAACGGCCGTCTTCACCAACGTGCGCCTCGAGCAGCCTCCAAAATACCGGAGCAAGGTCACCATCTTCGATCTCACCAGCCGCAACTCGCGCACCCTCTACGAAGCCGAAGGTATCGTCGAAGCGCCCAACTGGTCGCGCGATGGCAAGTGGCTCCTCATCAATACAGGTGGGAACCTGTACAAGCTGCCGTTGGACGACGCGAAGCCACAACAGATCCAATTGGGCGAAGGCTATCGCTGCAATAACGACCACGATCTTTCGCGCGACGGCAAGTGGCTCGCCTTCTCTGCATCCACTCCTTCTTCGCGACAATCCCAAGTCTTTCTCTCAGGCGCCGATGGCTCGGGCGTGAAGCTCCTCACTCCCGCCGCGCCCAGCTACTTCCACGGTTGGGCTCCCGACGGCAAATGGCTCGCTTTCGTTGGCCAGCGCAACGGAAAGTACGAATTGTTCCGCGTGGCTCCAACTGGTGGTGAAGAACAACGGCTCACTTCCGCCGGCGCATACGACGACGGACCCGATTACTCGCCCGACGGCAAGTGGATCTACTTCAACTCCGACCGCAAAGGCGGCTGGAACATTTGGCGCATACCTGCGTCCGGCGGCGGCGCAAACGATGCCAATGCGCAGCAGATCACCAGCGACGCGCACGAGGACTGGTTTCCCCATCCCTCGCCCAACGGCAAGAGCATCGTCTTCCTGTCGTTCCCGCCCGGCACCGAAGGCCATAACGGGCGCATGCCCGGCGTCTCGCTGCGCATGATCAAGGCTCCCGGCAACAAGCCGGAACCCTCACCGAAGATCGACACGCTCGCGACTTTCTTCGGCGGCCAGGGCAGCATCAACGTCAACTCCTGGGCGCCCGATTCCAAGCGCTTCGCCTATGTTATCTACGAAGTTGTGCCTTGAAAAGTAAAAAGCCCCGGCCGTAGCCGGGGCCTTCGCATGACTATGTGCGCTGTCTATTCGACGTCGGTCAACACGTCCTCGACCGGCGTATCGTCCAAGCCGCCCGCGAACAGGTTGCGCGTCTCGTCGTCGTATCCGGGGATGCCCTCGGCCATCGCGGCCTCGCTCTCCGGCAGCAACTCCTCTTCGACCACATCTTCGCCGGCAATCTTCACGCGGCGATAGTAGTCCATACCGGTGCCCGCCGGAATCAGGCGGCCCATGATGACGTTCTCCTTGAGTCCGCGCAGGTAGTCGACTCGGCCGTTGATGGCGGCCTCGGTCAACACACGCGTGGTCTCCTGGAAGGACGCCGCGGAGATGAACGAGTCGGTCGAAAGCGACGCCTTGGTGATGCCGAGCAAGGTCGGTTGACCCTGCGCCGGACGCCCGCCCGCCTCGATCACGCGATCGTTCTCTTCGCGGAACTTGAACCGGTCGACAATCTCTTCCGGCAGGAATTCGCTGTCGGCGATGTCGGTGATCTTGATCCACCGCATCATCTGGCGCGAAATTACTTCCAGGTGCTTGTCGTTGATGTTCACGCCCTGCAACCGGTAGACTTCCTGAATTTCGTTGACCAGGTACTTCTGCAGTTCCTTCTGGCCCTTGACCTTCAGAATGTCGTGCGGGTTCAGCGGACCGTCCATCAGCGGCTCGCCGGCCATGACGCGCTCACCTTCCTGCACGCGGATGTGAACGCCGCGCGGCAGTGCGTATTCGCGCTGTTCGCCGTCTTCGCCGACGATGTAGATCTTGCGCGTGCCCTTGCTGATTTCGCCGTACTTCACCGTGCCGTTGATTTCGGCCATGACGGCCGTCTCACGCGGCTTGCGGGCTTCGAACAACTCCACCACGCGGGGCAAGCCGCCCGTGATGTCCTTGGTCTTCGTGGTCGCGCGCGGGATCTTCGCCAGCACGTCGCCGGCGTGAACCTCTTCGCCGTCGGTCACCATAAGGTGCGCGTGCGTCGGCATGAGGTAGCGCTTTTCGTCGGCCTTGTGTCCGCCGGGCGGGTGCATGAGAATCGACGGCAGCTTCTTCTCGTCGGGCGAATCCATCACCACCCATTGCGACAGGCCGGTGATTTCGTCGACCTCTTCCTTCATCGTCAGGGCTTCGATCAGGTCCTTGTACTTCACCGTGCCGCTGATTTCGGTGAGGATCGAGAACGTGTACGGATCCCACTCAAGCAGGATGCTGTTCTCTTCCACGTGCGCGCCATCCTCGAAGAGGATCTTCGCGCCATATACAACTTCGTAGCGCTCGCGTTCGCGGCCCTTCTCGTCGAGAACGGCCAGCTTGCCTGAACGGTTCATCGCCACGATCTCGCCCTTGGCGTTGCGCACCGTGTTGATGTCGATGTACTTCACGAAGCCTGAGCTGCGAGCTTCCTGCGTCGACTGCTCGGCCACCCTCGTGGCCGCGCCGCCGATGTGGAACGTACGCATCGTCAACTGCGTTCCCGGTTCGCCGATCGACTGCGCCGCGATGACGCCCACCGCCTCACCACGTTCCACCAACCTGCCCGAAGCCAGGTTGCGGCCATAGCAAAGCTGGCACACGCCGCGCCGCGATTCGCAGGTCAACACCGAACGGATACGCACCCGTTCGATACCGGCCTTTTCAATCTGCGTCGCCATGGCCTCGTTGATCACCGAATTCATCGGCGCCAGAATCGTGTTCTCGTAGTCGCGAATGTCTTCGAGTGGCACACGTCCCACAATGCGGTCCGACAAGCGCTCGATGGTTTCGCCGGCTTCGGTGATCGGCTCGACTTCGATGCCTTCCACCGTGCCGCAATCCTGCTCCGTGATGATGACGTCCTGCGCCACGTCGACGAGACGCCGCGTGAGGTAGCCCGAGTCGGCCGTTTTTAATGCCGTATCGGCCAAGCCCTTACGCGCGCCGTGCGTCGAAATAAAGTACTGCAGCACATTCAGACCTTCGCGGAAGTTCGCCGTGATCGGGGTCTCGATGATCTCGCCGTTGGGCTTGGCCATCAATCCGCGCATCCCCGAAAGCTGGCGGATCTGTTGGCGCGATCCGCGGGCGCCCGAGTCGGCCATGATGTAAATCGGATTGAGGTAACGGCCGGTGCGGTCGTCGTCCTCCATCTTCTTGAACATCTCGTCCGATACGCGCTCGGTCACCTTCGACCAGATTTCAATGATCTTGTTGTAGCGCTCGCCCTGCGTGATGGCGCCTTCCTGATACTGCGACTGCACCTCCATCACGGCCTTCTGCGCATCGCTTACGAGCGAGAATTTGTTGTCCGGAACCACCATGTCGTCGATGCCGATGGAGATTCCCGCGCGCGTAGCGTAGAGGAAGCCCATCGTCTTGATCTCATCGAGCATGTGGACGGTGGTGTGGAGACCGAACTTCAGGTAGCAGAACTGCACCAACTGAGTCAGGCCTTTCTTCTTCAGCAGGCCGTTGATGAACGGCATGTCCTCGGGAAGCACGTCGTTGAGAATGACGCGGCCTACCGTGGTGTCCATGTACTGCTTCACATACTCCACCGGTTCGGTGTGCAGAATGTTCTGGCTGTCGAACGCCTTGGTCAGGTCGATGACGCGGCCCGTGTAGCGCAACTTGATCGGCGTGAGCGTTTCCACTTCGCCCATCTCCAGCGCGATCAGCACGTCGTCAATGGAGGCGAAAGTGCGGCCCTCGCCCTTGCTGCCGTGGCGCGATTTGGTGAGGTAGTACAGGCCCAGCACCATGTCTTGCGACGGGGTGGCGATTGGCGCTCCGTGCGCCGGCGACAGAATGTTGTTCGCCGCCAGCATCAGTGTCGAAGCTTCAATCTGCGCTTCGGGTGAAAGTGGAATGTGAACGGCCATCTGGTCGCCGTCGAAGTCGGCGTTGAATGCGGTACACACAAGCGGGTGAATACGCAGCGCCTTGCCTTCCACCAGCACCGGCTCAAAGGCCTGAATACCCAGGCGGTGCAATGTAGGTGCGCGGTTCAACAGGATCGGATGATCGCGAATGACTTCTTCGAGAATGTCCCAAACCACCGCATCCTGCTGTTCGACGAGTTCCTTCGCCTGCTTGATCGTCGTGCAATGTCCGCGCTGTTCCAGGCGATGGTAGATGAACGGCTTGAACAGCTCGAGCGCCATCTTCTTCGGCAACCCGGCCTGGTGCAGCTTCAGCTCGGGACCAACCACGATTACCGAACGGCCCGAGTAGTCCACGCGCTTGCCGAGCAGGTTCTGGCGGAAACGGCCTTGCTTGCCCTTCAGCGTATCGGAGAGCGATTTCAGCGGACGGTTATTGGCGCCGCGCAATACGCGGCCACGGCGGCCGTTGTCGAACAACGCGTCGACAGCCTCCTGCAACATGCGCTTTTCGTTGCGCACGATTACGTCCGGCGCGTGCAGCTCCATCAGCTTCTTCAACCGGTTGTTGCGGTTGATTACGCGGCGGTACAGATCGTTCAGATCCGACGTGGCGAAACGTCCGCCATCGAGCGGCACCAGCGGGCGCAACTCGGGCGGAATCACCGGCAGCACGTCGAGAATCATCCATTGCGGCTTGTTGCCCGACTTGCGGAAGCTCTCCGCCACGCGCAGCCGCTTGGCGAATTTCAGCTTTTTCTGCTGCGAGAGCTCGGTCTTCATCTTCTCTCGAATCTCGAGAGACAACGCTTCGACATCGACCTTCTTCAGCAGCTCTTTGATTCCCTCGGCGCCCATCATGGCGACGAACTTGCCGGGGAACTCCTGGTCGAGAGCGCGCTTGCGCTCGTCGGTGAGCACCTCGCCCAACGACAACCCGGCTTCACCCGGATCGACGACGACGAAGGCTTCAAAGTACAGCACGCGTTCCAGGTCGCGCAGCGTGATGTCCAACAGGTAGCCGATGCGGCTCGGCAGGCCCTTGAAGAACCACACGTGCGAGCAGGGGCTGGCCAGTTCGATATGGCCCAAGCGCTCGCGGCGCACGCGCGTGAGCGTTACTTCCACGCCGCACTTGTCGCAAATTACGCCACGGTGCTTCATGCGCTTGTACTTGCCGCACAAGCACTCCCAGTCGGCGATCGGTCCAAAAATACGCGCGCAGAACAGGCCGTCTCGTTCCGGCTTGAACGTACGGTAGTTGATCGTCTCCGGCTTGGTGACCTCACCGTGCGACCAGCTTCGGATCTTCTCAGGGGACGCCAACGAGATGCGAATCGAATCGAAATCCGCGATCAAATTCGCCCGGTCATAGGCTGCAGCTCGATACATATATTTTCTGCTCCTTTCCAGTTCTCTGGCTTATCTCTGAGTTAATCCGCCGCCAACGCCGTGTCGGCAATCTCGGTCGGGCGCTTCATCAGCTCCACGTCCAAGCACAACGACTGCAGCTCGCGGATCAAAACGTTGAACGATTCCGGCACTCCGGGCTCGGCCGCGGCCTCGCCCTTCACGATGGCTTCGTAAATCTTCGCGCGGCCATAGACGTCGTCCGACTTGGCCGTCAGCAATTCCTGCAGCACGTAAGCCGCGCCGTAGGCTTCAAGCGCCCACACTTCCATCTCACCGAAGCGCTGTCCGCCGAACTGCGCCTTGCCGCCCAGCGGCTGCTGCGTAATCAGCGAATACGGTCCGATCGAGCGTGCGTGGATCTTATCGTCGACCAGGTGCGACAGCTTCAGCATGTAGATCATGCCGACTGTCACCGGTTGCTCGAAGACGATTCCGCTCATTCCGTCCAGCAACTGGACCTTGCCCGAGCTCGGCAGCTCCGCCATGTCCAACTGCGACTTGATGTCTTTCTCGGTGGCGCCGTCGAATACCGGCGTCGCGTACTTTTTCTTCAGCTTCGCGCCGGCCCATCCGAGGTGCGTCTCGAGAATCTGTCCGACGTTCATACGCGAAGGAACGCCCAGTGGATTGAGTACGATTTCCACCGGCGTGCCGTCGGGCAGATACGGCATGTCCTCTTCGGGAACGATGCGCGCAATCACGCCCTTATTGCCGTGGCGGCCGGCCATCTTATCGCCGACGCTCAGCTTGCGCTTCATCGCGATGTAGCACTTCACCATCTTGATGACGCCCGGCGGCAGTTCGTCGCCCTTCTTCAGTTTCGCAGTCTTCTCTTCGGTGATCTTCTCCAGCACCTGAATCTGGCGCGAAGTCATCTCCTCGATTTCGTCGATCTGCTCGTTCACGCGCGGGTCGCGTTCCTTCAGCTTCATTCGCTTCAGCTCGCGCGCCTTGAGTTTCTCGATCACTTCCTCAGTGATGTCGATTCCCTTGCTGAGCAGCTTCTTGTTGGTTTTGTCGTCGTGCAGGTCGGCCTGCAGTTGCTGGCCGCCCAACAGATCCATCAGGCGCTTCGAGCGCTCGTCGTTGAGAATGCGCTTCTCGTCCTCGAGGTTGCGGTGGAGCCGCTCGACCTGTGATTCGAGAATCGCTTTCGACCGCTCATCCAGTTCGGCGCCCTTGCGCGAAAACACCTTCGCGTCCACCACCACGCCTTCGATTCCTGGCGGGCAGTAGAGCGATGCGTCTTTCACATCGCCGGCCTTTTCGCCAAAGATCGCGCGCAGCAGTTTTTCTTCCGGCGTCAACTGGGTCTCGCCCTTAGGCGTGACCTTGCCCACCAGAATGTCGCCCGGCTTGACGCTTGCGCCAATGCGGATGATGCCCGATTCGTCGAGGTTACGCAGGAACGATTCGCTGATGTTCGGAATGTCTCGCGTGATTTCTTCCGGACCCAGTTTCGTGTCCCGCGCTTCAATCTCGAACTCTTCGATGTGGACCGAAGTGTAGTAGTCCTCTTTCACCAGCTTCTCGCTGACGACGATGGCGTCCTCGAAGTTGTACCCGCGCCAGGGCATGAAGGCCACCAGCACGTTGCGGCCAAGAGCCAGTTCGCCCAGGTCGGTGCAGGGACCGTCGGCCAGCACATCGCCCTTCCTCACGCGCTGGCCCACCTTGACGATCGGTTTCTGCGTGATGCAGGTGTTCTGGTTGGACCGTTTGAACTTGGTCAGCTGATAAATGTCGGCGCCCACTTCGCGCGACATCTGCCCTTCGTGTGCCGCGGCCGAACCGTCCACGCGCACGATGATGCGCGTCGAGTCCACCGAGTCCACAATGCCCGCGCGTTTGCACAACACCACGGCGCCGGAATCGCGCGCCGTCACCTGCTCCATGCCGGTGCCGACGATCGGGGAATCGGCGCGCAGCAGCGGCACGGCCTGGCGTTGCATATTCGAGCCCATCAGCGCGCGGTTGGCGTCGTCGTTCTCGAGGAACGGAATTAGCGACGCGGCCACCGACACAAGTTGCTTGGGACTCACGTCCATATACTCGATTTCATCGCGCTGCTTCAGCACGAAGTTGCCCGTCTGCCGCGCGTTCACTAATTCCGGAACCAAACGGCCCTCGGAATCGATCTCCACATTGGCCTGGGCAATGATGTACTTGTCCTCTTCCCACGCCGACAGATACTCGCAGTGGGCTTCATACTCAATCGGCTGTTTCTTCGCGCCCAGACTTGCGCTGGCCTTGATTGCCGCGCCCCGGGTTAGAATGTCGCCGACCTTGTAGTTCGACTCCCCGGGATTCATCACCTTCACTTCATCCACGATCTGCGCGTGCTGCACCTTGCGGTAGGGACTCTCGATGAAGCCGTAGTCGTTGATCCGCGCAAAGCAGCTCAGCGAGCTGATCAGTCCGATGTTCGGTCCTTCCGGCGTTTCGATCGGGCAGATACGGCCATAGTGCGTCGGGTGTACGTCGCGCACTTCGAAGCCGGCGCGCTCTCGCGACAAACCGCCTGGCCCAAGGGCCGACAGCCGCCGCTTGTGCGTAATTTCACTCAACGGATTGGTCTGATCCATGAACTGCGAAAGCTGAGAGGAACCGAAGAACTCGCGAATCGCCGCCATCACGGGTTTCGCGTTCACCAGGTCGTGCGGCATGGCCGTCGACATCTCCTGGTAGACGCTCATCTTTTCCTTGATCGCGCGCTCCATGCGCACGAGTCCGATGCGGAACTGGTTTTCCAGCAACTCGCCCACCGCGCGCACGCGGCGATTGCCCAAGTGGTCGATGTCGTCCACGCGGAACGCCGAATCCGGCTGGCCGGCGTAGCGGCGCAGCTTCAACAGATAACCGATGGTCGAAATGAAGTCGCCCTGGTCGAGCGTTCTCCGGTCGAGCGGGTGCAGCACTTTTTCGCCGCGCTTGCCGCGCTCTTCCTGCAGTTGTGTCCAACGCTCCGGCGCGAAGTCCGAGTTGTCGTGCAACTTGATATTGAATTTCATGCGGCCGACGCGCGAGAAATCGTACTTGCGCGGGTCAAAGAACATGCCCTGAAAAAGCGCCGTCGCCGTATCGCGCGTCGGGGGATCGCCGGGGCGCAACTTGCGGTAGATTTCCAACAGCGCGTCATCCTGCGTCTTCACACTGTCCTTGCGGAGCGTAGTGGAGACGACGTTGCCCACGTCGTCGCGATCGGGGAAGAACAGTTCCACGCCGCTCATCTCGGCGTCGATGATGCGGCCGATCACCGCTGCGGTCAGCTCGTGGTTGGCCTCAACCAGGATTTCGCCCGTCGACATGTCGACGACATCGGCCGCCACGTAGGCGCCTTCGAGGTCGTTGGCCGCGACTTCCACCTGCTCGATCTTCTGCTTCACCAGCTCGCGTATCACGCTGCGGGTGATCTTCTTGCCCTGCGTCACCACCGCATCGCCGGCCTTGTTGTTGATCGCGTAGCTCAGCTTCAGATCCAGCAGCGATTCGCTCACCGGCATCAGCAGCTTGCCGTTCTTGATCTTCAACTCGCTCACGCGGTAGAAGGCCTTCAAAATATCGGAATCGCTCTTGAATCCGAGGGCGCGGAGGAAAACCGTGCCATAGAATTTGCGTTTGCGGTCGATACGGACGTAGAGCAGATTCTTGGTGTCGTATTCGAACTCAACCCACGAGCCGCGATAAGGAATGATCTTGCCCAGGTAGTAGCCCTGCGCCGGAACACGCTCGAAGAAAACGCCGGGCGAACGGTGCAACTGGCTCACGATCACACGCTCGGTGCCGTTGATGATGAAGGTGCCGTTCTCGGTCATCAGCGGAATTTCACCGAAGAAGACCTCCTGCTCCTTGATGTCGCGGACTGTTTTATTTCCGGCTTCGTCTTTGTCGTAAACCGT